>Ga0308164_10000184_pt1 | contig 156639 bp, 123 predicted proteins | sample PhyTR2_FD_201031 | JGI IMG/M metagenome (GOLD analysis project Ga0308164, IMG submission 201031) | Phyllosphere microbial communities from UC Gill Tract Community Farm, Albany, California, United States - DLSLT.R2 | ecosystem: Host-associated > Plants > Phyllosphere > Unclassified | place...
TGGGCAGGCTTTTCGCCACCTCGGTGAACTGCTTGCTGGACGTGATCGCCTGATTGTTCAGGTGAGTGATCACATCACCCGCCTGCAGACCGATCAGCGAAGCCGGGCCGCCTGTGACTTCCTTGATCGCCACACCACCTTTGAGATCCAGGGATTTCTTCTGCTCGGCGGTCAGCTCGATCACCGATACGCCCAGACGATTACTGCTGCGCTCGGCACCCGTACCGCCAACATCGCCCATTTCCTGACCTTCATCAGGCAGTGCACCGACGGTGACCGTCAGCTTCTGACGCTTGCCGTCGCGAATCACTTCAAGTTCGGCCTTGCTGCCGTCCTTGAGGTTGCCGATCAGGTGCGGCAGGTCAGCCGACATGACGATTGGCTGACCGTTGGCGCTCAGAATCACGTCACCCACCTGCACACCACCCTTGGCAGCCGGGCCGTCTTCAAGCACTTGCGCAACCAGCGCGCCGGCAGGCTTGTCCAGACCAAACGACTCGGCGAGGTCCTTGTTCACTTCCTGGATGACCACACCCAGCCAGCCGCGGCTGACTTTGCCATTGGCCTTGAGCTGATTGGCCACATCCATGGCGACGTCGATCGGAATCGCGAACGACAGCCCCATGAAACCACCGGAGCGCGTGAAGATCTGCGAGTTGATCCCGACGACCTCGCCCGCCATGTTGAACAGCGGGCCACCCGAGTTACCCGGATTGATGGCCACGTCGGTCTGAATGAACGGCACATAGGTATCGTTAGGCAAGCTGCGCCCCTTGGCACTGACGATGCCCTTGGTCACGGAATGGTCGAAACCGAACGGCGAGCCGATCGCCAGGACCCATTCGCCGACCTTGAGCGTATTGGAATTACCCAGCTTGGCAGTTGGCAGGTCCTTGCCTTCAATTTTCAGGACGGCAACGTCGGTACGCGGATCGGTACCCACCAGCTTGGCCTTCAACTCGCTGCGGTCGGACAGGCGTACGAGAATTTCGTCAGCGCCGTCGATTACGTGATTATTGGTCAGCACGTAGCCGTCAGGAGAGATGATGAAACCCGAGCCGAGGGACTGGGCCTCACGCTGGCGATCACCCTTGCCAGCACCCGAACCTGGCGGACGCGAACCCGGCGGCATGCTGCGCTCGAGAAACTCGCGAAGCATCGGCGGCAAGCCTTCCAGATCAGGCATTTGCTGATTGGCGACGGCACGGTCCGGCAACTTCTGGCGCGTACTGATATTCACCACTGCGGGCGACGCCTGCTCGACCAGCCCGGTGAAGTCCGGCAGGTTTTCGGCTTGAGCCGTAGCAACCTGACCGAGCATCAGCACAGCGGCAATCAATGAAAAGTAGGATTTCATGCGTGGTATCGACATATGGCTCCCGTTCGTAACGAGGAAAAAATTAAGCAGTCCGAAGCAACCGACTCAAAGACCTCAAGCAGCGATGCTCATCTCTGGATCAGCGACATGGCCTCTGGAAACGACAAAAGGCCAGAGCTGCGAGGCTGTGACCTATAGAAAAAAAACAGAGCTTTTGCAATCTGCAAACCTCACCAAACATTTCAGCGCCTGTGCCCGAGCCAGGTTGAGTGCGGCCTGGCGGCTTCTGTAACCCAGGATGAAAATTTTTACATCCTGGGATCCGTGACTTCAAATGTTTATTTATTGGCTGGAGGTTCGTCGTTACGCATCGACAATGCTATGCGCTCCGCAGTGCCCATCGGAACTTCTCCGACGACCGTCACCATCATGTCGCCCTGCGGCGTGGTGAGACGGCGCGAAACAGCCACTGTAGGGCCTAGCTGGGTGCGAATATCCGAGGAAGATCCACCTTTCACCGACTCGATGAACACCGAAAAACGCGCCAGACCGTCACCATACATCAGATGGGTAACGGAGGATTGCGTGGAGGCGTCCTTGCGCACACCACTGCTGCTGACTTCGAAACCCGGCGGCAGCCAGTCCGAATGCCAGGCCACAGGACCTATGGACGCTTCGGACTTGGTTTTCACCACAGACACGGGTTTGCAATCGGCACTGGTCTTGAGCGCTTGCTCGGACAGAACACCGGCGGTATCGAGATCGGTAAACTGGAAACGTTCGAGCAACTGCCCCTTCTCGCTCAATAGAAGCGACTTGAGCACAAGACCGGTTTCGTTATCCAGGTGAAGTTCGAGGCCGTATCGATGCTGGTCCTTGGGGGACAGCGCAACGATGGTTGCCTGGCGACCGGCCACTCTGGATTTGCCGACAACTTTTATGTCGTACCAGGCGGAGAGTCTTTTGACATCGAAGGCGCGGGCAGATGAGTCGGCCGGATTGGCCACACCCGCTTCGAGTGTGCCGCTGACGCACTGGGTAAGCCCGTCAACACGCAACACTTCCTGAGCAGAACCATCAAGTTGCAGCAAGCGCTCCTGAACATGACCGTCCGCTATGCGGTGCCAGATTCGGTGGGTAGAAAAACTCCCGTTGCGCTCGTATACAAAAGTACCCTGATAGCTCTGCTGCTGATCAACCTTGGCAAGACGATTGATTGCGTCTTGCGCATCATCAGCCTGTACCGGGAGGGCAAGCCATCCACCAAGCAGTAGCGGCAGTAGAGGGACGGCTCGCATGATCCTCCTTAACGGTTTTCCAGACTCGCAGCACGAGCGTATGGCAACGCGCTTTCAGTGCCTTTCAACGCTGCTTCCTGGGCATGCTGACGCAGATAGCCCGGCAGACGCTGGTCACCTTGACCACCGCCCTGCAATACACCATTGGCCATAGGACCAGGCGCTTGCTCGGCGCTTTCAGTGTAGCCAGCCAGTACGGCCGGGCCTTTCACTTGCGGAACAGTCAGGTTTGCAGGCTGTTGGGTCTGCTGTGCCAGTTGCGCACCGGCAATGTCGTCCTGATTGTACAGGCGGACACTAGCCAGAACGGCTACGGTAACCGACGCTGCAACGGCTAGGCGACCCAGCGTACGCCAAGGACCGCGAGCTGCCTTGAGCGGGCTGACTTCATCGGCGATCGCGGCAGATACAGCAGCCGAGATATCCAGATGAGGGATCAGCAGCTCTTTGTGCATCGCTGCACGAGCAACTTGGTAACGCGACCAGGTGGCGCGAGTATCGGCATCGTCAATGGCATTCAATACCCGACGTAATTCCAGTTCGTCCGCTTCATTATCAAGTACCGCGGACAGCGATTCCTGCAGGGCTTCACGACTCATGGCGGGTTCCTCTCTTGGGCTATCGCCGCTGTCTCAGGATTCCTGCAACAACGGCTGCAGGGCTTTATCGATGGCTTCCCGAGCGCGGAAGATCCGAGAGCGCACGGTACCAACAGGACACTGCATGACGCTCGCAATGTCTTCATAACTCAGACCATCGAATTCACGTAAAGTTAGTGCCGTACGTAAATCTTCCGGGAGAAGCTGGATGGTCCGATGGACGGTGCCCTCGATCTCATCCCTCAACAATGCACGCTCCGGCGACTCGATGTCCTTGAGGCCGTGGTCGCCGTCGTAGAACTCCGCGTCTTCAGACCTTACATCGCTATCCGGTGGCCGCCGACCTCGCGAAACCAGATAGTTCTTCGCCGTGTTAATGGCGATGCGGTACAGCCAAGTGTAGAAAGCACTGTCGCCGCGAAAATTTCCGAGAGCACGATAAGCCTTGATAAAGGCTTCCTGTGCAACGTCTTGAGCCTCATGGGTGTCGTGCACGAATCGCACGATCAACCCTAGAATTTTGTGCTGATACTTCAGCACCAACAGATCAAATGCTCGCGTATCGCCACGCTGTACGCGTTCGACAAGCTGCTGATCCTCTTCCTGGGTTAGCATGAACACTCCTCGTTAAGCATGAAGGAGTGTTGCAACTGATATTGTTCAGGCTCGCAAACATAGACTCGGGCTTTTCGCAAAAGTTCTCCCCCTTCAAGCAAGTTTCCTGCAAGCCATCGTAAAGCCTGCACGAAAAACGCAGCTCGACACGGTCGGCTGCGCGAATAGTCTTGTCGCCGGTTTCGCAGTTGATGATCACTTATCTAACCCTGCGAAATCGACGCTGTTCCTGTGTAGGCAACCTGCTATTGAGCATGGTTCTTTAAGAAAAGTTCCATTGGCACAACCGCTGGCGTGAGCCGCAAACTGCATAAAACTCCCTTAAATCAATACACTGGAGCATTTCCAGCAACTCAACAAAAGGAAATCAATAGGCATGACGTCAGGGACTGGAGCACAATCCAGACCCGCTGTGGTCTCACATTGCCATGTAGGCGAGGCTATTGTGCCGTTACCCCAATACTTATACTAGTGGTCGCCAAGGGCAGAATTCGCAGATGAGTCAACATTTTCAGCATGACGTACTGGTAATCGGCAGCGGCGCGGCCGGGTTGAGCCTGGCACTGACCCTTCCCGACCACCTGCGGATTGCAGTCCTGAGCAAGGGCGATCTCGCCAATGGCTCGACCTTCTGGGCACAGGGCGGCGTTGCGGCAGTACTGGATGACACCGACACCGTGCAATCTCATGTTGAGGACACGCTGAACGCAGGCGGCGGCCTTTGCGACGAAGACGCTGTGCGTTTCACCGTCGAGCACAGCCGCGAGGCGATTCAATGGCTGATCGATCAAGGCGTACCTTTTACCCGTGGCGATGACGCAGACACCGACGAAAGCGGATTTGAATTTCACCTGACGCGTGAAGGCGGCCATAGCCATCGGCGGATCATTCATGCTGCAGATGCCACGGGCGCAGCGATTTTTCGCACCCTGCTGGAACAGGCGATCAAGCGGCCCAACATTGAACTGCTCGATCAGCGCGCTGCCATCGACCTGATCACTGAACGCCGCCTCGGCCTGGACGGCCAGCGCTGCCTCGGTGCCTATGTGCTCAACCGCCACAGTGGCGAAGTGGATACTTACAGCGCGCGCTTCACTATCCTGGCGTCGGGTGGCGCCGCCAAGGTCTATCTGTACACCAGCAACCCTGACGGCGCCTGTGGCGACGGCATCGCCATGGCCTGGCGTTCCGGCTGCCGGGTGGCGAACCTCGAGTTCAACCAGTTTCACCCCACTTGCCTGTATCACCCGCAGGCCAAGAGTTTTCTGATCACCGAAGCACTTCGTGGCGAAGGGGCCTATCTCAAACTGCCCAACGGCGAACGCTTCATGCAGCGCTTCGACGAGCGGGCAGAACTGGCCCCGCGCGATATCGTGGCCCGCGCGATAGACCATGAAATGAAGCGACTGGGCATCGACTGTGTGTATCTGGACATCAGCCACAAGCCGGAAGCCTTCATCAAGACGCACTTTCCAACCGTCTACGAGCGCTGCCTGGAGTTTTCCATCGACATCACACGCGAGCCGATACCGGTGGTTCCGGCCGCGCATTACACCTGTGGCGGCGTGATGGTGGACAGCAAGGGGCATACCGATGTGCCGGGCCTGTACGCCATCGGCGAGACCAGCTTCACGGGCCTGCACGGCGCCAACCGCATGGCCAGCAACTCGCTGCTGGAGTGCTTCGTCTATGCCCGATCGGCCGCCGCAGACATCGAAAAGCAATTGGCTGACGTGCAGATGCCCGCCGACCTGCCTGCCTGGGACGCCAGCCAGGTCACCGACTCGGACGAGGACGTGATCATCGCGCACAACTGGGACGAGCTGAGGCGGTTCATGTGGGACTACGTCGGCATTGTGCGCACCAACAAACGCCTGCAGCGCGCTCAACACCGCGTACGCCTGCTGCTGGATGAGATCGACGAGTTCTACAGCAACTACAAGGTCAGCCGTGACCTGATCGAGTTGCGCAATCTGGCGCAGGTCGCGGAACTGATGATCCGCTCGGCCATGCAGCGCAAGGAAAGCCGCGGCCTGCATTACACGCTGGACTATCCCGATATGTTGCCGGAGGCGCTGGACACTATTCTGGTGCCGCCCACCTATGCCGACTGAATTTCAAACGTACACGCAGACGTCGATGAATGTCCGGCGTCAATGCGTCATGCGGGATACAACAACTGTTTATTGATCGTGCTGGCCGACCGGCGATAATCGGGCGAAAACGCAGAATGACCACCCACGGCAAGGCAAGGCTGTCGGGGCATAACTGCACAGGCTGCCAGCCGTCACATGCATTCCACAGCTGCCAGCCTTGATGATCGCGCTTGAGTGAAGTGAATGCCGCCGGATGCGTCAGCAGGATGGAGCGTGGTATCACGCGGACAGCGTGCACCAGGCACATCAGCGCACCCAGCGCCGCAGCCCACGCGGCGATGTCCAGCCAGTACAACGCGACCAGTGCCAGCGACTGAACCGCAAGATACGCCGTCACCAGCAGACGCGAAGCCTGCCAGTGACATTCAAAGCGATCACTGGGGCTGGACACGATCCAGAATCATGCGAACCATACGCTGCAATTCAGCGTCTTCGGATTCGGCGCGCTGCATGAACCAGCCGAACATATCCTGATCCTCACAGGTCAGCAGACGGCGGTACAAATCGCGGTCTACGTCATTCAGATGTGGATAGACCTCACGGACAAACGGCACCAGCAGCACGTCCAGTTCAAGCATGCCGCGGCGGCTGTGCCAGTAAAGGCGGTTGAGTTCAACGTCTTCGACCATGGAGCGCTCCTCAAAGTAGGCGGCAAGTATACAGCCGTGAGCCGGGCGCGCGAATCTCGCAATGGTCGCAGCAGTTTTCATGTACCCGTATGCATAACCTCGACTCGGCACTATGATGTGCCCCCGGACTTTTTTCCCAATCTGCGATGACCATGGCCCACACAGCTTTTTTCTGCACGCTAACCCATGAGGGCGTTCTCGCCGTTCGCGGCGTGGATGCCAGCAAGTTTCTTCAGGGTCAGCTGACGTGCAACCTCAATTATCTGAATGAAGACAAATCCAGCCTGGGTGCCCGTTGCACGCAGAAAGGCCGGATGCAGTCGAGTTTTCGCATCGTGTTCGAGGGCGACGGTTGCCTGTTGGCGATGGCTGGCGAACTGATCGAGGCGCAATTGCTCGACCTGCGCAAATACGCAGTGTTCTCCAAATCGAAGCTCACGGATGAAAGCGCAGACTGGGTGCGCTTCGGTCTGCAGGACGGGGACGCTGCGCTGGTCAGCCTGGGGCTGGATCTGCCACAGGAAACCGATAGCGTGGTGCGCGCCGATGATCTGATCGCGATCCGCGTCTCGCCAGGTCGGGCCGAGCTCTGGGTGCGCAGCGCACAGGTAGACAGCATCAAAGCGCGTCTGGCATCGCAGTTGAGCGAAGCCCCGCTGAACGACTGGCTGCTGGGCCAGATCCGTGTCGGTATCGGCCAGGTGTTCGGCAACACCCGCGAAGAATTCATTCCGCAGATGATCAATCTGCAAGCGGTTGGCGGCGTCAGCTTCAAGAAAGGCTGCTACACCGGCCAGGAAATCGTTGCCAGAATGCAATATCTTGGCAAACTAAAGCGCAGGCTTTACCGCCTGACCCTGAGCGGCGAAGAGATCCCGCAGCCCGGTACGGCACTGTTCTCACCGGTGCATGCCAGCGCCGTGGGCAACGTCGTCATTGCGGCACAGGATGGGCAGAACATCGAGCTGCTCGCGGTATTGCAGGGTGATGCGGCAGAAGACGGTCGTATCAATCTTGGTTCGCCAGAAGGCGCGGCGCTGCAAATGAGTGAACTGCCCTACACACTGGACAGCAAACTCGAAACTCAGCGCTAGCAGACGAACACATTCAGCTTCCTAGTGTCTTTAGAGCGATCCAGTACAGCCTGGCGCTCTGAAGAGCGCGCGGATAACTCTGGACACCCCCAACAGCTGCGAGATGCAACATGAGCAAGATGGCTGACGAGGTGCAGAGAAACTTGATCAAGGCCATCGACAGAGATGCCTTGTTTCTCCCCACCCTGCCGGAAGTGGCACTGAGGATTCGCCTGGCTGCAGAGGACACCGAGATCAGTATTTCGGCCCTGAGCAAGGTCATCGGTAGCGATACAGCCCTTTCCGCGCGCCTTATCAAGGTTGCGAACAGCCCCCTGCTGCGCCCGAATTTTGAAGTCAGCGACGTCAATACCGCGATTCGACGCCTGGGCGTCAACTACACCTGCAACCTGGCCATCGGCCTGGTGGTCGAGCAGATGTTCCACGCCAAGTCGCCGGTCATCGAGCAGAAGATGCGCGATATCTGGAAGCAAAGCCTGCAGGTGGCCGGTATCAGCTACACCCTGTGTCAGCACTACACCAGTCTGAAACCCGATCAGGCCACGCTCGCCGGGCTGATCCACCTGATCGGGATCCTGCCGATCCTGACCTATGCCGAAGACCATTACGAGCTGCTGTCCGACCCGATCAGCCTCAACCACGTAATCGACAGCATCCACCCGGTCATCGGCGAGCGCCTGCTGCGCTCATGGGATTTCCCCGAGCCGCTGGCCTGTGTGCCGGGCCAGTTCCAGAACTTCGCGCGCGTCTCGAAAAGCCCTGACTACACCGACCTGGTACAGATCGCCACGGTGCATATCCATAGGAATACTGACCATCCCTTCAGCCTCATCGAAATGGTCGACCTGCCTGCCTACAGCCAGCTGAGGCTCGCCAGAGGCGAAGGCGTGCTCAGCGCCCAGATGGACGAAGCCAAGAGCATGCTCTACTAGCCTCGGCTGGTCCAGGGTGTGTAAAAACGTCACGAGCGAAGGCAAGACAAGGCAAAAACAGGCGAAAAAGCGGAGTCTAGGTGTTCTAAATGAGCATTTTTCGCCTGTTTTTAACGCAGTATTGCCAAGCGCAGTAGTTTTTACACAGTCTGGATCAGGTGGCGCTGAAACTGACCCTTACCTTCAAGCCACGCTCAGCCCCCTCGTGCAAGGTGATCCTGGCCAGATGTGCCCGGCAGATTTCGCCCACAATCGCCAGGCCGAGCCCGGCACCGCTGCCCTGCTGGCTGCGGCGATAAAAACGCTCGAAGACCCGCTCACGCTCATCGGGCGGAATGCCGGGACCATCATCCTCGACCTCCAGAACGCCCGGCGCATAGACCCGCAACACGACGTTGCCGCCCGGCGAGGTATGGGCCAGCGCGTTGTCGATCAGATTGCTCAGCAACTCGTTCAGCAAGGTCGGCTCGCCGCGCAGCCAGACCGGCTCGTCAGCCTCCAGCGCCAGCGCAACGCCCCGGGAATGAGCCAACGGTGCCATGGCCATGCCCAGCTCTCTGGCCAATTGACTGAGGTCCAGCTGTTGCGCCCCGCCCTCGGCGATGGCCCTGGCGCCGTTTTCGATGCGTGCCAGGGACAGCAGCTGGTTGGCCAGATGCGTGAGTCGATCGGTGCCGAGCGCCGCCGACTCCAGCGTGCTGCGCCAATGCTCCGGGTCGTGTTCGCGCAGCCCCAGCTCGACCCGCGCCTTCAAGGCGGCCAGCGGCGTGCGCAGTTCGTGGGCGGCATCGGCGATGAATTGCGCCTGGCGCTCGAACTGCACGCGCAATCGTTCGGTGAAGTGGTTCAGCGCCCCCACCAACGGACGCAGCTCGTGCTGCACTTCAACCATCGGCAAGGCGCGCAGATCATCCGGCTGACGCTCCTCGACGGCGGTGCGCAGGCGCTCCAGCGGTCGCAATGCCGCGCTGACCGTGAACCAGACCAGCAGCAGCGCGCCCCCTCCGAGCATGCCCAGGCGCAGCAATGTGTCGGCCATCAGGCTGCGCGCCATGCCCTTGCGCGCTTCCTGGGTTTCGGCAACGCGGATTTCAGCGGTGCCGTTCATGCCCGGGTCGGTCACCGGTTTGAGCAGACTGACAACCCGCACATCCTGGCCCTGATAGATCCCGTTATAAAATTTCGCCAGGGCCGGGTAATCGTCGGTACGCAAGGTACCGGGCGGCGGCGAAGGCAGGTTTTCATAACCGGAAATCAGCTTCTGATGAATGTCATTGACCTGATAGTAGATGCGCCCTTCGCTGTCGTAGGCGAAGGTATCCAGCGCCACGTAGGGAATGTCGGCGCTCAGCGTGCCATCACGCTGGGTCAGGCCGGCAGCGATGGTTCGCGCGGAAGCCAGCAACGTACGGTCATAGGCGGTGTCGGCCACTTCGCGGCCATTCCAGTAAGCGCTCATGCCGCTGGCCAGCATCAACACCACCAGCAGCAGGGCCAGGTTCCACAACAACCGCCAGCGCAGGCTGTCGTTAATCATCGCGGCTTTCCAGCAGATACCCCAGACCGCGAAAGGTCACGATCGCCACGGAATGCCCGTCGAGCTTTTTGCGCAGACGATGGACATAGATCTCGATGGCGTCGGGGCTGGCTTCTTCATCGAGCCCGAACACCTGCGCCGCCAGTTGCTCCTTGCTCATCACCCGACCCGGCCGGGCGATAAGCGCTTCCAGCACTGCCTGTTCGCGAGAGGTCAGGGTCAGCAGCTCTTCGCCAAGTGTGAAACGTCGCGTATCCAGATCGTAGGCCAGCACGCCGCAGCGCTGTTGCCGCTCGCCACCCAGCACGCTGCGCCGCAGCAAAGCCTTGACCCTGGCCTCCAGCTCGGAGAGTTCGAAAGGCTTGGCCAGGTAGTCGTCGGCACCCAGATTCAGGCCGTGGACCCGGTCCTTGACGTCACTGCGCGCCGTCAGCATCAGCACCGGCAGGTTTTTGCTGCGCGCTCGCAGACGCGCCAGCACTTCAAAGCCGTCCATGCGCGGCAACCCGACATCGAGAATGGCGACCGCGTACTCCTCGCTGTTCAATGCCAGGTCGGCAGCCACGCCATCATGCAGCACATCAACGGTCAAACCCGCGCTTTTGAGCGCCTGCGCGACACTTTCAGCCAATTGCAGATGATCTTCCACAAGAAGAACACGCATCGCCGTCTCCTGATTGTCACTGTTGTTATCGATCTGGGTATCGAGGCTCGTGGCGGTGGAGTTTACAGGCCGGCCGCCGTCTGTGAAGGGCAGAAACGATTCGCGGCTCGCTAATCAAGACGTGAAAGGCAACTGAAAGGTTTACGAAAGGTTTGTCGTTTAGCATCGCGAGACGACCCGATAAAAGGGTACGTAAAAAACAGGCGCCTGGATGCGTCTGAACAATAAAAACAATAAATTGCTAAACGGAGTCACGTCATGTCTACGCCCGCCCAGGCTTGCCAGCCCATGGAGCACCTCCCGTCGAGGATTGCTCTGCGCGCTCCTCACGCCACCCGCTTCAAAACACCACTTCAGCGCAAACGCCCGCCCCTGTGACACAGCACACAGGTTTTCCCGTGCGCGTGACAAAAGCGCATGGTGAACAGCTTCTCTCTGCCAAAAACAACAATATCCCTGGAGACTGAACATGAAATTTTCCCTGCGCCACATAGCCGCTACCGCTGGGTGCATGCTGATTGCCAGCCAGTTGCTTGCCGAACCCAAACGTCCGGAATGCATTGCCCCTGCCTCGCCAGGTGGCGGATTCGACCTGACCTGCAAACTGGTGCAGAGCGCGCTGATCAACGAGAAGATTCTGACCTCGCCGATGCGCGTCACCTACATGCCAGGCGGTGTCGGCGCGGTGGCCTACAACGCCGTCGTTGCGCAGCGTCCCGCCGATGCCGGCACACTGGTCGCGTGGTCCAGCGGTTCGCTGCTCAATCTGGCGCAGGGCAAATTCGGTCGTTTCGATGAGAACGCAGTGCGCTGGCTCGCCGCCGTGGGCACCAGCTATGGCGCCATCGCAGTGAAGAGCGACTCGCCCTACAGGAATCTCGACGATCTGGTCCAGGCGCTGAAAGCCGACCCGAGCAAAGTCGTGATCGGCTCAGGCGGCACCGTGGGCAGCCAGGACTGGATGCAGACCGCATTGATCGCCAAGGCCGCCGGCATCAACCCGCGCGCACTGCGCTACGTGGCACTCGAAGGCGGCGGTGAAATCGCCACCGCGCTGCTCGGCGGCCACATCCAGGTGGGCAGTACCGATATTTCCGACTCCATGCCGCACATTCTGAGCGGCGATATGCGACTGCTAGCGGTGTTCGCCGAAAAGCGTATCGACGAACCTGAAATGAAAGACATCCCCACCGCCAAGGAGCAGGGCTACGACATCGTCTGGCCGGTGGTACGTGGCTTCTACCTCGGGCCGAAGGTCAGCGACGAAGACTACAACTGGTGGAAAGCCTCGTTCGACAAGATCCTGGCTTCCGAGGACTTCGCCAAACTGCGCGACCAGCGCGAGCTGTTCCCGTTTGCCATGACCGGCGCGGAACTGGACACCTACGTCAAGAAGCAGGTCGCCGACTACAAGCTGATGGCCAAGGAATTCGGCCTGATTCAGTAATTGAATTCAATTGACTGACATTCAGTTGCACCCGCTGCAGGGGCGCGACTCAGGAGCTTCTCATGGTCATACAACGCATCTTCGCTGGCCTGCTGTTACTGGCATGCGCAGGCCTGGCCCTCATGGCCTGGCCTTATCAGGCACCTTTTTCCTATGAACCGGTCGGACCACGCGCCTTCCCGCTGCTGATGCTCGGGCTGATGAGCGTCGCCCTGCTGTACCTGCTGATCAGACCCACACCCATCGTGCACACCGAGGAAGACCCGGAGCTGGATCGCGAGACCCTGATCAAGATCGGCGTGTGCATCGTCCTGCTGCTGATATTCGCGGGGCTGTTCGAACCGCTGGGCTTCATCCTCAGCAGCATTCTGATCGGCATTCCCATGGCGCGCCTGTATGGCGGCCGCTGGCTGCCGAGCGTGGTGGTGGTGATTCTGATGAGCGTCGGCCTGTACATGCTGTTCGACAAGGCCATGGACGTCCCCCTGCCTTTGGGCCTGCTCAGCGTTCTGGAGAATTAAAATGGATACTTTCGGTTATCTGGGCCAGGGCTTCGGTGTCGCCCTGACGCCTTACAACCTGATCACGGCGCTGTGCGGAACATTGATCGGTACTGTCGTCGGCCTGCTGCCGGGGCTTGGACCGATCAACGGTGTGGCGCTGCTGATCCCTATCGCTTTCGCACTGGGCCTGCCGCCCGAATCGGCGCTGATTCTGCTGGCAGCCGTCTACCTGGGCTGCGAATACGGCGGGCGTATCAGCTCGATCCTGCTGAACATCCCGGGTGAAGCGTCCACCGTGATGACCACCCTGGACGGCTACCCGATGGCCCGCCAGGGCCTGGCTGGCGTTGCACTGTCGCTCTCGGCATGGAGTTCGTTCATCGGCGCGTTCATCGCCACCTGCGGCATGGTGCTGTTCGCGCCCCTGCTCGCCAAATGGGCGATTGCCTTCGGCCCGGCGGAATACTTCGTGCTGATGGTCTTCGCGATCGTCTGTCTGGGCGGGATGGCCGGTGACCGGCCGTTGAAGACGTTCATTGCCGCGCTGATCGGGCTGTTCCTGTCTGCAGTAGGTATCGATGCCAACAGCGGGGTATACCGTTTCACGGGCGACAATATTCACCTCACCGATGGCATTCAGTTCGTGGTGCTGGTGCTGGGCCTGTTTTCGATCAGCGAAATCCTTTTGCTGCTGGAGAAGACCCATCGCGGTCAGGAGGCCGTCAAGGCCACCGGGCGCATGATGTTCAACGTCAAGGAAGCCGCTGCCGTGTTCGTGGTGAACATTCGCTGCGGTCTGCTGGGGTTCATCCTTGGCGTATTGCCTGGCGCCGGTGCGACGCTGGCCAGCGCGGTCGCTTACATGACGGAAAAACGCATCGCCGGCGCCAGCGGCAAGTTCGGCCAGGGCGACATGCGTGGCCTGGCCGCACCCGAGACGGCCATCGGCGCAACGGCCTGCGGCGCCCTGGTGCCGATGCTGACGCTGGGCGTGCCGGGTTCAGGCACCACGGCGGTAATGATCGGCGCCTTGTCGCTTTACAACATCACGCCTGGCCCGATGCTGTTTCAACAGCAGCCGGACATCGTCTGGGGCCTTATCGCGTCGTTGTTCATCGCCAACATCATGCTGGTGATCCTCAACATCCCGATGATTCGCCTCTTCACGCGCATCCTTGCCGTGCCGAACTGGGCGCTGGTCCCGGTGATTGCGATCATCACCGGCATCGGTGTGTATGCGGTGCACGCCACCACGTTCGACCTGTTCCTGATGGTCGGTATCGGTATCTTCGGCTACATCCTGCGCAAGCTGGACTTCCCGCTGTCGCCGATCCTGCTCGGGTTCATCCTTGGCGGTCTGATGGAGCAGAACCTGCGTCGCGCTCTGTCGATCTCCAACGGCGAACTGGGGATCCTCTGGTCCAGCCCGATCACTCTCGGGGTCTGGGTGGTGACCGTGTTCATGCTGCTGTTCCCGCTGCTGCGCATCTGGCGCAAGCGCGCCAGACAGCAGGCCGCTGCGGCGCATGGCTGATTCGTCTCTGCGCCAATGGTGGGCAACGCCGCTGGTCGGCCTGCTGGGCGGCTACCTCGCCAGCCAGGTCGGCTGGCCGTTGCCATGGATGGTGGGCTCGTTGCTGGCAATCATTCTGGTGCGCTGCCTGACACCCTGGCAACTGGCGCAGATTCCCGGCGGTCGCAAGTTCGGTCAGTTGATCATCGGGATCGGCATCGGCCTGCACTTCACGCCGGTAGTCATCGAACAGGTACTGGCGCATTTCGGGCTGATTTTCATCGGAGCCCTGGTCACCAGTCTGTCGTGCCTGGTCGGCGTGTGGCTGATGCTGCGTACCGGAGAGGATCGCCCTACCGCGTTCTTCTCCAGCATGCCGGGCGGTTCCGGGGAGATGGTCAACCTTGGCGCACGTAACGGTGCAACGCTGAGCAGTGTCGCTGCCGCGCAAAGTCTGCGGGTACTTGCCGTAGTACTGTGCGTGCCGGCGATCTTCAAATACCTGCTGGGTGATGGCGCACCCGCCTTGCATGCCAGCATCGTGGACTGGCGCTGGCTGGCCGTTCTGCTGCCGCTCGGGGCTGCGCTGGCCTGGCTGTGGCAACGCCTCAAACAGCCCAATCCCTGGCTGTTCGGCCCGCTGTTGCTCAGTGCCGTGGCGAGCGTGGTCTGGGATCTGAAGATCGGCCTGCCCAACGGTGCCAGTCAGCTCGGTCAGTTGCTGATCGGCAGCGGGCTGGGCTGTCATTTCAATCGGGAGTTCTTTCGGCGTGCGCCATCGTTCCTCGCGCGCACGCTGCTGGGCACTGCCCTGACCATGCTGATCGCTGCACTGGCGGCACTGGCGCTGAGCGCCCTCACCCATCTGGACCTGCGTTCGCTGACGCTGGGCATGATGCCCGGCGGCATCGCAGAAATGAGCCTGACCGCCGAAGTGCTGCAACTGTCGGTGCCGCTGGTCACGGCCATGCAGGTCATGCGCCTGCTGTTCGTGCTGTTTCTTGCCGAGCCGTTGTACCGGCGCTGGAGCAAACGGCTCGCTGACTGAACAGGGCGCTGGAATCCTCTCAAATCAAAGCGCAGGCAAGCGCCAGTCGATCGGCGCGATGCCGTTTTGCTCAAGGTACTTGTTGGCCCGTCCGAAGTGTCCATTGCCCAGGAAGCCTTTGTAGGCTGACAACGGCGACGGATGGACGGAGGTCAGCACCAGATGCTTGGTCGCATCGACCAGTTTCTGCTTGCTCTGCGCATGAGCGCCCCACAGCAGGAACACCAGATGCGGCTGGTGCTCGCTGACCACTTGAATGATCCGGTCGGTGAAGTGCTGCCAGCCTTTTCCTGCATGGGAAGCCGCGTTGGCGCGCTCGACAGTGAGGGTGGTATTCAGCAACAAAACGCCCTGATCAGCCCAGGATTGCAGGCAACCGTGGTTCGGAATATCGATGTTCAGGTCGCGTTTCAGCTCTTTGTAGATGTTGACCAGCGATGGCGGCGTCGGCACACCCGGCTGCACCGAGAAGCACAGGCCATGCGCCTGATTCGGGCCGTGATAAGGGTCCTGTCCAAGGATGACCACTTTCACGTTATCCAGCGGCGTGGAGTTCAATGCATTGAAGATCAGTGGCCCGGGCGGATAGATTTCCTTGCCGGCCGCGTGCTCCTGACGCAGAAACTCGCGCAATTGAGCCATGTAGGGTTGTTCGAATTCGTCACGCAGGGCGTTTTTCCAGCTGGGCTCAAGCTTGATGCGGTCGTCGCTAGTCATGGTTACATCCGGTAAAAACAATGCGCGGACACTAGGAAAGCCGGGCCGCAAAGTCAATGCCGGTTGCGACATGCGCCCTCAAGATCGGACGCAGAGCCTAAAGAAGAGCGTGCCGACGCGAGGCATCGGCACGCTGGTCAGTTCACAGCAGTCAGTTTGCTGCGTTGGCATGACAGTGAGCATGCAGACTTCAGCTATCGATGCCCACCACGACCATCGCCGCGCCCGCCTCTTCCATGATCACGGCCATCTCGTCCGCCACGCCCACCATGATCGTCCCAGCCTCGGTCACCACGGAAGCCGTCGTTGCGTCCGAAGCCGTCATTGCGGCCGAAACCGCCATTGCCGCGAAAGCCATCGTTTCTCCAGCCATAACCCGGTGGACGTCCCGGCTGGTAGTAGCGCGGCGGGGGCGGTGGCGCGTAATAGCGGGGTGCCGGGGCGTAGTAACGAGGCTGGGTGTAATAGCGCGGTTGAGGCGCCACATAGATGCGTCGCTCCTGGTAGTAGGTAGAGCGGTAGCCATTGTCATACGCGTAGGCGCCGCCAACGACAGTCGGCTGCGTGTACACATCGGATTCGTAGTAACCGGGACCTGCGTAGCAACCGGAAAGGAAAAGGGTCAGCAACGTGATAAGCAAGGGTCTTCGATACATGGCGGCCTCCTGGACCGCGATTGGGCCAATCCAGCGACGCTGGTCGGCGTCCGTCAAAGCGGTTGGCGGACGAATTATCTGACACCAAAAAGGCACTCTAGTGCCTTAGGGCAGCGTCGAGGCCTGGCTATGAATGGCCCTTCACTGTCTCGCAAAGGCTCTGCAACCAAGGCCTGCAGGCGTATTTCAATGTTCTACAAAGATGCTACAAAACATTTCACCCACCCTTGCCTCATCACGGTGCGCCCTCGCACCAGCACAAGGCGACTCCTGCGACAGATGACCGAAGACGACTCGCCCGGCCCTTGAAAAACAAGGCGCGGCACAAGTTGGCACAACTCTCGCTTGATGATGGGTGTGCAGGAGTCAACACAGGTTCGCGGCACCACAATTTGCAATAGCCGACTAGGGTTCCGGCTTGCCGCCAGGCAAGTGGCTGGTCCGAGAGTTGGCGACCTCCAGTAGAGGTTACACGGCGGGACAAAAGCCCGGGAGACAGGGACACCAGTGGTGTCACGTTGCTCCTGGCCGCCTTTTTTCACTACTGGAGATTTCTCAACATGCAAAAGTCTCGTCTCTTCGGTCTGCTGACGGCAGGCCTGCTTGCTGCGTTGAGCCTCTCGGCGAATGCCGCCCAGAAAGATCACTTCAACGTCTGCTGGACCATCTACGCAGGCTGGATGCCGTGGGAATACGCAGGTAGCCAGGGCATCGTCGACAAGTGGGCGAAAAAGTACAGCATCAAGATCGATGTCACCCAGCTCAACGACTACGTCGAATCCATCAATCAGTACACCGCCGGCCAGTTCGATGGCTGCACCATGACCAACATGGACGCCCTGACCATCCCGGCCGCAGGTGGCGTGGAAAGCACGGCACTGATCGTCAGCGACTTCTCCAATGGCAATGACGGCATCGTGCTCAAGGGCGAAGGCAAGAAAGTCGCCGATCTGAAAGGCATGGACGTCAATCTGGTCGAACTGTCGGTCTCCCACTACCTGCTGGCCCGAGCGCTGGACAGCGTCAAGCTCAGTGAAAAAGACCTCAAGGTGGTCAATACCTCGGATGCCGATATCTCGGCAGCCTTCAATACTGACGATGTACAGGCGGTCACCACCTGGAACCCGATGCTTTCGGACATCAAGGCCAAGCCCGGCGTCACCGAAGTGTTCAACTCCAGCCAGATTCCTGGCGAGATCATGGACATGATGGTCGTCAACACTCAGACCTTGAAAGACAACCCGGCCCTGGGCAAGGCCCTGACTGGCGCCTGGTTTGAAGTGGTCGCGCTGATGAACGCCAAAAACGCTCAGAGCAAGGCTGCGCTGGAACACATGGCCAAGGCATCGGGGACCGATCTGGCCGGCTTCCAGGCGCAACTGGACACCACCAAGCTGTTTGCCACGCCCAAGGAAGCCCTTGAGTTCGCGACCAGCAAACAGCTGCCGGACACCCAGCGCAAGGTGGCTGACTTCTCGTTCGCCCATGGTTTGCTCGGCGAAGGCGCACGCGATGCCGATGCCGTCGGCATGTCTTTCGCCAATGGCGTGATGCTCGGCGACAAGGGCAATCTCAAGCTGCACTTTGACCCCAGCTACGTGCAGATGGCCGTCGACGGCAAGCTGTAAATCACGTTCAGTAGAAAGGTCATTGCCATGCGTTTGATAAACCGCCATCCGGATCGTGCCGGTCGCCTGATATTGGTGATCCTGCCGTTCGCCCTGTTGCTGTTCGCCTATTTCATGGGCTCGGCCACCCGGCTTGCGGAAAACCCCAGCGACAAACTGCTGCCCAGCGCGGTACAGATGGCCGATGCGGTCAAGCGCATGGCGTTCGTTGCCGACCCGCGCAGCGGTGACTACCTACTGTGGCAGGACAGCGCGTCGAGCCTGCAACGCCTGGCCATCGGCCTGGGGATCAGCGCGCTGTTGGGTCTGTGTCTGGGCATCGCAGCGGGCATCCTCCCTTTGTGCGGCGCAACGCTGTCGCCCTTGCTGACGGTACTGTCGATGGTGCCGCCGCTGGCCATTCTGCCGATTCTGTTCATCGTGTTCGGTCTGGGCGAGTTGTCGAAGGTGATGCTGATCGTGATCGGTATCACACCGATTCTGGCCCGTGATCTGGAACAGCGAGCCCGTGAAATCCCGGTCGAACTGCTGATCAAGGCGCAAACCCTCGGCGCCTCGACCTGGACACTGATCCTGCGGGTGATCCTGCCGCAATTGCTGCCACGCCTGTTGATCGCCCTGCGCCTGGTGCTGGGTTCGGCGTGGCTGTTCCTGATCGCCGCCGAGGCGATTGCCTCGACTGACGGTCTGGGCTACCGGATCTTCCTGGTGCGGCGCTATCTGGCGATGGACGTGATTCTGCCTTATGTGGTGTGGATCACCCTGCTCGCCTGGCTGATGGACTGGGGTCTGAAGGCCCTGACCCGACGTGCCTTTCCCTGGTACGAAGGAGCGCGGACATGAGCTTTATCAGTGTGCGCAATGTCTGGCAGCAATACGCCGACCAGGTGGTGCTCGAGGGCCTCAACCTGGACGTGGCCGAAGGCGAGTTCTGCACGCTGGTCGGTGCGTCGGGCTGCGGCAAATCGACCTTTCTGCGTCTGTTGCTGGGTCAGGAAACCCCCAGTCGCGGTCTGATCACGCTGGACGGGACGGCGCTGCGCAATGAGCCGGATGCCAGCCGAGGCGTGGTGTTTCAGCGCTATTCGGTATTCCCGCACCTGTCGGTGCTCGACAACGTGGCACTGGGTCTGGAGCTGCCCCGCTCGCCCTGGCTCGGCCGTCTGTTCGGCCAGGCAAAAAACGAGGCGCGCGAGCACGCCGCACAGTTGCTCGGCAAGGTCGGCCTGGGGCATGCGCTGGACAAGTACCCGACGCAATTGTCCGGCGGCATGCAACAGCGACTGGCGATTGCCCAGGCGCTGATCATGAAACCCCGCGTCCTGCTGCTGGACGAGCCGTTCGGCGCGCTCGACCCCGGTATCCGCAAGGACATGCATCACCTGCTGCTGGACCTGTGGCGCGAAACCAAACTGACCGTGTTCATGGTCACCCATGACCTGTCCGAAGGCTTCAACCTCGGCACCCGCCTGCTGGTATTCGACAAGGTGCGCCACGACCCGCACGCGCCCGGAGCCTATGGCGCGCGCATCACTTACGACATCCCCCTCAACAGCGAACGCCGCGCCGAGCGCGCCGCCATCGATTCGCTGCTCAACGTTTCAGAGGAGCCCGTTCAATGACTGACTCAACCACGCTTTATCCGGTTTTCGCCGAAGAACTGCTGCCCGGTGGCGGCCATCGTTCGTTCGTCCTCAAGCGCGGTGAATTGCTGCGCCTGACCGACCTGCACGGCAACGCCAACGTCAGCCTGACCCTGCTCAACGCCCACGAAAAAACCGAGCGGCTGAACCTGCCCGACAGCCTCAAATGCCAGCACACCGCTCGCCTGAGCAACGGTCATTGCCTGTATTCGGACATGGGCCGAGTGCTGGCGGCCATCGTCACTGACACCTGCGGCTGGAGCGACAGCATCGGCGGCGTGCTCAATGCGCAGGAAGTCGCTGAAAAATACGGCCAGGGCCGTTATCAGGAATTGCGCAACGGTTTCTTTCGCAACGGCGTCGACAACCTGCTGGTCGAGCTGGGCAAATGGGGGCTGGGGCTGTCCGACCTGTTGATGACCCTCAACCTGTTCAGCCGTGTCGATGTCGACGAGACAGGAACCCTGCACTTCGCGCCGAACAACTCCAAGGCCGGTGACTACATCGAACTCTACGCACCAATGGACACGCTGGTGGTACTGACCGCGCTGCAACACCCGATGGACCCCAACCCGGAATATGCCCCGCAACCGCTCAAGCTCAGCTGGATGAAGGCCGACGCCAGCGTTGCCGAGCACTGCCGTACATCGCGCCCGGAAAACGAGCGCGGCTTCATCAACACCGACCGCCTGTTCGCCTGAGGAGCCCTGTCATGAATTCACACACTCACCTTTGCTGCGACGCAACCATACCGGCAGGCGAGCCGTTCCTGGCCGAAGTCAAGGCCGGGCAGACCGTGCGCATCCTCGATCTGCAAGGCAACCAGGCCGTCGACACGCTGTTTTTCAGCCTGAGCAACCCGCGTGAGCGCTACGATGTGCAGCGTACCCTGCGCCGCCAGAACAGCGTGTACCTGACCACCGGCAGCGTGCTGTTTTCCAACCTCGGCCAGCCGATGCTGACCATTGTCGATGACACCTGCGGTCGCCACGACACACTCGGTGGCGCGTGCGCGCAAGAGAGCAACACCGTCCGCTACGCCCTGGAAAAGCGCTACATGCATAGCTGCCGCGACAACTACCTGCGCGCCTGCATGCATGACGGTCGGCTGAGCAAGGCCGACATCGGCCCCAACATCAACTTCTTCATGAACGTACCCGTGACAGCCGAAGGCGGCCTGACCTTCGAAGACGGTATTTCCGCACCCGGCAAATACGTCGAGCTGCGCGCTGAAATGGACGTGATCGTGCTGATTTCCAACTGTCCGCAGCTCAACAACCCCTGCAACGGCTACAACCCGACGCCTGCGCAATTGTTGATTCGCGACTGACCCGACACCTGCCCTCAGCAACGGACGACCGTTGCGTAGATTGATCAATAGCGGGACGGCCCGCTTCCCATCACGAAACCGAGCGCGACTGGGTTTCCGGGGTTATGCCATGTTCGACAAACTGCTGATCGCCAACCGTGGCGCCATTGCCTGCCGCATCCTGCGGACCCTGCGTACCTTGCAGGTCAAGGGCGTGGCGGTGTATTCCGAAGCCGACGCTGCCAGCCTGCACCTGATGCAGGCCGACGAAGCCCACAGCCTGGGCGAAGGTGGCGCAGCCGGAACCTATCTGGCGGTGGACAAGATCCTCGCCATTGCCAAAGCCAGCGGCGCCAAAGCCATTCATCCCGGCTACGGGTTCCTCTCCGAAAACGCCGCGTTCGCTCAAGCCTGCGAAGACGCCGGTATCGCCTTCGTCGGGCCAACGCCCGAGCAACTGCGCGTATTCGGCCTCAAGCACACTGCTCGCGCACTGGCCAGACAGCATGGCGTGCCCATGCTCGAAGGCACCGAACTGCTCGACAGCCTTGAATCAGCCATCGCGGCGGCCCGTACCATCGGCTATCCGGTCATGCTCAAGAGCACGGCAGGCGGTGGCGGGATCGGCATGCGAGTGTGCCGCAGCGCTGAAGAACTGGCCGACTCGTTCGAGGCGGTGAAGCGCCTTGGCCAGAACAATTTCAGCGACGCGGGTGTGTTCATCGAGAAATACATCCAGCGCGCGCGCCATCTGGAAGTACAGGTGTTCGGTGACGGCCAGGGCGAGGTGCTGGCGCTCGGGGTTCGCGACTGCTCGGTACAGCGGCGCAATCAGAAAGTACTGGAAGAAACCCCGGCCCCGAACCTGCCGCACGGCATGGCCGAAGAACTCTGCGCAGCGGCTGTCAAACTCGCCAGGGCAGTCAATTATCGCAGCGCCGGGACGGTCGAGTTCGTCTTCGACAGTGACGATCAGCGCTTCTATTTTCTGGAAGTGAACACACGCTTGCAGGTCGAGCACGGCGTCACCGAGCAGGTCTGGGGCGTGGATCTGGTCAGCTGGATGGTGCAGCTGGCTGCCGGTGATCTACCGCCGCTGGATCAGTTGCAGGCCGGCCTGAAACCGGTTGGCCATGCGATTCAGGCGCGGCTGTACGCGGAAGATCCGGGGCGTGACTTTCAGCCCTGCCCTGGCTTGCTGACTGCGGCTGATTTCCCCCCTGCCGATGGCCGGACGCTACGTATCGACACTTGGGTCGAGGCCGGCTGCGAGATACCGCCGTACTTCGACCCGATGATCGCCAAGCTGATCCGTTGGGCACCGACCCGCGAGGACGCCAGCGCCGGACTGATCGACGCGCTGAACGAAACGCGTCTGTACGGTGTGGAAACCAATCGCGACTATCTGCGCCAGATCATTGCCGACGCGCCGTTCGCCAGTGGCCAGCCGTGGACCCGCTGCCTGGAAGATCTGGTGTATCACGCTGACACCTTCGAGGTGTTGAGCGGCGGTACGCAGACCAGCGTTCAGGATTATCCGGGACGACTGGGCTACTGGGCGGTCGGCGTACCGCCATCCGGTCCGATGGACAGCCGCGCGTTGCGCCAGGGCAATGGCCTGCTGGGCAATGCCGAAGGATGCGCTGCGCTGGAAATCACCATGAGTGGGCCGCTACTGCGCTTCAACACCGATGCGGTGGTCGCAGTGACCGGTGCGCATATCCCGATCACCGTCGATGGCCAATCCTGTGCCATGAATACCGCGCTTCTGGTGCACGCCGGGTCGACGTTGTCGCTGGGCACCATCGCAGGTGCCGGTGTACGCAGCTATCTGTGCGTGCGCGGTGGGCTCGACGTGCCGGATTATCTGGGCAGCAAAAGTACCTTTACCCTCGGCCAGTTCGGAGGTCACGGAGGTCGCGCGCTGAGGGCCGGCGATGTGCTGCACATCGCGCCTCTGGTGGAACGCAGTGCGGGACAACGGATTGCCGATGAAGCCCTTGAAGCGCTGACAGATATCCGCCGGATGAGGGTCATTTACGGCCCTCATGCGGCCCCGGAGTACTTCACCGAAGCGTACATCGAGAGGTTTTTTGCGACCGACTGGGAAGTGCATTTCAACTCCAGCCGCACCGGCGTACGTCTGATCGGCCCCAAACCCGAATGGGTGCGTGCAGATGGTGGTGAGGCGGGGTTGCACCCGTCCAACATTCACGACAACCCCTATGCGATCGGCGCGGTGGATTTCACCGGCGACATGCCGGTAATCCTGGGCCCGGATGGACCCAGCCTGGGCGGATTCGTGTGCCCGGTGACCATCATCGAAGCGGACCTGTGGCAGCTAGGGCAATTGAAGGCTGGCGACAGGGTCCGATTCACTCCGGTAAGCGTCGAGGCTTGTCATACAGCGATGAACTCAACATCTCACTGGAAAAACACCCGTGGGAGCGAGCTTGCTCGCGAAAGCTATATTCCAGACGCAGAAAACCCATCGACTGTACCGACCTCTTCGCGAGCAAGCTCGCTCCCACAAGGCACCACAAACTCCCGTAGAAGCGAGCTTGTTCGCGAAGGCTATATTCCTGACCCAGAAAATCCATCGACTGCAACGCCCTCTTCGCGAGCAAGCTCGCTCCCACAGAGCACCACAAACTCCCGTAGGAGCGAACTTGTTCGCGAAGGCTATATTCCTGACCCAGAAAATCCATCGACTGCAACGCCTTCTTCACGAGCAAGCTCGCTCCCACAAGGCACCGCAAACTCCTGTGGGAGCGAAGTTGTCCGCATAGAGGATCTGCCCTCCCCGATCATTCTCGACATCGGTCAGGACGATAAACGCCTGGTTGCGCGCCTGTCCGGCGATACCCATCTGCTCCTGGAAATCGGGGCGCCGGAGCTGGATCTGGTGCTGCGTCTGCGCGGCCATGCCTTGATGCTTGCGCTGGAGGCCAAGGCGCTGGCGGGGGTGATCGATCTGACGCCGGGCATTCGCTCACTGCAAGTCCATTACCGCCCCGAACAACTGCCGCTTCGGCAACTGCTCGACATCGTCGCCGGAGAATGGGATGCCGTGTGCGCCGCGAAAGACCTGCAAGTGGCCTCGCGCATCGTCCATCTGCCACTGTCCTGGGATGACCCGGCCTGCCAACTGGCCATCGAAAAATACATGACCACCGTGCGCAAGGACGCCCCCTGGTGCCCGAGCAATCTGGAGTTCATCCGCCGCATCAATGATCTGCCCAACCTCGATGAAGTACAGCGCACGGTGTTCGACGCCAGTTATCTGGTCATGGGGCTGGGCGATGTGTACCTCGGCGCACCGGTGGCCACGCCACTGGATCCGCGGCACCGGCTGGTCACTACCAAGTACAACCCGGCACGCACCTGGACCGCCGAGAATTCGGTGGGCATCGGCGGCGCCTACATGTGCGTGTACGGCATGGAAGGCCCCGGCGGTTATCAGTTCGTCGGCCGCACGCTGCAGATGTGGAATCGCTATCGCGACGTCGCCGCCTTCGAGGGCAAACCATGGCTGTTGCGCTTCTTCGATCAGATCCGTTTCTACCCGGTCAGCGCCGACGAACTGTTGCGTATCCGCCGCGACTTCCCGCTGGGTCGCTTCGCCCTGAACATCGAACACAGCACCCTGAATCTGACTGACTACCAGGCCTTCCTGAGCCGCGAAGCCGAAGGTATTACGGCATTCCGCGCCCAGCAAAACGCCGCCTTCAACGCCGAGCGCGAACGCTGGATCGCCAACGGGCAGGCCGATTTTGAGAGCGATGAAGGCGTGGCGCCGAACACTGAAGCACAGCCTCTGCAACCCGGTCAGCAAGGCGTCGACAGCCACATCGCCGGCAATCTCTGGCAAGTCCAGGTGCAACCGGGCGACCGCGTGGAAGCGGGCGATGTGCTGGTGATTCTGGAGTCGATGAAAATGGAAATCCCCCTGCTCGCCCCGATCGCCGGCGTGGTGCAGGACGTCAGGGTGCAACCCGGCTCGGCAATACGCGCAGGGCAACGGGTCGTGGTGCTGGCCGCAGACTGAATCGACCGACTTTTTACTTTCGAGGGAATCCCGTCATGAACGACACAGCACTGCTCAATGACCTGCGCCTGGACACCGTCCGCGCGGCCTACCAGTCCGGCCGGATATCACCGCGCCAGCTGATCCTGGCGCTGCGCGAAAAGGCCGCACGGCTGAACAGCGATTATCACCTGTTCATCCACCTGCTCAGCGCAGCTGAACTCGAGCCTTACCTGGCCGCGCTGGACGATCGTGATCCCAGAGACCTGCCGCTGTTCGGCGTGCCCTTCGCGATCAAGGACAATATTGATCTGGCGGCCATTCCAACCACCGCGGCCTGCCCGGACTACGCCTACACACCCGAACACTCGGCAAGCGTCGTCACGCAACTGATCGCGCTGGGCGCAGTGCCCATGGGCAAGACCAATCTGGACCAGTTCGCCACGGGCTTGAACGGCAGCCGCTCGCCCTATGGCGCCTGCCCCAACAGCGTGTTGAACGAGTACCCGTCCGGCGGCTCGAGCGCCGGCTCGTCGCTGGCCGTGGCGCTGGGCGTCAGCAGTTTCTCGCTGGGCACCGATACGGCGGGCTCGGGCCGGGTGCCTGCGGCCCTGAACAACCTGGTGGGGATGAAAGCCAGCAAGGGGCTGATTTCCACGGCAGGCGTGGTGCCCGCATGCCGCACGCAGGATTGTGTCTCGACCTTCACCGCCACAGCACGGGAAGCCAGCGAGCTATTGGCGCTGATCGCCACATTTGATCCGCGCGACGAGTACAGTCGTCGCAACCCGCTGTGGAACGACGCCTCGGCTTTTGGCGCACCTCGCCCGTTTCGCTTCGGAGTACCCCGCGCCGAGGACCTGCAGTTCTTCGGCTGTACCGAAGGGCCGAGGCTGTTCAAGGCTGCCATCGACCACCTTACCGCGCTGGGTGGCGAAGCGGTCACGGTGGACCTGTCACCGTTTCTCGAAGCGGCGCGGTTGTTGTACGAGGGGCCGTGGGTGGCCGAACGCTACAGCGTCGCCGGGCAGTTAATGGAAGAACACCCTGACGCGGTATTGCCGGTGATCCGCGACGTGCTGGCCAAGGCTCCCCAGGTCAGTGGAGTCGATACGTTTCGCGCGCAATACCGCCTGCAAGTGCTCAAGGCAGCGTGCGATCGGGCACTTGAAGGGCTGGAGTGCGTGGTGACGCCAAGCATCGGCCGCCCGGTGACATTGGCAGAGCTGGCGGCCGAGCCGGTGTTGCGCAATTCGGAGCTGGGTTACTACACGAACTTCGTCAACCTGCTCGATTACGCCGCCGTCGCCGTGCCCAGCGCTTTCATGGGCAACGGTCTGCCGTGGGGCGTGACGTTGTTCGGACGGGCATTCACCGATCAGTACCTGCTCAGTCTGGCCGACGCCTTGCAGCGGCAAACCGCCCTGCCCTTGATTGGCGGCGAATCACCTCGGCTGACTGTGCCGCAGACCACTGCGCGCAACGATATGGCGCGGCTGGTGGTCTGCGGTGCCCATCTGGACGGGCTGGCCTTGAACTGGCAGCTCAGGCAACGCGGGGCCCGCCTGCTGGAAACCACGCAAAGCTCGGCCGACTATCGGTTGTATGCGCTGGCCGGTGGTCCGCCCTTCCGGCCTGGCATGGTGCGGGTGGCCGAACACGGCGTAGCCATCGACGTGGAGGTCTGGGAGTTGCCAAGTATCGAGTTGGGGTCGTTTCTGACCGGCATTCCGGCACCGCTCGGGCTGGGCAAAGTGCAATTGGCCGACGGTCGCTGGGAGACCGGTTTCATCTGCGAAGCCTATGGTCTGGAGGGTGCCCGCGACATCAGCCCTCTCGGTGGCTGGCGCGCGCACGTGCAGCAACAGCATTAAGCATAAAGGCGGCATGCTCAGACGTGCCGCCTCGCTCTTTCAACGTGACGAGCAGTCGCACTACATAGTTATGACCTTCCACATCGCGCTTCCCGAAATAATGGGCATTCACTCATTTTGACCGCACGTCATGAATCCCATCTGGAGTCCGCTTCGTCAGGACACACTGTTTCACCCGTCCTCTTTGCTGCTGGAACAAACCAGCATTCTGCGCCCCGAGCACAGCAATAGCAGGCACGACACGTTGAACGCGTCGGCGCCGTTTATCCTGCCAGACGGCTTTTCAGCGCCCGAACCGACGCCGTTGCCTGCGATAGCCGAAGAAAGCGAGCCGGAAGATGCCGCGCCACACATCGAACGTCAACTCAGAGCCATGCGTAGCAGCGCAGGTTTCCGGCTGATTGCCGACTCGACATTGCTCCTGAAAGCCTGCCAACTGGACATGGACTTTCCACCGACCCGACAGGATTACGTTCGCCAGCACCTGACCACGCTGCTCAGGCAGCAGAGCGGCAAGGCACTCGACCCGGACGTACTGCAAATCACCTTCAGCGATGATGACCGACCTGCTGTGGACGACAATGGACACGAGCATTACAGCGTCAGCCTGTCGCTGACCGATGTAGCGCTGGCCAGCTTCGACCCCGCGCATTTCCAGGCGCTGTCTCGTAGCACCCTTGCCGACTTTTCACTGTGCGAAGACACGCCAGCGCTGACCACGGCGCGAATGTTCAAGCTGATCGGCGAGCTGCCGCTCAAACGCAATTACAACGCCGTACTGGAGGCGTTCAGAGCCCGCCATGAGGCGACCTGGCGCACCTTGTCGCGGCTGGCGTTCCTTGACAACCTGGCTCGGCAGCTCAACCACAGGCACATCAGCCGGGACGGTTATTGGCTGGCGCGGGACGCCATGGGACTTGACCGGTCTCCCGTCGACACCGACACGATCAGCATGAGCGGACGAGGTGAAAAATCCGAGGTCCGGGTCCTGACGCTGAATGGCAAACAGGTGCCGGGGATATTTCAGATCAGCTCGAAAACCACGTCGCACTGTTTCATTCACATTCTGGGTGCCAAGGGCAACGTCATCGAATACATCAGCGATGATCCACGCCAGATGAGCAAGCGGCTGTTGACGGCCATGAACGCCTCAGGGCTCTACGGCCAGGTATTTCTTTCGCTTGAGCAGCACGCAGGCATCGTTGTCGAGGCGCCACTGATCGAAGGCGACCTGTTCAGCGCACTGACCCAGGCTTCGTTCGCCGGGCTTCTTGCCGACAGCCACACGCGCAGCACGCTCGACCTGCTCAGGCCAGTCGCTCGCGGCCTGGCGCTGGCAGGTGCAGCCGACCTGTGGCAGACACAGCCGAGCATTTTGGAGCAGATCCCGGTTGCGTCGAAAATGGCCGGCCAGGTCATGGCGAACTATCTGCAGGAAAACCACGCGCTGACGCTCAACCCCGAGCAGGTGTTCATTGCTTATCAACCTGGCTATTCGAGCAACCCCTTAGGCAACCCCCGGTTGCCGCCTACGTATGTGCACACGCCCGACCCGAGGCCGATCAGCCTGAGCGAGGCGCTGATGAGCAATTATCGAGTCGATCATCCTGCTGGCTACAACGATCACGGCGGCGGTACCGTGGTCTTTTTCGACCCCACCGGACAGGGCGACAATGAGCAGGGTCAGGTACTGGAGATCAGCCCGCAGGCGCTCGAGGACTACATCAGAGCTTTCGACTTTCTGACCTGGATGACTCAGCGCATCCACGACTTCTGGGATCAGCAGAGAGCCCCCATAGAACAGGCGTTCAGAACCACGTTCATCAGCCAGGCGCTGATCAGCCTGAAGCGCGGCAGCCTCACGCGCGGCACCTTCGATCTGCTCGTGGAAACCCTTGCGCCGGCTGCGCCCGATCAATGGCGGTCACTCGGTTTTTTCGTTCAAGGCGCGTTGACCGACGGCATGCAGGAGCAATACACCGGCCTGCTGGTACTTGAGCAGCCGGGCTTGCCGAACGTGCTTTATCAGGCAGGACATGCCGATGCGTTCATCGAGTTTGCAGATGACACGACGCTGAAGCTGCATCTGAACCGGGCAGCAGCCAATCCAGAATGGCGTGAGACGGTCATGCACTATGTTCCCCGCCGCCATCACCAGCGCCTGGACTACCTGCTCAAATTATGGGCCGGGACACAGGCGCCCAACCCGCCCGTTTCCATCCTTCGCCCCTGGACCGATGCGCTTTACAACCCTGACACGCGCCAGGCCATGAGCCAGTCGTTGTGTGAAAAAAGGCTGGAAGACACGCCATTCGCTTTTCTGCACCAACTGCTCAAGCAGAACGCACTGGATGACGCAGAGGATCAGATCGTCACGTCGACGCAGGTAACACTGGCGGACTGGACCGAACGGCTTCAGCAATTACAGCGGCTGCTGGTGCCGATGTCATTGTTGCTGACACCTGCGCTTGTCGCCTCCCTGGCGACAGAGATTGGCATCACCTCGCTGGCTATTACCGCAACGCATCTGCCGGGCAGCCGTTACGCAGAGAAAAACCAGGCGCTGCTGGCCACGCTAACGCTGGGCTTGCTGCAACTGGCTCCGCACACGCCAAGGATGCTGCGCTCACTGAGCCGAATCGTAAAACCTGCCGTGAGCAGTTCCCAAACCGTAGCGATTACGCTCGACCGGGCCTTCGGCACACGACCGTTGCGCAGGCAGTTTGTCACACCGCGCCAGACCCGGCTGGAGAAGTTCTTTCACACCGACGCCCTGCTCAAACGCTGGACTGTCAGCACTGCCGTCTCGTCAAACCTGTTGCAGGTCCATGCCTGGAAGCTGGGTAGAAGGTTCCTTTTATGGACGTCGGACAGAGGTCAGGCGCGCACTCTGGTGGTCAGCAGCCACGGGTACTACACGCCGTGGTCCCGAACCGTGAAGATCCCCAATGGCACCGAGATTCGCACCTACGCGCCGCATGGCTACGAACTGGTGGACCCGAAACTGCATCGGGTCGTCAACAAGGATGCCCGGCCATTCGCACGCTCCAACACGGCAGTGCACAGCGTGATGCAGCCCACGCCGCTTGAACCCCTGCTTCTCACCAACAAGCTGATAGCAGGCACTTCGCTGCCCGGCAGACTGAAGAACTACAGCCTGTCCAAGTTTCAGACGACGACCAGCGAGAGCTATGACGAGATCGCAAGCGTGGTGGGCAAATCGCGGGCGTCGCCCTTGCGCGGCTGGTTGCCGCCGACGCCGATGGATGTTCTGACAGTACGCAATCGCTTTGGCATGCCCCCACCATCGCTGGCCGACCTGTTCGAAAGCCTATCCATTCAAGGCATCCATTACGACAGAATATTGCTGGTGCACTGCCGGTGTGCGGCGATATCGGCGCTGATGAACCGTTCACCCGTCTATCATGCCCCGACAGCGAGCTCGGTGATTGCTAATATGGCCTGAACCAAACACCCCGATCATCCAGCACGGCGCTTACCTCCGACATGACAACGGCCTCCCCTGACACCGCGCTGTGCCCCTTGTGCGGCTTCAGCAACCAATGCAGCCTGGCCGATCCGCGTACCGTGGACCAGCCCTGCTGGTGCTTTTCGCAAAGCATCGACCCTGCATTGCTGGCAGCGCTGCCGGATAACCTTCGCGACAAGGCCTGTCTGTGCCCGCGCTGCGCCGGGATCGAAGATGCAGCGCCAGGTCCACAGGCACGCCGGGCCACAGAGTAAGATGCGCACCCCATACTCCGCTCGCTGTTATCGCCATGCGCCTTGATCGTTTCCTCAGCAACCTGCCACGCTTCAATCGTCAACAAGTGCGCCTGGCGCTGGCCAGCGGACGAGTGCAGGTAGACGGCCAGGCAACCCGCGACCCGCATCACGAAGTACGCGAATTCAGTTGTGTGGCGCTTGACGAAGAAATCCTCCAGGCAGGCAAAGCTGCCCGCTACTTCATGCTGCACAAGCCCGAAGGCTGTGTCAGCGCGACGAGCGATGCGCAGCATCCGACCGTGCTCGACTTGCTGGACGAGCCTGACAAGCACGAACTGCACATCGCCGGACGGCTTGACTTCAACACCACCGGCCTGATGCTGATAACCAACGATGGTCAATGGTCGCGACGACTGACTCAGCCACAGACCAAAATGCCCAAGGTGTATTACGTCGAGACCGAGCAACCGATCGACGAGCGCTACGCCGCGAAGTTTGCCGAAGGCCTGTATTTCGCATTCGAGAACATCACCACACAGCCGGCGCAATTGACCTTGTTGGGGCCGCGCAGTGCGCGCCTGAGCATTGTCGAAGGCCGCTATCATCAGGTGAAACGAATGTTCGGCCACTTCGACAACAAAGTGTTGCGCCTGCATCGGGAAAACATCGGCGCGCTGGCGCTGGACCACGACCTGCCCCCCGGCAGCTACCGCGCGCTTAACGTCGGGGAAATCGACCTGTTTTGAACGTCATGGCCGCCTGACAAACGCTGGTCGGATCGGCACAGGCTTTTGATCGACTATCGCCTGTCTGTCACGAAACTTGTGCAACGTCATAGGTACGCATACCTGTCTACGCCAGGAGTGACACCTATGTCGCCAGAAAAAGCAGTGCTCGACATACAAGGACAGTTTCGGGTTTATACCGAACTCTATCGCACCGATACCGCCGCCAAGACCATCATTCTGGTCAACGGCTCATTGGCCACCACCGCTTCATTTACCCAGACCGTCCGCAACCTCTACCCGACCTTCAACGTGGTGCTTTACGACCAGCCCTATTCAGGCAAATCCAAACCGCACAACCTGCATGGCGCGCCACTGACCCGGGAAGAAGAAGGCCAGTTGTTGCTGGAACTGATCGATCACTTCAACGCCGAGCACGTGCTGTCGTTCTCATGGGGCGGAGCGGCCACGCTGGTTGCCCTGGCGCATCGGCCAAAACGCATCGAAAGCGCGGTAATCAGTTCGTTCTCCCCAGTGATCAACGAGAAGATGCATGACTACCTGTGTCACGGCATCACGCACCTGGGCGCGCATAGCCGTTATGACATGGGCCACTTGATCAACAACACCGTCGGCAAGCATCTGCCTGCGTTGTTCAAGCGCTTCAATTTCCGTCATATCAGCAGCCTGGATGCTCACGAGTATGACCAGATGCATTACCACTTCAGCCAAGTCCTGGAGCTCGACCCGGACAATTACCTGACCGCAGGCAAGAACATCACCGTCCCCGTGCTGTTCATCAACGGAGCCCTGGACGAATACACCTGCGCAAACGACGCCGCCCACTTCTCCAGATACCTGCGCGACTGCTGCTTCAGCACCATCGACGCTACCGGCCACTTTCTGGACATGGAACACAAGGCCGCCTGCCGTGACTCGAAACAGGTGCTGACGAACTTCCTGCAACCGGCACAGACGCCACGCAACGCCCATAACCGCTCTCAGGACTACCCGTCCCTGACCTTCTGAAAACCGCATACGAAGCCACCGTCAGCTGCGCAGCAGTATCATCTGGCGATTGGTTTTCGGGGTGAGTATCAGGAGGCAAAGCGCTGCGCAGTGAAATTAGCGCTTCAAATCAGGGCAGGGTTCTGGTACAAAGTCAGCCGCTCAGAGCAGCTCTCAGAGCGGGTATAGTTTAGTGGTAAAACGAAAGCTTCCCAAGCTTTAGTTGAGGGTTCGATTCCCTCTACCCGCTCCATTTCAGTCTTTCACAAAATCTGCTCTGCACTCCTGAAATTCCTCCCCCTTGCCGTTCAAAACTCCCCCTCTCCCCGCCTCCACTCTCAGATAGCAAAACCCAGAAACACGTCAATGCAACTCAAACATCGAAGTCATTGCAGTAGACCGGCACTGGCCTTACCCACCCCCGCCTCTCCCGGCACCCGCGCCTTGGCTTCTTGCGCAGAAACCGGCACCACCAAGTACTGCCGATACTCGCGGAACGCCTGCAAGGCAGAGGCGTCCTGCGGGCGATAGTCGTCGCCGCTATCCTGTTGCCGATTCGCCACACAAGGCCTGCCGATCACGCTCATGCACTCGTTGTTTGCAGCCGCTGAAATCGGATCGAACAAGGCGAATGCCGTACCTGGCTGATCCGTATCGTTGAACAGTGGGTGGGCTACGTTCTCGAAGTCGTTCCCTTCAACCAGCAACTGTGAAGATGAGGTCCGCGACATGATTGCGCCTTGGTAGGTCATACGCTGAAAGACGTTGTTGACCAGTTGGGCACGAACCAGCGCATTGTTCATACCGCCTGAATGCGGTGCTCTGCCGGAGGTATCGTGTACGTAGTTTCTCGACAGCGTCAGCGTGTCCTGACTGCCGAGGAACAGCCATACCCAGTAATGATGGCCATCGCAGGTAGACGAGTAAGGCGTTCGGCCGTCGAACTCATTGCTGGAAATGGTGATGTGTGACGCAGAGCCCCAGCCCGTAACAATCATCTGTCTACCGATCCGCGCGAAGGTATTGTGATCGATCCAGACGCCATCAGCCTTGTTCAGGGTCAGCGCATCGCCGCCCCATACGACACGTGGATTGATATCCGAAAGCGTCAGGTTGCGAACGATCACGTTATGCGCGCCGTCGCCAATGAACAGCCCAGCGCCCTGAATGCCTGCCTTGTCGCCAAGCCCGATCAATGTCTTGTTCGAGCCGACTTTCAGTGGTTTCAGCCCCGCGTTATCGTAGGTCACCATAACGGGCGGCCTTGATTGGCAGAAGTTGTTCGCACCATTCAGTGCAAGCTGCTCACCCCCCTGCGGGCAAGGTTTCACGACGCAGCCAGGCTCAGTGGTTGTTGTATTGCCGTTGGCAATCACGCTCGTGCGGAAGTCGAACGTGCGGTCCAGTACAATCACTCGCGGTGTGTCATCGGTGCAGACCCCGTGTGAGTCATGAGACGAGCAGAGCGCTGATCGAAGTTCATCCAGCGTGGAGGGATGCACGGCAGCAGCGGAGCCTCCGCCGGTCACGCCCTTGGCAAAGCCATCAGGTATGTCTGCTGCGCGCAAGCATTGCGCTCCTGACAGGAGCAGAACCAGAGTGGCAGCGATCTTCAGATAGCCGCTTTGCAAAAGAGAACGCAGGGGCGTCATCGGTTGAGCTTCCCGTCATGCTCGCGGGAATCGCGAGGACAATCTGAATGCTAAACGGACTTCGGCCTGGCCTGCTCCGCTTCCATGGTGCTGGTCAGCCGCCGTTCAGGCACCCTCGCTCACGAAAACCTCTCGCTCCATCCTGACGCTGTCAATCCCGCGCCCATGCCCGTCGACATCGACCGAGACAACAGCAAAGCCCAGGTTCGAGTAGAACCCCTGAACATGCTGACTGGTATCGATAAAGGCTCGGGTGACGCCCGGTAAAGACCGCATGCGCTGCAGCCGGGCCTCGGTCAGAAATCGGCCAAGGCCGCTGCCGTGGCGATCGCTGATGACCATGCCCCAGGTCAGCTCTGCCACTTCCGGGTCTGATAACACCAGATAGCCACCACAGGCAACAACCTCGCCGTCACGCTCGGCGACAAAGTACTGGCCCAGCGGAGCCATCAGAAAACTGGCAAATTGCTTGCGCTCCACTGGATCAAAGTAGCGTGGGACGTTGGTGTCGAAGATATCCAGACAACGCTCACGATCTGCGAGGGTGTAGGGCCGAAGCATGTCCATTGCGAGCCTTTTTGCAGAAAGAATTAAAGTGCCTGGCGAAATATATCCTGAATCTGCTCAAGATCGGCAGGACGCGGATTGGTCAGGCCACAGGCATCTTTCAGGGCATTGGTGGCCAGCATCGGGAAGTCTTCTTCCTTGACGCCCAGCGTAGCAAGGCCTGCCGGGATTTCCACGGCAGCTGACAATGCACGAATGGCGTCGATGGCCGCCTGGGCGCCTTCTTCCGGAGAGAGCCCACGGATATTGCTGCCCATGGCGTGTGCAACGTCGGTCAGGCGTGCAGCGCTGACGCTGGCGTTGAAGCGCTGCACATGTGGCAGCAGTACCGCGTTGCACACACCGTGAGGCAAATCATAAAAGCCGCCCAGCTGGTGCGCCATGGCATGCACGTAGCCCAGTGAGGCGTTATTGAACGCCATGCCGGCCAGGAACTGGGCATAGGCCATGTTCTCGCGAGCAGTGATGTTTGCCCCGTTGTTGAATGCGTCGCGCAAATTGTTGGCGATCAGCGCCATGGCCTGCAACGCGCAGGCATCAGTGATCGGGTTGGCAGCCGTGGAGACATAGGCTTCGATTGCGTGAGTCAAAGCATCCATACCGGTGGCGGCGGTCAGCGATTTGGGCATGGCGACCATCATGTCGGGGTCATTCACCGACAGCAGCGGCGTGACGTTGCGGTCGATGATCGCCATTTTTACGTGCCGGGCTTCGTCGGTGATGATGCAGAAGCGGGTCATTTCACTTGCGGTTCCGGCGGTGGTATTGATGGCAATCAGTGGCAACTGCGGTTTTGCCGAACGGTCGACGCCTTCATAGTCGCTGATATGCCCTCCATTGCTCGCGCACAGGGCAATGCCTTTTGCGCAGTCGTGGGGCGAGCCGCCGCCCAGCGAGATGACGAAATCGCACTGGCGCTCCTGCAACAAGGCAAGGCCGTTCTCGACATTGGCGATGGTCGGGTTGGGGCGGGCACCGTCGTACACGACCGAGTCGATGCCCTGCTCCACCAGCAGCCCGGCGACCTGACTGGCCACTCCTGCCTTGGCGAGGCCCACATCCGTGACGATCAGGGCCTTGCGAAATCCGTAGTTGCGTATGGCGAGCATGGCTTCATCAATGCAGCCAGTGCCGATGATGTTCACAGCGGGGATGAAAAAAGTGCTGATCATGACGGACCCTCGTGGGATGCCTGGAGATAGCTCAAGCATCCGCCTTGCGCGAGGTACAACCATTGACCTGGAGCAACGAAGCAGCCCACTGGCAGACCGTTGGTCGAAGACTCTTCGGTCTGCTGGCGCAGGGTGGCTGTTTCAGCCGATGAAACCGTCCGCCTCAAGGAGCGTTTCAAGGCACTGCTCGCTGATGCCATAGAACGTTTTGAGCTCCTGAATGCGTGCCAGCAACTGGGCCGGATCGACCGGCTCGGCACGCTTGACCGCGAGGATCATCTTGTTCTTGTTGGTGTGCTCCAGCGAGATGAACTCGAACACTTTGGTTTCGTAACCGCATGCCTCCAGCAACAGCGCGCGCAGGCTGTCGGTGACCATCTCTGCCTGCTGTCCCATGTGCAGACCGTATTGCAGCATCGGTTTCAACAAGGCAGGACTCTGGATCTGCAGACGAATCTGTTTGTGGCAGCACGGCGAGCACATGATGATCGAGGCACCGGAACGAATACCCATATGAATGGCGTAATCGGTCGCGATGTCACAGGCGTGCAGCGCGATCATCACATCCAGCGCGCTGGGCGCGACAGTACGCACATCACCGTGCTGGAACGTCAGGCCGGGATGTTCAAGGCCCGCCGCAGCGTTGTTGCACAAGGTAACCATGTCCTCACGTAACTCGACGCCGGTCACTTGCCCTTGCGCCTGCAAGGTATTGCACAGGTAATCGTGAATGGCGAAGGTCAGATAGCCCTTGCCTGAGCCAAAGTCCGCGACCTTGATCGGCTGATCGAGCTTGAGTGGCGATGAGCTCAAGGCATGGGAAAACACTTCGATGAACTTGTTGATCTGCTTCCACTTGCGCGACATGGCCGGAATCAGCTCATGCTGGCGATTGGTCACACCCAAGTCGGTCAGGAACGGCCGGGTCAGTTCCAGGTAGCGCTTCTTCTCGCGGTCATGCCCGGCTGAAGGGGCCTGACGCTCCTGCTGCGCCTTGCTTTTGAACAGCGTGGTCTTGCCCTTCTTGCTGTACTCCAGCTGCACCTCGTCGGTCAGCGACAACAGGTGCGCGTTCTTGAACGATTCAGGGATCAGGCTGGCAATAACAGCTACTGCTTCAGCAAGCGAAAAATTCTTGGTGATGTCACGAGTCTTGTAGCGATACACGAAGCTCAGGCACGGTTGTTCCTTGACGGTCAGCGGCTTGATGATAACGCGCTGCAGATCGGCCTCGCTGCCCACGTATTTGGCCAGGACCAGCTTGATCAACGAGTTCTGCGACAGACTGGTCTCCAGCAGGCCAAGGAACTGCGCGCGATGATCAGTCGCAGCGATGGGTGACGTGGAGGTAATGACTGACATTGAAAATGTGCCTCAAGCGTCCCGTCCGGGACTCGAAAAATCAGACCGGCATTTTAGGCGCGTCAGCGCGTCATGGGCACCCCTATTTTTCAGGGACTACACATACTGTTCGCGCGGTCGTACACGCCCTGAAGAAACGCACATAAACGGTAAAGTAATCCTTGTCAAAAACGACGCGCCATTACTTGCACGGCATACAAACATCTTTATAGTCGCCTTGGCTGATTACAGACAATCAGAACACACTTCTAGAGTCCTTTGTTCTACTGGAATAACTCGCACAAGGAACGTGCATTATGTTGAGTCAAGCAGCACTGTTGGAAAACGAAAACATCGCTCGGATTACCTTGAAACCCTTAGAGTATCTGAACGCTGTCTTTGATGATGAAAAAAGTGGTGGCCGAAGCGCCGGCCTTGTTCTAACCAAGGAAGACATTCTCAGCCTGAAGCGTTACGAACGACACGCCCTTAATATCCCCACGTCACTCGCTCGCGTCGAACAGCAATTGGGTTTTACCAAAAGTGGCATTCCCGGGCTTGAGCCTAAAGACATGCTGAAGACCTACAAGGCCATTAACAGTCACGGCAAAAGCTGGTCGGGGATCGAGAATGGCATCAAGCGCACCGGAACCAACATTGACCTGTTTGCCGCACAGTTCTCGGGGCAGGGTCAGCAGATCATCAACTACATTGAAAAGATGGATTTTGCCAGGCAGCTGGATCTGACCGTTGCCGATTTATCCATTGAAGAGGTCCGCAACACGCCTCCGGTACCTCTGGGTGAAACTGATCAGAGGGTCTGTGTCACGCTGGCCGAATTTCTGAAGAACACCGCGTCACAAATAAAAAACCATCAGCACGCTGCGCAAACGCTGGCGCAACACATCGAAACGTTCAGCACCGTCCTGAGCGTCCAGCTCATTCCCGGCATCAATGACAAGGTAAAACTGGCAACGCGCTCGGACCTGGACCAGCAAATCAAGGAGCTGGAACAAGATATCGAACAGCTGACGAGAGAAATCGAGCAGAAAAACAAAGAGTATAAAAACACACTGAATAATATTGCCTGGGGTGTTTTCGGCGGCCCCATCGGGGTCGCTATAACCGGAGGTATTTTTGGCGCCAACGCGGAAAAAATCCGAAAGGAAAAAAATCGAATGGTAGCGTCCAAGAGCCAGAAAGTTCAAATACTCAAGGAAAAAATCCCCTTGGCAGCCGCCGTGCGCAGCCTGCAACTGCTGTTTGATGATATGTATATTCGCATGTTGGACGCTCATAAGGGCGCCACTCACCTGAAAGACCTCTGGGCCCTGTTGGCCGCCTACGTAGACAGTTCCGCAAACGAACTGGCGGCGATCAGAGACGATCAGGCACTGCTGATTTTCGCCATGCAGTTTCACGGCGTTGTCATGCCGTGGCTGGAAATAAAAGGCAAAACGACTGAGCTATTGAAGATATTTAATAGTGCGCTGGATCAGTTTAAACGCGAACAGCAACCCGTCATTGTAATAGGACGATAATCATGAGCACTGAAACCCTGGGTGAGCTGTTGATCCTCACCCCGCCTGACACTGAAGTCATGAAAACCGCCCGCCAGAATATTCTTGCGCACGTGACCGCGCTGAAGCTGGACTTTCTGCCGGTCATGAAAGAAAAAATGCGGCCGCTTCAGGACGCCTTGATAAGTGCAGACAAGGTCTATAGCCAGGCACTGGCCACTGTCACCGTACAGCTGAATAACGTGTACCTGAAGTCGATCGATCAGAAACAACAACTGATTGAAGCCGACACAAGGCTCAGCGACAAACAGAAACAACAAGCGATCAGCCAGCTGAACGGGCAGCGCATTCGGCAGGTATCGAATCTCACCGCCGTGGTGCGCCGCAGCGCTCAAGCGATTGCCGGACACAGCGATGATATGGCGCAGATCAACCTGACGCTGGAAAATAATCGTTTGCTGGAAACACTCCAGCAACAGATCGACAGCATAACCCAGCGCTCAGCCACGCTGGAAAGCGCAATGGCTTTAATCGCTGCAGACCGACGCCTGCTTGATACAACGATCACGACATTTGAAAAATACAACCTTGCCGATGTGTTCAAGGAAATGCTGCCTACTCCGGAGGAGCTCAAGCTGGTCAACATGACATCGCCGGAACTTGAGTTGGTCAACGCCGGGATTGCCAGACTCGGAAAATTACTCGACAAGGTCAGCAGCGCCTTGAAATACCTTGACCTCATTGAAGAACGCGACCGACTGAGGTCGCGCTATAACGCTCTGCTCGACGATTCCCGCACGGCTACCCGGGAAGCAAAGGCAATCAAAGAAAAACTCGACGAGTTGACAGCGCTCGCAGGCGTTGCGCAGAGCAAAGCGCTTTGGGTACAAGAGGCGAAAAAGGTTTATCAATCGCTCTACCATTTTCTGGATCAGATAACGTCGCCCGTTGATACTTCGACGCTGATCAGCCAGCAGGTCGAACAACTGCAGACTTACATAAAATCGTTTTACGACGTAAAGCGTATCGTCTGACCCGCACGGGTTTCAAGAAAGGCAGGTGTCGATAAACTCGACACCTGCCTTTTGGCCTTACCCCAACACCACCAGCCGATTGGGCAGCTCATTCCTGCCGTGAGTCACAGGAACGTGATCGGCAAGCAACTCGCCACAGGCGTGAATACAACCCAGAAATCCCTGCAGAATCTGCCCGTCCCGAACCTGCTGAGTAAACACATCAACCATCGCCTTCCAGGTGTCGTCGTGCAGACGACTGGCGATGCCATGGTCGACCAGAATTTCGACATAACGCTCGGCCTCGCTGACAAACACCAGAATGCCGGTGCCGTCATGGGTCTTGTGCAGGTTCTGTTCGAGGAACTGCCGACGCGCGAGGTTGCCGGCACGCCAGCGTCTGACCGAGACCGGCACCAGCAAGGCGGATACTTTCGGGATGCGGCACGCCAGCGCCACGATAATGAACGTGCTCATCTGCGCCAGCATCAACTCGTCAGCGCTCAGCCATTGAAAGCAGTAATTGACCGTACCCGGCAGCAGCAGGCCGATCAGCCCGGCCCAGATCAGCGGCATGTAGGCGTAGTCGTCGGCACGTGAGGCCAGCACCGTGACCAGCTCGGCGTCAGTGCGCTGTTCGACGCGGTCGATCGCTTCGGCAACCTGCCGCTGCTCGTCTTTGTTCAGTAAAGCCATGGTTCCCTCATTCCCGAATCAATCAACTACCAGTTACCGGAAGCACCGCCACCGCCGAAACGTCCACCATTGCGATCAGCGGCTCTTTCACGTGAGGGGCGGGTGACGCCGCTCCTTCTGACGCTGATGATTACAATCCCCAGAACGATGAGGGTCAACACGATACCGATCAGCCAGACCTGGTCGTCATTGGTCTGCTCCTCATATTCGGACATCTGACCTGTCGGCTCGGGGTAATCGGGGATCTGCCCGCCTAGTGCCGCGATGATCGCACGTGTACCGCGCTCTATACCGACGGCAAACCGGTTGTCGTCAAACTCCGGAGTCATCAGCATGTCGATGATCAGAGAAGCCTGGGCGTCATTGAGACGATCCTTCAGCGCTCCACCGACCTCCATGAACACCTTGCGCTTGTCGCGATAGACCACCAGCAGAACACTGTCATCCTTGCCGTGCAGCCCCAGGCCCCAGGTGTCCCCGAGTCGAGCGCCGAACTCTTCGATGCTCGTGCCCTGCAGATCCGCGAGGGTCACCACCACCACACGCTCCCCGGTCGCCTTTTCGTGGGCGCTTAGAAGTCTCGCCAGACGAACCGTAGTCTGGCTGTCGAGCATTTGTGCGGCATCCACCACACTGCCGGTCATCGGCGGAAAAACCAGTGCTTCTGGCTCTGCCTCGGCACGCAATACCCCTCCCAACAGCATCACCACGTATAACATCCACTGTGAAACAGACTTCAAAATCCAGACCTCCGGTGTTTTTTTGAATCCATTGAAACGACACGCCTTAGCCAAAACACAAGTTCCCCGGCATAATCCACCGCCAACACCTGATGCGGTCACTATTTGATCGACAGGGTCTGTACAAAAATCAATCAAACCGCCATTTTCGTACACACCTTGGGGAGACTTCGTACAGTGAAGCGGATAGCAACTATCCTTGCATCCCGTGCGAACCATAACGCCAAAGGTCCATAACCCAAAAACTGGCTGTCGGACATTAAACGCGAGTTACTGACAAAAGCCTTGAGAAATCATTCATGAATAAGCTGTGTTTATTAGGTTTGCTGGTCGGTATGGCCAGTCAGTCGGTGATGGCCCAGACCGCTGCCGCCACGGACAATACAACGCTTCAAGCCAAGAATGCCTTCATCGGCAAACTCATGAAACAAATGACTCTGGACGAAAAGATCGGTCAGTTACGACTCATCAGTATCAGTTCGGAAATGCCACAGCCGCAAATTCTCAAGGAAATTGCCGCCGGAAGAATCGGCGGTACGTTCAACTCCATTACCCGTTCGGAAAATCGTCCGCTGCAGGAAGCCGCAGTCGCCAAAAGCCGTCTGAAAATTCCGATGTTCTTTGCCTACGACGTGGTTCACGGTCATCGCACGATTTTCCCGATCAGCCTGGGCATGGCCGCCAGCTGGGACATGGACGCCATCGCACTGATGGCCCGGGTTTCGGCCAAAGAAGCCAGTGCCGACAGCATCGACATGACTTTCGCCCCCATGGTGGATATTTCCCGCGACCCTCGCTGGGGCCGCAGCTCCGAAGGCTTCGGTGAAGACACTTACCTGGTGTCACGCATTTCCGACGTGATGGTCAGGTCCTTCCAGGGCAAGAACGTCGCAGCCAATGACAGCATCATGGCTGCCGTCAAACACTTCGCCCTGTATGGCGCAGTAGAAGGCGGACGCGACTACAACACCGTGGACATGAGCATGACGCGCATGTACCAGGACTACCTGCCGCCCTACAAGGCCGGCATCGATGCCGGCGCCGGCGGCATCATGGTCGCACTCAACTCGATCAACGGCGTGCCGTCGACCTCCAACAAATGGCTGATGCAGGACCTGTTGCGCAAGGACTGGGGCTTCAAGGGCGTGACCATCAGCGACCACGGTGCGCTCAAGGAACTGATCGACCACGGCGTGGCCAAGGATTTCCGCGAGGCCGCCAAGCTGGCGATCAAGGCGGGCGTCGACCTGAGCATGAACGACGCGGCCTATGGCGAGCAGTTGCCTGGTCTGGTGAAAGACGGCGAAGTTTCCATGAAGGAAATCGACAACGCCGTGCGTGAAGTGCTGGGTGCCAAGTACGACATGGGTCTGTTCGCCTCGCCTTACGGCCGCATCGGCGTCGCTGCCGATGATCCTGCCGATACCTATTCCGATGACCGCCTGCACCGTGCCGAAGCTCGCGATGTGGCGCGCAAGACACTGGTACTGCTGAAAAACCAGAACGAGACACTGCCGCTGAAGAAACAAGGCACCATCGCAGTGATTGGCGGACTGGCACAAAGTCACCTCGACATGCTCGGCAGCTGGTCGGCAGCGGGTCGTCCCAACCAGTCGGTGACGGTGTATGAAGGGCTGGCCAACGCGGTCGGCGACAAGGCCAAGCTGGTTTATGCGCGCGGTGCCAACGTCAGTGACAACGAACACGTCCTCAACTACCTGAACTTCATCGAGAAGGAAGTAGAGGTCGATCCGCGCCCGGCGCAGGAAATGATCGACGAAGCGGTCAAGGTCGCCGAGCAGGCCGATGTGATCGTTGCCGTGGTCGGCGAGTCGCGCGGCATGTCGCATGAGTCGGCCAGCCGCAGCAGCCTGGACATTCCGGGCAAACAGCGCGACCTGATCAAGGCGCTCAAGGCCACTGGCAAACCACTGGTGCTGGTGCTGATGAATGGCCGTCCGCTGGTTCTGGTCGACGAACAGGAACAGGCTGACGCCATGCTCGAAACCTGGTTCCCGGGCACCGAAGGCGGCAACGCAGTGGCTGATGTGCTATTCGGCGACTACAACCCGTCGGGCAAGCTGGCCATGTCGTTTCCACGCTCGATCGGTCAACTGCCGGTCTACTATGCGCACCTGAACACCGGCCGTCCGTATCACGAAGGCAAGCCAGGCAACTACACCTCGCACTACTTCGAGGAGCCCAATGGCCCGCTGTTTCCGTTCGGTTATGGCCTGAGCTACACCCAGTTCGATGTCTCGGACATCAAGTTGTCGGACGCCAGCATGACGCGCAAAGGCAAGGTGACTGCCAGCGTGACCGTGAAGAATACCGGCAAGGTGGCCGGTGCAACCGTTGTGCAGTTGTATCTGCATGACGTGGCAGCGTCGATCAGCCGTCCGGTAAAAGAACTGAAGAACTTCGAAAAGGTAATGCTTGAGCCCGGAGAAGAAAAAGTCGTGACCTTCACCCTCAGTGAAGACGATCTGAAGTTCTACAACAGCGAGCTCAAGCACGTGGCGGAACCTGGCGAATTCAAGGCCATGATCGGTCTGGACTCGCAAGCAGTGAAAGAAGCGACCTTCAATCTGTTGTAAACCCTGCGCGTGGCGCGTTCGTGAGCATTCGCTCGGGAACGCGCCGACAGGGTCCGATCAGGCTGCGACATGACGCTCAAGCATCGCTACTGGCGCATTACCCTGTACGTGCTGCTGATCCTGGCCGGTGCGGCCCTGTGCGCCGGGCTCGCGATGCGTCAGGCGCAGCGTCACGCCATGTCGGAAGATGCCGCGCGTGCCGAAGGACAGCTGGCACTGTATGCCAATACCCTGCACACCCTGATCGAGCGCTATCGCGCCCTGCCCTCCGTTCTGGCGCTGGACCCGGAAATTCGTGCCGCGCTGAGCGGCCCGGTGACCGGTGAGGTGCAGAACGCCCTCAACCTCAAGCTGGAAAAGATCAACAGCGCGGCTCATTCGTCGACGCTGGAGTTGCTCGACCGGCAGGGTCTGGCGATTGGCGCGAGCAACTGGCGCACGCCCAATAGCTATGTCGGCCACAACTACGCTTTTCGACCCTACTTCCTGCAAACCCGCGCCAAGGGCGCCGGGCGTTTCTATGCGGTCGGTGTGACCACCGGAATTCCAGGGTACTTTCTGTCCAGTGCGGTATTGAACGATACCGGCGGGTTCATGGGGGCGATGGTCGTGAAGCTGGAGTTCCCGAGCCTTGAGCAGGAGTGGGATCAGGGTGAGGACCTGCTGCTGGTCAGCGATGAGAAAGGCATCGTGTTCATCGCCAATCAACCAGGCTGGCGCTATCGCGAGCTGCTGCCAATCTCGGTGGAAGATCGTGCCAGCCTGTTGCGCACCCGCCAGTACGACAAGAAGGTATTGTCACCGCTGCGCAGCCGGGTCCTCGACAGCTTCAGCGAAAACAGTCATTTGAGCCGTGTCGAAGGCCCGGACGGCACCACGGATTATCTCTGGCAGTCGCTGCCCCTTGCGGATGAGAACTGGACTCTGCATCTGCTGCGCAAGCCGCCCGCGGCCAGTGAGGACGTTCGCAATGCAGGACTGGCCGCTGCGGGTATCTGGCTGGCGCTGGTATTTCTGAGTCTGTTTCTCTATCAGCGCTGGCGACTGGCGCGCCTGAGAGAGCGCAACCGGGATGAACTGGAGCGCCTGGTGCAAGAACGCACGCGTGATCTGCAAACCGCGCAGGACGGTCTGGTGCAGTCGGCCAAACTGGCGGCGCTGGGGCAGATGTCGGCAGCGCTGGCCCACGAAATCAACCAGCCGTTGACCGCCCAGCGCATGCAACTGGCGACCCTGCGGCTGCTGCTCGATCAGGGCCGAATCGATGAAGCCTGCAAAGCATTGGTTCCCGTCGATCAGCAACTGACACGAATGGCCGCCTTGACCAGCCACCTGAAGACCTTCGCACGCAAGAGCCCCAGCGGACTGCGCGAACGGCTGGACCTGGCCACGGTGGTCGATCAGGCCTTGCTGCTGCTCGACCCGCGCCTGCGCGAGGAGCACGTCGACTGCGTTCTGCATGTGTCACGTCCGGCATGGGTGCGCGGCGACGCCATCCGCCTGGAACAGGTACTGATAAACCTGCTGCGCAATGCGCTGGACGCCATGCGCGAGTGCCGCTCCAGGCGCCTTGAAGTGCGTATCGACGCCGTCGACAACCAGTGGCGGCTCAGCGTCAGGGACAACGGAAGCGGGATCGCTGCGAAGGATCTGCCGAGCATTTTCGATCCGTTCTTCACCACCAAACCGGTAGGCGACGGCCTGGGCCTTGGCCTGGCTGTGTCGTACGCCATCATTCATGAACTGGGCGGACAACTGACGGCGCAAAACCATGTGGACGGCGCCGAGTTCTGGTTCAGCTTGCCCAATGACTTTCTGGAGGCCTGACCCGGCATGTTGAATTCGGTCATCGTGGTAGACGACGAGGCGCCCATTCGGCAAGCCGTCGAGCAATGGCTGACGCTGTCGGGGTTCGAGGTGCAGGTCTTCGCCCGCGCCGAAGAGTGCCTGGACCGTATACCGGAGCACTTCCCCGGCGTCGTGCTGACCGATGTGCGCATGCCGGGCATGAGCGGCCTGGAGTTGCTGACCCGGCTGCAAGGCGCAGACCGCGACCTGCCAGTCATCCTCCTGACCGGCCATGGCGACGTGCCGATGGCTGTGGAGGCGATGCGCGAAGGGGCCTATGACTTTCTGGAAAAACCCTTCAGTCCAGAAACCCTGATCAGCAACCTGCGGCGCGCCCTCGAGAAACGCCAGCTGGTGCTGGAAAACCGCCGCCTGCATGAGCAGGCCGATGCCAGAACCCGCCTGGACGCCACGTTGCTCGGCGTATCGCCCGGCATGCAGACCCTGCGTCGCCAGGTGCTGGAACTGGCGCAACTGCCGGTCAACGTGATCATCCGCGGGGAGACCGGCAGCGGCAAGGAGCTGGTCGCTCGCTGCCTGCATGATTTTGGGCCGCGCGCCGCCAAACCTTTTGTCGCACTCAACTGCGCGGCCATCCCGGAGCACCTGTTCGAAGCCGAGCTGTTCGGCCACGAGAGCGGCGCCTTCACCGGCGCACAGGGCAAGCGCGTCGGTCGCCTGGAGTATGCCCACGGCGGCACGGTGTTCCTTGATGAAATCGAGAGCATGCCGATGGCGCAACAGGTCAAGCTGCTGCGCGTTCTACAGGACAAGCGCCTTGAGCGGCTGGGCTCGAATCAGAGTATCGACGTCGACCTGCGAATCATCGCGGCGACCAAGCCTGATCTTCTCGAAGAAGCGCGTGCCGGGCGCTTCCGCGAAGACCTGGCCTACCGCCTCAACGTTGCCGAGCTGCGCCTGCCGCCGCTGCGCGAGCGCCTTGAAGACATCGCGCAACTGTTCAGCCACTTCGCCCGCGCCGCCGCCGAACGTGTAGGCCGGGAAGCGCCAGCGCTGGATGCCGCACATCTAGGTCAGTTGCTCGGCCATGACTGGCCAGGCAACGTGCGCGAGCTGGCCAATGCCGCCGAGCGCCAGGCCCTGGGGCTGGAGCAAGCCCTGCCGCAACCTGATACGCAATGGCCGGGGCACTCGCTGGCGGCGCGTCAGGAGGCTTTCGAAGCACAATGCCTGCGCGCCTCGCTGGCCCGTCACAAAGGCGACATCAAGGCGGTGCTCAATGAATTGCAACTGCCTCGAAGGACGCTGAACGAGAAGATGCAGCGCCATGCTCTGGTACGCGAAACGTTCCTCGAATGAGGGCTGCGCACATTCCGTACAGCTTGTTCCGGCGATAACCGAACATTTCCCGCAGCGCCGGGTCTGCATACTGTCACGGCCATGTGCGGTCGTGATGGCTGGATACTGGCAAGGCATAATGACATCATGCCCACTTGGCTATTCAGCTCACTTTGACAGTCCGAAAGATGGGGCATTTTCTACCGTGAATACTCCCCTCGACCTCCCATTGGGAGGCGGCGAAATGGGTCGGTTTATCCGAGAGACGGACTGGTCTACGTCCGCGCTTGGACCGAAGCAAGCATGGCCCGCAGCGCTACTGTCTTCAATGAACCTGATGCTCAGTTGCCCGGATAGCATGTACCTGCTCTGGGGCCCTGACTACATTCTGTTCTTCAATGACGCTTACTCTCAGGTGCTGCCCATTGCGGCACGACAGGCGCAGGGCCAACCCATTGCCTCGGTGTGGGGCGATGCCTGGGACGCCGTGCGGCCACTCGCCGAGCACGCGCTGGCCGGACAAAGCCGCCGATCCGACAATATTCAGCGCACCATCGTCCGTAATGGCAAGCCCGAGCAGACCTGGTGGTCGCTGTCCTATTCTCCACTGTACGGCGATAGCGGCCTGATCGAGGGGGTATTCTGCCGGGTCAACGAAACCACTTCGCAGGTCATGGCTGAAGCCCGTCAGTCGGAGAACGAAGCGTTCACGGACCGTGTGCTGTCGAGCATCAACGACTGCATCAAGGTGCTGGACCTCGACTCGCGCCTGACCTTCATGAGCGAAGGCGGCCAGCGGATCATGGAAGTCAGCGATTTCAACGCGATTCGCGGCTGCCCCTGGCCCGACTTCTGGCAGGACCAGGGCAATCTGGACGCCATCACTGCGGTCGAAGCGGCCAGATCGGGTCAAAACGCCAGCTTCACCGGCTCAGCGCAGACCATGGCCGGTACCACCAAGTGGTGGCATGTGCAGGTCAGCCCGATTTTCGGCAAGGATGGCAAACCGGAAAAGATTCTGTGTGTTTCCCGAGACATGACCCAGCTCAGAGACGCTGAAGAAGCGTTGCTGTCGCTCAACGAGACACTCGAGCAGCGCGTAATCGAACGCACCCAGGACCGTGATCGTATCTGGCGGCTGTCGACCGACCTGATGCTGGTGGCGCGGTTCGACGGGATCGTCTCGGCGGTCAATCCGGCCTGGAATCAGGCTCTGGGCTGGTCGGAAGAGCAACTGCTCAACAGCCAGTTCCTGGCACTGGTGCACCCTGAAGACGTGGAAAGTACGCTGGCCGCCATGAGCGGGCTGGAGAACGGCCGCACTATTCCTCACTTCAAGAACCGCTATCGCCATCTGGACGGGTCGTACCGGACCATCTCCTGGACTGCCGTGCCGGACAAACAATTCATCCATGCCGTCGGCCGTGACATTCAGGCCGAGGAAGAGGCCAATGAAGCGTTGCGGCTTTCGCAGGACGCCCTGCACCAGGCGCAGAAGCTGGAAGCTATCGGTCAACTGACCGGCGGCGTGGCGCATGATTTCAATAACCTGTTGACGGTGATCCGCTCCTGCAGCGACCTGTTGAAATCGCCAAACCTCGAAGAGTCCCGTCGCGTTAAGTATGTCGAGGCCATTTCCAGCACGGTAGACCGAGCCGCTCGCCTGACCGGACAGTTGCTGGCGTTTGCCCGCCGCCAGGCCTTGCAGCCGGAAGTGTTCGATGTCTGCAAGAGTGTGGCGCGCATTGGCGAGATGATGGACACGCTTACCGGCGCACGTATTCAGGTCAGCATCGACCTGCCTGCCGAGCCGTGCTTCATCTTTGCCGACGGCAGCCAGTTCGACACGGCGCTGGTCAACATGGTGGTCAACGCCCGCGATGCCATGTCCGGCGCGGGTAAGTTGGTCATAAAGGTTGATTGCGCTGCCTGTGCTGCCGACGATCAGTCCGCTTCACTCGGTGAGGGTGATTATGTAAGGGTATCGCTGACCGATACCGGCGCAGGTATCGCCAAGGAGAAGCTGGGGCTGATCTTTGAACCGTTCTATACCACCAAGAGTGTCGGCCAGGGCACGGGGCTGGGGTTGTCGCAGGTATTCGGTTTTGCCAAACAGTCGGGCGGTGAAGTTCTGGTTGAAAGCGAGCTGGGCAAGGGCAGCCGCTTCACGCTGTGCCTGCCCAGCGCACAACGTCACGAAGTGATCCAGGAAGATAATCACCATATCCTCCCCCCATTGCCAGGGATGTGCGTGCTGATGGTCGAGGATAATCAGGACATCGGCACCTATACACGCCCGATGCTTGAGCAATTGGGCTTTCAGGTGCTCTGGGTGAGCAGTGCCGCCGAGGCACTGAAAGAGCTCTCCGGCAACCCGGAAAACTTTCATGTGGTGTTCTCGGACATCGCCATGCCGGGCATGAGCGGACTGGAGCTGTACGCCGAAATCGAAGCGCGCTATCCGTGGATGCCGGTGGTTCTTACCACCGGGTACAGCACTGAGTTTGCGACGATCGCTCAGGACGAAACACACCGCTTCGACCTGCTGCAGAAACCCTATTCCAAAGATGATCTGGCGGCGATTCTGCACAAGGCCGTGAGTCGTACCGGCGAGCACTGATGGTGTGGATTGGTCTGAATCCATCATGCCAGCGGATTCACTGATGCCTGATACGCATGAGTGAACCCCGGCACTTCCCACGCATAAAACCAAGACAACACCGGTTGCCTTGATTCAGAATCACGCAAAACATCGCAACACTCTTAGAGCAGGGAGCATTTTCGAGATGATCGTTGGTATTGATCTGGGGACCACCAACAGCCTGGTGGCTGTATGGCGCGACGGCAGCAGTGAACTGGTGACCAACGCACTGGGTGAAACTCTCACCCCCAGCGTTGTCGGGCTGGACGATGACGGGCAGATTCTGGTCGGCAAGGCGGCCCGCGAACGACTGCAGACTCACCCGGAAAAAACCACGGCCCTGTTCAAACGCTACATGGGCAGTGCCCAGGAAATTCGCTTGGGCTCTGCTACTTACCGCCCGGAAGAGTTGTCCTCGCTGGTCCTTAAAAGCCTGAAAGCCGATGTCGAGCGCGCGTTTGGCGAGCCTGTTACGGAAGCGGTGATCAGCGTTCCGGCCTATTTCAGCGACGCTCAGCGTAAAGCCACGCGTATTGCCGGAGAGCTGGCGGGGCTCAAGGTCGAGAAGCTCATCAACGAGCCGACAGCGGCGGCACTCGCGTATGGCCTTCACCAGAAGGAAGGCGAAACTTCGTTTCTGGTCTTCGATCTGGGTGGCGGTACGTTCGACATCTCGATCCTCGAACTCTTCGACGGCGTGATGGAAGTGCGTGCCAGTGCGGGCGACAACTTTCTGGGGGGTGAAGATTTCGACCAGGTCATGGTCGAGCACTTTGTGAACCTGCACCGCGATGAGCCGGACTTCCCGTCAACGGAGCTGATTGCCCCGGCCTTGCGGCGCGAAGCCGAGCGAGTGCGCAGGGCTTTGGGTCAGGACGGAAGTGCCGACTTCGTATTGCGTCACGCCGAGAGGGAATGGCGCAAGACCATTACTCAAGAGCAGATGAGCGTTTTTTACGCGCCCCTGCTTAACCGCCTGCGCGCTCCGGCCGAGCGTGCGCTTCGAGACGCGAGGATACGCGTCGCCGATCTGGATGAGATTCTGCTGGTGGGCGGCACAACGCGGATGCCACTGATCCGCAAGCTTGCCGCGAGCCTGTTCGGGCGCTTCCCTTCCATCGCACTCAACCCTGATGAAATCGTCGCACAGGGCGCCGCGGTGCAAGCGGCGCTCAAGCAGCGGGACGCAGCGCTGGAGGAGATCGTCCTCACCGACGTATGCCCTTACACGCTGGGAATTGAGACCATCGCGCAAATTGCCAATCGCTACGAAAGCGGTCATTACCTGCCCATTATCGAACGCAACAGCGTCGTACCGGTCAGCCGGGTAAAAACAGTTCAGACCGTCAGTGATGATCAGGAACACGTCATGGTGCGGATCTTTCAGGGCGAAAGTCGCATGGTCAAGGACAACATTGCGCTGGGTGAGCTCATCATTCCGATCCCAAAAGCCAAGGCCGGCGAAGTAGCGCTGGATGTGCGCTTTACCTATGACAACAACGGCCTGCTGGAGGCCGATGTGATGACACAGCTGACCGGGGAACGTCACAAGCTGGTTATCGAAAACAACCCTGGCGTGATGACGCCTGATGAAATACAGGAACGCCTTCAGGTACTCGAAGCGCTCAAAGTCCATCCACGCGAACAGCAGGCCAACACTCACCTGATCGCCAGACTTGAACGCCTGTACCAGGAATGCCTGGGCAGCGATCGAGAACTTATCGATCACTGGACCAGCCAGTTTCAGCATGTGCTGGAGACACAGGACGAGCGGCAGATCAGCGAAATTCGCAAGCAACTCAAACAGGAAGTCGACACGTTCGAGCAGGGCGCAAGATGATCGACTGTTGGTCCGTACTTGAGCTGAATAACGATGCCGACGAGCGCAGCATCAAACGACAATATGCCCGGTTATTGAAGGTCAACCGTCCTGATGAAGACCCGGCAGCTTTCCAGAATCTGCGTGATGCCTATGAAGAGGCGCTGCAGCTGGCACGATCACGCGCGGACGAAGATGACCCGCCCGTCATGCTGCTCCAGCCTTTGCCTGAGCCCTCGCCTGCCCCCCTCCTGACAACGACTGTTATCGAGCAGCCCGATGGCATGGACTGGCTTCAACAGGTCAGGCAGACCACTGCGCAGAATCTGCCCGAGCAACAGCAGATCGCCATGGAGCACGGACAGGCGGAGCGCTTTCAACAACTGTTGCTGCTGGAGTGCCTGAACGACTCGGCGCGCCGTGTCGAGTTGATCAAAGCTGCATTTCAGCATTTGCGCTGGCTGACGGTATGGCAAAGCATTCATATCAGCAGCTACCAGCAGCACGCCTTGGCAGAGGCGATATTGCGCGAGGCGTTCGAAGCGTTCAGCGCACTCATCGAGAACGGGCAGCATGCGCGCTTCATTGAAGAACTTCGGGCGCTGGAACAACAGCCTTGGCTGACAGAACTGGAGCGTCGCGAGCATTTGCAATGCAGGTGCATGGTCTTGCTGATTGCCAGCCATCCTGTGACCTCCGACCTGCTGGAACAGACGCGCGCGGTATTTGGCTGGAACCTGCAGCAAAACCTCCACCCCGGTCCCGAAGACCTCTGGCAGGCGCTGCGCCAGCGATACGAAGAAGTGGAATATGCCGAGCATCTGCAACGCCTGCTCGATGCCAAACCGAGCACTGCCGAAGGCAAGGCCGCGCACTTGATGTTCAAGCCGCCACGTCTGGCCGCGCGGATCCGTACCGCAGTCAAGCAAGACGCTTCGGTGTGGAACGCCTGCGCGCATATTCAGGAGCAGTTAACCGTTCACTACCCCGACGTCCTCAAGCGCTACCCCGAAGCGGACCTGAGCGCCTGGAAACTCATGCGTGAGCAGAGCGACTTCACGCCGCTCATCTGGGTCTACATAGGCGCGTTTCTGCTGGCGTTGCTGGCACCCCCGCTGGCACCTGAAGGTGTGGAGTACGATCCGGGAACGCGGGTCCTCGTGCTGTTCCTGTCACCGCTCTGGACAACCGTCGGCTTCTTCATCTTCATCTGCATATGGCGTCCGCTGATGGTTCTGGCAGAGCCAGCCGATGCGTGGCTGAGCAGCAAGTTACTGCCCAAGGTGCTGAGCTGGCCCGGTGCCCAGGCGCTGGTCTTGCGGCATGGCCTCCCCTTTTTGTTTCTGGGCCTTGTCCAGGTGCTCGACGGCCCGCGGACACTTCTGGCTTATCTGGTGCTGGCGGTGCTGTGGGTCGCCCTGTCGCCTTATCGCTACCTGTTTCAAACAGCGCCTATCCGGCAAAGGATTCGGCAGTTTTATGCAAGGCACACGATCATGGTGATCATCGGCACGCTGAGCATCGTCATGGCGGCGCTGTTGCTCTCCTCCAAACTGAGCGCTTGAGCGGTCTTCTGTCGGCAATCGACCAGAACGCCCTGCTGCGAGCGCTCCCATCGGCAAGAATCCGCTTACCTCAACCGGGCAGATAAGCGGATTCTTGCTCATCAAAGATTCCCGACGGCTCTAGAACAAGCCCTCATGGTCTGGCACAGCTCCTGCTATGTAACAGGCAGGGCACCCAATGCCTCCTTCCAAAAATAATGAAAACAAGGAACACCATGGAAACCTCCAATCCCGCCTCCCATGGGTCGGCTGCTACTGCTGCTGGCCAGAAAACCACCTCCAGCCGTCTCAAATCGATTTTCAGTGGCTCGGTCGGCAACATGGTCGAGTGGTACGACTGGTACGTCTACGCCGCCTTCTCGCTGTACTTCGCCAAAGCCTTCTTTCCCAAGGGCGACACCACCGCACAGCTGCTCAACACCGCCGCGATCTTCGCCGTCGGCTTTCTGATGCGGCCCATCGGTGGCTGGCTGATGGGGCTTTACGCCGACTACAAAGGGCGCAAGGCTGCGCTGATGGCCTCGGTGCTGCTGATGTGCTTCGGCTCGCTGATCATTGCCCTGACACCAGGCTATGAAAGCATCGGCGTCGGTGCTCCGATCCTGCTGGTGTTCGCCCGCTTGCTGCAGGGGCTGTCTGTCGGCGGTGAATACGGCACGTCCGCCACCTACCTGAGCGAAATGGCCACCAAGGAACGTCGCGGCTTTTTCTCCAGCTTTCAGTACGTGACGCTGATTTCCGGCCAGCTCATCGCACTGGGCGTGCTGATCGTGCTGCAACAGACGCTGACCACCGAGCAACTGTATGCCTGGGGCTGGCGCATCCCGTTCGTCATCGGTGCCCTGTGCGCAATCGTCGCGCTGTTCCTGCGTCGTGGCATGGAAGAAACCGAATCGTTCACGCGCAAGAAGAAGGAAAAGCCCAAGGAAAGCCTGATGCGCACGCTGATGCGTCATCCCAAGGAACTGATGACCGTCGTCGGTCTGACCATGGGCGGGACACTGGCTTTCTACACCTACACCACTTACATGCAGAAGTATCTGGTCAACACCGTCGGCATGAGCATCACCGACTCGACGTCGATATCAGCGGCAACACTGTTTCTGTTCATGCTGTTGCAACCGGTCGTCGGCGCGCTGTCCGACAAGGTCGGGCGTCGTCCGATCCTCATTGCGTTCGGCGTGTTGGGAACGCTGTGTACCGTACCGATCCTGACCACGCTGCATACCATTCAGACATGGTGGGGTGCGTTCTTCCTGATCATGGCGGCGCTGATCATCGTCAGCGGTTATACCTCGATCAACGCAGTGGTGAAGGCCGAGCTGTTTCCGACCGAGATCCGCGCGCTGGGCGTCGGCCTGCCTTACGCCCTGACGGTATCGATCTTCGGCGGTACTGCGGAATACATCGCGCTGTGGTTCAAGAGCATCGGTATGGAAACCGGTTACTACTGGTACGTCACTGCCTGTATCGCCTGCTCGCTGCTGGTGTATGTGTTCATGAAAGATACCCGCAAGCACTCGCGCATCGAAACTGACTGATCGGATTGCGACGATTCTCGTGCCCAGGCTCCGCTCTCGTCGTTATATATAAATCTCGTAGGAGCGAGCTTGCTCGCGAAGAGGCCGGTACAACCTCCAGAAATAGAGCGTTATGACTGACTCTTCGTGAGCAATGGGGATCGCCGCCCCGTTCACTCCATTTTTCGGGCTTATCGAGACCTGTGTATAACGCTAAGGACTCTGCCAAGGCACGAGAGTCATCAAGCTCGCTTACAACGATCAATATCATCGTCCGCATCGATACATCAGCCGCTACTAAACAATCAATTACATCCATGACCTGCAACAGAGTGTTACAGGGCGGTGCATCATTTGGCCAAATTTCAGTAATAACCACTTGAATTATCTGTACTTTTAATTTGTCAAGGGCCTTTATTACAAGACTTTTCAAGAATTGCACCACAATAATGCAACCCCGCCTGAAAGGCCCGAAACCAGAGCATTACAGCCAACTATCATTTTCAGCGATGATCGCTAGCAATCCTATTAACTTCTTAATAATCCGCTGGCGCGTAGCATTGCCTCCATACCGGGATGACAACTCACCCGACACTCATTGGAGACATCATCATGAAAACCAACACATTGATCTTTGGCCTGGCTATCTCTGTTCTGGCTTCCAGCGCATTTGCACTTCCAGTCACCCACGTTCAAAGCGACCTGTCCAGTGCCACCCTCGTTGCTGAAGGCGGTACCAAACATACCAACGTCGGCTCGATCCGCGTATCCGCTGACGGCGCCGATCACGTCGGTGCCAATCGTCTGGCCGCTGATGGTGCAGATCGCGTCGGTGCCAACCGTCAGGCTGCCGATGGTGCAGACCACGTCGGTGCCAATCGTCTTGCGGCAGACGGTGCAGATCGCGTAGGCGCCAATCGTCTGGGCTGATCGCTCACGCAACATCCCAAGCCCGGCCAATGTCGGGCTTCTTCATGTCTGGCTCAGAGTGAAACACGCGAACTGCTCTGGCATCCTCTGCAAATGCGCAGCACTATGCTGACATCCATTATTGAGCCCATCAGGAACCGAGCATGTCAGACGCTATTCACTCCTACGAGCCTTCCAAGGGTCACGGCCTGCCGCACGACCCGTTCAACGCGATTGTAGGCCCACGCCCGATTGGCTGGATTTCGTCGCAGGATGCCAACGGCAAACTCAACCTGGCACCTTACAGCTTCTTCAATGCGTTCAACTACGTGCCGCCGATCATCGGGTTCTGCAGCGTGGGTCGCAAGGACAGCCTCAATAATATCGAGCAGACCGGCGAGTTCGTCTGGAACCTGGCGACCCGCTCGCTGGCCGAAGCCATGAACCAGAGCTGCGCACCGGTAGCGCCGGATGTCAGCGAATTCGAGCTGGCAAACCTGACACCACTGGCCTCGCAGATCGTCTCGGTGCCGCGTGTACTCGAAACGCCGGTGTCGTTCGAGTGCAAGGTCACGCAGATCATTCAGTTGCAACGCGCCGACAAGGAACTGGTGCCCAGCTGGTTGATTCTGGGCGAGGTCGTGGCGGTGCACATCGACAAGTCACTGCTCAAGGACGGCGTTTACGACACTGCCGCCGCCGAGCCGATTCTGCGCGGCGGCGGCCCGGCGGATTACTTCCAGCTTGGCCCGGAAGCGCTGTTCAAGATGTTCCGCCCAGGCGCCTGATCAGGCGTCAGCCCAGACCGGTTCGCCCTCTGGATCAATATCGACCAGCCGCTGCAACTCTTGCACAGCGGCCAGGTCGGCATCATCGGCGGTCTTGAATTTCTGGTCCGGCAGCAGCGCATGGAAGCGCGGTGCGCCGCCGGCACCCAGCGCCTTTACGGCAATCGCCGCGTTATAACCCTGCTCGGACGGCATCACTGCCGAGACCACTTCAAACCCGTTGTATTCCTTGCGTGCCATGTGTCTCAACCCTGCCAATACGTCAAAGCGCGAATTCTAGCGCGTCTTCCGGTTCGTCCGACATGCGGCATTCAGCGATAACGGCAGCCGACGCAAAACCCAACCTTGTCCTACACTCTAATCAGTTCTTTCAAACTGCTCTGTAGCCGAGGTAAGGAGTGCGTCATGAAAGCAATAACAAGAAAATGCATGGTTGTCGCAGGAGCTCTGGCGGTATTGGCCGTCTACACCGCCGGCGCCTATCGTAACGAACTGGCGCGCCAGGCCCCTTATGTCTCCAGCTGTACGTTTGGCCATTGCGTGCCAACCGATGCCACCTTCAGCGCCTTGCGATGAGGCTCGCACAGCGTGAATTGCATCGCCATTCCGCAAAGGCACCTATCGATTAGCAAGCTATCGGATTAGACTGGCCAGACTCTCCCGCCACACTTGCGGCGGGTCAACACTGCCATCAGGTTTTGCCTTGACCAGTCTTACTCATACGCCTCCGGCCATTCGTAGCATCCTGTTTGCGTTGATGATGGCAGTCTTGCTCAGTGCGCTGGACCAAACCATCGTCGCGGTCTCGATGCCTGCCATTTCCGCCCAGTTCAGGGACATCGATCTACTGGCGTGGGTTATTTCCGCCTACATGGTGTCGCTGACCGTGGCTGTGCCGATCTACGGCAAGCTCGGCGATCTTTACGGGCGACGTAAACTGATGCTGTTCGGGCTGGGGATTTTTACCCTGGCCTCGCTGTTCTGTGGTCTGGCGCAAAGCATGGAACAACTGGTGCTGGCGCGCGTCCTTCAGGGTATCGGTGCGGGCGGGATGGTTTCGGTCAGCCAGGCGATCATCGCCGACATCGTTCCACCTCGTGAGCGTGGCCGTTATCAGGGTTACTTCAGCAGCATGTACGCCGTGGCCAGCGTCGCCGGGCCGGTGCTCGGTGGCCTGATGACTGAATACCTGTCCTGGCGCTGGGTGTTTCTGATCAATCTGCCGTTGGGGGCCGCCGCGCTGATCGTCGCGTATCGGACCCTCGTCGGCCTGCCAGTACCGCAACGCAAGCCGATTATCGATTATCTGGGTACCGTGCTGATGATCATCGGCCTGACAGCGCTGCTGCTGGGGATTACCGAGATTGGCCAAGGGCACGGTCTGGACGATACCGAGGTTCAGTTGTTACTGGGCACCGCCCTGCTGACACTGGCTATTTTCGTCTGGTATGAACGTCGCACGGCCGAACCCTTGCTGCCCATGCATCTGTTCACCAACAAGAGCGCGGTGCTGTGCTGGTGCACCGTGTTCTTCACCAGCTTTCAGGCCATCTCCCTGATTGTCCTGATGCCGCTGCGTTACCAGACCGTCACCGGTGGCGGAGCAGACAGCGCCGCCCTGCACTTGCTTCCGCTGGCGATCGGCATGCCGATGGGTGCCTATTTCGCCGGGCGACGCACCGCGCATACCGGGCGCTACAAGCCGCTTATCCTGACCGGTGCGCTGCTGATGCCGATTGCGATTCTGGGCATGGCCTTCACGCCGCCGCAATCGCTGATAGTGATGAGCCTGTTCATGATTCTCACGGGGGTTGCGACCGGCATGCAGTTCCCCACCTCATTGGTGGGCACTCAGAATTCGGTTCAGCCGCGGGATATGGGCGTGGCCACCAGCACGACCAATCTATTCCGCTCGCTGGGTGGCGCCGTGGGCGTGGCACTGATGTCGGCGCTGCTGCTGGCCATGTTGCAGCACACCGGCGTCGGTCAACTCGGTGCAGGGGCGCTGGGTGGCGAAGGCAGCTCCGGCAACGTCCTGCTCGACAGTCTGAACGCGGCCACCGGACCCGCGCTGGAAACCCTGCGCGCCGAACTGGCACTGACCTTTAGAAACCTGCTGATCACCAGCGCGGCCATTTCGCTGCTCGGCCTTGCGGCAGCCGCAGTGATGCCCAATACGCTATTGCGAGGACGGGACTGATTCGCTTCTCGGGCTCAGGAAGGCATCCCGGCCCAGAACCACTGCGTTTTCTTGCTCTTTATATGGGCAAACGCAGGCATCAGTTCGCCCTCATCGAAGTGTCGACGGGAGCCTGACTGAGCGCTGCTGAACCAGCTGCCTGAGCGAGGGCATACTTGCCCGGCATCGACCGGCGGCAGCGGCTTTTCATCGAATCGCGCATACCACTGCGCAGTGGTTTCATCGGTAAAGCCAATTCCTGGAGCCAGGTAGGGATGAAGATTGCCGGTGTCCTGCAAGCGGATTGGCTTGATCATCCTGTTGACCGTCACATAAGGCTTTGGCGGCGGCAGCCCTCGCCCACCCAGCTCGGGCACCTCACCGGCGCGAATGATCAGGCCGTTGCGGTAGGTGTGGAACACGATCTCGCTGTGTGCACTCATCTCGCCGCGCATTTTGTCGCTGCCTCCCAACTGCCTGACGAACGCATCACCGAGCACGGTGTACCAGCTGACGCCCTTGATACGGTCCAGCAGGCGCAAGCTTTCAATGTGCGGGCCGGGGTCGACCATCAGCCCGCTGTAATCCTGAGCCAGCCGATATTCCCAAGGCAAATACTGATGACCGTCACACGGCAACACGCAGGCAAGACCACCAAAGCCGTGCTCGGCCTGCAGTTCGCTGCTGAGGTACCTGATCCAGTTCTCGTAATGCTTCAACCCCTCGGGCTCGGTCAGATACGACCAGGGCAAGACCATTTTCAGACACGATCGATCGTTGTCGGCCTGCCCCTCCGAGGTGTTCATCACAAACAGGCTGTAGGTGGCGACTTCAGCCTGAGTCGCACTGGCGATAGACCAGATGAACTGCTCGTCTGGCGGACTCTCGACAATCTGACGCCGGGTCGAGGCAAACCCGGTGCCGCTCAGGCGCCGCATGCGTTTGAACAGTTGCCATTTGAGTTTCGTTTTGAACGCGTCATAGAAGCGCGAAAAACAGGCCTCGACGCGACGCTTCATCTCCACGCTGTGGCCGTTGCGAAAATACAGCGTGGTGATCAACCCCAATCGAATGACCGGTGTGCCCAATACGGAATCCATGGCCACACGCTCGGATTGTTGCGTGATCCTGGCCAATAACCTCACAGCGTCAGTTGCAGTGTCCGACATGCTCCGCCCTCCCATTATTCGCGGAAGTCAGGTTTTTGCGCGTGCGTGCATGCCCTTCACAGGTTTTGATCAGCCCGGAAATCTCCCCGCTCATGGGGTAGCCGAGGCCCTGCCCGCCCGATTGGACATCAACGTAACTGGCGATGATTTCAGGGCACATAAGCGCAAGATCCGGCAAAAACATGCAACTTTCCTCTCTTCTGTTCTTTCAGGGGGCGAAGAGTGAAGGGAGTTTTCCTGCGGAGCAATACGCGGAATTTACTTTGGGAAATCAGCTACATGTATCAGGAAATGTCCTACCTGCTTCCTACAATATCTTGTCAGATCAACGCTCGCCGATGCTTGCACGGCGAGCACAATCCATGAATACCGATAAACGATCGGTAAACCCGCTATATAAGAGGCACGAATTGGAGTTAGGCTCTGCACAGAGTCGCTGGCAGGCAGAACCGGCGGGTGCCGCCGGTCGTGTTTAGTCAGACGCCAGTCGTTGAGCGAGTGTCATTGATCAGCAACGTCGGACTGAAGCGCAGCATGTCCAGACACACGTCAACCAATTGCTCGGCCTCTGCGGGCAACGAGAAGCTGTCCGGGACCAGCAGCCACTGATAGATGATGCCATTGACATAGGCAAACAGGGCCACTGCAGCCCGGGCCGTGTCCAGCCCTTTGGGCAATTGTCCCTGGCGTACGGCATTGTTCAGCCCCAGGGTGATACGGTCGTGGCACTGTATGGCGTTGTCCTGGCGCTGACGACGAAAATCACACATCTCGTCGGTAAACTCGCACTTGTGAAACAGGATTTCATTGATGCGACGGGTTTTCGGGTCCAGTGCGAGTTCATGAAACAGGTGAATCAACAGATTTCTCATGCAGCCCAGCGGGTCTTCCTCGTCCTCGCTCTGACTGGCCTCCGCCATTTCGTCGAGAGGCTCCTGAAGACTGTCGAGCATGGCCTGCACCAGATCGGCCTTATTATTGAAGTGCCAATAAATGGCGCCTCGCGTCACACCGGCAAGCGTCGCAATATCGGCCAGCGTGGTGCGGGCGACGCCTCGCTCATAAAAAGCCTGCTCGGCAGCCTCCAGGATCTGGCTGCGAGTGATTTGAGCTTCCTCTTTGGTGCGACGAACCATGGCAATAAGACCTCAAAAAATTCACCTCAGGCACGCGTCTTGCGTCATGCCTTGAGATATGGCCGGGCGGCATTTGTCTCGCCTTGTCCCGAATCGGCTCCCGGCTCCCTGAATAGTGGCCGAATGCGCATTGCGGTGTTTACAAACAGCCGCGAATGTAAGTATATTCCTTAGCATGCTACTTATCTAGCCGAAATATTTTTTTACACTTCAACGTACTGTTGAGATAACAGGCTCCTGCCCCGAGGATCTTCATGCAATTCAAGCCAGCTGTTACCGTTCTGGTCACTGCCGTCGCCCTGGCAACCCTGCTCAGTGGCTGTAGCAAGAAGGAACAGGCCGCCCCGCCTGCGCAAACCCCTCAGGTAGGCGTCGTTACCATCAAAGCACAGCCGTATACCCTGACCACCGAGCTGCCAGGCCGGACCACCGCCTTCCGCGTCGCCGAGGTTCGCCCTCAGGTCAACGGCATCATTCTCAAGCGTCTGTTCACCGAAGGTGGCGATGTCAAAGCCGGTCAGCAGCTCTATCAGATCGACCCGGCTGTCTATGAGGCCAACGCCAACAGCGCCAAGGCCACCCTGCAGTCCGCCAAGTCGATGTCCGACCGCTACAAGCAACTGGTCAGCGAGCAAGCGGTAAGCCGTCAGGAATACGACACGGCGCTGGCCTCCACCCAGGAAGCTCAGGCTAGCCTGCAGACCGCCCAGATCAACCTGCGCTATACCAAGGTGCTGGCCCCTATTTCCGGCCGTATCGGTCGCTCTGCGGTGACTGAAGGCGCATTGGTGAGCAGCGCGCAGACCGACGCGATGGCAACCATCCAGCAGCTCGATCCAATCTATGTCGACGTGGTGCAGTCGTCTGCCGACATGCTCAAGCTGCGCAGCGATCTGGACAGCGGCAAGCTGCAGAAAGCCGGCGACAACGCCGCCAAGGTCAAGCTGACACTGGAAGACAACAGCGTCTACGGCCAGGAAGGCAAACTGGAATTCGCCGAAGTGTCGGTTGACCAGACCACCGGCTCCGTGACCCTGCGTGCCGTGTTCCCGAACCCTGAACACCGTCTGCTGCCGGGCATGTTCGTTCACGCCCAATTGCAGGCTGGCGTCAACTCGAAAGCCATTCTGGCACCGCAGCAAGGCGTGACCCGCGACCTGAAAGGCACGCCGACCGCCATGGTCGTCAATCAGGACAACAAGGTTGAAATGCGTACGCTGGTGGCCAATCGCACCGTGGGCAGCGACTGGCTGATCGAAGACGGCCTGAAGGAAGGCGATCGTGTCATCACCGAAGGCTTGCAGTACGTCAAACCCGGCGCCGAAGTGAAAGTCGCCGAAGCGACCAACGTCAAAGGAGCAAACCCGGCACCTGCCCCGGCCACTGATAAAGCCGCAGGCAGCAAAGGGGAGTAACCCATGTCGAAATTTTTTATTGATCGACCCATTTTTGCCTGGGTTATTGCCCTCGTGATCATGCTGGTCGGCGCGCTGTCGATTTCCAGCCTGCCGATCAATCAGTACCCGAGCATCGCACCGCCTGCCATCGGTATCCAGGTCACCTATCCGGGCGCGTCTGCCCAGACGGTGCAGGACACGGTGGTTCAGGTCATCGAGCAACAGCTCAACGGTATCGATAACCTGCGTTATGTCAGCTCGGAAAGTAACTCCGACGGCAGCATGACCATCACGGCGACCTTCAATCAGGGCACCAACCCGGATACGGCGCAGGTGCAGGTACAGAACAAGCTCAACCTCGCCACCCCGCTGCTGCCGCAGGAAGTGCAGCAACAGGGTATCCGCGTCACCAAGGCAGTGAAGAACTTCCTGATGGTGATCGGCCTGGTGTCGGAAGACGGCAGCATGGGCAAGGAAGACCTGGCCAACTACATCGTGTCGAACATGCAGGACCCGATCTCGCGGACCTCCGGTGTGGGTGACTTTCAGGTGTTCGGTTCGCAGTACGCCATGCGTATCTGGCTCGATCCGGCCAAGCTGAACAACTTCCAGCTGACGCCAGTAGACGTGAAAGACGCGATCACCGCGCAGAACGTCCAGGTGTCGTCCGGCCAGTTGGGCGGCTTGCCATCGATCAGCGGCCAGCAGTTGAACGCCACGATCATCGGCAAGACCCGTCTGCAGACCGCCGAGCAGTTCGGCAATATCTTCCTCAAGGTCAACACCGACGGCTCGCAGGTTCGCCTGAAAGACGTCGCCACCGTGGGCCTGGGCGCAGAGAACTACAGCACCGACTCGCAGTTCGACGGCAAACCGGCTTCCGGTCTGGCCATCAAACTCGCCACCGGCGCCAACGCACTGGACACCGCCAAGGCCATCCGCGCGACCGTTTCCTCGCTGGAGCCGTTCTTCCCGCCTGGCATGAAAGTCGTGTACCCGTATGACACCACACCGGTGGTCAGCGAATCGATCAACGGCGTAGTGCACACCCTGATCGAAGCGATCGTGCTGGTGTTTCTGGTGATGTACCTGTTCCTGCAGAACTTCCGCGCAACCATCATCACCACGATGACGGTTCCGGTGGTCTTGCTGGGTACGTTCGGTATCCTCGCGGCCTTCGGCTTCACCATCAACACCCTGACCATGTTCGGTATGGTGCTGGCCATCGGCTTGCTGGTGGACGATGCGATTGTCGTGGTGGAAAACGTCGAGCGGGTCATGGAGGAGGAAAAGCTCTCCCCGCGCGACGCCACGATCAAATCCATGACTCAGATTCAGGGCGCGCTGGTCGGTATTGCCCTGGTGCTCTCGGCGGTTCTGTTGCCAATGGCGTTCTTCGGCGGCTCCACCGGGGTGATCTACAAGCAGTTCTCGATCACCATCGTCTCGGCCATGGCCCTGTCGGTCGTGGTTGCGCTGATCTTCACCCCGGCGCTGTGCGCCACCATGCTCAAGCCCATCGATCACGAGAAGCACGGGCAACCGAAACGTGGTTTCTTCGGCTGGTTCAACCGCACCTTCGACCGCAGCGTTCTGAGTTACGAGCGCGGCGTCGGCAACATGCTCAAGCACAAGTGGCCTGCGTATCTGGGTTACATACTGATCTGTGCGGGCATGGTGTTCATGTTCATGCGTATTCCGGCTGCGTTCCTGCCCGAAGAAGACCAGGGCGTTATCTTCGCCCAGATCCAGACACCGGCCGGCTCCTCGACCGCGCGTACGCAGGAAGTCATCGATCAGATGCGTGAGTACCTGCTGACCAAGGAAAGCGGCGCAGTGAAGTCGGTGTTCTCGGTAAACGGCTTCAACTTCGCGGGCCGCGGTCAAAGCTCGGCGATTGCCTTCGTGATGCTCAAGCCGTGGGAGGAGCGTGATTCCAATAACAGCGTCTTCGAACTGGCCAAGCGGGCTCAGGGCTATTTCTTCAGCCTGCGCGACGCGATGGTGTTTGCGGTCGTCCCGCCTTCGGTACTCGAACTGGGTAACGCCACCGGCTTCGACGTTTACTTGCAGGATCAGGGCGGCGTGGGTCACGACAAGCTGATGGAAGCGCGTAACCAGTTCCTCGGCATGGCCGCACAGAGCAAGATTCTGGCGGGCGTACGTCCGAACGGGCTGAACGACGAACCGCAGTACCAACTGATCATCGACGATGAGCGCGCCAGTGCATTGGGCATCACTCTGTCGGACATCAACAACACCCTGTCCATCGCGTTGGGTGGCAGCTACGTCAACGACTTCATCGACCGTGGCCGTGTGAAGAAGGTGTACATCCAGGGCGATGCAGGTGCGCGTATGACACCTGAAGACCTGAAGAAATGGTACGTGCGCAACAGCGCGGGTGAGATGGTGCCGTTCTCGGCCTTCGCCAGCGGCAAATGGTCCTACGGCTCGCCGAAACTGTCACGCTACAACGGCGTGGCGGCAGAGGAAGTGCTCGGTACTCCCGCCCCTGGTTACAGCAGCGGCGAGGCAATGGCTGAAGTCGAGGCGCTGGCCAAGAAGCTGCCACAAGGTATCGGCATTTCGTGGACCGGTCTGTCCTACGAGGAACGCCTGTCCGGATCGCAGGCCCCTGCCCTGTATGCCCTGTCGTTGTTGGTAGTGTTTCTCTGTCTGGCGGCGCTGTATGAAAGCTGGTCGATTCCGATCGCGGTCATCCTCGTGGTGCCACTGGGGGTTATCGGTGCACTGATGGCAACCAGCCTGCGCGGTCTGTCCAACGACGTGTTTTTCCAGGTCGGGCTGCTGGTGACGGTAGGTCTGGCGGCGAAAAACGCCATTCTGATCGTCGAGTTCGCCAAAGAGCTTCACGAACAGGGCAAGAGCCTGGTCGACTCGGCGATCGAGGCCTGCCGAATGCGTCTGCGCCCGATCATCATGACCTCCATGGCCTTCATCCTCGGCGTTGTACCGCTGGCGATTTCCTCGGGCGCAGGTTCGGGCAGTCAGCATTCGATCGGTACAGGCGTAATTGGCGGTATGATCACCGCAGTTATTCTGGCGATCTTCTGGGTGCCCCTGTTCTTCGTAACGGTTTCGGGGCTCTTCAAGAGCAAGCAGAAACATATTTCACACGATGAGGCTGGCCAATGAGCAAGTCATTGATCTCACTTGCAGTTACCGCGTTCATTCTCGGCGGCTGCTCTTTGATCCCCGATTACAAGCAGCCGGAAGCACCGGTCGCCGCACAATATCCGCAAGGGCCGGCGTACTCGCCGGTCGAAGGCGCCAAAATGGCCGCCGCGGAACAAGGCTGGCGGCACTTCTTCAATGACCCGGCGCTGCAACAGCTGATTCAGACTGCACTGCTCAACAACCGTGACCTGCGGGTTGCGGCGCTGAACATCGACGCCTACCGCGCCCAGTACCGTATCCAGCGCTCGGACCTGTTCCCTGCTGTTTCGGCCACCGGCAGCGGTACACGTCAGCGCGTGCCAGCCGACCAGTCGCAAACCGGTCAGTCCGGCATCACCAGCAGCTACTCGGCCAGCCTGGGCGTCAGCTCGTACGAGCTGGACCTCTTCGGCCGGGTCCGCAGCCTCAGCGAGCAGGCGCTGGAGACCTACTTCGCCAGCGAGGAAGCGCGTCGCAGCACCCAGATCAGTCTGGTGGCCAGCGTCGCCAATGCCTACATGACCTGGCAGGCCGACAAGGAACTGCTCAAGCTGACGCAGGACACCCTGAAGACCTACGAAGAAAGCTTCCGCCTGACCTCGCGTGCCAGCGAAGTCGGCGTTTCTTCGGCACTGGACCTGAGCCAGTCGCGCACCGCCGTCGAAAGCGCGCGCGCCAAACTGGCCCAGTACCAGCGCCTGGTTGCCCAGGATCAGAACAGCCTGGTGCTGCTGCTCGGCACCAGCCTGCCTGACAATCTGCCGGCCAGCCACTTGCTCGATTCCGACATGCTGACCGAAATGCCGGCAGGCCTGCCGTCCGACCTGCTGCAGCGTCGTCCGGACATTCTGGAGGCCGAGCACTCGCTCAAGGCGGCCAACGCCAACATCGGCGCGGCACGTGCGGCGTTCTTCCCGAGCATCAGCCTGACGGCCAGTGCCGGGACCAGCAGCAGCGAGCTGTCCGGCCTGTTCAAGGGCGGATCGGGTGCCTGGCTGTTCCAGCCAAGCATCAACATCCCGATCTTCAACGCCGGCAACCTGCGCGCCAGCCTGGACTACTCGAAAATCCAGAAGGAAATCAGCGTCGCCAACTACGAGAAGGCGATTCAGACCGCTTTCCAGGAAGTGTCCGACGGCCTGGCTTCACGCAAGACCTATGACGAGCAGCTCCAGGCGCAACGCGACTTCGTCGCAGCCAACCAGGACTACTACCGTCTGGCCGAGCGTCGCTACCGGATCGGCATCGACAGCAACCTGACCTTCCTCGACGCCCAGCGCTCGCTGTTCAGTGCGCAGCAAACGCTGATCACCGATCGCCTGTCGCAGCTGACCAGCGAGGTCAACCTGTACAAGGCCCTCGGCGGCGGCTGGTATGAAAGAACCGGACAGACCGAAACCATCTCCAAGGAGAAGCCTTCGGTTCAGCTGTTCTGATTGACAGCGGCACACAAAAAAACCACCTGATCAGGTGGTTTTTTTGTGGCCGAAACAAACCCTGCGATCAATGATCCTGATGCAGGTACTTGGGCTCTTTGGGCAAGCGCAGACTGAACAGGAACGCTACCGCCATCATGGCCGTCACGTACCAGTAAAAACTGTTCTCCATCCCGGCACTCTTGAGTTTCAGCGCAACCCACTCAGCCGAGCCACCGAACACCGCGTTGGCCACCGCATACGCCAGCCCCACGCCCAGTGCGCGAACCTGAGGTGGAAACATCTCGGCTTTGACCAGCCCGCTGATCGAGGTGTAGAAGCTGACGATCGCCAGCGCCAGGGTAATCAGCACAAAGGCAATGAACGGGTTGGTGGTGGTCTTGAGCGTCATCAGGATCGGTACTGTACACAGCGTACCCAGCGCACCGAACAGAAGCATCGAATTGCGACGGCCGATGCGGTCCGCGAGCATGCCGAAAAACGGTTGCATGCACATGTACAGAAACAGCGCGCCGGTCATGATGTAGCTGGCGGTCTTGGCTTCCATGCCTCCGGTGTTGACCAGGTATTTCTGCATGTAGGTCGTGAAGGTGTAGAAAATCAGCGAGCCACCGGCGGTGTAACCCAGCACTGTGATGAAGGCTGCGGCATGATGCTTGAACAGTGCCGCGATACTGCCGGCGTCCTTGTCCTGCCGGCTTTCGGCTGTGGTGGTTTCGTTGAGGGTGCGACGCAGCAGCAAGGCGATGACCGCTGCGGCAGCACCGATCACGAAGGGGATGCGCCAGCCGTAGTCACGCAACTCTTCAGTGGTCAGGAATTGCTGGAGGATGACCACCGTCAACACCGCCAGCAGTTGCCCGCCGATCAGAGTCACGTACTGAAACGAAGCATAAAAGCCACGCTGGCCACGCAACGCCACTTCACTCATGTAAGTGGCCGTGGTGCCGTACTCGCCACCCACCGACAGGCCTTGCAGCAGGCGCGCCATCAGCAACAAGGCCGGCGCCCAGGCACCAATCGATGCATAGGTCGGCAGACAGGCAATGATCAATGATCCGGCACACATCATGGTGACCGAAATCAGCATGGAGTTCTTGCGGCCATGTTTGTCTGCGACACGACCAAACAGCCAGCCGCCAATCGGACGCATCAGAAAGCCAGCGGCAAACACACCTGCAGTGTTGAGCAACTGAACGGTCGGATCATCGGAAGGAAAGAAAGCCGGTGCGAAATAAATCGCGCAGAAGGCGTAGATATAAAAGTCGAACCATTCGACCAGGTTGCCGGATGAAGCACCGACAATGGCGAATATTCTTTTGCTTCGCTCCTCGCCGGTGTAATGCGGTGCTTTTGATGTTGTAGTCATTATTTTCCCCAAGCAGAACTGTCCATAAGAAACAATCTGTAACACCGTCTTTAATCGAGCACAATAAGTCAGAGCAATTCAGCCACCAGGAAAAATCGGCAGGGTTGAACATCCAGTGCCCGGACGAACAACAACCCGGATCATCGGCCCGCCTTTTCGTGGAGGCAGACAAACGATCCGGGTTGCTGGACAACAGGTTGAAACGGGAGGGCTTACCGCTCGATGGCCAGCGCCAGCCCCTGCCCGACGCCGACGCACATGGTTGCCAGGCCTCTGCGCCCGCCGGTTTTCTCCAGATGATGCAGCGCCGTCAGCACCAGCCGCGCGCCACTCATGCCCAGCGGATGGCCAAGGGCAATTGCCCCGCCGTTGGGATTGACCTGCGGCGCGTCGTCTGCAAGTCCCAGTTCGCGTAGTACCGCAATACCTTGGCTGGCAAATGCTTCATTGAGTTCGATGACATCGAAATCGGTCACCGCCAGGCCCAGCCGCTCGACCAGTTTACGCACCGCTGGCACCGGGCCAATGCCCATCACCCGAGGTGCAACCGCCGCGCTGGCCATGCCAAGTACGCGGGCACGGGGTGTCAGGCCATGCTTTTTCACCGCTTCGGCCGACGCTAGAATCAGCGCCGCAGCACCGTCGTTGACCCCGGACGCATTACCAGCAGTCACTGTGCGGTCCGGGCCGTTGACCGGCTTGAGTTTGCTCAGGGTTTCCAGACTGGTATCGCCACGCGGATGCTCATCCTTGTCGACAATGGTTTCGCCCTTTTTGTGCGCGACCCGCACCGGCACGATCTCTTCCTCGAAAAAGCCCGCAGCCTGGGCAACGGCAGTGCGTTGCTGGCTGCGCAGGGCGAAAGCGTCCTGATCGGCTCGAGAAATCCTGAAGTCGGTTGCAACGTTGTCGCCGGTCTCGGGCATTGAGTCCACGCCGTACTGCGCTTTCATCGCCGGATTGATAAAGCGCCAACCGATAGTGGTGTCTTCCAGCTTCATGTTGCGCGAAAACGCGGCATCGGCCTTGCCCATCACGAAGGGCGCACGAGACATCGACTCGACGCCTCCGGCGATTGCCAGCTCGATTTCACCTGACGCGATGGCCCGGAAAGCGGTGCCGATGGCGTCCATTCCGGAAGCACACAGGCGATTGAGGGTGACGCCCGGTACACTTTCCGGCAGCCCGGCCAACAGTGCTGCCATGCGCGCAACGTTGCGGTTGTCCTCACCGGCCTGATTGGCACAGCCAAAGAACACTTCGTCGATCTCTTCCCAGTTGACCGAAGGATTGCGCTCCATCAGCGCCTTGATCGGCACCGCGGCCAAGTCGTCTGCACGCACTGAAGACAACCCGCCACCAAACCGACCGATGGGCGTACGAATCGCATCGCAAATGAATACTTCACGCATCACGCTTCTCCCGCAACCTGACCGTGAGCCGCAGCGGTTCGTGCTTCCAGATCACGCAGCGCCGTCAGTTCGACGTCAGTAGGCTCTTCGGACACAACAACGGTGTCGGCAAAGCGGATCGCCCAGCCGGTTGCGGCAATAACCTGCTCGCGGGTCACGCCAGGGTGGAGCGTGGTCACGACGAACTCATGGGTGCCGGCTTCCGGCTCCATGATGCACAGGTCGGTGATAATGCCCACCGGGCCAGCACCGGGCAGACCCAGACGCTTGCGCGAATCGCCGCCTTCGCCATGGCCAACCGAGGTGATGAAGTCCAGCTTGTCGACGAACGAACGCGCCGACTGCTTGAGAATGATCAGCACTGACTTGGCCGACCCGGCGATCTCCGGCGCACCACCGGCTCCCGGCAGACGCACTTTTGGATGATGGTAATCGCCGACCACGGTGGTGTTGATGTTGCCGAAACGGTCGACCTGCGCCGCGCCGAGAAAGCCGACATCGACACGGCCGCCCTGCAGCCAATAACGAAAGATTTCGCTGGTGGATACCACTGTGTCTGCGGTTTCAGCCAACTCGCCATCACCGATAGACAGCGGCAACACCGTGGGCTTGGCGCCGATCGGACCCGACTCGTAGATCAGTACCACGTCGGGCGCAGAGGTCAGACGTGCCAGATTCGCCGCCTTCGAAGGCAGGCCGATGCCGACGAAGCACACAGAACCATTACGCAAGCGACGGGCTGCGGCAACGGTCATCATTTCACTGGTGGAGTAAGTCATTATTTGGCCTCCGAAGCGCGAGCCAGCTTGCTCTGGAATTCACTGAAGTCTGCGGTGCCGTGGATGTATTCATCGATCCACGCCGTGAACGTCTCCCGGTCTCGGGCGATCGGGTCCCAGGCCTGATAGAACGGATTGTCACGCTCGTAGTAGCCGTGCGCATAAGACGGGTGAGCGCCACCTGGCACCAGGCACACCGCACTCAGCGCCCAGGTTGGCAGCACGCAGGAATTCATCGGTGCCTTGAGGTCATCGACGATTTCCTCCACCGTCACAATGCAACGCTTCGCAGCCAGCGCGGCTTCTTTCTGCGCACCGAGAATGCCCCACAACAGCACGTTGCCCTTGCGGTCGGCTTTCTGCGCATGAATCACGGTGACGTCGGGACGTACCGAAGGCACCGCTGCCAATACTTCGCCGGTGAACGGGCAGGTGACCGTCTTGATCAGCGGGTTGACCTTCGGCAGGTCGGACCCGGCATAAGCGCGCAGCACCGCAAACGGCAGACCGGATGCGCCAGCGACATAGGCGTTGGCGAGGTCGGCGTGGCTGTGCTCTTCAATTTCCATTTCACGCGGCCACTGTTTTTCAACGGCATCGCGCAAACGGTGCAAGGAGCCAACCCCAGGGTTGCCGCCCCACGAAAAAATCAGCCGCTTCGCACAACCGGCGCCGATCAACTGGTCGTAGATCAGGTCAGGCGTCATGCGCACCAGGGTCAGGTCTTTTTTACCCTGACGGATGATTTCATGGCCGGCGGCCGTGGGGATCAGATGAGTGAAGCCTTCCAGCGCAACGGTGTCGCCATCGTTGACCAGTTGCTTCACCGCATCGCGTAGAGAAAGAATGTCTGCCATGAGGTGCTCCGAACCCAACATCACGTTCAATGATCAGCGCGAAGACCTGCGCCGGAATGAAAATGAGGTTATGCCTGAGCACGAGGGCAAACAATCCGATAATCGACTAAACGTTCGGTAATCGAACGAATTCAGTCAGTCGAAAACACGGCCACGTCAGGTAAACAGTTGCGTGCTCAGGTCACGACTGGCATCGAGCATGATCGGTAAAAAGCGCTGTTCCAGCTCGCTGCGTGCCACACGCCCGGCACTGGTGCTGACATTCAGCGCAGCCAGCACTTGGCCCGACGCATCATAGACCGGCACGGCAATCGAACGCAGCCCCTGCTCCAGTTCCTGATCGACAATGCACCAGCCCTGCTGCCGAACCAGTTGCAGACATTCGAGCAGGGCTTCCGGCGTGCGAATGGTGCGGCTGGTCTTGGGCTGCAGATCCACATGGTCAAGGTATTCATGCAACGACACGTCATCGAGTGCGGCCAGCAGAATGCGGCCCATGGACGTGCAGTACGCGGGAAGACGGCCGCCCACTGAGAGGTCGACCGAGATCAGCCGCTGCGTCGTGGCAGAGCGCGCTATATAAAGAATGTCGTCGCCTTCCAGCGTGGCCATGTTGCACGCCTCATGCAACTGGTCACTCATACGGTCCAGATAAGGCTGCGAAGACGTTGCCAGTGGCGTCGATGACAAATAGGCGTGGCCCAGGGTCAGCACCTTGGGCAGTAGCGAGTAGGTACGGCCGTCAGTGGTCGCATAACCGAGCTTGATCAGCGTGTGAAGGCAACGGCGAACTGCCGCGCGGGGGATTTCCGTGCGGTGGCTGATCTGCGCAATGGTCAGGTGCCGCTTGCGCTCTTGAAAGGCGTGAATCACGGCCAGCCCACGCGCCAGCGACGTCATGAAATCCGGGTCACCGGTCAGCGCCTGAATGCGCTTTGCGGGCGATGCCACGATGGGCGGTGCCAATGAGGCAAAAGATTTACGCAGTTCGTCGTTCATTGACACACCTTATGTAACTGCCTTGAAGCCCTGTAAACCGCAGGTTTCAGCACTTTTTAGAGAAGCGAAACCCGCACCCACTTGTGCGATTATCGAACAGGTGGCCGATAATCGCAATTGACCCCATGTAAATATACTTATACCTTTACCTCTGCCATGAAGTGACTTCTTGGAAATACTGGTCAGGTACCCACTGAGAAGTCCAAGGCAGCGGCCTTGCTCACCAAGCAAGGCCGTTTTCATTCAGGCACCTTCCTCGCGACCGACGCTTGCGACCCCCTCCTCGTCATCCCGTTCCCGGTCTGTGCCCGCCGCGTAACTCCACACATCCTGCATATAAAAGGCGTTGAATTTCTTCGCCAACATTTTGTCGTCGAAAGTGAAAACTGTTTTATAAAACTTATGTCATATAAACGGCTCACTGAAACTTCGGAACAATCGTACAAAAAAACCAGACCTGTGAACTCATTCAACCTCTGTTGTTGACGTAGCAGAAGTTCTTGGAGATAGTATCCGTCAGTTGGTCGGCACTACCCTCGCAACGATTGATCCGTTCACCCGATTCCCGCCTCGACTGTCCTGTCGGCGCGTTGTCGCGGTGCACCCTCGCAGCGAGGCCTTAAGCAGGCCTGCCAGCGCAAGCCCTGCGCTTGAAATCAAACGAGTGTCGCTACGACAGGTGTTTTTCTCTGGTGCACGTAGCCGCAGACAACAACAGGCATGTCCGGTAAACCTTTCGCGCAATTGTCCGAACAGGTCGCTGACTGTATTGGGTATACAGCCAGACTGGAGTGAACATACTTGCAATGTTTTGCGTCATCGCCAGAGCCCATTCGACTCAAACAGGTATTAAAGTGACTAAAGATGAACTGCGCGCGGAACTTGAGCGCCAGGAGCAACGCTACAAGGATGTCTACGGCGGTGAAATCACCACCTACGCCGCGCAACCGGAACCGGAACGCAAGCCCTGGCGCAAAAGAGCCAGCCTGCTGGACCAGGCGTTCAAGCAAGAACTGCAAAAAATGGAAGAAGGCCTGAAAGAAGAGCCGTGACAGCGCGGGTCTGATGACCCTGCCCGATTCGCCTCTCACTTCCAGCACCCTGAATTACATGCCTTACTGCCTCATTGAGCATTCAACGGGGCGGCGCTCATGCGTCTTTTTTTTGGTTTGAGGCGACACCTGGCGGTGACGACAAGTCGTTCGGTATTTTTTCTGTCATAATCGCGCCCCCTTCAGACCCGGTCAGAAAACCTACATGATCGATTTATTCAGCGGGCTTGATGCCTGGGTGCTTGTGAGCCTGTTGCTCGCCCTGGCTTTCGTCCTCACCTTCGAGTTCATCAACGGCTTTCATGACACCGCCAACGCGGTGGCGACAGTCATTTACACCAAAGCGATGCCGCCTCATCTGGCCGTGTTCTTTTCCGGTGTATTCAACTTTCTCGGCGTGTTGCTGGGCGGCGTAGGCGTTGCCTATGCCATCGTCCATCTGCTGCCGGTCGAGCTGCTCATCAACGTCAACACCGGACATGGCCTGGCCATGGTGTTCTCGCTGCTGGCGGCGGCGATTACCTGGAACCTCGGTACCTGGTACTTCGGTATTCCGGCCTCCAGTTCGCATACGCTGATCGGCTCGATACTCGGTGTGGGTCTGGCCAATGCGCTGCTCAACGATATCCCGTTGGCCGATGGCGTGAACTGGCAAAAAGCGATCGATATCGGTGCTTCGCTGGTGTTCTCGCCGCTGGCCGGCTTTATCGTTGCGGGTCTGGTGCTGGTTGCCCTGAAATGGTGGCGCCCGCTGTCGAAGATGCACAAGACCCCCGACCAGCGCCGCAAGCTGGATGACAAGAAGCACCCGCCGTTCTGGAACCGTCTGGTGCTGGTCATTTCCGCCATGGCGGTCAGCTTCGTACACGGTTCGAATGACGGCCAGAAAGGCATTGGTCTGATCATGCTGGTGCTGATCGGTATCGTGCCCAGCCAGTTCGTGCTTGACCTCACCAGCACCACCTATCAGATTGAACGCACCCGCGATGCGACCCAGCACCTGAGCCAGTTCTATCAGCGCAACAGCAGCACGCTGGGTGAATATCTGGCGATGGGTAAAGCTGAAAAAGGCGACCTGCCGTCCAGCTCCGCCTGTAATCCGAAGCAGACCGAACCTACCATCGACGCGCTGCTCGACCGCCTGAAAGGCGTGTCCGACTACCACGCGCTGGCCCCTGAAAGCCGCATCGAAGTACGTCGCTATCTGTTGTGCCTGGACGACACCGCCCGCAAGGTCGGCAAACTTCCGGACCTGTCTGCGCGTGAAAAATCCGACCTGGAGAAACTTCGCAAGGACCTGACCACCACCACCGAATACGCACCGTTCTGGGTGATTCTCGCAGTGGCACTGGCGCTGGGCATCGGCACCATGGTCGGCTGGAAACGCGTGGTCCTGACGATCGGCGAGAAGATCGGCAAGCAGGGCATGACTTACGCACAAGGCATGTCGGCGCAAATCACCACCGCCTGCGCGATTGGTCTGGCCAACGTGTTCAGTCTGCCAGTCTCCACCACGCACATTCTGTCTTCAGGTGTAGCTGGCACCATGGTCGCCAACAAGAGCGGCCTGCAAGGCGGAACCGTGCGCACCATCCTGCTGGCCTGGGTGCTGACCCTTCCGGCGACCGTCGCCTTGTCCGCAGCGCTGTTCTGGCTGGCTTCCAAAGCCCTGGCCTGATCTGAAACCCTTTGGGCGGTGCATGCACGGCGCCGCTCAAGGGTTTGACTCACTTCACCTCTTGCGTCCCCTCCTCCTCAAGCCCTTCATCAGGCGCTTGCGCTTGCTGCAGCTCGCGCCACAGTGCTGCGGCTCCGTCGAAATCAGTGCCGTTTTCCGCAGTCAGTTCAGCAGGGTCATAGCGGCTCAGGCAGCCTTCGCCAAGCGTTGCCGGAGCGGTGGAAGTGGCTTTGTCGAGAGGATCGGTCATTGGCGGTCACCTTGCGCGTTGCACCATTGCCGACATTGAGTCGGGAGCGCGACGGGCGCGCTCCGGAAAAGATAGATCAGTCGAAGACGACTGTCTTGTTGTCGTGAACCAGAACGCGGTCTTCCAGGTGAGCACGCAGGCCGCGGGCCAGCACCATTTTTTCCACGTCGCGGCCGAAACGCACCATGTTTTCGATGCTGTCACGGTGGCTGACGCGCACGACGTCCTGCTCGATGATCGGACCGGCGTCGAGCTCTTCGGTCACATAGTGACAGGTCGCACCGATCAGTTTGACGCCACGCAACGAGGCCTGGTGATAAGGCTTGGCGCCGACGAACGATGGCAGGAAGCTGTGGTGGATATTGATGACCTGATGGGCATATTCACGGCATAGCTGTGGCGGCAGGATCTGCATGTAACGCGCCAGAACCACGACGTCGGCCTGGTGATAACCGACCAGACGCGATACCTCGGCGAACGCAGGCTCCTTGTCTTTCGGGTCCACCGGAACATGGTAGTAAGGGATGTCATGCCACTCGACCATGCTGCGCAGGTCCTGGTGGTTTGAAATCACACAGGCGATGTCGCAGTCGAGTTCGTCACTGTGCCAACGGTGCAGCAGGTCAGCCAGACAGTGCGATTCACGACTTGCCATGAGCACGACGCGCTTCTTCTGCGCCGAGTCGGTAATGCGCCAGTCCATCGAAAACTCTTCGGCGATCGGCGTGAAGGCTTCACGGAACCCGTCCAGGTCAAAAGGCAGGGTGTCGGCACGAATCTCGTGACGCATGAAAAACCAGCCGCTGAGATTGTCAGAATGATGACTCGCTTCGGTGATCCAGCCGTTATGGGACGCCAGAAAGTTACTGACTTTGGCAACGATGCCTACACGGTCCGGGCAAGCAATCACCAGACGAAAAGTGCGCATTAGGGGAAACTCCAGAACTTCGCAAAGCCGCTATTCTAGCGGCTGCGCAGCAAAACTGCAGTATCTCTGTTGCCTGAATTCAGATGCCGAAAAAGCACACCGCCAAGGCCAAAGATTGCACCTTGCCAGTATGCGTTTTCCGGGTGCCCATCGCTAAACAAAACCTGTAATAAGAAGGGCTTTATAGGGGCGATCTTTTGAAGGAAGCGTGACGCGCTCCTAGTTCAGACGTCTGTAGGACGCGTGTATATTGCTAAATAATTCAAATAAAACTTTTATTTAATGTTTACTTGCTCATTTACAGTGACTATTATTGCCGCACTGTATCCCTGCAACCCTCACAACATAAGGTCTCCTCATGTCCCTGATCAACGAATACCGCGCCACAGAAGAAGCCATCAAAGAACTGCAAGCCCGTTTGAAGAACCTGTCGCAAGACGACAAACTGCAAACCGAGCTGGAATTCGAAGGCAAACTGCGCACGCTGATGGGCGAATACCAAAAGTCGCTGCGTGACATCATTGCCCTGCTGGATCCGGATGCCAAGGTAAACAAGGCCCCTCGTGGCGGCGCTGTTAAACCTGCCGGCACCAAACGCGCGCGCAAGGTCAAGCAATACAAGAACCCGCACAACGGTGAAGTCATCGAAACCAAAGGTGGCAACCACAAGACGCTGAAAGAGTGGAAAGCCAAGTGGGGCAGCGACGACGTTGAAAGCTGGGCCACTTTGCTGGGCTAAGCTTCACAAGGTCGCGGTTCATCGCGATTGCAAAAACGCCAGCTTGCTGGCGTTTTTTATTGCCCGGTATTTTCTATACGCCCAGACGGTTACTCAGTTCGTTTGCATAATCCTGCCATTGCCGCAACACCTCCAACTGCTCTGGCGCGGCACTAAGGGAGCATTCTATCAATGCGGCCGTAAAGTCATGCAGGGTGTTGGGAGCGCCCCATTCCGGGCTGCGCAATCGCTGCTGACAGAAATCCCGCCAGCGTGTTTGCTCTTCGCCACTCAAGGTGTCAGGAAAGTTACGAGCGCGATACCGGAATAACAATTCAGGCAATCGGGCATCATCAAACGGCCAGGCGTCACGCGCCAATTGTTCGGGTTCGGCCTGCCGAACTTGCTCACACAGTCGACGATCACGGTCCCCCATAAAACCATCATATAACTGCTGTTCGGGATCTTCACTTGCGGCGAAATCGTCCTTGCCGTAAACGGCCGCCAGTTTATCGTGCCAAACTTCGCGGTGTTCACTCAATTGCGTTGCGCGTGCCTGATAGCCGGCCATGTCCAGTTGCAGCCGCTGCTGATCTTCGCTACGCAGCACCCCCAGCGGCGCGATCACCGGGCAGCGGTTTATTTGCAATAGTTTGAGCGGCACGGGCAATTCGCCGTCGCCCAGCGCGTCGTGCCGCGTATATAAACGCCGTTTGAGTATTTCAGCGTCCTCGTGCAACAACGGTGAATGATCCAGGTGCAGATCACACACGATCAGCGCATTGCGATTATGCGGGTGCCATGCCAACGGCAGCACCACGCCGAGGTAATTGCGCGCTGCAGAAAAGCGTCCGGAAATATGCACCAGAGGCTGCATCAGGCGAACCTGCTCCTGGACTTTCTGTTTGCTGCGCAATGCAAACAAATAGTCATAAAGCTTCGGCTGCTTTTCACGAATCAAACGGGCCAGAGCAATAGTTGCACGCACATCGGATAACGCGTCGTGCGCCTGTCCATGATCAATACCATTGGCAGCCGTCAGCCGCTCCAGTTTCAGCGTGACCCGACCGTCCTGTTCCGGCCAGACAATGCCATCGGGGCGCAATGCATAGGCAGCCCGGACAACATCGATCAGATCCCAGCGACTGTTGCCCCCCTGCCATTCGCGGGCATAGGGGTCGAAGAAGTTGCGATAAAAACTGTAGCGCGTGACTTCGTCATCAAAACGCAAGGTGTTGTAACCCGCGCCACAGGTACCCGGTGCCGACAGTTCGGCATGTACGCGCGTCATGAAATCGGCCTCGCACAAGCCTTTTTCTGCCAGCGTGGCTGGAGTGATTCCGGTAATCATGCAGGCGGCAGGATGAGGCAGGATGTCATCGCTGAGCTGGCAGTGCAGATTGACCGGAGCCGCGATTTCATTGAGGTCGGTATCCGTGCGAATCCCGGCCATCTGCAGCGCACGATCATTGCGCGGGTTGATACCGGTGGTTTCGTAGTCGTACCAGAAGATGCTGGAAGTCACGGGCTGATCCTGAACAAAAGACCCGCGAAGTGTAGGGCGTGACAGGTGTCATTGGCTAATCGGGTCGTATCCGGCGCACCGGGAAATGTTTTCTTACAGCCCGCGTATTGAATGGTCGGTTGCTTAGCTCCGCTGCGGTAGCTAGCATCAGTTTTCGTTTTCAGGCGCGTCCTTCCGACAATGTCATCCCGTCCCGCTTCGCCAAGGAATGCAGCGCTGCCCACGCCATTGGACACGCGCATTGAAATCGAGACGCCAGAAGGCATCGACATGCTTCTGCGCCCTGCCGGGCTGGTTTCCCGCGCACTGGCGTTCGGCATCGACTTTGCTATTCGCGCAGCCCTCATCGGCGTGTTCTTTGTGCTTCTGCAACTGTTCGACAAGCTCGGCATGGGGCTGGCCGCTTTGGTGTTTTTTCTGCTGAACTGGTGGTACATGGTGCTGTTTGAAGTGCTCAACCAGGGACGCACACCCGGAAAGCGCCTGCTCGGGCTGCGGGTGGTGCATGACGACGGCACGCCCATAGACTGGTCTTCGTCGCTGATCCGCAATCTGCTGCGCTTCGTCGACATGCTCCCGCTGGGCTACGGGCTGGGGGCGATCACTTGTCTGAACCATTCGCTATTCAAACGGCTGGGTGATCTCGCCGCCGGAACGCTGGTGATTTACAGCGACCGGCCGGTGGCGCGCCCCACCCTGCCGCAGGCCGAACCGGTCATGGTGCCCTTTGCCCTGCATCTGGATGAACAGCGGGCGGTGCTCGGCCTGGCAGAGCGGCAGGGTGAACTGTCCAGCGCACGAACCCAGGAACTGGCGGCCATCCTTGCCGAACCCTTGCGTATCCCCGCCGACACGGCGGTCGCTCATGTCAACGGCATCGCCCGCCACCTGCTGGGGCCGACATGAAGCAGAGCCTGTTTGAAACCCGCCATCAGCAGGAGTGGCAACGCTTTGAGCAGCGCCTGACGGCCCTTGAACAGGGCAAGGGCGATGTCAGCGGCGGCGAGAGCTTTCCCGGCGATTATCGACGCCTCTGCCACCATCTGGCGCTGGCCCAGGAGCGCGGCTACAGCAGCCATCTGGTCGACCCCCTGCACCAATTGGCCATGCGCGGTCACCAGCAACTCTACCGTCACCGCAGCACTGCCGGGGTACGACTGCTGAGCTTCGTTCTGAGCGGCTTTCCGCGACGCGTGCGGGCCGAGTGGCGCTTTGTACTGGTTGCCAGCCTCCTGCTGTTCGGCAGCCTGATCGGCATGGCGTTGCTGGTGTATGGTTTTCCACAACTGATCTACAGCGTCGTCAGCCCCGAACAACTGGCAGACATGCAGAGCATGTATGACCCGTCGGCCAGCCGGGTCGGACAGCCCGTCGAGCGGGGTTCCGATACGGACTGGATGATGTTCGGCTACTACATCATGAACAACATCGGTATCGCCTTCCAGACCTATGCCAGCGGTTTGCTGTTCGGGCTGGGTAGCCTGTTCTTCCTGCTCTTCAACGGCTTGATGACCGGCGCAATCGCCGGGCACCTGACAGACATCGGATACGGACAGACCTTCTGGCCCTTCGTCATTGGTCACGGCGCCTTCGAGCTGACGGCCATCGCCCTGGCCGGGGCGGCGGGTCTCAAGCTGGGCTGGGCCTTGCTGGCCCCCGGAAGGCTGACGCGCAGTGCCGCGCTGCGCATCGCCGCGCGGGCCAGTATGCAACTGGTCGGCGGGGTAATCCTGTTTCTGCTGATCGCAGCCTTCATCGAGGCGTACTGGTCATCGATGACCTGGCCCGGACCACTTCTCAAGTACGTGACAGGTACCGTCCTGTGGGTGATGGTGGCCGCGTATCTGACTCTGGCAGGACGTACACCTCATGCGCCTGACTGAGTCGACCGTTGCCATACGCCCGCGCTTGCCCTGGGAAGCCATCGACCTGGGCGTGCTGCTCGCCGGGCGGCACCGCCGCGTGCTGATGAGCAGTTGGGCAATCGTCACCCTGCCCTTTTTCGGCATCCTCAGTGCGTTGCTCTGGGATTACCCCACGGCCGCCATCCTGCTGTTCTGGTGGCTCAAACCTGCGTTCGAACGGTTGCCGCTGCTGATCCTTTCGCAGTCACTGTTCGGTGCCACGCCGACACTGCGACAGGCCCTCAAGGCATGGCCGGCGACACTGAAGGAGCAACTGCTGCCCAGCCTCCTGTGGCGGCGTCTTTCCCTGAGTCGCAGTTTCCAACTGCCGGTGCAGCAACTGGAGCATCTGGCAGGTACCGAGCGCGCCCTGCGCATCAGCCTGCTAAGCCAGAAAGACCTGCGTGCCGCACAGTTGCTCACCATCGTTGGCGCACACCTGGAATACGCACTGTGGATAGGCCTGCTGATCCTGCTCTACGCCCTGATACCGCAGCAGATCCAGATCGACTGGCACTGGATGAGTCTGCTCGACGTTGAAAACCAGTGGCTATGGATCGACCACCTGACCAACCTTTTCTATGCCCTGGCGCTGGTCATCTGGGAGCCTGTGTATGTCGCCTGCGGCTTCACCCTGTATTTGAATCGCCGCACGGTTCTTGAAGCCTGGGATATAGAGCTGATCTTCCGGCGCCTGCGGCAGCGCCTGATCGGCACGGCCTATGCGGTGTTGATGGGCGTCGGGCTGGTACTTTCTGCAGCGCCAGCACCGGCTTGGGCCGATCAACCCAGCTACAGCTGCCCATTGCCGGAAACCGCTCAGACGGACCCTGACCCGTCCATGGCCGCGCCCGACACACCGCGCCTGACCCGCCAGTCCCTGACCAGCGAAGCGGCACGCAGCCAGATCCAGAACGTTCTGCAACAACCGCCCTTCCGTAATCCAAAGACTGAAACCGGCTGGCGCTTTCCTGAAAAACAGAAAGGCCAGTCTGCGGCTCGGGACACGCGCGACCAGAGCTGGCTGATGACCTGGCTCAATCGGCTTCTGCGCGCAGCGAGCGCCCTGGCCAGCCTGATTGAAGTGCTGCTGTGGGCCGTGGTCATCGTGCTTGTGGGGCTGGTGATCTTCCGTTATCGGGACTGGTTCAGGACCTTCGCAGGCCGAGAGGTCAGCAAGGTAAAAACCACCCGCCCGGCGCCGGAGCAACTTTTCGGCCTGCAAGTCAGTGCCGAAAGCCTGCCCGACGATGTTGCCGGCCGGGCCGAACAGCTCTGGAACAGCCAGCCTCGCGAAGCGCTGGGTCTGTTGTATCGCGCCCTGCTCAGCCGCTTGCTGAGCGACTATCGATTGCCATTAAAAAATGCCGATACCGAAAGTCAGGTGCTGGAACGTATCGCCGCGCTCAACCAGCCGCGGCTGAGTGAGTTCAGCCACACGCTGACCCTGCACTGGCAGAACCTCGCCTATGGACATCGCCTGCCACCGGCCCATGCCCGGCAGGAACTCTGCGATGGCTGGCGTCGTCTGTTCAGCCAGGCAGCGCAGCCATGAGCCGCCGCACCGGCCTGCTGATCGGGCTGCTGGCCCTGTTGCTGCTGGCAGGCGGCGCGCTGTTTCTGAGCACTCAGCTCGAGCGCTACGAGAAAACGGTCGATCAGGGCCCCTCGCCACAGGCAAAGGCCAATCCCTGGCTGGCGGCCGAACATTTTCTGCGTGGCCGCTCCATCACGGTCAATACCATCGACACGCTGGCTCAACTTCCCGACCCGACTCAGAGCACCCAGACCCTGCTGCTGCTCGATGACCGGGAAGACATGACCCCGGCGCAAACCCAAAAGCTGCTGAACTGGGCCGAGGCAGGCGGGCACCTGCTGTTCGTCGCCGAACAACTTTGGGACGAACAAAAAGGCCGCAGCGGCGATCTGCTGCTGGACAGTCTGCAGATTCATCAGTACCTCACCAAAGACATCAATGCCAAGGAACAGCAGTTGACCGACGCTCAGCCGCCACTGCCCATCCCGCTGATGACGCCCGCCCCCAAACGCAAGAAAATGCCCTGGCCGGAGCTGACCCGCCTGTACCTGGAAAACGAGAGCGCCCCGGCCTACATGAGTTTCGATCCGGCGTTTCACCTCGAAGACCCGGAAGATAACGCTCAATCCTGGGCCAACAGCGCCGATGCCACACACCTGCTGCAAATAAGCCGGGGCAACGGGCTGATCACCGTCGTCACGGACGCCAACCTGTGGAAAACCCGCTCGATCGGCCACTATGACAATGCCTGGCTGCTCTGGTATCTGACGCAGGACAGCCAAGTGACCCTGGTGCTGCAAACCGAACACGACAACCTGCTGAGCCTGTTGCTGCGTAACTATCCTCAGGCGCTGCTGACGCTGGCACTGCTGATCGGCCTGGGTCTCTGGCACATCGGTCTGCGCGAGGGCCCGTTACGCAGGCCCGCGCCACTTGCACGCCGCCAACTGACCGAGCACCTGCGCGCCAGCGCCGAGTTCCTGCGCAAACACACCGGGCAGCAGGCGCTGATCAAACGCCTGCAACAGGACATCCTGCGTCGCGCCCGCCAACTGCATCCCGGTTTCGAGCGGCTGGTTGTTGCCGAACAGTGGCAAGTGCTTGCACGCCTGACCCGTCAGCCCACCAGCGCCATCAGCGACGCACTGCGTCCTCGCCCGCCGCAACGCCTGTCACACAGCGAATTCACCCGCCAGGTAGCCCACCTGCAAACGCTCAGGAATGCCTTGTAACCCGGCACCCGCAGAGGGCCGTTTTTCTGTACATCAATCACCCGGTGTGTGAATGCCAGGCCGAATAGGGATCATTCCAGTGAGCCCTGTCCGATAAACCACGTCCAGCAGCGTATAACGAATAAAGGGAGGCTCTTTCCAGGCAGAAAGAGACCTACCCCAGGCACCGGGTCACATGCTTCACCGCCTGATAGGCCGCCAGTCCCCAAGGCCCGAGCTCACGCCCGATACCGCTGCCCTTGTTGCCGCCCCACGACGTTTCGACAAATACCGCCTGGATCGAGTTGATCCACACATGCCCTACGTCAAGCGCATCGGCCACCCGTTCGGCGCGCTCGATATCAGCGCTGGCAACCGTCGCCACCAGCCCAAAGCTGCTGTCATTGGCCAGGTCGACAGCTTCCTGTTCAGTGCTGAAACAGCGGAGGCACAGCACCGGACCAAAGATTTCTTCACTCCACAGGCGACTGCTGACAGGCACGTCGCGGTACAACGTCGGGCTGACGAACCAACCATCACGTGCCAGTGCTGTTCCACCGGTCAGACACTGCATACCCTCCTCCCGGGCAACAGTGAAATACTCACGGACCTTGTGCCACTGCGCCTCACTGCTCAATGGTCCCATGTCGACGTCTTCAGTCAGCGGATTACCGACCCGCAGCGCTTCGAATGCCTTCTGCAAACGAGGAATCAATGCCTCGGCGATGCCCTCTTGAACCAACAACCGCGAGGTGGCCGAGCACATTTGCCCGGCGTTCCAGCAAATGCCTGCGACGATCCATTCCACCGCCTGATCCGGGTCGCAGTCGTCGAATACGATAATCGCGGATTTACCGCCCAGTTCCAGCGTCACCGGCCGACAATACGCCGCTGCGCTGTGCATGACCTGGCGGCCCACACCGTTGCTGCCGGTGAACGACAGCTTGTCCAGACCGGGATGGTTGCTCAACGCTGCGCCGGTATCAGCCCTGCCGCTGACGATATTCAGCACTCCGGCGGGCAAGCCGAGCGCGTCGGCAATTTCGCCGTAAACCTGCTCGATCAGGGGCGTGACCTCCGAGGGCTTGAGCACCACAGTGCAACCGGCAGCCAACGCCGGAGCGAGTTTCCAGGCACTGGTGACCAGCGGAAAATTCCACGGCACGATCAGACCCACTACGCCCACCGGCTCCAGGCGGGTACGCGAAGTAAAGCCGGAGGCGGCCAGTTCAACCTCGCAATGGGTTGGCTGAGCCTCGATCAGGTGGGCGAAGTAACTGAACGTTGCCACGGCGTCATCCAGATCGACTTCGGCTTCATGACGAGGCTTGCCGTTATTGCGCATCAGCAGCGCAATCAAGGCTTCGCGGCGCTGCACGAGGTGATCAGCAAAGCCGCGCAGCAATGAGGCACGTTCGGCAGCAGGCGTATTTTTCCAGACGGGAAGCGCGGCGCGGGCAGCGGCGACAGCCTGATCGACCTGCGCGCTGCTGGCGCTGATCACTTCGGCGAAGGGCTGGCCCAGAGCGGGCTCGTGGACGATCAGAACGTCGGCGCCCTGGCCTTCCAGCCAACGACCGTTGATGTAATGGGGGGTGTTCATGGCAGAGCTCCATCAAGAATTCCATGCAGGGCGCAATTACACCGGGCAGGCTTTATCCGCCAGGCAAACGCCACCGATTTGCGGCTGAAGCGGATTGGCTCGCAGCGGCGGCGGTGACGACGCGTGGCGGCTCAAGGCGCAAACGGCGGCGCCTCTTCGATTTCGATAATCAGCGGCCGGTCATCCGGCGCCTCACGCAGCAGCGCCTGCAGGTGCTGGTAATCCCGAGCACGTTCAGCCACACAGCCGAACCCTCGGGCGATGGTCAGAAAGTCCGGCGTATGGATGTCCACGCCCAGCGGCGTGATGTCGCGGCGCTCCATGTAGCGCTTGATCTCGCCGTAGCCCTGGTTATTCCACAACAACACAATAATGCCGACCCGCGCCTCCACGGCGCTGGCAAGTTCCGGCAGGGTGAACTGAATGCCGCCGTCGCCCATCAGGCTGATCACCGCGCGCGAGGGCTCAGCCAGTCTGGCCCCGATGGCCGCAGGCAAGCCGTAGCCCAGGGTGCCGTAACCGGTAGAGGCATTGAACCAGCGACGAGGGCTGTCCAGCTCGACCAGGTGATTGCCGCTGTACACCGTCTGCGTCGAATCACCGACAAAACGCGCCTCGGGCAGCACTTCAAGCACGCACTCGAACAGTTTTCGGTAATGCGCCCAGGCACTGAAGCCTTCGGCCAGTTGCTCCTGCACCACCGCGGTTCGTTGAGCACCCGGGCTGGCTTTATTGGCCGCACGCACTGGCAACTCGGCAAGCAAGGCACTTATTGCCGCAGTGGCATCGCTGAGGATCGCCAGACTCGGAGGATGGTTGCGGGTCAACTGCCCGGTATCGATATCGATGCGAATCAACTCGCCGCCAATCCTGAAATTGCCGTCGAACACCACATCGTAATCGGTCTCGCCCAGCTCGGTGCCAATCGCCAGCACCACATCGGCGTCCAGCGCCAATTGCCGAACCGGCATCAGCGACTGGTTGCTGCCCAGCAGCAACGGGTGCCCGGCCGGCAGCAGGCCTTTGGCGTTGATGGTCAGGGCCGTCGGTGCATCCAGCCGGGCCGCCAGCTCGCGCACTTGCTCCATCGCTGCGACACAGCCACCGCCGAGCAGCAACAGCGGACGCCGGGCCGAGCGCAACCGTGCAGCGGCCCGGGCAATGGCTGTAGGGTCCGGCGCGGGTCGAGCGATGATCTGGCGCGGCTGCAGTGTCATGTGCGCGGCGCTGGCGACGATAATGTCCAGCGGCAGCTCGATGTGTACAGGCCGTGGACGCTGGCTGTCGAAGACGGCAAAGGCCCGTGCCAGAACCGCAGGCAGTTCCTCGACGCTCATCAGCGTGTGGCTGAAGGCACTGACCCCGGCGACCATCGCGCGCTGGTTCGGCAACTCGTGCAGATAGCCATTGCCCAGACCCAGCCGATGACGTTCGTTGACGCTGGAAATCACCAGCATCGGGATCGAGTCCGCATACGCCTGGCCCATTGCCGTGAGGATATTGGTCATGCCCGGGCCCGTAATGATAAAGCACACCCCGGGCTTGCCGCTGACCCGTGCATAACCGTCGGCCATGAAGCCCGCGCCTTGTTCGTGGCGCGGCGTGATATGTCGAATGCCACTGCCCGGCAGGCCGCGATACAGCTCAACCGTATGCACGCCGGGGATGCCGAACACCGTGTCGACGCCCCAGGCGCTCAGTTGTCTGACCAGAAACTCTCCACAGGTGGTCATGCTGCGCGCTCCTGTTCCAGGCCGATAAAGCGTCGCACGCGCGGATCGCCGTCCTGGCGGATAGTCGCGGGCGAGGCATCAGTGACCACATGGCCGTTCTCCATGAACACGATGCGATCGGAAATCGACAGCGCGAAATCCATCTCATGAGTGACGATCAGCATGGTCATGCCCTCGGCAGCCAGATCCCGAATGACGTTGAGCACGTCGCCGACCAACTCCGGGTCCAGCGCCGAAGTCGGTTCGTCGAAGAGCATGATGTCCGGCTCCATCGCCAGCGCACGGGCAATCGCCACACGCTGCTGCTGGCCGCCCGACAATTGATGCGGGTATTTGTCGGCATGCGCCAGCAACCCGACACGATCCAGCAGCGCATGGCCCTTGCGACGCAATTGAGCGGTGCTGGCCAGGCCGTGATAACGCGGCGCGAGAATGACGTTGTCGAGAATGGTACGGTGCGGGAACAGGTTGAAGTTCTGGAACACCATACCGATGCGCCGGATGCCCTGCCGGATCACCGGAGAGTCGGCGCGTTCTACTGCGCGAATGAAGTCATTGCCGAACAGGACAATCTCGCCCTGATCGATGCTTTCCAGATTGTTGATCGTGCGGATCAACGAAGTCTTGCCGGAGCCGGACGGACCAATGATCGAAATGACTTCACCGGGCCTGACCAGCAGGTCGATGCCCTTGAGTACTTCGTGGTTGCCATAGCGCTTGTGGATACCGCGCAGCAGCAGGGCATCGGGTTGTCCCGGAACCGGCACGCAACGTGGCTTGCCAGACCCTGCGGGTTGGCGCAGGGCATCGGTCTGCGCATCCTCCAGGGTCCGTGCGTTTTTGCGCGACAAGTCCAGATGACGCTCGGCCCATTGCAACAGCCAGCCAAACAGCGTGACGATCAGCACGTAGTACATCGCTACTGCCGCCAGGGTTTCCAGCACCAGAAAGTTTTGTGCGTAAAGGCGCTGGCCAACCAGCAGCAACTCGTTGAGCGAGATCACCGACACCAGCGACGTCAGTTTGACGATGGTCACGTATTCGTTGGTCAGCGTTGGCAGCGATATACGAATCGCCTGCGGAATGACCACCAGACGCTGCGCGCCCAGACCGCGAATGCCCAGCGCTCTGGCGGCTTCACGCTGGCCCTTGAGCACTGACAGCAGCCCGCCTCTGTGAATCTCGGCCATGTACGCCGTTTCGGTCAGTACCAGGGCGATCAGCCCGGAATAAAACGGCTGCGACAAGACACTGCTTGAGGCCGGAAACAGTTGCGGCAGGTTGTAAACGAACACCAGCAGCACCAGCAACGGGATGCTACGAAACAGCCAGATGTACAGGCTGGCCGGCACGCGCAACCACGCATGTGTCGACAGCCTGGCGCTGGCCAGCAGGAAACCCAGTGCCAGACCTGCCGACCAGGACAGGACGCTGAGCTGAACCACCGTCAGGCAGGCTTTCCAGAAAGCCTGTACGGAGAACAGCGAGAAAAAATAGGCCCATTCGAATGCCATGATGACCTCGGTGCAGCAGATGGATGGCGAAGGCCGAGCGGCGAACCGCTGTCGCCGCAGGACCGTCTCTGGCCGTTAAGCAGGCACCGCATTCGCGCAAGCAGCTCTTTGCCGGCTGCGCGATGCGCGCGCGTGACAAAAAGCCGCTTGCTGTGAAGTGTGCGGGCAGCCGTGACTTACGCCGGTTCCAGGTTGTACTTGCTCAGCAGCTCACGGTACGCATCGCTCTGCTTGTAGCGCTCGACCACATCGCGCAGTTTTTCAATCAGTTCGCCGTTGCCCTTCTTCACATAGATGCCCAGCGTCTGCGGGTAGAGGGACTTTTCAGAACTGATCACGATGCGGCCACGGGCCTTGTCGACGATCATTTTCGCCGCCGCCGAGATCTCCAGATGTGCCTGAATATTGCCGGAGATCAGTGCCTGCGACGCCTCTGCCGTGGTCGGAAACTCACTGATCGCGATTTCGCCCTTGTTCTGCCGGACGCAGTAATCGGCTGACACGGCCTTGAGCTGATTGATCCAGTTGGTGCCTTGCTGCAAACCGACCTTCAGGCCGCACAAGTCTTCAGGCTGCTGGGGTTTCGCGGTGCTGTCGCTGCGTACCATGATGGCTGCGCCCACCTGCGCATATGGAATCGCCTCGGCCTGCCGGGTCCGCTCATCAGTGATGTACATGCCGGAAATGATGGTGTCGAAGCGGTTGGCGTTAAGGCCCAGGATCAGGTTCGGAAAGCGTGTGTCGACGAACTCGACCTTCATACCGCCCAGTTGCCTGGCCAGCTCGTTCGCCACCTCGGGGTCAAAACCCACCACCTTGTCACCCTCGTAGGACTCGAACGGTGGATAGGAAATCTCCATGCCGACTTTCAGCGTACCGGGTGTGGCGGTGGGCGCAGCCTGAACGCTGCCGGCAAACAGGGCCAGGCCCAACAGACATGTGGCGAAGCGCGAAAACGTGGTGTTTGGCATAGTCGTCATTCCAGATTGAGGGAAAAGGCAGATCACTAAGTCACGCTCTGGTTTTTCAGGTGCCCGAAGCTTGAAGGCTTTCTGGCGTGCTGAGGCAGGGCAAGCTGCCCATCGGCAACACGCTGGCGAAGGTATTGGTAGGTCTGCAAAGCCTGAGCCCACATGTGCTCGCCAATGGCGACAGGCGCGTAGTTCTGCTCGCCGTCCGCGAACTGCGGCAGGGGTTTGATCAGGGTGTGGTAGTCGCAGGCATAGAAAAGCGGGAACGAATAACGCTCTCGCTGGATCTTGCGCACGCGGTGCGCCGTGGCGACAAATGCACCCGCGGTCATTACCTCCAGCATGTCGCCGATATTGACCACAAAGGCCCCTTCCACCGGCGGCGCATCGATCCACTCACCCCGCTCGTTCATGACCTCCAGACCCGGCTGATCGGCCTGAAGAATGGTGAAACACTCATAGTCGGTGTGCGCGCCAATGCCTGGCGCGTCCTGGGCATCGCCATCGAACGGGTAGTGGATCAGGCGCAGCTTGGAAGGTGGAAAGCGGGCCATGTCATCGAAGGCATGCTCGTCCAGGTCAAGCGCCAGAGCAAAACCGCGGAACAACTGATGCCCCAGGGCGAATACCGCCTGATAGTAGGCCTGCACCGCCGCCCGAAAGCCCGGCAAGGCCGGCCAGTCGTTTGGCCCCAGCAGCGGTGTGCCGGCGAGTACCAATGGGTTGTCGGCGGGCACTTCAAAGCCGATGTCGAACGCCTCTTTATGGTCCGGCTTGCCAGTCCCGTACACTTCCTCACCCTCGGGAACGAAGCCTTTGTGGCTCTGCGAAGCGCCGATGTAATGTCGCATCTTGGCGTCCAGCGGCTGGGCGAAATACTGCTCGGCAGCGCGGTGCAGATTCTCGATCAGTTCAGGCGCGATACCGTGACCGGTGATATACACAAAGCCCACACGCCGGGCCGCTTCGCCGAGAGCCTTGGCCACTGCCTGGCGATCGTCCAGACGTTCGCTGAACAGGCCGTGGATATCGATCAGCGGAACGTGGGTGAAAGCAGAAGGTTGACTCATGGCAGCAGGCTCCCCGGACGGTTGAAAAGCGAAGAAAAGTGTTCACGCTCGGTACGGCCCATCCAGGCGTTAAGGCCCCACAGATCGGCTACTGGCACATTGGTGAACGGTAAATGATGCAGGTAGCCATCAGGCCCGAACTCCGGCGTCAGCGTGGTGCCGGCAAAGCCACGGGCGCGCTGCGAGCGCCAGATCGCTTCCCAGTGCTGCTGATGGAATGCCAGCGCGGCGGCGTATTCCGGCGCGCCCGGGTGCGGCACTTGCGGCCCTTGGTCATAACCGACCCGGGCCTGAATGTGGTGCACACGCTCGACGAAAGCGCTGAGATCGTCGGCCGGGTCATCGAGCAACCGCTCACAGGTCACCACCCAATGGCTGATATCACTGGTGAAACGCAGATCCGGCACCTGCTCGATCAATTGCAGGGTCAGCCATGGGTTGAACAGTGAGCGCGCGCGGTGCGTCTCGAAGCTGCAGGTCAGGCCGCTGCGCCGGGCGATTTCCAGCGCTTCGCCAAAGAAATCCACTTGCTGAGCCAGCGGCCAGCGGTCGTTGCCGGCCAGCACATTGACAAACCGCGGCGCCAGTTCGGCAGCCTGTTGCAGCTTGCCGGCGAAATCCACCAGATGCTCGGCAGGCGTCGCCGCCTGCACCGGCAGCACTTGGCTGGAGGTGAATAGAGTGGCGATGTACGGCACGCAATTATCCCGCAGGAACGCCACGAACGCTGCACGCTCGGCTGTCTGCTCGGGGATGCGCGCCTCGAAGCCCTCGAAGCCCGCTTCACGCGCCTCAAGCAGCGCCTGCTGCCAAGTGCCGCGATAGCCCCACAGTGTACGAAAGAGTTCCAGTTTCATGGGCAAACCTCGCCGCCTGTGCCCGCAGTGGCACAGCGCGGATCACGAATGGGCGGTGGCTGACGGGGTGGCGCTGCTGATGGCCTTGCGCCCCAGCATCGGGTGCGCGCCCTTGGGGCCATACACTGACACTGGCTCCGGAAACGAGCGCAGCAAGGTCAGGTACAGCAGCGCCGCCAGGCCCAGAGTGATCGGCAGACTGATGTCGATGCCTGCGGCCAGCTCGCCCAGCGGCCCGACAAACTGGCCAGGCAGATTGACAAAGCACAGGCCCACCGCCGCACTCGGAATCCACGCGCCCAGCCCGCGCCAGTTCCAGCCGTGGTGAAACCAGTAACGCCCGCCACGCTGGCCACGGGTGAACACCTGCAAATCATCGGCGTGGTAAAAACCGCGACGACTGATCAGGCCGAGGATCATCACCACCATCCATGGGCTGGTGCAGGTAATGATCAGCACTGCGAAGGTCGACACGCTCTGCACCAGATTAAAGGTGAAGCGACCTATGAAGATAAAGGCAATCGCCGCCACACCGATCAACAGCGTGGCTGCGGCTCGGTTGAGTAGACGCGGGAACATGCTCGACATGTCCAGTCCGGTGCCATACAACGCCGTGGTGCCGGTAGACAGCCCTCCGATCACCGCAATCAGGCACACCGGTAAAAAGAACCAGCCGGGTGAAATCGCCAGTAAGCCACCGACATAGTTGTTGGACTCGATGTACTGCGGCGCCTGAGTCGCGACCAGCGTCGCGGTGCACAGGCCAAACAGAAAAGGGATCAGCGTGCAGGCTTGAGCCGCGAGCACTGCCAGCATGATGCGCGATCTGGAGGTGTCGCGCGGGATGTAGCGCGACCAGTCGCCGAGAAAGGCGCCGAACGAAACAGGGTTGCTCATCGCCAGCAAGGCCGACCCGGTGAAGGCCGCCCAGAAGCCCGGTTGCAGCAGATTGACGCTGCCGGCATAGCCCGGATCGAACGGCCCTGCAAAGGCCAGGATGCCCGACAGAAACAGCAGGCTGGATGCCCAGACCGCGACCTTGTTGATCCACAGCATGAAGCGAAAGCCGAAGATGCATACGATCAGCACCAGCACTGCGAACAGCCCGTAGGCCAGCCCCAGGCTGGTATTGTTTTCCGGCAGGCCGACCAGCCGCTGAGCGCCGCCGACCAGCGCATCGCCAGAGCTCCAGACCGAAAGGGAAAAGAAGGCCACTGCGGTCAGCAGTGACAGAAACGAACCGATGATGCGCCCGTGCACACCGAAATGCGCGCCGGAAGATACCGCGTTGTTGGTGCCATTGATCGCACCGAACAGGCCCATCGGCGCGAGGATCAACGCGCCCATTGTCACGCCCAGAACGATCGCCCAGACGCCGGCCTGGAACGACAGCCCGAATAACACCGGAAAACTGCCCAGCACCGCCGTGGCAAAGGTATTGGCACCGCCGAAGATCAGACGAAACAGATCGATAGGGGAAGCATCGCGTTGGGTGTCGGGTATCTGTTCCACACCAAAGGTTTCGATACGCGTCGAATGGCTCATGTGTTGCTCCAGCGCCTGTCACGGTTGTTGTAAGGCCAGCGCAGGCACGCTGACCCTTTATAGCCGCCCGTTAACCACGGACGGAGGGTTTTTCCATTCAATCGACTTCCGGCACAGTTCCAACGTCAGCACGCGACTACACCGGTGCGTGAGTCTTGCCCACCGGTTCGCGAACCACATTCGCTCCCGCGAATGAAACGTGTGTCGTGCTCATTGTTATTGTTGCGAACAAACCATCCTTAAACCGATGTCACCATCGACAAGCGTGCGTACCAGGCCAGCCATTGCCCGCTGTTGTAGCCGAACACAATCGTCTCGCACGCCTGCAACGACGTTCCTCAGCCGTACGGATCAACCCGGCTTCGCGAATCACCGGCGTATCACACCAGGCAGCACACAGAGCATCTCGTAGAGCAGATTGGCACCCAGCAGCGAGGTGTTGCCGGTGGTGTCGTACGGCGGCGACACCTCGACCAGATCGCAACCAATCAAGTCCAGCCCGTGACAACCGCGAATGATTTCCAGCGCCTGAATCGTGGTCAGCCCGCCGACCTCCGGTGTCCCGGTGCCTGGCGCCCAGGCCGGATCGATACCGTCAATGTCGAATGACAGATACACAGGACCGCCGCTGACCTTCTCGCGCACTTCTGCCATCAGCGGGGTCAATGACTTGTGCCAGCACTCTTCGGCCTGCACGACGCGGAAGCCCTGTTTACGGCTCCAGTTGAAATCCTCAGCGGTATAACCCTGCGCACGCAGACCGATCTGCACAACACGGTTGCTGTCCAGCAGGCCCTCTTCCTGCGCACGGCGGAATGTGGTGCCATGGGCGATCTTTTCGCCGAACATGTGATCGTTGACGTCGGCATGCGCATCGATATGCACCAGCCCGACCTTGCCATGCTTCTTGTGGATGGCGCGCAGGATCGGCAGCGTCAGCGTGTGATCGCCGCCCAGCGTCAGCGGCACGATGTCGTGGCCCAGAATCCGGTCGTACTCCTGCTCGATAATGCGTACTGCGTCCAGCAGGTTGAAGGTATTGATCGGCACGTCACCGATGTCTGCCACGTTCAGCGAATCGAACGGCGCGGCCCCCGTGGCCATGTTGTAAGGACGAATCATCACCGACTCGGCGCGGATCTGCCGTGGCCCGAAACGAGTGCCGGAACGTAGCGAGGTGCCGATGTCCAGCGGAATGCCGACAAACGCGGCGTTTAGCCGGTCGAGCTCTTCAGCGCTCTGCACATGCGGCAAACGCAGCATGGTGGCGATACCGCCAAAACGAGGCATCTCGTTGCCGCTCAGGGGCTGGTGGAAAGTCGTGTCCACAGGAGTGCCTCACCGTGTTGTCATTAATGTGAGGCCATTCTGGTGACGCCTGGCAGCCGGAAGAATCGCTGCAGACAAAAAATCAGTTCAGAGATTTCTAAACTATCCATGGATACACTCTGCCCCTGATCCTCTCCACACTCCCGCCGGCTTTGCACCTGCGTGAAGGGGCTCAGCCCACGGCAAGAACGTTACATACCCACTGCCTGAACATAGATACACGCCAGCCGGCCTGAACCGGAAATACCCGAGCCACGCTGCGCCTGCCATCGGAGACGCCAATGTCCTCTGTCCTGCCTGACATCAAATTGCTGCGCATCTTCGCCAGCGTTGTGCGCCATCAGGGCTTCGCCGCCGCGCAGCAGGAGCTCAACCTCTCCACGTCTGCAATCAGCACCTACATGAGCCAACTCGAAAGCCAGCTCGGTCTGGTTCTCTGCCATCGGGGCCGTGGTGGATTCAGTCTGACCAGCAAAGGCGAATTGTTCCACCAGGAAACCCTGCGGCTGCTTGCTGAACTGGAGGGCTTCGAACGCTACAGCGCTGCCCTCAAGGGTGAACTGCGCGGCACCCTCAACCTCGGCGTTCTCGACTCCACTGTCAGCGACCCGGCCCTGCCGCTCGCGGACGTTATCGGCGCCTACAGCAAGGAGCACCCTGCCGTGCACTTGCACCTGAGTGTTCTCAGCCCGGCGCAGTTGCAACTGGGCGTACAGGAAAATCGCCTGGACCTGGCCATTGGTGCCTTCTCTGTTCGTATGAGCGGCCTGATGTATCAGGCTCTCTATCGCGAACAACACTGGCTGTATTGCAGCGATCGCCATGAACTGTTCGACCAGCGCCGCATTCCGGCAGAAGTGATCACACGGCAGCGTATGGTCGGACGCGGCTACTGGAGCCAGGCAGAACTGGCGCGGCATGGGTTCAAACATAGCGCCGCTACGGTGGAGTCGATGGAAGCCCAGCTGATTCTGGTGCTGTCGGGGGCGTATATCGGCTACCTGCCCGAGCATTACGCGCAATTCTGGGCGGATCAGAAACGCTTGAAGGTGTTGCTGCCGACGACGTTCGGCTATCAGGCACCGTTTTCTCTGGCGTTGCGCAGGGGCAGATCGAGGGAACCGTTGATACAGAGCTTTCGTGATCGGCTCAAAGGCTGGTTCGAGGCGGGATGACGATGCGCAGCGGAGGCAATCGTCGCGCTCGGAGATAATCCGGGTACAAGCGCGATTTCACACAGAGTGGTAGACCGCTCCCCCCTCTTTTCAGCACACTGAGAAACTTGAAAAAAGCCAAATCAGCTTAGCGCCTGATTTACCGACGATAAACACAGGCAACCGTCAACAGGACGCCGGAACGCATGAGCGAGCAAACGCCCGACCCATCGGTAAGCACCGAGCCATTTATCGAGCCCTCCATCGAGCCTGTCAGCCCGACCGTTGCGGCAAGCACCCAGTTGCAACAGCGTCAACGCGCCAGCCAGCTGGCCCAGGCGTTGCGCAACGAGCTGCAAAAGGCCGTGATCGGACAAAATGCGGTTATCGACGACGTGTTGACCGCGCTGATCGGCGGCGGACATGTACTGCTGGAAGGTGTTCCGGGGCTTGGCAAGACGCTGCTGGTTCGGGCGCTGGCCAGTTGTATCGGCTGCGAATTCGCGCGCATCCAGTTTACGCCGGACCTGATGCCCAGCGATGTCACCGGCCATGCGGTGTACGACATGCAGACCGAGCAGTTCAAGCTGCGCAAGGGGCCGCTGTTCACCAACCTGCTGCTGGCCGACGAAATCAACAGGGCACCGGCCAAGACCCAGGCCGCATTGCTCGAAGCGATGCAGGAGCGGCAAGTCACCCTTGAAGGGCGCGCCCTGCCGATCCCGCAGCCGTTCATGGTGCTGGCGACCCAGAACCCCATCGAACAGGAAGGCACGTATCCACTGCCTGAAGCTGAACTGGATCGTTTCATGCTCAAACTGCGCATGGATTATCCCGAAGCGCAGCAAGAGCTGAACATGGTGCGTCAGGTCACCCGCTCGTCCCGGGCTGACATGCTGGACGTGCGACCGCTCAGGGTCATCATGCAGGCCCGCGAGGTTCAGGCGTTGCAACGTATTGCCAGCGAGCTGCCGATTGATGAGCAGGTGCTGGACTACGCCGTGCGGCTGGCACGCAGCACGCGCACCTGGCCGGGTCTGAGTCAGGGCGCTGGCCCCCGCGCTTCGATTGCGCTGGTGCGTGGCGGGCGGGCCCGAGCCGTATTGCGTGGCGGCGAGTTCGTGACCCCGGACGATATCAAGGGCTGTGCACTGGCGGTGCTGCGACACCGGGTCAGGCTGTCGCCGGAGCTGGACATCGAAGGGCTGTCGGTGGATCAGGTGCTCAGGCAGAACCTCGATCAGGTCTCGGCCCCGCGCCTGTGACACAGGTCCTCAAGCCGTCGATAACGCTGCTGCGCTGCCTCGGCGGACTGATGGGCGTGGCCTTGCTGCTCGGCACGCTTCGTGCGCTGAGCATCGAGTATCCGGCAAAAATCGATGACCTTTACTGGGGAGCCTTGCTGGCCCTCGTTGCCGTGAGCCTGCTGGATGCAATCTGGCTGCTCAGAAGCCCCTCGCCACGCGTGCAGCGCGAGCTGGCGGGCAGTCTGGCGCTGGACCGCTGGAACGAAGCCCGACTCGACGTGCAACACGACGGTGGCCGACCCGTTACCGTGCGGCTATTCGATCATGTGCCGCACGGGCTGGAACACGAAAACCTGCCTCAGTCCCTCACCCTGGCCGCACGCGGAAAAAGCAGCATCGGCTATCGCCTGCGCCCCTCAAGCCGGGGTCATTTCACGTTTGAACGGTGCGAAATCAGCCTGCCGGGGCCTTTGCGCCTGTGGACAGTACGACGCTACCTGGCAGTGCCCGGCACCACGCGGGTCTATCCGGATTTCGCCCGCTTCTGCGGCGGGCAATTGGTGGCGGTGGATAACTGGCTGAGCCAACTGGGTGTGCGCCAGCTGCAACGTCGCGGGCTGGGCATGGAGTTCAACCAGTTGCGTGAGTTTCGCGAGGGCGACAGCCTGCGCCAGATCGACTGGAAAGCTACCGCCCGCCAGCGAGCGCCCATTGCACGGGAGTATCAGGACGAGCGGGATCAGCAGATCGTTTTCATGCTGGATTGCGGACGTCGGATGCGCAGTCAGGACGGCGAACTGTCTCACTTCGATCATGCGCTCAACGCCTGCCTGCTATTGAGTTATGTCGCGCTGCGTCAGGGTGATTCTGTCGGCATTGCGACCTTTGCCGGCGAGCAGGATCGTTATCTGGCTCCGGTGAAGGGGCCCGGGCAGTTGAATCGCGTGCTCAACTCGGTCTATGACCTGCAGACCACCCGGCGCCCCGCTGACTACAGCGCCGCTGTGCGCCAGCTGATGGTTCGTCATAAGAGACGCTCACTGGTGGTGTTGATGACCAACTTGCGCGATGAAGACGATGAGGAGCTGCTGGCCGCCGCCAGACAGCTTGGCAAACAGCATCGGGTACTGATCGCCAGTCTGCGCGAAGAAGTGCTCGACGGCCTGCGTCAGTCACCGGTACACACGTACGATGAAGCGCTGAGTTATTGCGGGACAATCGACTTTCTCAACGCCCGTACTTCGCTGCACGACCGTTTAAGTGCGCAAGGCATCGTGATCATGGATGCGCGACCAGGAGAACTGGGGCCACAGCTGGTCAACCGTTACATGAGCTGGAAAAAGGCAGGGGCGTTATGAACGACGTCCTGCCCGTCAGGCAGCAGCCTCAGGCAGAGGCTTCATAGGAAGGGTAAAAACAGAAGTACTGTCGCAACAGCTGCACGAACTCCAGATACTCTGTCGAGACCTGGCACAATTCAAAACCGGAGTCATAACTGCCAGGTGTCTCGTCTTCATGACACCAGAGGCACCTGGCGCTCACATCGATGGGCTGTCCGACATTGCCATTCGGCAGTTTCAGACACAGATCGAACCTGGCGCCCACCAAAATCGGCAGGCTGCTGATAAGCATCAGCCCCTCACCGGACACATTCCCCAGACAGCCCATCAGCTTGCCAGTATGGCGATTGAAAACCTGCAGATAATCCTGCAGTTGATGGCGTTCGATTTTCCGCTCTTTATACATGGCAGGCTGCCTTCCGAGTCGGGTGTTGCGCCCAGGCAACACCGTGTATTCGTTGCGGACTTCAACTGCGCTGCACTACAGAAGCGATCCAGGAAACAGCCTCGACCCGGTGCCCTGCAGCTCGTCCAATGTGTGACCTCAGCCTAGCTCACAATTATTCGAAAGCCACCCGAATACAGCGCCTTCCATTCAAACGAGGGTAATTATTTCGATACAGGAGCGTTTCGAACAGGTACAGGTATGGTTCTCGCCGGCTGAGCCTTGGGATAAAGACCCGTTTGTGCCAGCGTGTCGAGTCTGGCGCGTGCACGGAAGGCGTATTCGCTCTCTGGATACTGGGCCATCAGAAATTGATAAGTCTGCGCTGCATCGACGTACAATTTCTGCCGTTCCAGGCACTGGCCGCGCAACATCGACACTTCCGGCTGGACATAACGGCGTGAGCGGCTCTGGCGTTCGACCTTGGAGAGATCGAGCATCACCCGATCACAATCACCTTCCTGATAGGCACGGTAGGCGTGATCAAGGTTGGAATTCATCGCCCAGCGGGTGCAACCGCTGAGCGCAGTCAGTAATACAACAATCGTTACAATACGCATGGGACTCTCCTGTTCTCTGCCCTGTATCGGCGTCACGGCCTGTTTCTTCAGGCCAATAGAGCGCCGGTTGTCAGCCGATTGCCCTCCCTGACCCTGACACGGTAGTGCAAAGGAACAATGACTAAAGACCCAGACAGGAGTAGCCTCTCGCTGCGCTTCAATTAAGGAGTTTGTGCATGACCGTTCGCCGCACCAAAATCGTCGCCACACTTGGCCCTGCCAGCAATTCGCCGGAAGTCATCGAACAACTGATCCTTTCGGGTCTCGACGTTGCTCGTCTGAACTTCTCTCACGGTACTCCGGACGAGCACAAGGCTCGCGCCAGGCTGATCCGCGAAATCGCCGCCAGACACGGGCGCTTCGTCGCTCTGCTGGGCGACCTGCAGGGTCCGAAGATCCGTATTGCAAAGTTCACCGACAAGCGAATAGAGCTGAAGGTCGGTGACAAGTTCACCTTCTCTACCGCTCATCCGCTGACCAGTGGCAATCAGCAGATCGTGGGTATCGACTACCCGGATCTGGTCAAGGATTGCGGCGTAGGCGACGAGTTGCTGCTCGACGATGGTCGCGTGGTCATGCGCGTCGACACCCAGACCGCCGACGAACTGCACTGCACCGTGCTGATCGGTGGCCCGCTGTCCGATCACAAGGGCATCAACCGTCGTGGCGGTGGCCTGACGGCGCCGGCACTGACCGAAAAAGACAAGCAGGACATCAAGCTCGCTGCCGAGATGGACCTGGATTACCTGGCCGTTTCCTTCCCGCGCGATGCCGCCGACATGGAATACGCTCGCCAGCTGCGCGACGAATCCGGTGGTACGGCCTGGCTGGTGGCCAAGATCGAACGTGCCGAAGCCGTTGCCAACGACGAAGTGCTCGATGAGCTGATCCGCGCCAGTGATGCGGTCATGGTCGCTCGTGGTGACCTGGGCGTTGAAATCGGTGATGCCGAACTGGTCGGCGTACAGAAACGCATCATCCTGCACGCTCGTCGCCACAACAAGGCGGTGATCGTCGCCACGCAGATGATGGAGTCGATGATCTCAAGCCCGATGCCGACGCGTGCCGAAGTGTCCGACGTGGCCAACGCCGTGCTCGACTACACCGACGCCGTGATGCTGTCGGCCGAAAGTGCTGCAGGCTCCTATCCGATCGAAGCGGTTCAGGCCATGGCCCGTATCTGCATCGGCGCTGAAAAGCACCCGACCGGCAAGACTTCCAGCCACCGTATCGGTCACTCCTTCACCCGTTGTGATGAAAGCATCGCGCTGGCGGCCATGTACACCGCCAACCACTTCCCGGGTGTAAAGGCGATCATCGCACTGACCGAAAGCGGCTATACCCCGCTGATCATGTCGCGCATCCGCTCTTCGGTGCCAATCTACGCGTTCTCCCCGCACCGTGGCACTCAGGCGCGTGCAGCGATGTTCCGTGGTGTCTACACCGTGCCCTTCGACCCGGCAGCCCTGCCGCCAGGTCAGGTCAGCCAGGCCGCAGTCGACGAACTGCTCAAGCGTGGTCTGGTCGAGCAAGGTGACTGGGTCATCCTCACCAAGGGCGACAGCTACCACACCATCGGCGGCACCAACGGCATGAAGATTCTGCACGTCGGCGACCCGTTGGTCTGATCGCAGCACTGCAAGCCAAAGGCCCCGTCTCGCAAGAGCCGGGGCCTTTTTGCATTGTGTCAGCCCGGGAAGTTGGGCTTTCAGGCTTCTGCCCGTAGGGCGTGGGAGCATACGGAACGAGAGCTTTAACTAACGTGCCTTTTATTTATTCGCGCGCCACAAACACATCCGCCAGCAACTGATTACGCGGCAGCCCGGCCAGATACAGCCGTTTGGCAAACATCTCGACGCTGTCAGCACTGCCGCACACCAGCGCCATTGCGTGCCGCGACAACAGGCGCAGTTCAGCCAGGGTTGTTTGTAGCGTCTGCGGAGTAACCAGCTGAACATGCAGCTGGGGATAACGTTCAGCCAGGGCGTGCAGTTCATCGGCCAGATAATGCTCCTGGCTGTCGCGGGCCAGATGAATCACACGTATGGCGCCCTGATGGTCCTGGCGCAGCGCCTCGCGCAACACACCCCATAAAGGGCCAAGCCCGGTGCCGGCGGCCAGCAGCAATAAGGGTTTTTCCTGCCAGTCCGGGTCGTAACGCAGCGCCCCGCCACGCAACTCGCCGAGCCTCAGGGCGTCACCCACCTGCAACTGGCGGGCAACGTCACGGAAGGCCCCGGGCTGCAGGCAGTCGATATGAAACTCCAGAAACGCATCCTCACCGGGAAGGCTCGCCAGCGAGTATGGTCGCGCAACACCGCTATCAGTCCACAACACCTGATGCTGCCCGGCGCTATAGCGCAGTGGCCGCGCAGGCTCCAGACGCAGGCGCAGCACCGACGCAGAGAGCCAGTCGCAGCCTGCTACTGTCGCAGGCAGGCCATCGCGCTGCGGGTCAAACACCTCGACAGCCAGATCTCCTGCCACTCGGCACTGACAGGCGAGCCGCCAACCCTGCTGGCGCTTTTCAGCAGGCAGCGCGTCGGGCAACGCGTCTTCAGGCTCGCCCTTTACGACGCGCACCAGACACGCGTGGCAACTGCCGGCACGGCAACTATAAGGGACCGGAATACCGGCATGATTCAGGGCGTCGAGCAGATTGCTGGCCGACGCCACCGACCAGCTAAGCTCACCCACATGCAATTGAGGCATCAAAACGGCCTGTGCAGAAAATAACGGCGATTGTACAGACTGGCCTGTCGGGCGGGTTATACTGCCGCGCCTTTTTGCGCCCGCTACGGCCAACCTGACAGCTCTGGTTCAAGCCGCAGTTCCAGACTGCCGCCGATAGCGTAATTGAATGTTCCCGTCCTTACAGAGGAGCGCGCCGCATGACCGTGATCAAGCAAGACGACCTGATTCAGAGCGTTGCAGACGCACTGCAGTTCATTTCCTATTACCACCCCGTAGACTTCATCCAGGCCATGCACGAGGCGTATCTGCGTGAAGAGTCGCCTGCCGCTCGTGACTCCATCGCCCAGATCCTGATCAACTCGCGCATGTGCGCGACCGGTCACCGCCCGATCTGCCAGGACACCGGCATCGTCACGGTTTTTGTGCGCGTGGGGATGGATGTTCGCTGGGACGGCGCCACCATGGGCCTGGACGACATGATCAACGAAGGCGTGCGTCGCGCTTACAACCTGCCTGAGAACGTGCTGCGTGCCTCGATCCTTGCCGATCCGGCAGGCGCTCGCAAAAACACCAAGGACAACACCCCGGCCGTCATTCATTACTCCATCGTCCCGGGCAACACCGTGGAAGTGGACGTCGCGGCGAAAGGTGGCGGCTCGGAAAACAAATCGAAGATGGCGATGCTCAACCCTTCCGACTCGATCGTCGACTGGGTTCTGAAAACCGTCCCGACCATGGGCGCTGGCTGGTGCCCGCCGGGCATGCTCGGTATCGGTATCGGCGGCACCGCAGAAAAGGCTGCGGTCATGGCCAAGGAAGTGTTGATGGAGTCCATCGACATTCATGAGCTGAAGGCTCGCGGCCCGCAGAATCGTATCGAAGAGATGCGTCTGGAGCTGTTCGAGAAGGTTAACCAACTGGGCATTGGTGCTCAGGGCCTGGGCGGTCTGACCACCGTGCTAGACGTCAAGATCATGGATTACCCGACCCATGCTGCGTCGCTGCCGGTGTGCATGATCCCCAACTGCGCCGCCACCCGCCACGCGCACTTCGTACTCGATGGCAGCGGCCCTGCTTCGCTGGAGGCTCCATCGCTGGACGCCTACCCGGAAATCGTCTGGGAAGCCGGCCCATCGGCCCGCCGCGTCGACCTCGATACCCTGACCCCGGAAGAAGTGCAGAGCTGGAAACCGGGCGAAACCGTATTGCTCAATGGCAAGATGCTCACCGGCCGCGACGCCGCGCACAAGCGCATGGTCGAAATGCTCAACAGGGGCGAAACGCTGCCGGTGGACCTCAAGGGTCGCTTCATCTACTACGTCGGCCCGGTTGATCCGGTACGCGAAGAAGTCGTTGGCCCGGCAGGCCCGACCACGGCCACCCGGATGGACAAGTTCACCCGTCAGATCCTCGACCAGACCGGCCTGCTGGGCATGATCGGCAAATCCGAACGCGGCCCGACCGCCATCGAAGCGATCCGTGACCACAAGGCCGTGTACCTGATGGCCGTTGGTGGTGCTGCCTATCTGGTGGCTCAGGCGATCAAGAAATCCCGAGTCGTGGCGTTCGCCGAACTGGGCATGGAGGCGATCTACGAGTTCGAGGTCAAGGACATGCCGGTTACCGTTGCGGTGGACAGCAACGGTGAATCCGTTCACATCACCGGCCCGCAGATCTGGCAGAAGAAGATCAGCGACAGTCTGGCAGTGGAAGTGCAGTAAGCGCCATTCGGTCAGGTAGCGAATTCGGACTGTATTCCGAGTTCGTTACCACGGCTTATGCTTTCCTACAGCGAAGAAGACATGGTTAAGATGAGTGCAAGCGCGCTTTGACCGAATACCTTTCAAAAAAAGCCACCGCTGATGAGTTATCGAGTGCTTTTTCAAAATCCTGGCGCCTCTCGAAATCCAAAAACTCCATCTCCTTCCATGCTACAGGCGCATGCGACTGCCACTCTATATAACTGGAAGACACAGAAATACGCACGGCATTATCTTGACCGTTTATATGTTGGTTGAGCGCTTCCCATGTATCTGGCCGCATGTCGCGTATCAACGGGAATACATTCCGGGATGAAGCAAGGCTGTCCAGGCTGGCACCTGTAGAAAGGCTGTCCGCTCCGGTGAACGTCATGTAGGACCTTGCTTGATCAGACAAATGAAAAGCCGCACGGCCATAGGTAGGAGCGCCCCCCACTGTTGTGCTGTCCCTGGCGATCTGAAGGGCTCCATAAAAAGGACGGTGGTCTCCCTTGTTTTTTTGCTTTCCTGCCAATGCTGCTTTACGGGTGAGCGCAGACGATGATTTCTCATACTCAAACATCTGATTTTCAAACCTGTCCCTCAACGACGTATAGGTATTTTCTTTCTTTAACGTATGCCATGTATTAACCATGCCCTTACCTTTCAACGTTGCCAGTTTTTCTGGCTTGATATTGAAGGTCATTGGGGCTGTCTCAAGAACCCCGCTCACCGCCTCCAGGAGTTCTCCTACACTTCCTGAAGACGTCGCCCCCGTGCGCTTTTTCAATGACTCGATGGCGCTTTCCTTATCCGTTTCCCTCCGCGCCATTATTCTGGGTTGAAGATACGTATCAAAGTGCAGCTTGCTCGATTTGGCGGCCTGCTTCGCAGAGTTGCTTCGCTCACCAATCAAGCCGGCGCTGTCGACCATTAGTACCGGCGCATTGCCAACAAAGCGGTACAGATTCAACCCATCCACATCCCCTGCCGGGTCCGGACTGATCCACCGCTGCAACCACGGCGCGTAATACCTGAACCCGTAATAATAAAGCCCGCTGGCATCGCACTCTTTACCCGAGTACCGAACTGTTTTGTACTTGGCTTCCACTGCACTACGCGCCGCCCACCAGGCCGTGCCGCCGAAGGGGTAATAATTTTCCTGGCTGATCAGGCCACCTTGCTGATCAAGCTCCAGCGTGCTCGAGCCCAGATGATCACCCAGGCTGTAACGCACCTGATCGTTCGCAATGGCGCCTGGTTTTCCAGCTTCCCAGTGCAATACCCGCACGCTGTTGCGACCCGCCTGAGCGATAACGACGTGAAGGATTTCTCCATCCGCCGTGGTCCGGATTTCCAGTCCCGGCAGGTAGCGCACTTCGTTGATCAGCGTGCGACCTGATGCCTGCGCAGTACTGATCTTGCGACAACGCTGACCCTGGCCATCGTAGATATAACGCTCTTCATCGTTCGGCTCGTCTTCACGTTGCACGGTGGTGATGTACTGCAACTGATTACGCGCATCCCAGCCCATGACCTGACCGCGCGCCAGTTGCAGCAGATTGCCGTTGGCATCAAAACCCGTAGCGAAATCCACATCGCCGTTATCGTCGGGCAGGCTGCGATTGCTGTCCGGGGCAACGCGCATGTTGCGGGTGAAGTTGTGCGCACCTTCGTGACGCATTTGCAGCAGATTGCCCGCAGCGTCGTAGCTGTAACGCTGTTTGTAGTTGCTGACCTGGCAGGGATCAATGGTGGGCAAAGGTTGCAGGCCGGGCATTTCAGGGCCATGACTGGCACCGTTTCTGACCTCCCGGCCAGTGGCTTCGATCAACTGGTATAACGTGTCGTAAAGGTAATGGCTGATCGGTTCGATAAGCTGGTTGTTGCAATATCGGTCTGGTTGAGACGTATCGTTGACGAGCAGGATATTGCCCACCGGGTCATAGCTGTAATCGAGTTGCTGCAGCAGCGTGCCGTCAGCAGATAGCGCACTGAGCTCGGTCAGCCGACCGTCCTGTTGGTCATACAAATAGCGACTGACCACACCATTTCCGGCCGTCTCCTGCTCGACCTGATTGAACGCGTCGTAGTGAATCGCACTGACCAGCGTTTGCGGCTGTTCGGTATTGGCCAGGGTCAGTTCAACAGCGCGCAGTTGTCCAGCCGCACCGTGACTTAAACGATGAAAATTACCCTTGGCGTCAGTCTGCGCCAGCGCTTCGCTCTGCGCGTTGAAAACCCAGCGCGTATGCAAGCCGTCGGACTCCAGCAGTACATCACGATCATGTTCAGCAAGTGGCCAGTCCGGGCTGTCAGGCGACTGCAGGAAATACCGCTTCTCACTCAGCACCCCACCCGACAGTCCATAGTCCGGCAGCAGGCGCGAGCCGGCCTTATCGTCATGGCGAATCAGTTGATTGCATTGGTTATGCTCAGCAGTGGCAGGCCCGCCATAAGTTAAGCGCTCGGTAATTCGACCGGCCTCGTTGATCGACAAAGGGCGCAACAGCCCGTCGTATTCAATCTGGCGCTGGTTGTCACGTCCGTCCCGGCTGTCGACTGACTGCCCCGCTTCACCGTTCAGGCTCACCCGCCAACCTGAGTCGATACTTTTCGACAGCAGCAAAGCCCCGGACAAGCTGAAGATGTGCGTCAAGTTTACGGGCGCGCAGACATCGTATTTCAAACGGCTGAAAAGACGTGGATCGCGACTGGCGATCAGTCGCCCGGCCTGGTCGAAATATTGCTGCGTCACTCTGGCTTGAACAGGCTGCCCATCAGCGCCCCGATAGAAATGCACGCTGCGTACAGGCAGGCCCCGTGAATCGCTGACCGCCAATTGCGGCGTATTGGTGTGCATGATCGAGTGCTTCGCTTTCATCCTTGAAACTCCTGCCACCCGTTAGTGATTCCCATCAACCATAACATCAGGCGAACGGACGCACGCCGTTCGCTCAAGAACCAATAGGCATAACCTGCGAGCAGTCAATCGCCAATGAACATACCTTCAGCATCGGAAACCAAGACGTTGTTTTGAAAAGAAATTCTTGATGTTTTTGAGGGTTGACTGGCACTTTTGTCAGGTAGACGCAAGCGCCACGGTAAACAAGGCTGTGTCATGACCTCTGGAGAGCCGGACATGACCGAGCAACCTTTCTCCCTGTTACGCAACCTGGCCCGATCCGGGGACGATACGCACGAACATGACGATGACCAGGTATCGTTCATCGACGCGATGGAAAAACTGAATGTACATTCAGTGTTCGATATCGTACGGCGCTCCAAAACCGCTTTTGTTCGCGAACTCTCACGCATCAGTGACGCTGATGCAGCGCTCGCCTACGAAAACGCTCGCTGTTACGCCACCCAAATCGTGCGCCTGTATCGCAATCAGTTACTTTCCTCAGACCGAATCCAGTCAGTGACGCGGCGCACCGGCGTGCGTTCGCTGGTAGACATCGGGCCTGGCTTTCCCAATCTTTTCAAGGAGAACTGGGATCTTTTTTGCAAGGTGGGTGCAATCGAGGCCAAGGATTCACCCGTTGCGTACCTGACGTCCTTGTATCGTTTTGCTCTGGAACAGCTGGAAGGCAGCGTGGCGGAACCGAGCCGAATCAAACTCGATGAACGACGGCCTGACCTCAAGGATCTGTTGATCGATCAACAAAGCACCTTCACGCCAGTGCCTACGCTGCATATCGTCAATCAGGTGTTAAGTAAAGCCATCAACGCCTACGTAGACACGGTGCCTGAGGACAAGGGCAAGACTATTTACCAATTGGTGGCCGAGAAACAACACCCGTTTCAGTTTCCTTACAACTTTCACTTTCAACAGATCAGCCTTGGGCTGGTGGGGAAAAAGCCGACGTTAGGCGAGCTGAGTTACCGCGTCAGCCTTGAAGGTCCAACCACGTCAAGGTACGGCAGTGACTATGGGAAAGTGCAGCACTCCAGCACCATCGCGCAGGTGCTGATGAGCGGAGCAGGCCCCGAGCAACAGGCAATCGTGACTGAACCTGCCTTACCCATTCAGGCAAACGCCGACGCAATGGCGGACCTGACCCGTCAGTTCTTCAAAACGAAATACGACGTTGATTACGTCGACGACGCCAGCAATCCTTTGAATAATCTGCACCTCTTCCTGGAGAAGACGGGTCTGGACAGTGACGGCGTCGAAGCCCTTCTTGCCATAGGCAGCCACACTGCCTATGCCTCCCCCAACATCCTGTCAGCGGGACAAACCTCGGATGAGGACTCCCCACGTGAGGCAAGCCCGACAGCGATCAAGGCTCGATTCGGGGCTGGCTACGTCAATGGCCCGAGCACCCAGCCGGCAATGGCTCTGAACAAGGATGCGTACGGCATTGAGCGGCTGGTCAACACCAGCGTGGACCGCTTCGACCGCCTGCAACGCATGATCCGTCTGCAGCGCTGGACGGGCATTCCTTTTACAGCGCTGGACACGTTGATCATGGCGGTCATTCGCTCCGAAGGCGAGGTGAACCCTCAGATGGTGCTGACGGTAAATACGCTACGCGCACTGGGAACCTATCGGTATCTGAACAAACGTTACGGTCTTGCGCCTGATGAGTTTGCAGCCTTTGTTCACCAGATGCCCGGCGAGGCAAATGATGGGCGCTTGCCGATGTTCGACCGGGTCTTCAACAACCCGGCATTGTTCGATACCCCGCTGGTGTTGAACGGGTCAATTCTCTACCTCGATCAGGACAGTAGCCAGCACGTCAAGACTCGCGCTCAGTTGAGCCGGGCCTTGCTTTTATCCAGCACTCATGAGGGCTTGAGGCAGCTGGCCATCGATGTTCGCGAATTGATTGGCAACGCGCCCACTGACTTCAGACTCAATTTGAGCATGATCTCTTCGCTGTACCGACAAGCCCGCATTGCTTCGATGTTCGGTCTGACCACCGCGGAATGCCGGGCATTGATCGACCTGCTAGGCTCTCTGTCTTTTCGGAAAAAGGTGGTCTCAGGTCAACTCGACGACAGCGAACCGGACGTGCTCGATATCCTGATGCAACTGGACTGGGCAGTCACGTGGCTCGAAGCGTCTGATCGAGACGTCACCACACTGCGACGTCAGGCAGGCTGGGACATGACCGAAACAATAGTCACGCAGGAACTGACTGTTCAGCTTGAGCAATTAACCAACGATGCGCGCCGGGCTGTATTGAAGAGAGACCAGTTGGCATCCCTTGACTTGCCAGGCAAGGACGACCAAAACAACACCATCAATTGGTGGCTTATCCTCTCTTACCTGATCGACGATTTAGGGCTGGTCAAGACTCAGCCGCTGTACGAGGAACCCGCGGTCAGCATCCGCCGAACCCTGCATGAACACTTGTCCTCCATAGCCATCGCGGAACCCCTTGCAAGCGAAGTCGAAGCCAGACTTGCAACGTTCGTATTGAACGGCTACCGGAATCAACATCGGCTGGTGGAAGAGCTGTTGCTGACCCTCACCGGTTTGCCGCCGGACCGTTGCGAGCCGGTGATACGCTGGGCACGCAGCGACGTAAGCAAGTTTCTCGCTGCGTTACTTTGGGATAATGGCGTCATTCAGACGCTCTCGATGCTGATTCGCTATTCAGAAGTCAGCCAGCAACTGGGGCTGAGCGCCCGGGCACTGCGCACTTTTTTGATCAATCCACGCTGGCTGTATGCAGACTCAGAAGGCCCGTTTTCTCTTTCACCGAACAGTCTGTATTTGCTCGACCGTTACGGCACTTGGCGCGACAACTGCGGTTACCCGGAAGAAGCGCTGCTCGATTATTTCAAGCAAGCCAATGACCCGCAGCGAGACGCTACACAATGTGCTGCGCGGCTGGCGTCACTGACAGGCTGGACGTCATCTGAAGTGCTGGCCGCAAACGCATTGCTGACCGGGTCAGATCGTATCGCGGCCAACATGCACGAGGTGGACTGGTTGAGCCGGATGCACAGCGCCAGTGATATCACCGGCCTTTCGGCAAGACAATTACTGTCGGCTACTGACCTGACAGCGACCAGCACAGCCTCGCACTGGAAGTCCGTAGGCGAAGCCGTGATAGCCGCCAATCGTTAAGCCGTGAGCATTAACCCGTTCAATGCCATGGAGGCCTGATCATGTCCAATACCCTTGAAAGCCGGCTCAACGAATCCTTTCGCGATGCGCTGGTGGCTTACTATCTGAGTGAGGTCGTACCCAACGACCCTATGCTGAAGCGCCTGGGCCTGGACCAGCGCTTGAAAACCGCCAATGACCTGTATGAGTTTTTTCTGCTCGACAATCAGGTCAGCAATGAAGTCCAGACCAGTTATGTCGCATCGGCAATGAGCAGCCTGCAGCAGCTCATCAATGGCACGTTACTGGGCATGGAGCCGGGCTATGAAACGCTGCTGCCGACCGAAGCGCGCTTTGTAGAATGGCGTGACCGCAGCAGCCAATACCCGATCTGGGCGGCCAATATGCAATTGGCGCTTTACCCGGAGATCTATATTTCTCCGGCATTGCGCTTGAAGAAGTCCAGCTACTTCGCACAACTGGAAAACGACATCAATCAGAACAGGATCAATATCGACACGGCGCAAGATGCGGTAAAAGCCTACCTGGCCAGTTTTGAAGAAGTCGCCAACCTGACGATCATCAACGGCTACATCGACAGCGACCGCTTCGCAGAGGGCAAGTACTACTTTATCGGCAAGTCGCGCGCCGAGAACATTTATTACTGGCGCACGGTGGACATGAATGAGCGTGCGTACAAGGAAGGTACTGCAGGGGCGAAGTTCGATAATCCGACACCCGGTGCCTGGTCCGACTGGAAGCGCGCCGAGATCGGCATCAATGCCAATACACTGGAAAGAACCATCCGCCCGGTGTATTTCAACAATCGGTTGTTTGTGACGTGGGTTGACCTGGTTCATGTTACCGAACAGGTAGACGTGAAATTACCGGCCATCACCATCGTGCCGGGGCCGGGCGGCAGTATTCCCGTCAACCCGCCGCCGGTCGAGGCACCTGTCACCATGATCACCCCCAATGTGCGTCTGGTATTGAATATTTCCTATAAAAAATATGACGACTCCTGGAGTGCGCCACAAATCTACATGGACGTGACCACACCCAATGTCTTCACCCGGGCAGGCAAGGCAGTCAACCTTGAAAACGACCTGAACAGTATTGCGATCTTCGATGTATCGGCCTCCCCGGAATCGCTGTTTATCGCCATGTATGCGGGTGAATCGCTGACGCCTGGTGACACCGATGGCTCAACGTCGACGTATGCCTTTCTGCACACGGCCTTTGTCGACAAGAATTTCAACAAAACGCCAGCGTTTCCAGTGGCGAACTACGTAGATACCGTTTCCGACAAGGCAGACCTGGGTCTGGAGCAACCTCGCGTGCGCAAGACCTGCTGGGCATTTGCTTTAAAGAACAAGGAAAATTTTCAGTTTACGTGGAGTCTGTATATCCGATTGAAATCAGCTGTCACTACGGCCCCCAATAAAGACGCTATCTGGTGGAACTGCCTGGACCACCAAAGCAAAATAACCAACATGGCGGGAACACTACAACCTGTCATTAGACTTGACCGCTCAACCCTCACACTATTTACAGCGCTGAATGCTGATATCCCCCAACCCCCTTTTTCCACCGAAATAACAGTTACATTCAAAAAAGATCTCGACGCATGGACACTCAGACTTTTTATAGACGCTGAATACGAGAATACTGAATACACCCTACTACAGCGTGGTTCGAGCCTTACAATAGCACGCCCAACCCCATACCCCGCATTAATAGAATTTAACATTATTGTTAATCCTGCGGGAGGCGATCCCGTACACTTTCTGCGCAACCCGGACTACGGCAGCTACACCGTTGGACCCACAATAGACTTCGTTAACCTTGAAAAAGGATTTTGCAAAACCAGGGCTATACGCGCACTACTTACCCATCAGACACAGCCAAGCCATATAAAATCAAGCGAAGTTGTACTAGTTAGAACCGGATGGGTAGACCGTACAAACACTTCAATTTCATTTCCCCTAACACATATATTCTCCCAATGGTTCAGTTACCCCTACAACATGAACACCCCTCATAACAACTCGCAAAAAGAGATGGTTAAACGCCCTCATACCAGTAGCCTCACTGCACCCAGCCTTTATGAGACAACTATCACGTTCGACAAGTCCACCTTGCTGCCAGATCTTCCAGAAGCCCAATTCATCAGCGGATCGAAAAAGTTTTACATCACCCACGGCTTTGCCGTAAACACGCTAGTTCCCCCTGCCTGGATCGGTAACGCCCTCAAATCCACCGAAATAGAGCTGGAGTGGGCAACCGCTGATGGAAGCGACCCCGTTTCCCCCAAAATCAACAAACGCATCAACGCCATTCTGGGCATCGCCGAATACATCGACTTCTCCGCCTCCGCCATTCAGTTCAGTGACGGCTCTGACACGAAAAAGCGCGACCCCATCCGTATGAACACGCTGTTCGCCCGCGAATTGATCAACAAGGCCAACATTGCGCTCGAAGCCCTGTTGTCCTGGGACACCCAGCAATTGCAGGAGCCGCCCATCGATGATGACACCATCGCTGACCTGATGGACTTCAAAGGCGCCAACGGCCTGTACTTCTGGGAGCTGTTTCTGCATCTGCCGTTCATGATTTCCCATCGCCTCAACCTGGAACAACGCTTCACCGATGCCGAACGCTGGCTCGGGTTCATCTTCGACCCGGGCCGTAAAAAAACAGGCGACGCACCGGCTTACTGGAACGTTCGACCTCTGGTTGAAGTACCTGACCCGGATTACTTTCTGCGCACCCCTATCGACCCGGACGGTATCGCGGCGAGTGACCCGGTGCGCTATCAGAAATCGGTGTATTTCCACTACATCAAGAACCTGATCGACCGGGGCGACATGGCCTATCGGCAATTGACGCCCGACAGTCTGGGCGAAGCCAAGCTGTGGTACGTGCGTATTCTCGATCTGCTCGGGCCGCGCCCGGATGTGAAACTGACCAGCCAATGGACACCGATGGCACTGGGCGATCTGGCAGCGTCCACCAGTCCGGGGCTGCGGGCTTTCGAGCAGCAGCTTGTCGAGCAGGAACAACAGGTACGTGCCAGCGCCGCCGCCAACGAGGGCAAAGCCACTGTCAGTTTCAGCCAACCGTCCCTGCGCTTGAGCACCTTCGGCGACGACCCGACCTTGAGCGAGGAAGATAGCGATCACTTCATCCTCCCGATGAATTCGGAGCTGGTCAAATACTGGGACATGCTTGAAACGCGCCTGTACAACCTGCGCCACAATCTCACCCTGGACGGCAAGCCACTGTCGCTGCCGCTGTTCGCCGCACCGCTGGACCCACGGGCGCTGCTCGCAGCCTACGCCAATGGCGCAACCGAGGGCGGTGCGGGGAGCTTGCTGGCTCAGGAAACACCGCACTACCGCTACCCGGTCATGTTCGCCAGAGCCAGCGCGGCCGTGGAGACCCTGATCCAGTTCGGCTTCACCTTGCTGTCGATCATCGAGCGCAAGGAGCAGGGCCAGCTCATGGAGCTGCAACAGCAGCAGGTCTGGGAGTTCGCCCAGTACGCCATTGACCTGCAGCTTGAGGCGCAAAAAGTCGAAGTTCAGGCACGCAAGGCATTGGAGGCCAGCAAGGCGGTCGTTGATGCAAGGGCCCGTTTTTACAGCACGCTGGCGGATGAAAATGTCAGCGCAGTCGAAATCGCAGCGGGTGCTGCAAAACTTGTTTCACGTATCGCAGAAAGCGCTGCCAGTGCGGCCAGCATCGTGGCTTCTGCCATGAAAGTAGCCCCTAATCACGCCGGTGTTCATGCTGGAGCAACCGGCGGGATGGCCGTTGGTGCCGCAGCCGGAGGGGCCGTAGGCGGCTTCCGGCTGGAAGGCGTACCGGAAATGGTTGCAACTGGCGCTCATGCCGTCGCAGCAAGATCTGCAGCTGTCGGCGATGCACTGGAGCGCACGGAAATGTTTCGTCGCCGCCTCCAGGAATGGGAACACGCGCGCGATCAGGCCTTGCTCGAGTCCGAACAGATCACCTTGCAACTGACTGTCCACGACGCCCAGACCCGCGTTACCGCCTTGCAACTTCGTCAGGCTGAGGAGGCGAAAAAACAGGCCGAGACTGTCTATGCATTTCTCAACAAGCGCTTCACCAACAGCCAGCTCTATCAATGGCTCAACGGGCAGTTCTCGACCTTCTATTATCAAACCTATGACGCAACGTTTTCATTATGTCTGGCGACGCAAGCCTGCTGGCAGTATGAAATTGCCGACTACTCGACCTCCTTCATCCAGCCTGCGGCCTGGAAAGATGCCTGGCGCGGCCTGACTGCAGGCGAGGCCCTGAAACTGAATCTGCTGCGCATGGACGCGGCCTACATGACCCGCAACGAGCGCAAAATGGAGATCGTCAAGACGGTTTCGGTGCGCCAGCTGCCAGAAGCAGAGGGAGATGATACGGGGATCAATCACGGCTGGGATGCAGTGGTCGAGCGCCTGGCGCAAGACGGGATTGCCGAGTTCGAAATCACCCGAGCCATGCTTGACGAGGATTACCCGGGCCACTACCTGCGGCGCATCAAGCGCATCAGTGTGTCGTTGCCAGCCACGGTCGGGCCTTATCAGGACATCCGCGCCACCCTGACCCAGTCGTACAGCGCGGTGCAGATGGACGCCCAGCCTGACGGGCCGCTCAAAGAAAACCTGCGTGCCAGCCAGCAGATCGCCTTGTCTACCGGTGTGGACGATGACGGCTTGTTCGTTTTCAACTTCGACGATGAGCGCTATCTGCCGTTTGAGGGCACCGGCGCGATCTCGCGCTGGACACTGAGCTTTTCCAACCCGGCATCGCAGCGCGACATGATCGACTCGATCACCGACATCATCGTGCACATGCGCTACACGGCGAAAAGTCGTTAACCGACAGGGAGCAAGGGCCATGGAAGCTCAATCGCGATCGCAGAATCAATCGCCGCCGTCCCTGCAACCGACTGTTGCCACGCCGTCATTACCCAAAGGCGGTGGCGCGATTCAAAGCATCGGCAAGGGCTGGGGGTCCGTGGGTACAAGTGGCGCGGCGTCACTGGAAATCGCTCTGCCGATCAGCCCTGGACGCGGCTACGCGCCTGCCCTGTCGCTGAGTTATCAAAGCACCTCAGGTAACGGCGTGTTCGGGCTTGGCTGGAACCTGAACACCAGTAAAGTCGCGCGTCGTGCCAGCAAGGGCGTACCGAGCTACAACGACGATGATCTTATTTTCGGCCCCGGAGGCGATGTCTGCCTGCCAGAACGCGACGACAGCGGCATGCTTGTCCTGAGTCAGGTCAGCAGCTACAACGGTCATGATTTGACGGCGACTTATCAGGTGGTGCGTTACTTCACCAGAGTCGAAGGGGCCTTTGCGCGCATTGAGCATTGGCGCGTGGACAACGCAGATCCCGGCTTCTGGCTGATTCACGGCGCCGACGGCAGCCTGAACCTGTATGGCAGCAAGACCTCGTCGCGTATTGCCGACCCGGCAGACATGAACCGGGTTGCCGAATGGTTGCTGGATGAAAGCATGAATGCCGTCGGCGAGCACATCCTCTATGAATACAAGCCCGAAGACCACCAGGGCCTGCCAGAGAATCACCCGAGAAACGTCCGCGCCCAACGCTACCTGAGCAGGGTTCGCTACGGCAATGCCAAGGCACATCCCGTGCTTTACCTGTGGGAAGACGGTTCGCTGGACAGTTTGCTGTGGCACTTCGATCTGATATTCGACTATGACCAGCGCGACACCCGTAGCGACCCGCCCCCCGAATATGACGAGCAATTTACCTGGCCCGTGCGCAGCGATCCGCATTCAAGTTTCGCCTATGGTTTTGAGCTGGGTAATCTGCGCCTGTGTCGGCAGGTTTTGATGTTCCATCACTTCCCGGACGAGCTCGGAGAAGCACCGCTGCTGACCCAGCGACTGCTGCTGGAGCACCTTCAGACAACGCTCGGCTACAGCCTGCTGAGCGCAGCGCATTCGCAGGCATGGGATGGCACGGACTGGCGGCGCGTCGATCAGCAACCTCCTGTGCAATTTCAATACACCGATTTCAGTCTTGAGTCGGGCATCTATACGCCGCTGGAGCCCATGGCCGGCCTGAATGACGGGCAGCAATACCAGTTGGTCGATCTGTATGGCGACGGCTTGCCCGGCATGCTTTATCGAGACGACAAGGCGTGGCTTTATCGCGAACCGGTCCGTGATACCGCTGGCGCAGCGGACGCCGTTACCTACGGAGCCTGCGAATCGTTACCCCGCATCCCGACGGCTGATTCAGCCACACCGGTACGTCAGACCCTCACGGATCTGACTGGCGACGGGCGGCTGGACTGGGTAGTCGCCCAGCCGGGAATGGCCGGATTCTTTACGCTCAACCCTGACCGAAGCTGGTCGAACTACGCCACGTTCTCGGCTTTCCCTGCAGAGTTTTTCCACCCGCAAGGCCAAATGGCGGATCTGGTCGGCGACGGGCTGTCCGATCTGGCCCTGATCGGCCCACGCAGCGTTCGCCTGTATGCCAACCGTCGAGCCGATGGGTTCGCCGCAGCAGTGGACATTCCTCACGACGAGGATCGCCTGCCATTGCTCAGCGACAGCTCCACTGAACTCGTGGCGTTCAGCGACCTGCTGGGCACAGGGCAACAACACCTGATCCGGATCCGGCACAACGAAATCCGCGTCTGGCCGAACCTGGGGCGTGGCCGATTCGGCAAAGGGCAGCTCTTTGCCAGCCTGCCTTACACCTACGAAAGCTTCGATTCGAGCAGGGTGCGGCTGGCCGATCTGGATGGCTCAGGTGCCAGTGACGTGCTGTATCTGCAAGCCGATTGCTTTCAGGTCTTCATGAACAAGGGCGGCAACGGTCTGGCCGCGGCCTTCGATCAACCTTGGCCGGAGGGCATGCGTTATGACCGGTTCTGCCAGTTCAGTGCGGTCGATCTGCTGGGCCTCGGTTTTTCCAGTCTGGTGCTGACCGTGCCGCACATGACGCCCCGACACTGGAGCCTTTACTACGCAGCCGACCGTGCAGGCACGGTGCGCAAGCCTTATTTGCTGAAGGCCTCGGACAACAATCTCGGCGCTGCCGGAGAAGTCAGCTATCGCAGTTCGGCGCAGGAATGGCTGGACGAAAAAAACGAGCTGCGGGCCGCTGGCAGCGTTGCTGTCTCGGAATTGCCGTTCCCGGTTCATGTGGTTGTCAGGCAAACCATGCAGGACAAGGTCACTGGCAATACGCTCACCCAGCTGTTCCGCTATCGGAAGGGTTTCTATGACCCTCGGGAACGTGAATTTCGCGGCTTCGGCCTGCTCCTGCAGACCGACACCGAAACGGCGTCGCAGAATCAGGAGGATTTTACCGCTCCGGTATTGAACAAGACCTGGTTCCACACAGGACGCTACCCTGCCAGACCCTGCACCGACTATGACCGCAGCGACCTCGCTGCTCGCTTGCCCGGCGAGCATGTGTTGTCCCGACTCGACACAACAACCGGGACCGAGCTGCCCGTCACAGACGCAGATGACGCGACCTTGCAGGAAATGTCACGAGCGCTGAGCGGCTCTGTACTGCGCAACGAAGTCTTCGGGCTCGATGCCAGTCAAAAAACCACAGTGCTGTACTCGACCCAATCGAGCCGCTATCTGGTTCGCCAACTGCAAGCATTGAGCACGCATCGACCCTACGCGTCGATGCTGCCGCTCAGTCTGGAGGTCATCACCTATCGTTACGAGGCCGACGAACTGGACGATCCGATGTGCGAACACAGTCTGAACCTGGCGTGGGACCGCTACGGCTCGACGCTCCACTCAGCCAGCTTCAACTGTGCGCGGCGCAAAAAACCGGGGGACGCCCCCCCCTTTGAGGACCCTCACCAGCAACGATGGTGGGAAGCATCACACGACGAAGCCCAGCAACAGTTCTACGTGAATGAAATGCGCGCCGAAGCCATTCACCTGGACAGCCCGCAGGGCTGGCGTCTGGGTCTGCCTTACCGCACACGCAGCGATGCCATGCTCATTCCGGCAAGCGCCTTGACGCCTGCGCAGATCAGCTACGAGCAATTCGTCGATCCGTCCGGTCCATTCGTAGCGTTGCCACGTACGCTCACCAGCCTGTCGGTACAACGCTATATCGGTTGCAACGATGGCGAGGCGACCTTTGAGGCGCTGGCTGACGCTGTTGAAATGGCTGAACTGGATGATCACGCACTGAGCGCCTACGAGCGAGTCATGGACAGCGCCACGCTGGCCAAAAAACTCGTCGAGATCGGCTATCAGCAGATGCCGAGTTTTCTGCCTGCGGACAGCTTGAACCTGTGGTCGGTAAAACGCGGCTTCGTTATCTATGCCGGCCCGGAACACTTCTTCCACCCCACTACATTCAGGCCTACACGCAGTCATGGCTGGAGTCTCGTCGAGTACGACGCCTACGATCTGTTCGCGACTCGCATCACCGACCCGGCAGGCTGCGTCACCACCGCTGAATACGATTATCGTGTGCTGCAACCAAGACGAATCATCGACCCTAATCAAAACAGCCAGGAAGCCGATTACGACGCCTTCGGCAGAGTATGGGCAACCAGCTTTTACGGCACGGAACTGGGTGAGGCAGTCGGCTTTCCTGCGCTTAATCGCACCGGACATTACTGGTCTTCGGCGAGCGAGGCAGCGCTGCAACCCGAATACGCTCTGGGCAAGCAAGCCAGCGCGCTCTATTACGACGGCAATACGGCTCTGGGTCTGGTCGACATCCCGCTGGCAACCGCTGCATTGGTTGCAGACCGCTACCCGGAAGACCCGGACAGGCAGATTCGCATCAGCGTGGCGTCGATAGACGGCTTCGGTCGCACGCTGCAAACGCGTCAAAAGGTGGAGGACGGCGACGCCTATTCTGTCGATGAATGGGGCAATCTCGAACGGGTCGGCGGTCAACCGAAAATTGTCCACGCATCCCCGCGCTGGCGTGTCAGTGAACGGGTGGAATACAACAATAAAGGCCTGGCGGTGCGGGTTTACCGGCCATATTTCGCCAACAGTCATCGGTATGTAAACGACGCATCAATACGCTCACAAAACATCGTCGACAAACAGTTCTACGACCCGCTGGGGCGTCCGACCATCACCATTACCGCCAAAGGCTGGATGCGCCGACAGACCTATCGGGTCTGGTACACCATCAGTGAGGACGAAAACGATACCGCCGAGGAAGTGCTGGCAGCGAGAAAGGCGGCCGGGCATGGTCAGTAGCGCGGTACATGCCCGAACGCCGGAGTTGATCGTTTCCGAGGTTCGTGGACTGGTCGTGCGCCGAGTCTTTTTACATCGAACCGACGCCGCGCAAGCGGCAGCAATCAGAGTTACCCGGCAGCGTTTCGACCCGGCAGGCAGGATGATTGCCGCCACTGATCCACGTCTGGCCAACTCAAACCAGCGCACTGTCTATAGCCTTGGCGGCAGCGCGCTGGCCATCGAGAGTGTCGATGCCGGCTGGCGACTGGCGTTGTTCGGCGAGGCGGGCCAGGTTTTGGGCGGCTGGGACGGTCGCGGCACCGAGCGGCAGCTCGAGTACGACCTGCTGCTACGCCCGACAAGGATCATCGAACAGCATCGGTGCGTGGAGCGGTTTACCTATGGCCAGGCAGATGCGGCAGGACACAACCAGTGCAATCAACTGGTTCGCCATGACGATACGGCGGGCTCGCGTTTGCTGCAGGATTACAGCCTGCGTGGCTCGGTACTCAGCGAAACACGACATTTCATGCTCGCCACAGAAGCAGCGGACTGGCCATCAGCCGAGCCTGATCGTAATGAGCTGCTGGAGCCAGCCGGCCTTCAGACCTGTCGCGTTTTCAACGCACAAGGTGAAGTGCTGACGCAAACTGATGCCAATGGTAATAGCCAGCTTTCAACTCATAACCTGGCCGGTCAGCTGCACAGCGCAGACCTGATATTGAACGGCAGCACGCATGCGCTGACGCTGGTCAGCGCGATGCGCTATAGCGCCTTCAATCAGGTCGAGCAGGAAACAGCGGGCAATGGCGTAGTCAGCCTTTACGCCTATGATCAGCAGGACGGCCGGCTGACCGGGCTAAGCGCGATCTCTGCTGACGGCACGCTGCTGCAGCAACTCGATTACAGCTATGACCCGGTGGGCAATATCCTGCTCGTCAACGATACGTCTCAACCAGACCGGTATTGCAACAACCAGCTTATCGAACCGATCAGCCATTACCTTTACGACACGTTATACCAGTTGATCGAAGCCACTGGCCGGGAGGTCAGAAACGGTGCCAGTCATGGCCCTGAAATGCCCGGCCTGCAACCTTTGCCCACCATTGATCCCTGCCAGGTCAGCAACTACAAACAGCGTTACAGCTACGACGCTGCGGGCAATCTGCTGCAAATGCGTCACGAAGGTGCGCACAACTTCACCCGCAACATGCGCGTTGCCCCGGACAGCAATCGCAGCCTGCCCGACGATAACGGCGATGTGGATTTCGCTACGGGTTTTGATGCCAACGGCAATCTGCTGCAACTGGCGCGCGGTCAGGTCATGGGCTGGGATGCGCGTAATCAGTTGCAGTACATCACCACCGTGCAACGTGAAGACGAGCCGAACGATGAAGAGCGTTATATCTACGATGGCCAGGGTCAGCGTTGTCGCAAGATCAGTACTGCGCAGGCATCAGGTCGCACGCTGATCAACGAAGTGCGCTACCTGCCGGGACTGGAAATCCGGACCACGGCGGATGGAGAAATCCTTCACGTCGTTATCGCTCAGGCGGGTCGCAACAGCGTGCGGGTATTGCACTGGGAAGCTGGAAAACCAGGCGCCATTGCGAACGATCAGGTGCGTTACAGCCTGGGTGATCATCTGGGCTCGAGCACGCTGGAGCTTGATCAGCAAGGTGGCCTGATCAGCCAGGAAAATTATTACCCCTTCGGCGGCACGGCCTGGTGGGCGGCGCGTAGTGCAGTGGAAGCCAAGTACAAAACAGTTCGGTACTCGGGTAAAGAGCGCGATGCCAGCGGGCTTTATTATTACGGGTTCAGGTATTACGCGCCGTGGTTGCAGCGGTGGATCAATCCGGATCCGGCGGGGGATATGGATAGCTTGAACGCCTATAATTTCGTATCGAACAACCCCGTCATGTTAATAGACAAGGATGGGAGAGTAGGCGAGCGAATCGCCGCAGCATACGCACCAAACGAACCCGCCCTTCCTTCATACTTTAAAGCCACCTACTTATCCGAAGCCTCTCACGATCAAATGACTGCGGACGCCAGAGCCGGAGCGCTGTGGAATGACCCTCCCTGGCTCCTGGGGGCTGGCTACGCATACGCACCTGCCTGGTACTACAATGCCAACCTGCAGCAACGTATAGACTTGTTGAATGAGCGCTCATGGATGAGCCACGGCATCGTTACAACACTATTCAACCATGATCATGACCCTGTCAAAAAACCCTACGAAATAACATCCAGACACTGGAATAACGTTGATGAATTCACGAACACTTACACACCCGAGAAATGGATGATTCAATCCAATTTTAAAGTCAGCAAATCGAATGACTACCATGCGAGCGATGTTATTCGATATCAATATGAGACCGTGTCAAAATCATTAGGTTTCTTTGGAGTGTTACCTTCCCTTGTAGAAAACCAATACGTTATGAACACAAAAACCCTCAGCATCACCTCTGGGCTGGAATCCAGCACTCCTCACCTGTTAGATCTCTACCTCAATGAAACGCCGATCGGTAAAGGGACAAGTATTTCACTGACCGAATTTCAAATGGAGGCAATGTGGGTGCAGCGCCAAATAGACCCCGTACTGGATCCGATCAGCCATTTTACGCTCGGAGTGAAACCCATCAATCATTTTAAACTGTAGACTCGCGCCACCGCCCCCCCAATATTAATAAAACTTGGCATTTGCAACCGCAACTCAAAGCAATGCCTTCTTCACTTACACCCCCCCTGATAATGCACAGAGGCCGAAAGAGTCTGTACGACTATTCTGACAAAAAGTAGAGATATTTCAGTCAACATCGAAGGCATGCTGATCTCACGCTCGATAAAAACAAAGATTATGCTGCCGAAACATATGGATACCTGTATGCAACGTAAGACCGATCGAACGTGGAGATTTGAAACATGGCATTTGATGCGTACATCAAAATCGAAGGCATTCCAGGCGAAGCGCTGGATGATCGCTACAAGGACTGTATCGAGATCACCGGGTATGGTTTCGGCATGCACCAAAGTACCTCCGCCACGGCGAGTTCTTCAGGAGGCGCCTCGTCGGGTCGGACGTCCTTGAGTGATTTCACGTTCACCAAATCACTCGACAAGTCGAGCTGCAAACTCATGGAAACGTTGTGCGCGGGCAGGCACCTGAAGGAAGTCGTCTTGTCATTGCATCGTGCAGGCGGAGACAAGGTCAAATACTTTGAAGTGCTGCTGGAAGAAGTGATCATTTCCAACTACACCCAGCATGCCAATGATGGCATCCCCAGTGAGACCATCAGCCTCAACTACGGAAAAATAAAAACCACCTACACCCAGCAGAAAAGATCTGACGGTGCCGGTGGAGGGAATGTCTCGGGTGGCTGGAACCGTATCAACAACAAGGTCTATTCCTGACGTCTTGAAAGCGCATGTATCAAACGTCACGACATGATCAAGGAAGGACTATGGCACGGCCATTTTTTACTGCTGCCTGGGCGGCTTCGCAACATATTTATGATCCGGTGGCACCGGAAAAACGAGTGGCAGAGGTGATTGGGGGGTTCGTCGCGAAGAACATAAACAACCCTGATCCTTCTACAAAATGGAGGAACACCTGTGCTGTTCGATTAAGTTACATCCTGAACTACTCAGGACTGAAAATACCTAAAGTATCTAAACAGACAGTCTCCGGCGCAGATCAGCACCAGTACTTTTTCCGTGTATCGAACCTGAAAAGCTTTTTGGAAACGCACTGGGGCAAGCCTGAGGTCGTCAAATACCCACCTTCTGACGGCGGAGCGCTTGCAAGAAAAAAAGGAATTATATTATTTGAAATATCGGGCTGGACAGACGCAAAAGGCCATGCAACGTTGTTTGACGGCAATCTTTGCTATGACCATTGCTATTTTAACGAGCCCGACGTCAACTACCGTACGGATACGGCAAACTTTTGGAGCCTAACCTCATGAAGTTTCTCTTCACAGCCTTCACAGGCTGTCTCGCACTCGTGGCAACCGAGAGCTTCGCACATACAAAACCTTCATCACCAGAGGGCATGCACCGAAGCTATGAAAAAAACTTCAAGGACCTGGTACTCGCTACCTGTATAGCAAACGCTTACGCATATGACGTAAAGGTCGGAATTGACGCTGGAAGTAGCGTCACCGCCATTGAGGACTGGGCAAATTACGACTGGGAAGTGGGACCTGATGAAATACGAGCACTCGTAAAGAAGTATCTGACCAGAGATTATACAAACCCCTTAACCGAGTCCGAGATAAAAGGTGTAAAATTTGACCTTTTAAAGTGCCTGGATCTTTACCACAGTAAGGATCTGAATGACTTGACAAAAAAGACTGTCGTAAATCCAACACACACCTACATGCAAGACTACAAATAAAATTCATATTCACAGGGAGGTTCGTAGAATGAAATCACGTCTTGCGGCCCTTACAGCATCTCTAGTCTTGGCACCATCCAACTGTTTTGCCTACACCCCCACCTCATCGCCCGAAGGGATGTACAGAACCTTTGAAAAAAACTACAAGGACATGGCGCTCGCCACCTGCATAACCACCGCTTATAAATATGACGTAAACGTCGGAATTGACGCGGGCAGCAGTGTCAGTGCGATGCGTGACTGGACCTACTATGACATGGAAAAAAGTCCTCTTGCCGTCAAGGCCCTGGTAAAAAAATACCTCGCGCGCGACTACACAAACCCTTTGGCCGAATCCCAGATCAAGGGTATAAAATTCGACCTGCTGAAATGCCTGGACATGTATCACAGCAAGGAACTGGACGCGTTGACGAAGAAAGTCGTTACAGAACCAAATCATACCTACATGCAGAATATCAAAAAGCCTTAACTACTTCCTTCAGCAACAAGCCTGTCCAGCAAACGCTGCACAGGCTATTTTCATTGCAAGCACTCTACCCCGCACATTATCTGTAGGGCGGAGACACATCATGCTGATTCAATGTGATCCGATAGCTTTTTAACGTCACCCCCTCGGTGATGTACTGCTTGCTGAAATACTGATAAACAGCGCCAGTCACTTCTACACCAACACCATTTGGCGTGTCGAAAATCTTCACATCACTCAGAGCGCTGTCAGTCAGCAGAAAAAGATTAGAGTCGTTCAACTGCTTCAGCACTTGCGAGTCGCTGCCATCCAGACGTTTACTGATGTAAAAACGCAAGGTGTCCTGATCTGTTGCGGGTGCGCCGTAGCGAGTGATGTAGAGCCAGTCACCCTGTGGCAGCTCGCGCTTCATGACTACTTCGTCCGCGCCCGAAGGGCTGTCCAGGTAGTCGAACAGTGTGAGTTTCAAAACCACTATCGAGAACAGCAGCCAGAAGAAGAATTTATAGTTGAATTTCAGATTGAGGCTTTCCGGCTGTTGCCCATCGTTCCCTATATTATCCATTCCTGTCCTTAGCGCTGAACACGTCTTTGTGACGTAGAAAAGAGTGTACCCACGTTTACAAGGCAGGCAACGAAACATCCTCAGAAAACCTTTTTCGATAACTCTTGTAAGAATTAACTGCAGGACGCCTCCCTTCCAATTGAAGGAAATTTCCGAGAAAATCCCGGCCTCTTGCGCTTGGCTATTCAGGTCTCTAGCCTTCATCGGTCGCTGCCCAATCAGCGATCAGGTTTGGTAGACCTGCTTTTGCTGGCGCAATGTGCCACCTCCGCGAGGCGATCTCTTTCGTCCCGTTTTCATGGTGGCCGTGCGCATGGCATCTTCGGATGCACCGGGTGCCAGCAGCCGGTCTACCAACTTGCACACGGCCGCCACCTTATCGTTTGGTAGCGATGAGTGACGGCTCCCACAAGTTCTGCTGGAGTTGCAAACATGCCCGATAAAGTCGTCCCCGACCCGCCCACCGCCCTGTTCACCGTCAACGCAACCGTCAGCCAGGAAGAAGCGCTCAACTACGCTTCGGATCTGCTGCGCTGCATCATCACGACGGCCTATGAGTCCGGCGACAGCACCCAGGGCACCAGCCGTGATCTGGCGTTTTCGGTGCTGCACATGGCCGAGATGGCCAAAGCCATGGTTGATCGCTCACTGGAATGCATCGTTTGACCGGATGACAACCCGGGGCCACGCTCGGCCCCGCGCAAACCTCAGTTACGCTGATCCAGCAAGTTCACCACCAGCCGGTCGATCCAGCCCCACAAGCGCTGCTTGACCCGTCGCCACAGCGGTCTGGCCTTCCAGCCTGCCAGCGTGGTCTCGGCGCTCAGGGCGAAGTCTTTTTCAAAGCTGGCGACCACGTCGCGGGTCAGCCCTGGGTCGAGGGCTTCGAGGTTGGCTTCCAGGTTGAAGCGCAGATTCCAGTGATCGAAATTGCACGAGCCGAGACTCACCCAGTCGTCGATCAGGACCATTTTCAGGTGCAGAAAGCACGGCTGGTATTCGAACACCTTGACCCCGGCACGCAGCAGGCGCGGGTAGTAGCGGTGACCGGCGTAGCGTACGGACGGGTGATCGGTGCGCGGTCCGGTCAGCAGCAAACGCACATCAACGCCACGTGCCGCCGCCCGACGCAAGGCGCGGCGAACTTTCCAGGTGGGCAGAAAGTAAGGGGTGGCCAGCCAGATCCGCTTTTGCCCGGTGTTCAGCGCACGTACCAGCGACTGCAGGATGTCGCGGTGCTGGCGGGAATCGGCATACGCGACACGACCCAGGCCCTCGCCGGTTATCGGGGCCTTGGGCAGATGATCAAGGCCGAAGTTTTCTTTCGGACGCCATGCGAAACGCCGGGCGTTGGCGTGGAACTGCCGGTTGAACAGCGCCTGCCAGTCGATCACCAACGGCCCGGTGATTTCGACCATCACTTCGTGCCACTGGCTGGCGTCCTTGTCCGGCTCCCAGAACTCGTCGGTCACACCGGTGCCGCCCACCACGGCCAAGGCCTTGTCCACCACCAGCAGTTTGCGATGGTCGCGGTAGAAGTTACGCACGCCCCGCCGCCAGTGGATCGGATTGTAGAAACGCAGAATCACACCGGCATCGGTCAGTTGCTTGCGCAGGCCGGCGTCGAAGGCTTTGGAACCGAAGTCATCGAACAGACAGCGCACAATCACGCCACGCCTGCCCGCCTCGACCAGCGCGCGCACGATAGCGTCGGCGCAGGCCCCGGCTTCGACCAGGTACAACTCCAGATCGACCTGCTGCTCGGCGCGATCGATGGCTGCGATCATGCGCGGAAAGAACGCAGGGCCGTCGATCAGCAATTGAAAGCGGTTGTTTTCACGCCACGGAAAAATCGCACCGTTCATATCAGCGCGCCGTGAAGATCAGGACAGCCCCGACCGGGACCGAGAGGCTCACCGCCGACAATCCTGCGGCATTGCGCAAGGCCTTGAAGTCCGGGGCCATATCGAAATCCTGGGCATGGATCACCAGCGGCTCGAGCGTCACGACCTGAAAGCGCCGCTCGTCGAGACGCGTCGCCAGCAGCTCGGCGTTATAGCTGTGGGTCTTGCCGCGCAGGCTGACGGTCAGCGGTAAACGCAGTTCCAGTTGTGCGCCGGGCGCGAGGTTATTGATCGGGCGCATGTCTAACTGCGCATTGATCTGAGCAGCCGGAAACTTGCGCACCTGAAACACCTGCTCTCGAAGGCGCTCGTCGCGCAGCGGAATGCCGGTGCTGACTGAATCGGTTTCAACTTCCACTTCAGCCAGCCCCTTGGCGTCGACTTTGCCGTGCAGCACCAGAAAGCGATGCACTTCGGCAATATCGGCATTTTTAGTCGAGGTGAACGAGAGTCGCGACGACTCGTTATCCAGATACCAGTTCGCATGGGCAGGTAACGCCACTGCGGCCAGCATGACCAGCAGCAGGCGATTCATAGTGAGCATGCAGACTCCAGACGTGCAATTGAGGGCCACCTTATCCGCCTGTCTGACCGCTGGCAAACGCCCGCGTTCGGCGGCAATTCATCAGGCCCTCATGGCAGCAGGCGACAACCCTGTCGCTCACCCTGCCAGGACGCGCTGCTGGTGCGTCCCAGGCCGCTGGCAATGACCCGTTTTTGACTGCTGTCGTCGACCAGCGTGCTGGGCAGATACTGCTTGATGTAGCCCTGGCAATACGCTTCGGAATTATTCATGACGTACCTGCACGAGCAGTATTCCTTGGCGGTGTAGGCACTGATGATGGTCGGGAACGCCTGCAGGTTCACACGGTACTGCCAGGCGAGTACGGCAAGTGCGGCAACCATCAGCAACAGCAGGCTGCTGAAGGGACGGCGCAGGATGAACATTCGGCGCGTGCTCATTGACCGCCCTCCTTGCCAAACGCGGCCTGTACGCGCTTAAGCATCTCATTGTGGTTGTAGGTAGCGTCGCGGTCATCGGCATAGCGCACTATCACCAGCTTCTGATCGGGAATCACATACAGCGCCTGCCCCCAATGCCCCAATGCCGCGAAGGTGTCAGGGGGAGCGTCCGGCCACGGTCCTTTGCCGCCATCGGCAGTGCGGTTGAGCCACCATTGGCCTGCGGGCACTTCAACACTGGCATCCACGCCCTCACCGGCAAACGGCGTCAGCACGAAGCCCATCCACTCGTTGTTCAGCAACTGCCGATCCTGCCATTGCCCGCCGCGCTGCATCAGCAGGCCGATGCGGGCCAGATCGCGGGCGGTCATGTAGGCATAGGAAGAGCCTACAAATGTACCCGCGCCATCGGTTTCCCAGACCGCACTGCGGATGCCGAGCGGGTCGAACAGCGCGGTCCATGGGTAACCCGGATAAGCCTCATCGCCGACCATCTTTTTCAAGGCCGCCGCCAGAACGGTGCTATCGCCGCTGGAGTAGAGGTAAGTCTTGCCGGGGGGGTGGGCAGCGCGGTGATCGGCGGTGAAGCGCGCCATGTCGTCGCGCCCGCGAGTGTAGAGCATGGCGACCACCGAAGAGTTGAGCGGTGCGTATTCGTAGTCTTCCTGCCAATCCAGACCCGAAGCCCAGTGCATCAGGTCTTTGATGGCGATATCGGGGTGCGCCTTGAACGGCGGGTAGAACTTCGCCACCGGATCATTCAGTTGAAAGCGTCCTTCTGCAAACACCACCCCCAGCACCGTCGCCATGATGCTTTTGCTGATCGACCAGGTCAGGTGCGGCGTTTGCGCGGTGGTCACACCGCCGTAGCGCTCGTACACGACTTCGCCATCACGAATCACCAGCAGCGCATCGGTGCGAATGCCCTTGCGCGTGGCGTCGTCACGGGGCGGGAAGGCGTAGGCCTCGAGCTCTTCGATGGCCGCAGATCGCGGCACAGACTGAGAAGGCCATTGCTCTGTCGGCCATGTTTGAGCAACGACGCCCTGGGTACTGAAACCCAGAATCAGAACCAGACACAGACGGACAAATCCACGCGGCATGACAAGGCCTCTACAGAATGATCCGCACACCGTATCAGCGTTTCATGACAGTCAGCTATCAACCCAAGAGCAGACGCAGAGGAAATGGCCACAGCGTTTCCCGTCACACAACCATCACCAAAGCTTCACAGGCATGACACGCCATCTCCCTAGCCTGCAAGTACGGCAAAGCGCCTGGACAAATCAGTCAACCAGCCCTCTCTGCATCTGCAAGGCTGGCTCATGGAGATTCGTATGACCCAGATCGCCCGCATTCGTGACAACACTTCTGAACGTCGTCTTCAGGCCGAGCGCCTGATTGGAGCGCGCGCCTTGCAGGAAGCACAGGCGTTGCGTTTCAGTGTGTTCAGCGAAGAGTTCAACGCCCGTCTCAACGGCGCTGAACAAGGCCTGGACATCGACGATTACGATGTTCACTGCTCGCACATCGGGGTACGCGACCTGAACACCGGGCGTCTGGTTGCCACAACCCGGCTGCTCGACCATCAGGCCGCCAACACGCTGGGGCGCTTCTACAGCGAAGAAGAGTTCAGCCTGCACGGGCTGGTCAATCTGCAAGGGCCGATCCTCGAACTGGGTCGCACCTGCGTCGATCCTGCCTATCGCAACGGCGGCACCATCGCAGTGTTGTGGAGCGAACTGGCCGAGGTGCTCAACGAAGGCGGCTACAGCTACCTGATGGGCTGCGCAAGCATCCCGATGCAGGACGGCGGTATTCAGGCCCATGCGATCATGCAACGCCTGCGCGAACGCTACCTGTGCAACGAGCACCTGCGCGCCGAGCCGAAGAATCCGCTGCCGACCCTCGACATCCCGAGCAATGTGATCTGCGAGATGCCACCGCTGCTCAAGGCCTACATGCGTCTGGGGGCCAAGATCTGCGGCGAACCGTGCTGGGACGAAGACTTCCAGGTGGCCGACGTGTTCATCCTGCTCAAGCGCGACGACTTGTGCCCGCGCTATGCCCGCCACTTCAAGGCGGCCGTGTGATGAGCCGGTTGCGCGGCTATGCCCGCGTAGTCCGGGTGCTACTGGTCGTAGCGCTCGGATTGACGATTGCCAGCGCGTTCGCGGTCCTGGAACGCACCAGACTCGGAGGCTCAATGGAGCGCAGGCAGCGCTGGAGCCGCTGGTTCATGGCACGCCTGACCAACGCCCTGCCGTTTCGCGTCACCGTGACAGGTCAACTGCCAACCCAACCCATGCTGTGGGTCAGCAACCATGTGTCATGGACCGACATCGCCCTGCTCGGCATGCTCGCGCCGCTGTCGTTTCTGTCGAAGGCCGAAGTGCGGACCTGGCCGGTAGCGGGCTGGCTGGCGCTGAAGGCCGGTACGCTGTTCATTCGTCGCGGATCGGGCGACAGCCGTCTGATCCAGAAGCAGATGTGCAACCATCTGCAACAAGGCAACGCGCTGCTGATCTTCCCCGAAGGCACCACCACGGACGGCAAAAGCCTGCGCACCTTTCACGGTCGTCTGCTGTCCAGCGCCATCGACGCTGGCGTGCCGATCCAGCCGGTGGCCATTGGTTACTCGCGTGACGGCAAGCCGGACCCGATCGCCCCCTTCATTGGCGACGATGACTTGCTGTCGCACTTGCGCCGACTGTTCGCCAACGAGCAGAGCGATGTGCATATTCACCTGCTGACACCGATTCCGACCGCTGACCAGGAACGCGCCGCACTGGCCTTCAAGGCCCAGCAGGCCGTTCAGGTGGCGTTGTTTGGCGAGCCGCCGGTTCAGCCGAGCGACGAGGTTTCGCGTCCGGCCCGAGCGGCCTGAGCGAAATCCTCGAGTAGCGGATAGAACTCGGCGAAATCCGCACTCAAGGGCTGGTACAGCGCCTGCAGTTCCTGCATGCCGCCGGCCAGCCCTTCGGGTTTTGACAGGCGTCGGGATATCCCGCTCAACACCTGCTCCAGCACTCCGAAATCCCGATACGACCCCAGCCAGTCCTGCGCCGCCATGCGCGGTGCGATCAGCGCCAGCCGCTCGGGCAATTGTGGCTCGGCAGCCAGCGTGCCATAGACCTTGCGGGTGAATGCGTCCAACGGCAGGTCGGCATAACGATGCCAGTCGCGCGCCAGGCAGTGATCGAAAAAAACATCGAGCATGATGCCGGCATAGCGCCGTCTCTGGAGCGGAAAGCGGGCAATGGAGGCCTTGATCAGCGGATGACTGTCAGTGAAGGCGTCGATGCTGCGGTGCAGACGAATCGCCGCCTCCAGTTCCGCAGGAAAACGTCCCGGCAGCGGACCTTTGACGAAATCGCCATACAGGCTGCCAAGCAATTGGGCGGGCCGGTGCCCGCCAAGATGAAGATGTGCCAAGTAGTTCATGGCTGCAAGCCTAGGCCGCTTTCGGGCCCGCTGTCCATATATCGTTATAACCCGATATAGCGATTTGGCTGATCCTAAGCACATAATCATATTTGTATATCGCGAAATATAGATATAAGGTTCGCTCTATCGCGATATATCGCTACACCGCCTGTGAGAACGACATGCAGATCGACCTCGACGACATAATAAAAGCCCTGGCCCACCCGGTCCGCCGAGAAATCCTGACTTGGCTGAAAGACCCGCGTGCGAGCTTTCCCGCCCAGGAGTACTCGATCGAACACGGCGTGTGCGCCGGACAGATCGATCAGCGTGCGGGATTGTCACAATCCACTGTCTCGGCCCATCTGGCGACCTTGCAACGCGCTGGTCTGATCAGCAGCAAGAAGGTCGGCCAATGGCATTTCTTCAGACGCAACGAAGAAGTCATACAGGCATTCGTTCAGGCGCTGGTTGAAGAACTGAACAACCCGACCTGATTTTCCAACGTTTACCAGGAGTTGCCCCGTGCCTCTTTCGCTACTCATTCTGGCTCTGAGCGCCTTCGCCATCGGCACCACCGAATTCGTCATCATGGGCCTGCTGCCCGATGTGGCAGCCGACCTCGGCGTATCGATCCCCGGTGCAGGCTGGCTGGTGACCGGCTATGCGCTGGGCGTCGCTGTCGGTGCACCGTTCATGGCCATGGCCACGGCAAAACTGCCGCGCAAGGCCGCGCTGGTCACGCTGATGGGGATTTTCATCATCGGCAATCTGCTCTGTGCGCTGGCCAGTGACTACAACGTCCTGATGTTCGCCCGCGTGGTGACTGCACTGTGTCACGGTGCGTTCTTCGGCATCGGCTCGGTGGTTGCCGCAGGTCTGGTGCCCGCCAACCGGCGTGCCTCAGCGGTGGCCTTGATGTTCACCGGCCTGACACTGGCCAACGTACTGGGCGTGCCGCTGGGTACTGCGCTGGGTCAATACGCGGGCTGGCGCTCGACCTTCTGGGCCGTCACGGTCATCGGGGTGATTGCGCTGATCGGCCTGATCCGCTTCCTGCCGACCAACCGCAACGAAGAAAAGCTCGACATGCGCGCTGAACTCGGCGCCCTCAGAGGGGCCGGCATCTGGCTGTCGCTGACCATGACTGCGCTGTTTTCAGCGTCCATGTTCACCCTGTTCACCTACATCGCCCCACTGCTCGGCGAAGTCACCGGCGTATCGCCCAACGGCGTGACCTGGACCCTGCTGTTGATCGGCCTGGGCCTGACCGCCGGCAACGTGATTGGCGGCAAGATGGCCGACCGCCGCCTGGCGTCCACGCTGATTGGCGTATTCGTCTCGATGGCGGTGATCTCCACCGTACTCAGCTGGACCAGCACCGCGCTGATCCCGGCTGAAATCACGCTGTTCCTCTGGGCAGTCGCGGCCTTCGCCGCCGTCCCGGCCCTGCAGATCAACGTGGTGACGTTCGGCAAAGCCGCACCGAACCTGGTGTCAACCCTGAACATCGGCGCCTTCAACGTCGGCAACGCGCTGGGCGCCTGGGTCGGTGGCAGCGTCATCGCCCACGGTCTGGGCCTGACCAGCGTACCGCTGGCCGCCGCCATCCTGGCCGTGCTGGCGCTGCTGATTACCCTGATTACCTTTCGCCAGACCGGCAACCCCGAGCTGGCACCTGCTACGCATTGATCAATTACGAGGATTCGACACATGACGACTATCTTTGACCCGATCACCCTGGGCGATCTGCAACTGCCCAACCGCATCATCATGGCCCCACTGACGCGCTGCCGTGCCGATGAAGGCCGTGTACCGAACGCGATGATGGCCGAGTATTACGTTCAGCGTGCCTCGGCGGGCCTGATCCTGACCGAAGCCACCTCTGTGACGCCAATGGGCGTGGGCTACCCCGACACCCCGGGCATCTGGTCCAACGATCAGGTGCGTGGCTGGAGCAACATCACCAAGGCAGTGCATAACGCCGGTGGCCGCATTGCCCTGCAGTTGTGGCACGTGGGCCGTATTTCCCACCCTGCCTACCTGAACGGCGAAACCCCGGTCGCGCCAAGTGCAATCGCAGCCGAAGGCCATGTCAGCCTGATGCGCCCGATCACCCCATTGCCAACCCCGCGGGCGCTGGAACTGGCGGAAATCGGTGACATCGTCGAGGCCTATCGCGTCGGTGCGGAAAACGCCAAGGCGGCGGGCTTCGACGGCGTGGAAGTGCATGGCGCCAACGGCTATCTGCTTGAACAGTTCCTGCTGACCGGCACCAACCAGCGCACCGACGAGTACGGCGGTTCGGTGGAAAATCGTGCGCGTCTGCTGCTGGAAGTCACGGATGCCGTCATCGAAGTCTGGGGCGCTGGCCGTGTAGGCGTTCACCTCTCGCCTCGCTTCGACATGCACGACATGAGCGATGCAAACCGCGCCGAAACCTTCAGCTACGTGGCTAAAGAGCTCGGCAAGCGCGGTATCGCGTTCATCTGTGCCCGTGAGCGTGATGCTGAAGACAGCCTCGGCCCACAGTTGAAGAAGGATTTCGGCGGAGTCTACATCGCCAACGAGAAATTCACCAAGGACACTGCCAACGCCTGGCTGGCAGAAGGCAAGGCCGACGCCATTGCCTTTGGCGTGCCTTACATTGCCAACCCGGACCTGCCCGAGCGTCTGGCCAGCGATGCGCCTCTGAATGAAGCCCATCCGGAAACGTTCTACGGCAAAGGGCCAGTCGGCTACATCGACTACCCACGGATGTAAACCGCTGTCGTAAGACCAGAAACCCCGATTCGCAGGAATCGGGGTTTCTTCGTATCTGCACCTGGATTTACTGGCCAGCGCTCCCTCGGCGAACTGCCGCGCTGAAGGCGGCAGAGGATGCCAAGATCAACGGCGTGCGTTGAGCTGTTGCGACAAATTCTGGATCTGGCTGTTCAGGGTATTGATGTTACGAGTCACCTGAGCACGAAACGCATCGAACTCGGCCGTATTGGCTTCTGCCGAAGGCGCCGGGCGGTTTTCCTGTTCGCTTTTCAGCACCATCAGGTCCTGTTCCAGGCGTTCGACAGCGGCAGACGGGTTGCCCTGCTTTTTCAACGTGGCGACATCGGCCGCCACGCTTTTGATCTGCGCATCCAGCTTGCCCTGATCCGCCTGAGCGGTCTTCAGGTCAGGCAACGCGGCCTTGAGCGTGGTCAGTTCAGCGACAACGCTTTTGAGCTGTTCCTGCAACTGCGCGTTTTCACTCTGCTGCTGGGCGGTTTGCGCGGCCATCTGCTCCAGACGTTTGTCGAGACTGCCCTGCTGACCTTCAACGCCTTCGCGTTGTTTGTCCTGATCTTCCAGTTGCGCTTCCAGCAACTTGATACGCTGCTTGAGCGCCTCTCCATCACTGGAAAGCGCTTCGGTCGCGACCACCTTGCCGGAAATATCCTGCAAGCGCCCCGCCGCTTCTTCGCTGATGCGCGCAAAGCTTTCCTGAGTCGCCACCAACTGCTGCTCCATCAGGGAAACCTGCTGAAAGCTCCACCAGCCCAGACCGCAGAAAGCAATGAACAACGCACCGACCAATGCCCACAAAGGCCCGGTGCTCGGCGCCTTGACCTTGACAACAGGCGTGGTGCGCGAATAGACGGTGGTGCGCTCGCGTGCGCTATTGCTCGGCGCGAAGTCGTCATCATCGTCCTTGGCGCTCAGGCTGGGAACGTCATCGACGTCGTCGTAGGGATCGTTGCGCATGAATAACCCTTCAGGAAGCTGTTAAATCAAAGTTCGTAGATCAAAGTTGGGCAGTATAACAACAGCGCAGAATCAATCTCACTGTGCCACTACCGCATTCAGATCGCGTGCTGTGCCTGCCACCAGCCACAGAATTCATCCAGCGCCGTCCACAGGCTGACCTGGGGCTGATAATCCAGATAATGCCTGGCGCGGCTGATATCAAGCGTGAAATCCCTGTTCATGACCTGCATGCCCACTCTCGACAGGGTAGGTTCAGGTCTGCCCGGCCACAGCATACAGGCGGCCTCATTGATCGCCGCAGCGCTGTAGGCCAGCCCGTATGAACGATAACGGGTGGCCTGAGGCAAGTGCATCTGCCGCATCACATAATTGATCGCGTCCCACAGCGGGACCGGCGTGCCATTGCTGATGTTGTAGGCCTTGCCCAGTGCAGAACCCGTTGCCAGCAAGCTGCTCAGCAGGGCTTCGTTGAGGTTCTGCATGCTGGTGAAATCCACCACGTTCAAGCCGTTGCCGACAATCGCCAGGCGCCTCTTGCGCTGCATGTGCAGCAGACGCGGAAAAATGCTGTTATCGCCCGCGCCGGTGACAAAGCGTGGCCGCAGGGCAATGACTTCCAGCCCGAACTCTTCGGCACCGAAGACCTTTTGCTCGGCCAGATACTTGGTGGCCGCGTAGTGATTGTGAAAGCGCTTGGGCACCTGCTCTTCCTTGATGCCACGGTGCGAGTGGCCATCAAAGTAGATCGACGGCGAGGAAAGATGAACCAGCCTTCGCACCCTCTGTTTCAGGCAGCCCTCGACGATGTTTTCCGTGAGCTGCACGTTGCCCTGCATGAAATCCTGGCGACGTCCCCACGTACCGACCGAGCCCGCGCAATGCACGACCGCTTCCACGTCATCGCACAGTGCGCGCACCAGATAAGGATCGGCGAGGTCGCCCTGAATAAACTCGGCACCGCGCCTGACCAGGTGCTCGACACCTTCGGCACGACGGCCATTGATCCGCACGCTCATGCCCTGCTCAAGGGCAAAACGCGCAAAGCGTCCGCCGATGAAGCCGCTCGCGCCGGTGACCAGAATCTTCATTTACCGCTCCGTTAACGCGTCTGCAGGAAAGGCAAAACCCTGCCTGCATGGATTACACATGATCCTGTTGACGATCAGTCTTCGCTCAGCGGCACCAGCCAGTGAGCCGAATGTTGCGCAAGATGTTCGGTGAGGCGCGTCAGAAGCTGCCCACCATTGCGCCAATGATGCCAGTAGAGCGGCACATCGATGCAACGGTCCGGCAGTAATTCGAGCAGCGTGCCGTTGCGCAACTGGTCGCGCACCTGCAACTCGGGCGCCAGCCCCCAGCCCATGCCCGCCTCGATCATACGGATGAAACCTTCGGAGGAAGGACACAAATGATGCTCGAAACCGTCCTGAACACCCAACATAGCCAGATACCGATGCTGCAGAAGATCGTCCGGGCCGTATACCAAGGCAGCGGATCTGGCGAGCGTCTCTGGGCTGACACCGTCTGGAAAATGGCGGGCGATGAACGCGGGACTGGCCAGCGCTCGATAGCGCATGGCCCCCAGCAACTGGCTGCGGGCCCCTGCCACCGGACGCTCGCTGCCACACAGGCAGGCCGCCACCTCACCGGCGCGCATGCGCTTGAGGCCTACGTCCTGATCTTCGACAACCAGATCCAGCAGCAAACGGTGTTGCGTACAAAACGCGCCAATGGCCGGCGCCCACCAGGTTGCCAGACTGTCGGCATTCAAGGCGATTCGCAAACGCTCGGGCATGCCCTCCTCGTCCAGTGCCGGTACCTGACTTTGCAGATCGCGCTCCAGCAGGCGGACCTGCTGCACGTGATTGAGCAGGCGCCGGCCGATGTCGGTCGGGCTCGGCGGCGTGGCACGTACCAGCACCGGCAGGCCAATGCGCGCCTCCAGCAATTTGATGCGTTGCGAGACTGCTGACTGAGAAAGCCCGAGCACCTGAGCGGCGCGCTCGAACCCGGCCTGCTCGATCACGGCCGCCAGCGCCGACAGCAATTTGTAGTCGAACATCATTTTTCCTAATGAGCGATGAAGATTATTGGTTTTCCTTATATCCCTCACCCTCTGAGAATGGCTACCTGAATCTGCTCAATGGAACATCCTCATGTGGCAAAGCTACCTCAATGGGCTGCTGATCGCGGCAGGCCTGATCATGGCTATCGGTACTCAAAATGCTTTTGTGCTGGCGCAGGGCCTGCGTCGTGAACATCATGTGGCCGTGGCGATGCTGTGCATTGTCTGCGACGCCATCCTGGTGGCTGCAGGCGTGTTCGGTCTGGCCAACGTGCTGGCGCAGAATCCGACGCTGCTGGCGGTGGCGCGCTGGGGCGGCGTGATATTCCTGAGCTGGTATGGCCTGCAGGCATTACGCCGCGCCTGCTCACGGCAGAGCCTGGAACACAGCGCAGCGGTTGGCAGAAAATCACTGCGCACCGTGTTGCTCAGCGCATTGGCCGTTACCTTGCTCAACCCGCACGTCTATCTGGACACCGTGTTGCTGATTGGCTCGCTGGGCGCACAACAGGGCGTGCCTGGCGCGTATGTCGCCGGTGCAGCCAGCGCTTCGCTGCTGTGGTTCTCGAGCCTCGCCCTGGGCGCGGCATGGCTGGCTCCCTGGCTGGCCCGACCTGCCACCTGGCGGATGCTGGACCTGATGATCGCAGTGATGATGTTCAGCGTGGCCGTGCAGTTGATCCGCTCGGCCTGACGGATTTCATGACCGAAGAGTCAAACCCGTGGGAACCTCTATCCCACACAGTTGTTGCGTGGTTAAGGCGCAGACCCGGTGCTATGATCCGGGGTCTGCGCCGCAAAAGAGTAAAACTCCCGGTGCATGCTGTATCTGGCCGCCCGTGATCGGCCGTGCGACTACCGCAATTGACCTGAAAGGAGATAAACCATGGCTTTTGAATTGCCGCCACTGCCCTACGCCAAAGACGCTCTGGTGCCGCACATTTCTGCGGAGACTCTGGAATATCACCACGACAAGCACCACAACACCTACGTCGTGAACCTGAACAACCTGGTGCCTGGCACCGAGTTCGAAGGCAAGACCCTGGAAGAGATCATCAAGACCTCCTCGGGCGGTATCTTCAACAACGCCGCTCAGGTCTGGAACCACACGTTCTACTGGAACTGCCTGGCTCCTAACGCTGGCGGCGAGCCTACCGGCGCTCTGGCCGAAGCCATCAACAAGGCGTTCGGTTCCTTCGACAAGTTCAAGGAAGAGTTCAGCAAGACTTCCATCGGCACTTTCGGCTCCGGCTGGGGCTGGCTGGTGAAGAAGGCTGATGGCTCCCTGGCACTGGCCAGCACCATCGGTGCCGGCAACCCGCTGACCAGCGGCGACACCCCGCTGCTGACCTGCGATGTGTGGGAACACGCCTACTACATCGACTACCGCAATCTGCGTCCGAAGTACGTAGAAGCGTTCTGGAACCTGGTGAACTGGGACTTCGTGGCCAAGCAATTCGCAGCCTGATTCCAGCCTCATCGAAAAACCCGGCCTCGCGTCGGGTTTTTTATGTTTCCAGGCCTGTAAGGGCCGCCTGCCAGACGTTTGTTTCACATATAGCGTCAACCGCCTGCCTGCCGGTCAGGCGAATCGCAAATCTTTTTTCGCCTGCCGCTCGTACTTTGTGTATTGTCGGAAAACGCTCGCTGACTCGTAATACAACTTAATTCTCTATGACGTAATTCTTTACAGTGTTCTGCTCTAGTTACCTACCTGGCCACCCGACGCATTGAGGTGGCTTTGGCCAGCAGGTGCAAGGAACGCGAAGATCAGCCAGGCGCACCGGTTGTGACAACGTCACGGCGTGCGGGTCTGGTTTTTCGAGGGTCATGAGGCGATATGCCCTCCGACACTAACTAAGGAACGGCCATTGAAGCTGGAACTCAAGAACAGCCTGTCGGTAAAGTTGCTGCGCGTTGTGCTGCTTTCGGCGCTTCTGGTAGGCGTCCTGCTCAGCTGTGCGCAAATCGTCTTCGACGCCTACAAGACACGTCAGGCTGTGGCGAGCGACGCCGAGCGGATTCTCGGCATGTTCCGCGATCCATCGACACAGGCCGTCTACAGCCTGGACCGCGAGATGGGCATGCAGGTCATCGAAGGCCTGTTCCAGGATGACTCGGTGCGCATGGCGTCCATCGGGCACCCTAACGAAAGCCTGCTCGCCGAGAAAGACCGGCCGCTGAAGACGTCCCCTACGCGGTGGCTGACAGACCTCATCCTTGGCCAGGAACGCAGCTTCACCACTCAACTGGTAGGCCGCAGCCCCTACAGCGAGTATTACGGCGACCTGCGCATCACGCTGGACACGGCCAATTACGGTGAAAGCTTTCTGGTCAATGCCGGAATCATCTTTGTCGCGGGCGTGCTGCGTGCGCTGGCAATGGGGCTGGTGCTGTATCTGGTCTATCACTGGCTGCTGACCAAGCCGCTGTCGAAGATCATCGAGCACCTGATCGCGATCAACCCCGACCGCCCCAGCGAACACCAATTGCCGTTGCTTAAAGGCCACGAGAAAAACGAATTGGGGATCTGGGTCAACACCGCCAACCAGTTGCTGGCCTCCATCGAACGCCACACTTACCTGCGCCATGAGGCCGAAAACAATCTGCAGCGCATGGCGCAATACGATTTCCTCACCGGTCTGCCCAACCGACTTCAGTTGCAGACCGGGCTGGACAGGATTCTGGAAGATGCAGGACGCCAGCAACACCGAGTGGCGGTGTTGTGCGTGGGTCTGGATGACTTCAAAGGCATCAACGAACAGTTCAGCTACCAGTCCGGCGATCAATTGCTGCTCGCACTCGCTGACCGTCTGCGCGCGCACAGCGTGCGACTCGGGGCACTGGCGCGCCTGGGCGGCGACCAGTTTGCGCTGGTGCAATCCAACATCGAGCAGCCCTACGAGGCGGCAGAGCTGGCGCAAAATATTCTGGATGAGCTGGAAGCGCCGTTCATCGTCGGTGATCAACAGATTCGACTGCGGGCAACCATCGGCATCACCCTGTTTCCCGAAGACGGCGACAGCACCGAGAAGTTGCTGCAAAAAGCCGAGCAGACCATGACGCTGGCCAAGGCCCGCTCGCGTAACCGTTATCAGTTCTACATCGCCAGCGTAGACAGCGAAATGCGCCGCCGCCGCGAACTTGAAAAAGACCTGCGCGAAGCCCTGCCACTCAATCAGTTGTATCTGGTCTATCAACCGCAGATCAGCTATCGCGATCACCGTATCGTCGGCGTGGAAGCGCTGATCCGCTGGCAGCATCCGGAACATGGCCTGGTGCCGCCGGACGTATTCATCCCGCTGGCCGAACAGAACGGCAGCATCATCGCCATCGGGGAATGGGTGCTGGATCAGGCCTGCCGCCAACTGCGCGAATGGCTCGACCAGGGTTTTACCGACTTGCGCATGGCAGTCAACCTTTCGACTGTGCAGTTGCATCACGCGGAGTTGCCGCGTGTGGTCAACAACCTGCTGCAGATCTATCGCTTGCCACCGCGCAGCCTGGAACTGGAAGTGACCGAAACCGGGCTGATGGAAGATATCAACACCGCCGCCCAGCACCTGTTGAGCTTGCGACGCTCCGGCGCCTTGATTGCCATTGATGACTTCGGCACCGGCTACTCATCGCTGAGCTACCTGAAAAGTCTGCCGCTGGACAAGATCAAGATTGACCGCAGCTTCGTGCAGGACCTGATTGACGACGACGATGACGCCACCATCGTGCGAGCCATTATCCAGTTGGGCAAAAGCCTGGGCATGCAAGTCATTGCCGAAGGCGTGGAGACCGTCGAGCAGGAGGCCTACGTGGTGACCGAGGGCTGTCACGAAGGCCAGGGCTATCTGTACAGCAAGCCGTTGCAGGGTCGGGAGTTGCTGGCCTACCTCAAGCAGTCGCGTCAGGACCACGCCACCAGCCTGTGAGCCGACCTGCACACTTCCGGCCATTCACGTCATCTTGAAACCGACTGTTACAACCTGCCGGATGTCCGAATACGCCGACACAGGCTTTTTGCCTTTACACCGAATGCAAATCTTTCGCATTATGTCGCAGATTTTATGGGCGCACCCCGCCATCACCTTTATCGACGCAGGATTCCGTCATGATTCGTATGCCTCTGGCAACCGCTAGTCTGTTGGCCATCGCTATCTCTCTCGCCGGTTGTGGCGAAGGCAAGGACAAGGCTGCCGCCCCGGCACCCGCGCCAGCCGCTGCTCCGGCGACGCCGGCTGTGACGCCTGCGGCCCCTGCTCCGGCAGCCGCTGCCCAGACTGACGACGCGGCGGCCAAGGCTGTGGTCGCGAACTACGCCAACATGGTGTCCGCCGTGTTCGACGATGCCGAGGCCGGCGCGAAAAAACTCAGCACTGCCGTCGACGCATTCCTGGCCAAGCCCAACGATGAAACCCTGAAAGCTGCCCGCGAAGCGTGGATCGCTGCGCGTGTGCCTTACATGCAGAGCGAAGTCTTCCGCTTCGGCAACACCATCATTGACGACTGGGAAGGACAGGTTAACGCCTGGCCCCTGGACGAAGGCCTGATCGACTATGTGGCCAAGGATTACCAGCACGCGCTGGGCAACCCGGGTGCCACTGCCAACATCATCGCCAACACCGAAATTCAGGTCGGCGAAGACAAGGTCGACGTGAAGGAAATCACCTCCGAAAAACTCGCCAGCCTGAACGAGCTGGGGGGTTCCGAGGCCAACGTCGCCACCGGCTACCACGCCATCGAATTCCTGCTCTGGGGCCAGGATCTGAACGGCACCGGCCCTGGTGCCGGCGCACGTCCGGCCAGCGATTACCTGGAAGGCGCTGGCGCGACCGGCGGCCACAATGATCGCCGCCGTGCCTACCTCAAGGCCGTCACCGACCTGCTGGTCAGCGACCTCGAAGAAATGTCCGGTAACTGGAAGGCCGGCGTGCCCGACAACTACCGCGCCACGCTGGAAGCCGAACCCGGTGAAAGCGGCCTGCGCAAGATGCTCTTCGGCATGGGCAGCCTGTCGCTGGGTGAACTGGCGGGCGAGCGCATGAAAGTCGCACTGGAAGCCAACTCCAGCGAAGACGAACACGACTGCTTCAGCGACAACACGCACAACTCGCACTTCTACAACGGCAAGGGCATTCGCAACGTTTATCTGGGCGAGTACACCCGCACCGACGGTAGCAAGGTCAGCGGGCCGAGCCTTTCGTCTCTGGTCGCCAAGGTAGATCCCGCCACCGACGCCACCTTGCGCGCCGACCTGGACGACACGCAGGCCAAGTTGCAGGTCATCGTCGATCATGCGAACAAGGGCGAGCATTTCGACCAGTTGATCGCTGCCGGCAACACCGCAGGCAATCAGGTGGTGCGTGACGCCATCGCCGCGCTGGTCAAACAGACAGGCGCCATCGAACAGGCGGCTGGCAAGCTGGGCATCACTGACCTGAACCCGGACAACGCCGATCACGAGTTCTGATCAACCGCGTTTGTTGCGATAACCATCGATGCCGGTCAGTTCGCTGACCGGCATTTTTTGTGTCTGATCGACCCGTAGGCCAAAGATCTTTCAGTGATCTTTGTAGGGCCTTTCCTAAACTGGTTTTCGGGTATTGAAGGCAGACACCACACCACCGAGTATCCGCGCCTCGTTCCCCTTCAAAGCGCGCTCATGTTTGAATTTGAATCCGGCCCTGATGATCTGCCATGGGCGAAAAACGCCTATCTGCTGCTCAACGCCATCAATCTTCCCGATCTGAGAAGAAAGCTTTTCGAGTGGAACCCCTCCCCTGTCTGCACACTGCTGTTCCTGCAAACCCGCTTCAGCGAATTGCTGGATATCTCGCCAGCCCTGATTCAGATCGATGGCCCATACGACCCGACATTTTCAAGTTTCCTGACTCACGCGCGCGAAGAATGGGGTCTGCTGCTATTCAGTGATGCCAGCCACAAGACGGTGGCTGACCATCTGCGCTGGCTGGTGTTCGTTGACAAACCAGCAGGCGAGGCCTGCTATTTGAACCTTTCAGACCCGCCCGTCGCAAACGCGCTGCTCGGGCTTCATCCGGCACATACCGATAATCGGTTGTTCGGCCCTATCGACAGTGTTTATGCAGCAGATGTCATCACTGAACACTGGATAAAGCACGAGCGTCATGGTGAGTCAGCCATTCATGACAACACGATCCTGTATCGGATGAGCGATCGGCAGATGGAGGCCATCAGTGACGTTGCGTTTCGCCTGATCGTGATCAGTCTTGACCTGCACCTGCGCACATTTTTTCCGGCCTACCTCACATCCACAGGTCTGAAGTCGCGATACGGCCATGTGCATGCACTGGCCTTCACAGTCTATGAAGCAGGCTTCAACAGCGAAGCGGATATTTTCCATTACGCCAACGTCATCTGCTTTCTGGCTACCCAGCCGGACGACTCGCATCCTGATATCAGAACGCTGATGGATGAAAAGTCCTCTCTGACGCCATCTCAGCGTATTCAACAGGCCAACTGGCTGGCAGTGAAACGCAGTCGCGAACAGCACGGAGCAACCCGGCCATGAGTCGCAAAACACTTTCGCCTGTAGACAAAGCCTATTGGGAGGCCAGAGCAAGAACCCATATTGATGCCCGCAACAGTACGAGTAACTGCCCTTTGATGGGCACCAAAGTCCAGCTATTGCCATTGCGTTACGGTCGCGTGGAACGGCTTCACAACCCGTCGGATACCGACGGCTACCGAGACTTGAAACGACCGCTCGGCTTGCGTCTGGTACGTGACGGCTATCTGTATGTGATTGATGAAAGCAGCGGCTATCTGCATGAGTATCGCCTTGAAAGCGGCGTACCGACCAAACTGCTCTGGCAGGACCGGGAAGTCGCTCAGGATGTCAGGCAGACCACGATTGGCGAGCACACCCTGATCTTTGCCCGCGATACGACGTTGCATGTTGCCTATGCCGAACTGCAATGGACAGCAGCCAAATGCACCCGCGTGCTGGACAGCGCAGCAGACCGTTTCTATTTCATGCAGAAAGTGAATCTGGCTGAAGCCGATTGCCAGCAAGGCGGCGTCCACCTTCGCGTCGAACAGCAAGTCAGAGAGCAGCTTGCCGAACTCGCCGAGTTGCCGGCACAACAATGCACTACACCCGATATGCCAGAGGAGGAACAACAGGACTATGTCTGGGAGCATCTGCCGCTGTTTCGCGAGGCGCATATCGGCGAGTTGAAAAACACACTCAACCCGTTCTACGAACTGAATCACCTGTATCTGGTACTCGACGACAGCATCGGCATGCTGCGCGACCTTGCGCAGGAACAGGACGAGGTGGTGGGTTGGCTCAACCAGTGGCGTGAGCGTAACGACAATGAAATGCGTTACATAACGGCCAGCTACATTGACACACTGATGAGCGTTGGCGACAACACTGCCCGGCAGACAAACCCGGACTCGAAACTGCTGAAGAACACCACGCCTGAACAACGCAGCCGCATTTATGATTACCTCAATGCGCGCAATGACTGGCACCGGGAACACCATCAGGGACCTGTGCCAGCGACTACTTCAGCGGGGCAGTATTCCGCCATGCGCGGGGGCGCCTACACCGAACGGCCGCAAGCCAGATTTGCCAGATTGAACATGGAAAACAAGCACTCACAGATGCTGCTCGCGCTTGGCCAACCACTCCATGAACAACTGGAAGACGACATTGAAGCGCTGGAAAAGAACAGCCAGGGCACGCTGAACGGCGTCGGACTCGGCTCACGAGGTATTTACGATCTCGTTCGCCACCAAGAAATGCACGCTTATCTGTCCCAGGAGCGCTCGCACCTTCAACGCTGGACGCAACGACTCGACGATATTACCCACGATCGCGTGAGCCTGTTCACTCAGGGGGAACTCTATCGAAGTGCCTGGTACTTCGATCCAGACCATCCCGACCAGTTGAAAAGCGCCTTGGCGATGGAGCTCAACTGCACCCGCGACCTGTGCCGCACCGACGAAAGCCTGCAGAAGGTCAGCGACTACTTTCACGATAACCCCCACTACATTCTGCCGGTGTTCTATGGGCGTCTGGACATGGACTTTCTGCGCGCCAAATCAGGCAACCTGCTCAAGTGGCTGGATGATATTCGCAACTTCAGCGACGGATTGGCCGATGCGCAAAGGCGCATCGCTGATATCAGCCACATCATGGGTAATCACTGGACCAACAGCCTGAACCTGGACCCCGCCGCACTACCGTTGCACCAAGCCGTCAATGCCAGCTACATCCCTGCCGTCGCCCTGCATCTGGAGCGTTGGCTGATTGAGATGCAACAGAAGCTGAACAGCCCGCAACTACGCCAGCATCTGGACAACTTCGGCAGAGCAAGCAATCGAGCCCAACGACTGGGCATGCTGGTGGCGCTGCAACAGGAAGCCGTCACCCTGCGAATTGCCGACGAAGCCGACGTGACAAAATTTCGCGACAACTTCGCGCGCTTGAATCAGCTGCTTGCCAGCGAAGACGACCTCATCAGAGAACGCAACCGCCTTACCAAACTCATCAACCGCCGCACACTCACAGCGGATCAACATCAAGGTGTGCTTTACGAAAGGCAATACACCAACCAACGGCTGCTGCAGACCCGCAACACGCGCAACGCGCTGCGCCGAGACCTGGAAGCAGCCATCACCCCGACCGGCAATCCGCGCAACGGCGCGATTGGCGTGCGACTGGACATCACTGACCCGCAACTGCAAGCGCTCAATGACGAAATTAAAAAGCTGCGGGCGGGAGCATTTAAGGGGTACGCGACTCAAGGGGCAGCTGCGGCTGCGTTGAAGGGGAGTTTCTTTCCGTTACTGGCGGTGTGTCTGCAGGTTGGGAATCTGGGGGAGGTTTGGAGTGTTTGGAGTGGCTCTGACAATCGTAGAACCATTAAAGAAATTGTAATAGCTATCGGTGGGTTCAGTAGTGTGGCTTCGGCAGCGTTATCAGTCTTTCAAGCGGTGTACGTTGCAATGATCGATAATGCTCTCCGAGCCCTAGCGGTCGAAAGTTCTGAAACGGGAGGAAAGCTGCTCACTGCTCGTCTCGGAAAAATAGGATTGGGGTTGGGAGCATTTATTGCTCCGCTGAGTTTATTGGGCGGAGCAGGTACGGCATGGAATAATTGGGAAAAATGGCAAACAGCGCTGATGTACAGCACATCGGGTGAAAAAATAGGAGCGCTCATGGCGCTGACAGGTGACGTTGGCGCTACCGGCGTGAACGCTGCCTTGACGCTACAGACCGGCAAAGAACTGATAGGCATATTGAAGGATATTTACCTTGATACCACTTACTCTAAAAAAGAAGTGGCAAGCATAGCGTGGTCTACCAGAGGACCAAGATTCCTAAGACTTTCGATTCAGCTCACACCTTGGGGACTCGCCTTCACCGCACTTCAGCTGGGCGGCGAGGCCCTATTCAACTACTCCAACCTGGAGGAACAGCAACAGTGGTTGCTCTACTGTATGTGGGGTAACGAGCCCCAAGCCTGGGATTGGAGCACTCATTCACAACGACTTGCAGAGATCAACCTGCTGCCTACTATTTTTGATAACGGTATTACTCATGGACTTACAGAGGGTGAATCTGTACGTAGTTTGCACCTGGTATTGCCAGGCTTGACCCAAGCCAGCTTTGAAGACACTTCACTACGGTGGGAAGCTGAGCTTCAACACTCATCTCATAAACAGAATGTTAGCGAGATGCTTCGCAATAAGCTGTCTGTTTTTTCTGTTTCACCTTTAACATTGGCGCTGGAAATCCCAATAGGCTGGCAGGGACACAATGCCATGTTGGCATTACACTTGGCTGTTAAGCCAGCATTAGCATCAACTTACTTAAACGCAGACAGAGGATATCTAACTTACCGCATAGCACTAGGTATGGATGTGCTAAACAAACCAATAAAAGCGGTACCAACCTACCAGACGGAGAAAATTGCATTGCCGACCGTTCAGATCAAAAGAGAGTTTCTGGATGACCAATTATAACTATAATCGCTCCCGTCAAGCTGGCGATACCGAACATCAATCCAGCACAAGTATTTTTTATCTTGCACCACTTCCTTTAATAACGGGCGTGGCGGTTACTAGCCCGCAACAACTCCATCAAGCCACCAATGAAATTTATCTTGACTTTGCGATGGGCGTTCCAAAAATAGAATTTTCAGTTCGCTGTTACCTAGGCGTTATAGTGGGCATCGCTTTGTTCATTTTCACGATATGTCTTGGGCTCGGAGCCCTTGATCATATAAATACTGGGCGCCCGGTGTTCGAAATCGTAGTCACCGCCTTTTCACCTAATTGGCCTATTTGGGGGTTCTTTTCATTTTTGATAAGCAGCTACGGCTTATTTTTACTTCAAGCTATTCACCAAATCTCCACTCCCCCCATCCGCTTCAACCGTCAGCGCCGCGAGGTGGCCTATGTCGCCAAGCGTGGCCAACCGCCCCGGTTTATCCCTTGGGAAGAAATAATTGCCTGCGTCAGCAGCAGCACAGTTGCAACGCAATACGGCACTCAGCAGAAATTCGCTCTGATGATCGGCTTCATAGACGCCTCGGACGGCCAGGTGATGTGGCTCACGTTGCCTACTTCCACGCTTGGTATGGCAGTCAGCGAGTGGGAAGCGATCCGCGCCTACATGGAAGAAGGCCCGAGCGCCCTGCGAAAGCCCATGATGGGCACTGACCTGGAGGAAGGCACTGTGGCGTTTTTCCACATGTGTCGCCGTGACTATCTGCTTGACCACGGCTGCTTGCGCTACCTGTTCGGCTTTCTGCTGATCCAGTTTTTCAGCGGCTGGACTTTGCCCTGCCACGTCGCCAGCTGGGTCAAGCAACTGCCGAAAACGGCATTTCCCAAAGCAGTACAGGACTGGTCCAAACCCCTGCCCCGCGAACAATGGCAATCTCCTAGCGCCGAGCTGATCAAGGAAAGTGAAGAAGTCCGCAAAAGTCTTCGCAAGGGTATGAGTATCTTCGACTACTTTCTTGAGAAGGAAAAAAATCAGAGCAAAACCGGTGTCTGATCAAGACATGACCACAAGAGGCGCAATACGGTATCAGCCATGATCAATACAACGTATCCGCAATGCGTCCCGGCAAAGCCTTGTCATAGGCGTCACCATCGATCTGCTCGGCCGAAACCGCTTTTAGTATTTGCCCGGCAGTCGGCAGCGCGCTGCGTTCGATGTGCCGGGCTGCATCCCATAAACCGGACCTGATGGTTGCCCTGCTGCATTGGAAGTACACGCTGGTCACGGAGATGCGCAGCACCGACTTGGGCAGTTGGCCGTTCACCTCGAAACGCGACAACAGTTCGGGCTGAACCGATATCTGCGCTGTTCCGTTGACCCGCAAGGTCTCGCCCACGCCAGGGATGAGGAACAGCAACGCGACACGTGGGTCGCTGATGATATTGCGCAAGGTGTCGATGCGGTTGTTGCCGCGCCGGTCAGGCAGATAAAGCGTCTTGTTGTCCTCGATATGCACGAAGCCCGCCTGATCACCACGCGGGGACGCATCAAGGCCGTCAGGCCCGGCAGAGGCCAGCACAACAAAGGGTGCCGACTCGATGAAGGGCCGGTAAACCGCGTGAATATGGTCGACTTCCTTGGTCATGGAAGGAGGAGCAATCGGGCCATAGAGCGCTTCCAGTGCCTCGGTGGTGGTCACGAACGCGCTGTTTTCCGGGTTATCCATTGATGTGGTCTCTGCTGGGTGTTTTATCTGCGTGTGTGCTGTCAACTTCGACATGTGCAGCATAGGCAAAAATGCCGGGACCAGACCAGCCTCAGAGATTCGTAACAACGCATTACGTCAGAGCAGGCAAACGATAATCCCTCTTATTCAAACCGCACGAGGCTGCTAAGCTTGCACGCCCCGATTTTTCGCCCCGTTGCAGGATGTCTATGATTACGCGGCTCCGTCTGTCACTTGCCTTGCTCACGACCCTGGTCCTGAGCGCATGCGATGACGCCCCGCGTTTCACGCACGCCGAGCCGGGAGAAGCCTTGTCCGCTGGCAGCGCCACCGTCAGGAAGAGCGATCAGAACGCTTTCTCCATGCCCTCGGCCAATCTGTCCCCCGTGCGGCGGCTGGACTTCAGTGTCGGTAACAGCTTTTTCCGCAGCCCGTGGGTGATTGCGCCCTCGACTACCACGGCTCGCGACGGGCTTGGGCCGTTGTTCAACACCAATGCCTGCCAGAACTGCCATATCAAGGACGGTCGCGGTCATCCGCCGGAAGCTGGCGACAGCAATGCCGTGTCGATGCTGGTCAGGCTGTCGATTCCCGATGACCCTGCCTATGCCGACCTTATAAAGCGCAACGGTGTGCTGCCCGAACCGGTTTACGGCGGGCAATTGCAGGACATGTCGAACCCCGGCGTAGCGCCCGAGGGCAAGGTGCGGGTCGAGTACGATGCGCTGACGGTCGAATTTCGCGATGGCACCGCCGTCGAGCTGCGCCAGCCGACCCTCAGGATTACCCAGCTGGGCTACGGCCCCATGCACCCCGATACGCACATCTCGGCACGCGTAGCTCCGCCGATGATCGGCCTGGGCTTGCTCGAGGCCATTGCCGATGAGGCCATCCTTGCCAATGCCGACCCCGATGACAAGAACGCCGATGGCATCTCGGGACGTCCCAACTGGGTCTGGGACGATGCTCGGCAAAAAGTAGTGATGGGCAGGTTTGGCTGGAAAGCCGGACAGCCAAACCTTAACCAGCAGAACGTGCACGCGTTTTCCGGCGACATGGGGCTGACCACCAGCCTGCGGCCTTTCGATGACTGCACGCCGGCCCAGACCGATTGCCTGGCCGCGCCCAATGGCAATGGTCCGGATGGCGAACCGGAAGTCAGCGACAACATCCTGCGTCTGGTGGAGTTCTACACCCGCAACCTGGCTGTTCCAGCACGTCGCAAGGTCGACGACCCGCAGGTGCTGGCAGGCAAGAACCTGTTTTTCCAGGCGGGCTGCCAGCAATGCCACACCCCCTCTTTCAAAACCCGTAGCGACGCCGCCGAGCCTGAGCTGGCCAATCAGGAGATTCGCCCGTACAGCGACTTGCTGCTGCACGACATGGGCGAAGGGCTGGCCGATAACCGTACCGAGTTCCAGGCCAGCGGAAGTGAGTGGCGCACCCCGCCCTTGTGGGGGCTGGGCCTGACCGGCACGGTAAGCGGACACACCCAACTGTTGCACGACGGTCGCGCACGTAATGTGCTTGAGGCGATACTCTGGCACGGCGGCGAAGCCCAGGCGGCAAAGCGCCAGGTTCTGGCTTTTGACGCACAGCAACGTGAAGCGCTGCTGGCCTTCCTGAATTCGTTATGATTGCGCCCTTTGCAGAATCTTCCTGTTCAAACATCGTTCTTTCAAAAATAAGGAGCCGGACATGTTCCGACCCAAGTTGTTGCTGACCAGCCTTGCGGCACTTGCCTTGGGTGCCTGCTCGCCATCCGATCCTCAGGCCGTGACGTCCGCAGCGATTGCCAAACAGGTCATCCTGCCGACTTACAGCCGTTGGGTGGAGGCTGATCGTCAGTTGGCAGCCAGCGCATTGGCGTTCTGCCAGGGCAAGACTGATCTGGCCACAGCCCGCGCCGACTTTCTGAAAGCACAGAAGACCTGGGCAGAGTTGCAACCGCTGTTGATCGGTCCTCTGGCCGAAGGCAACCGCGCCTGGCAAATACAGTTCTGGCCGGACAAGAAAAACCTGGTGGGCCGTCAGGTCGAGCAACTGGTGACTGCACAGCCACAGATCACCGCTCAGGAACTGTCCAAGGCCAGTGTCGTGGTGCAGGGTTTGTCCGCCTACGAATACATCCTCTTCGACGCTGACATCGACATGGCCAATGCCGAGCAGAAAGCGCGCTACTGCCCGCTGCTGATGGCCATCGGTGAGCGCCAAAAGCTGCTTGCCGAAGAAATCCTCAACAGCTGGAACAGCACCGACGGCATGCTCGCGCAACTGAGCAAGTTCCCCAATCAGCGCTACGCCGACTCCCACGAGGCGATTGCCGAATTGCTGCGGGTTCAGGTCACCGCGCTCGACAGCCTGAAGAAGAAACTTGGCACGCCACTGGGTCGTCAGAGCAAGGGACAGCCGCAGCCATTCCAGGCAGATGCGTGGCGCAGCAAGTCGTCGCTCAGCAGCCTGGAAGCCAGCCTGATCAGCGCCGAAACGGTGTGGACCGGTGTCGACAACAAGGGATTGCGCAGCCTGCTGCCCGCCGAGCAGAAACCGCTGGCCGACAAAATCGACGCCGCCTACGCTAACAGCCGAAAATTGCTGTCGGAACTCAAGCCGCCACTGGCCGACCTGCTGGCCACGGATGGAGGACGCCAGCAACTCAATGCGTTTTACGACAGCCTGAACGCCGTGCACCGCCTGCACGAAGGCGAGCTGGCCAAGGCACTCGGCATTCAGTTGGGTTTCAACGCCAACGACGGCGATTGATCAAGAGGTACATGTGATGTTGCGACGTCAGGCCATGGCGCTCGGCAGTCTTCTGCGCAGCGCCTGCACGCTGGGTGGCTGGACACTGTTCCGGCAAAAGAACACACGCCCCTTGTTGCTTTCCGCTCGCGACGATGGCGACGGCAAGCACTATGCGGTGGGTTTCAAGCTCGACGGGACGCAGGTATTCGCGACCCAGGTGGGCCAGCGCTGCCACGACATCATCAATCATCCCGACCTGCCACTCGCGGTGTTCATCGCCCGTCGTCCTGGCACTGAAAGCTACCTGATCGATCTGCGCGATGGCCGCTTGCTGCAAACCATCGTTTCGCAGCCTGACCGCCACTTCTACGGCCATGCGGTGATCCATCGCGACGGCGAATGGCTGTATGCGACGGAAAACGACACCCGTGACCCAGGCCGCGGCTTATTGGGCGTCTACCGCTTCGTTGACGAGCGCCTGGTGCACTCGGCCGAGATCCCCACGCATGGCATCGGTCCGCACCAGGTCTCGTGGATGCCGGACGGTGAAACGCTGGTGATCGCCAATGGCGGCATTCGCACCGAAGCGGAAAGTCGGGTAGAGATGAACCTCGATGCCATGCAACCCAGCCTGGTCATCATGCAGCGTGACGGCACCTTGCTCAGCAAGGAAGCGCTTTCCCAACAGATGAACAGCGTACGCCACATGGGCATCGCCAGCGATGGCACCATCGTCGCGGGTCAACAGTTCATGGGCGACAGCCACGAGTTGGCCGAGCTGCTGGCAATCAAGCGTCCAGGCCAGCCATTCCAGGCGTTTCCGGTGGCAGAGGAGCAATTGCGCGCGATGGCCCACTACACCGCCAGCGTCGCAGTACACAGCGAGCTGCGACTGGTGGCCCTGACGGCACCCCGCGGCAACCGCTTCTTTATCTGGGATCTGGACAGTGGCGTATTGAAACTGGATGCGCCCTTGCCGGACTGCGCGGGCGTGGGGGCTGTGACCGATGGCTTTGTCGTGACCTCAGGCCAGGGACGCTGCCGATTTTATGATTGCCGCAAGGCGCAGCTGCTGGCCCAGCCATTGGACCTGCCGGCCGGGCTGTGGGACAACCATCTTCACCTGGCTGAGGTGGGTTAGATACCGGGCCTGTGAAGGCTTCAGTTTTTAACCCCGGTACCCTGCGCCAGGCTGTACATGAACAGCAAAAGGTCGTGGTCCGGCTGTGCGTTCACCAGACTCTTCGCCACGCGTGGCAGTGGGCAGTAGCCCTCGCCATGCTGCGTGGTAAGTATGCGGGTGGACGGTTGTTCAAGCGCCGCCACGGCGACGGTGGCAACTGCCAGCGCACCGAAGATAAACAGACCTCTTGCCATTTCTAGCTTCATGACTCTAAACCTTTGATAGAGCTGCCAAACGCTGCTTGATAAAAGTAGATCAACTTCTGCCAGTCTGCAGCGCTGAATGACGAATGGCGTCGTAGCTGTTTCATATCGTGTTGGGCTGCGCCTTGCGCGGTAAGGCGACGACGGCCCTTTTCGAGATCGAGCAAGGCGACCTCGACGTTGGCGTCCGGCCCGTCCCCTGTCACCCGCACGAAAATGTGCTTGATGTACAGACAGCTGTGCTGCCAGCGGCCAAGGTGCATGCGGGCCAGAGTGTCTGCCACTTCCTTGAGCACGCGCTCATAGAACAGCTCGCCATGGCGCTCGCGCCCTCCGGCAGCCTGCCATTTTTCAATTTCCTCGAAGCCCTCCAGCGCCACCGTCACCAGCAACGCCCGCCAGGCATTGTCCTCGCCCCGCTCGGCACCGCAAAACACCACTTCGGGGACGACGACGCCAAGCTTGCGAAGCCCTTCAAGCGCCTCGCGCTCACGCAGCACGGTAGGTCGGCCCAGCGGGTGCAGCAGGCTACGGTAGATGTGACCTGTCTGACGTTTGGCATAGAGGGTCTGCCCATCGTCCATGACCAGCCGCTGCACACCACTCTCTCCACCGCGACGCACATTGGGTTCTTCAACCCATTCGCCACGCTGGCTCCAGAACTGATCGAACTCATTCTGGATCGGGTTCACAACTGGTTCTTTCACGGACTGCAAACCCATCTTTTTACCTTTTACGTAGGACATAGACTCGCCACATGGCGTACATGGGCAGGAAATCCATTCGGTTCTGAATGCGAAATCCTGCCTGCTCAAATTCGGTTTCTGCGGTAACAACAGGTAACACAAAACGATTCTGGTAACTTTCCCGCCCAGTTTTCTGCTGACGCTTGTTCTCCAGACGCGCACGCTTCCATGCCTTGAAATTGCCATCCACCCAGAGGGAGACGATCACGCTGTCACGGGTTACGCGTTGAAACTCGCGCAATAGAGCCATCCGGTCGCTGGACTGACCAACATGGTGCAACAAGCGCATGCAGAAGATGCTGTCTACTGCGTTATCAGGCAGGTCGATGGCAAAGGCAGATGTCTGCAAAGGTTGTACCCTTTTTACAACGTCTGCCGGCTGCGAGGCACAGGCGGTGCTGAGCATGTCTGCGGAGTTATCGGCACCAATGATCGAGCGGTTCGGCTTCTCGGCCAACAATGGCCAGAAGCGTCCCGCACCACAAGGCAGGTCCAGCACCAGGCCCGGGTCCCCGGCCATGTGCAGAGCCTTTCTCGCCAGCTGTTCATCGCGATGATGCGACAGCTTGCGCCAGATACCGTCCTGATGCTTTTCCAGGTACTGGCGGGCATGTGTCTTGTCGTACTTTCGGGAAAACTCGAGTTCGATGCGATCGCTCATGAGAGCAGCTCCTGATGTTGATGGGGGCCAAACTAAAGGCACCGCCGTCACCGTCAGGTCATCTGAATGTGAAAAAAATGTTACCTTTTAACGTCAGGTGTTTCGAGATTTTACAGAGAGTTAGAGGCAGTGTGTGGCCAATCGACGAAGTGCAGTCAATTGGCCGCTACCCAATAAGGCCGGTCTACTCGAGAGGAAGGTCAGGGTTTGACCACGTTGAGCGTCACCTTGAACCGGCAACCATGGGGTTCCATAGGGGTGAGATCGACGCTCCATCCCTGATTGGTGCAAATGCGCTGCACCAGTGACAGCCCGAGGCCCAGCCCCTCTCCGCGCTGCTCGTTGCCGCGTACGAAAGGCTCGAACATCGCCTCGCGTTTTTCCTCGGGAATGCCCACGCCACTGTCCTCCACGGTGAAGCTTTCAGCGTGCAGGGTCAGCGCAATGAATCCGTGATCAGTGTAATGCAGCGCGTTGCGCAGCAGGTTGCCCATCACGGCATGCAGGAAGGTCGCGTTGTAACGAATATCGGACAGCTGGTCATCGGCAGGCGGCGTGTAGGTCAACTGCAGCCCCTTGCTCTCTATCGGGTCACGCCACTGGGAGATCAATTGCTCGGCCACCCCGACCAGCGTGGCCTTGGGCGTCATGGCCGGGTCTTCGCGCTGGGTGCGCGCGAGCATGAGGAAGGTTTGCACCAGATCGCGCATTTCTTCGCAGGCACGGCCGATACGCTCTACCTGACGACGGCCTCGCAGATCGAGCGCAGGGTTTTCCAGCAGCAGCTCACAAGAGCTGGCCAGCACCATCAACGGCGTACGCAGTTCATGACTCACGTCGCTGGTAAACATACGCTCACGAATCAGCGCCTGCCGCAAGCGACCCAATGTTGCATCGAAGGCCACCGCCAACTCGCCGACTTCGTCAGCGGCATAGTCGGGCGCCAATGGCGGTGCCAGCCCAAGCAGCTGGTCACGGTGGCGAACCTGCCGGGCCAGACGTACGACAGGCGCCATGACCCGGCGCGCCAGCACCCAACCCAGAAACACCGCCAGCGCCAAGGCCAGAACGAAACCGACCAGCACGACGGCGAACAGCACCCGCTCACGCTCTTCAAAATCGCTCTGATCCTGCAACAGGGCGTAATGCCGGCCATCCACCACCTCGATCATGGCGTGGTAGGACAACGGCCCACGGAACACCTCGTGGAAGCCTGGCTCGAGGTGACGAATGTCCTTGGGCAGGTCGAAGTCACCCGGACCATTGCTGAAGTAGAACAACTGGTCGGGCTTGGGCCGGTGGCTCCAGTCGCTGACACTGTCCATCAGCATCAGGCGGTTGAGGTCACCCCCGAGGCCGGCGGAAATCAGCTTTTCTTCGACCAGGTGAACGGTGGAAATGATTCCGATGGCGAACGACCCGGCGACCAGTGCACTCATCAATGCAAAGGCAATGATGATCCGTTGGGCAAGACTCTGTTTAAACTCCATCCCGGCCCTCGGCCAAGCGATAGCCCACGCCATGCACGGTCTGCAACAGCGGTTTGCCAAACGGTTTGTCGATCACCTGACGCAACTGGTGCACATGGCTGCGCAGGCTGTCGCTGTCCGGGCAATCGTCGCCCCACAGGGCTTCTTCCAGAATCTCGCGGCGCAGTACATGCGGGCTCTTCTGCATCAGCACGGCGAGCAGCTTGAGCCCGACCGGGTTGAGCTTGAGCATGCGCCCCTCACGTGTCACCTCGAGGGTGTCAAGGTCATAGACCAGATCGGCGACCTGCAAGGTACGCCGTCCGCCGCCCTGGGCACGGCGCAACACCGCTTCGATGCGCGCGGCCAGCTCGGACAAGGCGAACGGCTTGAGCAGGTAGTCATCAGCGCCGGAGCGGAAGCCTTGCAGACGGTCGTCCAGCTGGTCACGTGCGGTCAGCATGATGACCGGGGTATCGCGACGGGCATCTTCGCGCAGACGCTTGCACAGCGTGTAGCCGTCGATGCCCGGCAGCATGATGTCGAGGACAATCAGGTCGTAATGCTCGGTGGCTGCCAGGTGCAGTCCTGAGAGGCCATCCTGAGCGCAGTCGACGGTATAGCCTTTCATGCCCAGGTAATCGGCCATGTTCGCCAGGATGTCGCGGTTGTCTTCAACCAGAAGAATTCGCATAAAGCACTCTCATATGCAGTTTGGGCTGGCGCAGCTTAAGACGAAGTGGGCGTCAGGGCCAGCGCCGATATGGCATGACGATTTTTTCACCTATGATTCATAAGGCTCATGACACACTTTGAGACGAACCGTCGCACACAATAATCGCGGCATGCCCTTCAAAGATCTGGATTCGATATGTCGAAAACCGTCGCCCCACCCTACTCCCGTTCGATCAACCCGTGGATTTACCTGGGTATCCCCATTGCCGTGGCGCTGATCCTCATGCTGCTGGAACTGACGTCACTGGACATGGACATCGCCAAGCTGGCCTTCGATCCCGTCAGCGGGCAGTTCATCGGCAGGCACAGTTATTTTCTCGAAGACGTTCTCCACGACCGCGCCAAACAGCTGGTCATGGTATTCGGCGCTTTGGCCATGATCGGCTTCGCGGCGTCCTTCAAGGTAGAGCGCCTGATCCCGTGGCGCAGAGAGTTGGGTTGCCTGGTGCTGTCCATGGCGCTTTCCACCGCCTTCGTTACCCCGGTGAAAGTGGTGACTTCAGTGCAATGCCCCTGGAGCCTGAAAGAATTCGGTGGTCAGGAAACCTACAGCGAACTGTTGAGCCCACGCCCTGCGACCGATAAACCAGGACGCTGCTGGCCGGGCGGGCATGCGGCGACCGGCTTTACCCTGTTCGCACTGTTCTTCGCCCTTCGCGACCGTCGCCCACGGATGGCGAAGATGGGTCTGGCTCTGGCGTTTGGCCTGGGAACTGTTTTCTCTGTCGGGCGAATGCTGCAAGGTGCGCACTTCTTTTCCCATAACATCTGGACCGCAGTGTTCTGCTGGCTGATCTGCCTGGGGGTTTATTACTTCGTGCTTTATCGTCCCGAACCCAAGGGCCTCGCGAACAGCAACATACAACCGACGCACTGATTGGTCCGGCACAGAAAGGTCATAAAAAAACCCCGCACAAGGCGGGGTTCTTTATGGGTGTAGCTTAAGGGGTAAAGCCGGCTTACATCATGCCGCCCATACCACCCATGCCGCCCATGTCCGGCATGCCGCCGCCTGCTGGCTTGTCTTCAGGCACGTCAGCGATCATCGCTTCGGTGGTGATCATCAAGCTGGCGATGGAGGACGCGGCCTGCAGAGCAGAGCGAGTCACTTTGGCCGGGTCAAGGATACCCATTTCGATCATGTCGCCGTATTCGCCGGAAGCAGCGTTGTAACCGAAGTTACCCGAACCCTGCTTGACCTTGTCAACAACAACGCTTGGCTCGTCACCGGAGTTGGCAACGATCTGGCGCAGAGGCGCTTCGACTGCACGACGCAGCAGAGCGATACCGACGTCCTGATCAGCGTTGTCGCCTTTCAGACCTTCGATAGCCTGCAGGGAGCGAACCAGTGCCACGCCACCGCCAGGTACCACGCCTTCTTCAACGGCTGCGCGGGTTGCGTGCAGGGCGTCTTCAACGCGGGCTTTCTTCTCTTTCATCTCGACTTCGGAACCGGCACCGACCT
>Ga0308164_10000185_pt1 | contig 154782 bp, 123 predicted proteins | sample PhyTR2_FD_201031 | JGI IMG/M metagenome (GOLD analysis project Ga0308164, IMG submission 201031) | Phyllosphere microbial communities from UC Gill Tract Community Farm, Albany, California, United States - DLSLT.R2 | ecosystem: Host-associated > Plants > Phyllosphere > Unclassified | place...
CCTGCATCTGCTCAAGTGCCCATTGCCGCTGCTCGGCTGTGTAGCGTATTTGTTTCATCCTTGTCTTTCATTGCCGCCCCTATTTTCTTCGGAACACCGAGGCGACAACTATCCTGACATGGAGGGCGAGCAAGAAAAGGGAGTCGGCCGCCGGGCCGAGACCCGGCCCCTGCCCGTGGCAACGGCATGCCGCAAAAAAGGGTGACGCTGGTCAGCGCCTCCTTCTCAAGCAAATGTCCTAGAACGACAACGCCTCGATCAACTCCGTCTCGATCGCAATCTGCCGCGCATTGCTCTGCAGCTGCGCCCCCTCGATCAGGAAGGTGTCTTCGACGCGCTCGCCCAGTGTGCTGACCTTGGCCAGCTGAATGCTCAGGCGGTGGCGCGCGAGCAGGCGGGCCACGACGTAGAGCAGGCCGGCGCGGTCGATGGCGGAGATGCTCAGCAGCCAGTGCTGGGCCTTGTCGTCGGGGCTGAGGCTCACGCGCGGCACCATCGGGAAGCTCTTGACGCGGCGCGAGACGCGGCGCTGCGAAGGTTCGGGCAGTTCGCCGCCGCGCTCGATGGTCTGCACGAGCTCGGTTTCCACGAGGTTCATCAGCTCGCGGTAGCGCTCCTGCATCGCCGGCGCGACGATCTGGAAGGTGTCGAGCGCGTAGCCGTTGCGCGCGGTGTGCACGCGCGCGTCGAGGATGCTGAAGCCGGCGCGATCGAAGTAGCTGCAGATGCGCGCGAACAGATCGGCCTGGTCGCGTGCATAGACCAGCACCTGCAGGCCTTCGCCCGCGAGCGACTTGCGCGCGCGCACGATCGGGTGCGAGGCGCCGACGTTGCGCGAGAGGTGGCGCGTGTGCCAGGCGATGTCGGCCGCTTCGTGGCGCATGAAGTAGCGCACGTCCAGCGTGTCCCAGAGCTTCTTGTGCGACTCGAAGGGCTGCGCCGAGAGCGCCAGCTGCACCAGCGCGTCGCGCTTGCGCGACTCGATCTCGGCGGCCGCATCGGGCGCGCGCCCGCCGAGCACGCGCAGCGTGGCGCGGTACAGGTCTTCGAGCAGCTTGCCTTTCCAGGCGTTCCAGACCTTGGGGCTGGTGCCGCGGATGTCGGCCACAGTGAGCAGGTACAGCGCCGTGAGCCGGCGCTCGGTGCCCACGCGCTGCGCGAACGCGCCGATCACTTCGGGGTCGGCAAGGTCTTGCTTCTGCGCGACCTGGCTCATCGTCAGGTGTTCGCGCACCAGGAATTCGACCAGCGCCGCATCGGCCTTGTCGATGCCGTGCGCGCGGCAAAAGCGCTTGACCTCGACGGCGCCAATGACCGAATGGTCGCCGCCGCGGCCCTTGCCGATGTCGTGGAACAGCGCCGCGAGGTACAGCAGCCAGGGCTTGTCCCAGCCGCCCGCGAGCTGCGAGCACACCGGGTATTCGTGCGCATGCTCGGCCATGAAGAAGCGGCGCATGTTGCGCAGCACCATCAGGATATGCTGGTCAACGGTGTAGACGTGGAACAGGTCGTGCTGCATCTGGCCGACGATGCGCCGGAACGGCCAGAGGTAGCGCCCGAGCACGGAGGTCTGGTTCATCAGCCGCATCGCATGCGTGAGGCCGCTGGGCTGCTGCAGGATCTTCAGGAAGGTGGCGCGGTTGACCGGGTCGTGGCGGAAGCTGCTGTCCATCAGGCCGCGCGAGTGGTAGAGCGCGCGCAGCGTGCGCGCCGACAGGTCGGTCAGGCCGACATGCGTCTCGTAGACCAGGAAGGTCTCGAGAATCGCATGCGGGTGGCGCTCGTAGAGATCGTCGCTGGCGATCTCGATCATGCCGGCCTTGTCGAAGAAGCGCTCGTTGAGCGGCACGAGCTCGTGCGAGCAGGGGCTCACGCGCTCCTCGATGTTCAGGCGCAGGATGTGGCACAGCTGCGTCACGGCCTTGGCCGCCCAGTAGTACTCGCGCATCAGCGTCTCGCTCGCGCGCAGCGCCAGGCGCTGGCCGTCGGGCGCCGTCGACTGGAAACCGAAGCTCTCGGCCACGGCGGTCTGCAGGTCGAACACCAGCCGGTCTTCGTGCCGCCCCGAAATCGCATGCAGCCGCGCGCGCACCAGGCTCAGCAGCGCCTCGTTGGCCTCGAGCTGCTGGGCTTCGAGCTCGGTCGCCAGGCCGTTCGTCGCTAGCTCGCGCCAGCTGTTGCCCAGGCCCGCGGCGCGCGCCAGCCACATGATGGAGTGCAGGTCGCGCAGGCCGCCGGGCGACTCCTTGCAGTTGGGCTCGAGCGCGTAGGGCGTGTTCTCGTATTTGTTGTGGCGCTGGCGCATCTCCAGCGTCTTGGCCGTCATGAACGCGCGCGGGTCCATCTGTTCGCGGTACTGGCGCGTGAAGTCCGCGAACAGCGCCTGGCTGCCGCAGATGCGGCGCGCCTCGAGCAGCGCCGTCTGCACCGTCACGTCGCGCTCCGACTCCTCGAGGCATTCGGCCACGGTGCGCACGCTCGAGCCGATCTCCAACCCCACGTCCCAGCAGCTGCCGATGAATTGCTCGAGCTGGCCGGCCAGTTCGCTGCCGGCCACCGCGGGCCCGGGCAGCAGCACCAGCACATCGACATCGGAGGCGGGAAACAGCTGCGCGCGGCCGTAGCCGCCCACCGCCAGCAGCGCGGCCTCGGCCGGCAGCCCCGAGTGCTCCCAGAGCTGGCACAGCACGCGGTCGGCCAGTGCACTCAACTGGTGCAGCGCCTGGCGGATGTTGCGCTTTTGCGTGGCGGGCGTGAGCAGGGCGGCCACGAGGGCCGCCTTGTCGAGGCGGTAGGTGTCACGCAGGGCGTGCAAAGGATTCATGTGCAAAGAGGAATAGAAAAAGCCACCGTTTTCCAAGCAAGAATCATGCGCATGCAGGCCCCGCGGGGGCGCGCATCAGCAGCGCGTGGTCGTCACGAACGCGGGCAGCGGCGGCGAGCCTGCCGACAGCGTCATGACTTCATAGCCCGTTGGCGTGACGACCAGCGTGTGCTCCCACTGCGCCGACAGGCTGTGGTCCTTGGTGACGATGGTCCAGCCGTCGCGGCCGAGCTCCTTGATGTCGCGCTTGCCCAGGTTGAGCATGGGCTCGATGGTGAAGACCATGCCGGCTTCGAGCACCGGGCCCTGGCCGGGCTTGCCGTAGTGCAGGATCTGCGGCTCCTCGTGGAATTTCCTGCCGATGCCGTGGCCGCAGAACTCGCGCACCACCGACAGGCCGTGGCCCTCGGCAAAGCGCTGGATCGCATGGCCGATGTCGCCCAGCGTGTTGCCGGGCTTGACCTGCTGGATGCCCAGCCACATCGACTCGAAGGTCAGCTGCGACAGGCGCTTGGCGGCAATCGAGCACTCGCCGATCAGGTACATGCGCGAGTTGTCGCCGTACCAGCCTTCGGGCGTGATCACGGTGACATCCACGTTCAGGATGTCGCCCTTCTTGAGCGGCTTGTCGTTGGGGATGCCGTGGCACACCACATGGTTGAGCGAGGTGCACAGATGCCCGGGGTAGGGCGGATAGCCCGGCGGCTGGTAGCCGATGGTGGCCGACACCGTGCCCTGGCTGGCCATGCATTCGGCGCCCAGGCGGTCGATTTCCGCGGTGGTGACGCCGGGTTTGATGTGGGGGGCAATATAGTCCAGCACTTCGGAAGCCAGACGGCAGGCGACGCGCATGCCTTCGATGTCTTCGGCTGTTTTGATGATGATGCTCATCGCTCGATTATCCCATTGCACCTCCGGGCCTGCAGGGATCAGGCCTGCGGACCTCACGGGGCACCGGTAAAATGCCGGCCATCGCCCACGGCGCCCACGCGCCGTCTTCACGCCTCATATTCCCGACAGGCTGCCACGTGACCTTGCATTTGACCCAGCTGGAGGGCGGCAACGCCCTGAGCTCTTTCCGCGCCCAGCAACTGCTTTCCTCGCTGGAAGCAATCCACCCCAAGATCTGCGGCGTGGCCGCGCGCTTCGTGCACCTGGTGGCCACCGACACCGCGCCCGACGCCGATGCCCACAGCCGGCTGGCCGCGCTGCTGACCTATGGCGAGCCCTATGCGGGCCCGACCGACGGCCTGGCCGTCGTCGTGACGCCGCGCCTGGGCACGATCTCGCCCTGGGCCTCGAAGGCCACCGACATCGCGCGCAACTGCGGCCTGGCGATCCAGCGCGTCGAGCGCATCACCGAATACCGCATCCAGCTCAAGACCGGCCTGCTCGGCGGCACGCCCGAACTCACGCCCGAGCAGCTCGGCCAGGTCAGTGCCTTGCTGCACGACCGCATGACCGAGTCCGTCATGACCTCGCGCAACGAAGCCGCCAAGCTGTTCACCGAGCTGCAGGCGCAGCCGATGGCGTTTGTCGATGTGCTGGGCGGCGGCGCGCAGGCGCTGCTCGACGCCGACAAGGCCTGGGGCCTGGCGCTGGCCGAGGACGAGATCGGCTATCTGGTCGATGCCTTCCAGGGCCTGCAGCGCAACCCCACCGATGTCGAGCTGATGATGTTCGCGCAGGCAAATTCCGAGCACTGCCGCCACAAGATCTTCAACGCCAGCTTCACCATCGACGGCGTGGCGCAGGAAAAATCGCTGTTCGGCATGATCCGCAACACGCACCAGGTCTCGCCCCAGCACACGGTGGTGGCCTATTCGGACAATGCGTCGATCATGGAAGGCCATCAGGTCGAGCGCTTCGTCGCACGGCTCGACGCCGATCAGGGCAGCGCGCCGAGCTATGCGAAGCAGCAGGCCACGCACCATGTGCTGATGAAAGTGGAGACGCACAACCACCCCACCGCGATCTCGCCCTTCCCCGGCGCCTCGACCGGCAACGGTGGTGAAATTCGCGACGAAGGCGCGACCGGCCGCGGCTCCAAGCCCAAGGCGGGCCTGAGCGGCTTCACGGTCTCCAAGCTCTGGGGCAGCGAGATCGGCCGGCCCGAGCACATCGCGAGCCCGCTGCAGATCATGACCGAAGGGCCGCTGGGCGGCGCGGCGTTCAACAACGAGTTCGGGCGCCCGAACCTCGCGGGTTACTTTCGCGAGTACGAGCAGGAAGTCGGCGGCGTGCTGCGCGGCTACCACAAGCCGATCATGATTGCCGGCGGCCTGGGCGTCATCGATTCCGAGCAAACGCAGAAAATCCTGTTCCCCGCGGGTTCGCTGCTGATCCAGCTGGGCGGCCCGGGCATGCGCATCGGCATGGGCGGCAGCGCGGCCAGCTCGATGGCCACCGGCACCAATGCGGCCGAGCTCGACTTCGACTCGGTGCAGCGCGGCAACCCCGAGATCGAGCGCCGGGCGCAGGAGGTGATCAACCACTGCTGGCAGCAGGGCGATGCCAACCCGATTCTCGCGATCCACGATGTGGGCGCGGGCGGCCTGTCGAATGCCTTTCCCGAGCTGACCAACGACGCGGGCCGCGGCGCGCGCTTCGATCTGCGCGCGGTCAATCTGGAGGAATCGGGTCTCGCGCCCAAGGAAATCTGGTCGAATGAAAGCCAGGAGCGCTATGTGCTGGCGATCGCGCCCGAGTCGCTCGCGCAGTTCACCGCGTTCTGCGAGCGCGAGCGCTGCCCGTTCGCGGTGATCGGCACGGCGACCGAAGAGCGCCAGCTGGTGCTTGAAGACACGGCCGTCGCCGCGGGCGACCAGAAATTCCCCGTCGACATGCCGATGAACGTGCTGCTGGGCAAGCCGCCCAAGATGCACAAGGAAGTGACTTCGGTCGAGCGCACGCTGCCGTCCATGCTGCTCACGGCCGTGCCGCTCGAGTCCGCGGTGATCGACGTGCTGGCCCACCCGACGGTGGCCTCCAAGCGCTTCCTGATCACGATTGGCGACCGCGCCGTGGGTGGCCTCACGCACCGCGACCAGATGGTCGGCCCGTGGCAGGTGCCCGTGGCAGACGTCGCCGTGACGCTGGCCGACTTCCGCGGCTTCGCGGGCGAGGCAATGGCGATGGGCGAGCGCACGCCGCTGGCCTCGATCAACGCACCGGCCTCGGGCCGCATGGCCGTGGCCGAAGCCATCACCAACTTGCTGGCCGCGCCGATCGAGCTGCCGCGCGTGAAGATGTCGGCCAACTGGATGGCGGCCTGCGGCGAGCCTGGCGAAGACGCCGCGCTCTATGCGACCGTCAAGGCCGTCGGCATGGAACTGTGCCCGGCGCTCGATATCTCGATTCCCGTGGGCAAGGACTCGCTGTCCATGCGCACGCAGTGGAAGGAAGACGGCGTGACCAAGAAGGTCACCTCGCCCGTGAGCCTGATCATCACCGCCTTTGCCTCGATCGACGACGTGCGCACGACGCTCACGCCGCAGCTCGATGCGCTCGAGGAAGACACGACGCTGGTGCTGATCGACCTGGGCCGCGGCAAGATGCGCATGGGCGGCTCGATCCTGGGCCAGGTGCTGGGCCAGAGCGGCAATGAGACGCCGGACCTCGACGACGCGCAGGATCTGGTGCAGCTGGTCAAGGCCGTCAACGCGCTGCGCGCCCAGGGCCAGATCCTGGCCTACCACGACCGCGGCGACGGCGGCCTGCTGGCCACGGCGGCCGAAATGGCCTTTGCCGGTCATGTCGGCGTGTCGCTCAATGTCGACATGCTGGTGATCGAGGGCGACGGCATCTCCGACAGCCGCATGGACAGCGGCGACAGCAAGAACTGGGCGCAGCAGGTCAGCGGCCGGCGCGAGGAGCTCACGCTCAAAGCCTTGTTCAATGAAGAGATCGGCGTGGTGCTGCAGGTCAAGACCTCCGAGCGCAATGCCGTGATGCAGACGCTGCGCGAGCATGGCCTGGCGCAGTGCAGCCATTTCGTCGGCAAGACCCGTCCGCTGTCGAGCACGATCGATGCGGGCAAGGGCCAGCTGCAGGTCTGGCGCGATGCCAAGTCGGTGTTCAGCGCCTCGATCAGCGACCTGCACCAGGTGTGGGACGCCGTGAGCTGGAAGATCGCGCAGCAGCGCGACAACCCGGCCTGCGCCGATTCCGAGCATGCAGCTGCGGGCGAGCCCACCGATCCGGGCATGCACCTGGAACTGACCTTCGACCCGAAGGAAAACGTGGCCGCGCCGTTCCTGAACCTGGCCAAGCCCCGTGTCGCGGTGCTGCGCGAGCAGGGCGTGAACTCGCATGTCGAGATGGCCTATGCGTTCACCGAAGCCGGCTTCGAGGCCGTCGACGTGCACATGACCGATCTGCAGACCGGCCGCGCGCGGCTGCAGGACTTTGCCGGCGTCGTCGCCTGCGGCGGCTTCAGCTACGGCGACACGCTGGGCGCGGGCATCGGCTGGGCGCGTTCGATCACCTTCAACGAGCGCCTGTCGCAGGAGTTCCAGCAGTTCTTCGGCCGCACCGACACCTTCGGTCTGGGCGTGTGTAACGGCTGCCAGATGTTTGCCGAGCTTGCCGAGATCATTCCCGGCGCGCAGGACTGGCCGCGCTTCACGCAGAACCAGAGCAACCGCTTCGAGGCACGCCTGTCGATGGTGGAAGTTCTGGAGTCGCCCAGCCTGTTCCTGCAGGGCATGGCCGGCAGCCGCCTGCCGATCGCCGTCGCGCATGGCGAAGGCTTCGCGAACTTCAGCGAGCGCGGCAACGCGGATCAGGCGCTGGTCGCGATGCGCTATGTCGACAACCACGGCCAGCCGACCGAGCTGTACCCGTTCAACCCGAACGGCAGCGCGGGCGGCCTCACCGCGGTGACCACGGCCGACGGCCGCTTCACGGCCATGATGCCCCACCCCGAGCGCGTGTTCCGCAATGTGCAGATGAGCTGGACCAACGGGGACAAGAGCGAGTTCAGCCCGTGGATGCATGTCTGGCGCAATGCGCGTAAGTGGGTCGGATAAGCTCCGTCGAGAGAAGAGAAACGGGCCGCAAGGCCCGTTTTTTCATGCGCGTCTCACAGGCTTCAGCCCTGCAATAGCTGCCTTCGCGCGGCAATAAAGTCGGCTCTCGCGTTCATGCGCAGCGCATCGTCCGGAGGCCGCAGGCGCTGCTTGCCTGCCACCCATACCTGCTCGATGGCCGAGCTGCGCGAACTGGCAAATACATGGCTGGCCAGCGCGCTTTCGGGCGGCAGGCCGCGCAGCGCGATATGCGCGGCATCGAGCACGATGAAATCCGCGTGATGGCCCGCGCACAGCCCGCCGATGGACCGGCCCGCGGCCTGCGCGCCGCCGGCCACGGCCTGCAGCAGCATGGCGGTCGCCACCTGCGGCTGCGCGGTCTGGGCCAGCACATTGCGCTCGCGCCGCTGCAGGCGCTGGCCGTATTCGAGCAGCATCAGTTCCTCGGCCGCATTGACGCAGACCTGGCTGTCGGAGCCCACCCCCCAGCGCCCGCCGTGGCGCCGCCAGCGCGGCAGATCGAAGAGGCCGTCGCCCAGATTGGCCTCGGTGCTCGGGCACAGGCCGACCACCGCGCCGCGGCGCGCCGCGGCCTTCGATTCGCGCGCCGTCATGTGCGTCGCATGCACAAGGCACCAGCGCGCATCGACGGGCGCGTGGTCGAGCAGCCACTGCACCGGCGGCTGGCCGCTCCAGGCCAGGCAGTCGCGCACTTCCTGGCGCTGCTCGGCAACGTGGATATGCACCGGCGCTCTGGGCAGCAGCGCATGCAGGCCCGTGACACCGGCCGCGAGGCTTGCGGGCGGCACCGCGCGCAGCGAATGCGGCGCCAGGCCCAGCACCGCGCCCTGGGCGCGCACGACGGGCGCCAGGCGCTCGAGCAGTGCCAGCATGGTTTCGGTGCTTTGCACGAAGCGCGCCTGCTCGGCCGTGGGCGGTGCATCGAAGCCGCCGGTCTGATAGAGCACGGGCAGCAGCGTCATGCCGATGCCCGCGCGACGCGCGGCGCGCAGCAGCGCCAGTGCCATGGTCGCGTCATCGGCATAGGGCTTGCCGCCCAGGTCATGGTGCAGGTAGTGGAATTCGCAGACCGAGGTATAGCCGGCTTCGAGCATCTCGAGATACAGCCAGACGGCAATCGACTCGAGCATCTCGGGCGTGATGCGGTTGGCAAAGCCGTACATCCGCTGGCGCCAGCTCCAGAAGCTGTCTGGCGCCGCACCGCGCCATTCGGTCAGGCCCGCAAACGCGCGCTGGAACGCATGCGAGTGCAGATTGGGCATGCCCGGCAGCACCGGGCCGGCGGTGCGGGGCACGCCCGCGGGCGCCGGCACGCCGCTGTCGATCTGCCGGAAGCACCCATGCGCATCCCAGCGCAGCAGCACGCCCTGCGCCCAGCCCCGGGGCAGCAGCGCATCTTCGGCCCAGAGCGCACGCACGGGGGCCACGAAGGCATCGCCCGCCGTGCTCATGATGCAATGCGCCCCTGGCGAACGATGGTGCAGTCCGGTTTCTGGCCCAGCCAGTAGGCGAGCTCGGCGCTGTCCTGCATCGGCCAGAGCACGAAGTTCGCGGGCCGCCCGCGGGCCAGCAGTCCGTGCGAATCCTGAAGGGCCAGCGCGCGCGCCGCGTGGCGTGTGATGCCGGCGAGCGCTTCGGGCACCGTGAGGCCAAACACGGTGCAGGCCATGTTTGCCATCAGCAGCAGGCTCAGGCAGGGCGAGCTGCCGGGGTTGTGGTCGGTGGACACCGCCATCGGCACGCCGGCCGCGCGCAACGCTGCGGTCGGCGGGCGCTGCGTGTCGCGCAGCGTGTGGAACGCGCCGGGCAGCAGCACCGCCACCGTGCCGGCCGCCTGCATCGCGGCAATGCCCGCGGCCGACAGATGCTCGACATGGTCGCACGACAGCGCGCCATGGCGCGCGGCCAGCGCCGCGCCTTCCATGTTCGACAGCTGCTCGGCATGGAGCTTGACGGGCAGGCCCAGGCGCCGCGCGGCATGGAACACCTGTTCGGTTTCTGCCAGCGAGAACGCGATGCGCTCGCAGAACACGTCGACCGCATCGACCAGGCCTTCGGCGGCCAGCGCGGGCAGCATCTCGTCGCAGACGAGATCGATGTAGGCCTGGCTGCGGCCCGCGTATTCGGGCGGCAGCGCGTGCGCGCCCAGGAAGGTGCAGCGCACCGTGACGCCCAGCAGATCGCCCAGGCGGCGCACGGCGCGCAGCTGCTTGCGTTCGTGCGCCAGCGCCAGGCCGTAGCCCGACTTGATCTCGATCGCGCACACGCCTTCGCGCAGCAATTGCTGCAGGCGCGGCAGTGCCTGCTCCAGCAGTTCATCCTCGCTCGCGGCGCGCGTGGCCGCGACGGTCGACAGGATGCCGCCGCCCGCGCGCGCGATGTCTTCGTAGCTTGCGCCCGCGAGGCGCAGCGCGAATTCGTGGGCGCGCTGGCCGCCATAGACCAGATGCGTGTGGCAATCGACGAGGCCCGGCGTTGCGAGCCGCCCCGCGCCGTCATGCTGGGGCAGATGCACATGGCCCGCGGGCAGGGCGTGCGCGGGGCCGACCCAGGCAATGCGGCCGCGCTCCACGACGATGCACGCAGGTTTTTCGGCCTCGACGGACCTATCGGGCCGACAGAGATCGGGCGCGAGCGTGACGGGCTGCCAGCAGCCATCGGCCAAGGGCAGCGCAGCAAAGGGAGCAGGGTAGGGCATGGTGTCAGCGCTGCATCGGCAGGTCCAGGCCCTGGTGGCGCGCGGTCTCGAGCGCCAGCGCGTAGCCGGCGTCGGCATGGCGCATCACACCGCTGGCCGGGTCGTTCCAGAGCACGCGTGCCAGGCGCTGCGCGGCTTGCGGCGTGCCGTCGGCCACCACCACCATGCCCGCGTGCTGCGAGTAGCCCATGCCGACGCCGCCGCCGTGGTGCAGGCTGACCCAGGTCGCGCCGCTCGCGGTGTTGAGCAGGGCGTTGAGCAGCGGCCAGTCGGACACTGCATCGCTGCCGTCGAGCATGGCTTCGGTCTCGCGGTTCGGGCTCGCGACCGAGCCGCAGTCGAGGTGGTCGCGCCCGATCACGATCGGCGCCTTGAGCTCGCCGCTGTGCACCATTGCGTTGAACGCGAGCCCCGCCTGGTGGCGTTCGCCCAGCCCCAGCCAGCAGATGCGCGCGGGCAGGCCCTGGAACGCAATGCGCGCGCGCGCCATGTCGAGCCAGCGGTGGACATGCTGGTTCGCGGGAAACAGCTGCTTGATCCGCGCATCGGTCTTGTAGATGTCCTCGGGGTCGCCCGAGAGCGCAACCCAGCGAAACGGTCCCTTGCCTTCGCAAAACAGCGGGCGCACATAGGCCGGAACGAACCCGGGAAAATCAAACGCGTTCTGCACGCCCGCATCGAGCGCCGCCTGGCGGATATTGTTGCCATAGTCCACCGTGGGAATGCCCAGCGCGTGGAAGTCGAGCATCGCGCGCACCTGCAGCGCGCAGCTGTGTGCGGCTGCAGCCGTGAGGCGCGGGTGCTCGGCCGGGTCGTCGGCCGCGGCGCGCCATTGTTCGATGCTCCAGCCCGCGGGCAGGTAGCCATGCACCAGGTCGTGCGCCGAGGTCTGGTCGGTCACGATATCGGGGCGCAGGCCGCGGGCCCGGGCGCGGCGCGCGAGTTCGGGAAACACTTCGGCCGCATTGGCGCACAGCGCCACGGACACCGCGCGCCGCGCCGCCGTGTGCTGCGCGATCAGTGCCAGCGCCTCGTCGAGATCGTGCGCCTGCTGGTCCACATAGCGCGTGCGCAGGCGCAGGTCGATGCGGCTTTGCTGGCATTCGATGGCCAGCACGCAGGCGCCGGCGAGCACGCCCGCGAGCGGCTGCGCGCCGCCCATGCCGCCCAGGCCCGCGGTGAGGATCCAGCGCCCGGCCAGATCGCCGCCATAGTGCTGGCGCCCGGCCTCGGCAAAGGTCTCGAAGGTGCCCTGCACGATGCCCTGCGAGCCGATATAGATCCAGCTGCCGGCCGTCATCTGGCCGAACATCATCAGGCCCTGGCGGTCGAGCGCATGGAAGTGCTGCCAGTCGGCCCAGTGCGGCACCAGGTTGGAGTTCGCGAGCAGCACGCGCGGCGCGTTCTCGTGCGTCCTGAGCACGCCGACGGGCTTGCCCGACTGCACCAGCAGGGTCTGGTCGGCTTCGAGCCGGAGCAGCGACGCGAGGATCTGGTCGTAGCACTCCCAGTTGCGCGCCGCGCGGCCGATGCCGCCATAGACCACGAGGTCGGCAGGGCGCTCGGCGACCTCGGCATCGAGGTTGTTCTGCAGCATGCGGTAGGCGGCTTCGATGCTCCAGCTGCGGCAGCTCAGCTGCGCGCCGCGCGGCGCGCGCACCACGCGCGCCGGGTCGTGCCGGTGGCCGGCGCCAGGGCTTGCAGTCTCGGTTTTCATGGCGCTTCTCCTTGGGTTGCGGGCCTCTGGCTGGGCAGGCACTGCAGCAGCGCCGCGGGCCAGTCGCCCTGCAGCGCCCACTGGCGCATGGCCTCGATATCGGGCGCGAGGCACCGGTCGTGGGCGAGAAAGGCCACGCGGTCGCGCACGCGGGCGAACTCGGCTTCGAGCAGCGACGAGCTTTTCAGGCGGTGGTCGAACTCCAGCCCCTGGGCCGCGGCCATGGCCTCGATGCCGACGATGACGGCGGTGTTGTCGACCATCTCGCCCAGGCGCCGCGCGGCAAAGGTCGACATCGAGACATGGTCCTCCTGGTTGGCGGAGGTCGGCAGGCTGTCGACGCTGGCCGGATGCGCGAGCGACTTGTTTTCCGAGGCCAGCGCCGCGGCCGTGACCTGGGCCAGCATGAAGCCCGAATGCAGGCCGCTGCCCTGCACCAGGAACGCAGGCAGGCCTGACAGCTGGGTGTCGAGCAGCAGCGCCGTGCGCCGCTCCGACATCGCGCCGATCTCGGCAATGCCCAGCGCCAGGATATCGGCCGCGAATGCCACGGGTTCGGCATGGAAGTTGCCGCCCGAGAGCACCTCGTTGCCGAACACCAGCGGGTTGTCGGATGCGGCATTGGCTTCGGTGACCAGCACGCGCGCGGCATGCTGCAGGTTGTCGAGGCAGGCGCCCATGACCTGCGGCATGCAGCGTATCGAGTACGGGTCCTGCACGCGCCCGCACTGTGCATGCGAGCCGGCAATGGCGCTTCCATCCAGCAGCGCGCGCAGCGCGGCGGCCACGGCGATCTGCCCCGGCTGGCCGCGCGCCGTATGGATGCGCGCATCGAGGGGCTTGACCGAGCCGCGAATCGCTTCCAGCGACAGCGCGCCGGCCACCAGCGCCGCGGCAAAGACATGCTCGGCCGCGAACAGCGCGCTGAGCGCCAGCGCCGTCGAGACCTGCGTGCCGTTGAGCAGCGCCAGGCCTTCCTTGGGTCCGAGCACGAAGGGCGAACGGCCAATGGCCTGCATGGCTTCGCGGCCTGAAATCTGCCGGCCATCGATCCGGGCCTGGCCTTCGCCGATCAGCACGCAGGCCAGGTGCGCGAGCGGGGCCAGATCGCCCGATGCACCGACCGAGCCCTTGGCGGGAATGACGGGAATCACGCCGGCATTGGCCAGATCGAGCAGCGCATCGGCAATGGACGGGTCGACGCCCGAATGGCCGCGTGCCAGTCCCATGGCCTTGGTTGCAAGCACCAGGCGCACGACCGCATCGCTCAGCGCCGGCCCCGTGCCCGCGCTGTGGGACAGTACGAGATTGCGCTGCAGCGCGGCCAGATGGTCATGGGCGATGCGCGTGCTCGCGAGCTTGCCAAAGCCGGTGTTGATGCCATAGACCGCGCTGTCCTCGTTGGCGATGCGCTGCACCGTCATTTGCGAGACCTGCATCGCGGCGCGTGCCTGTGGGTCGATCTGCAGCGCCGCCGCGCCCGCGCAGACGCGTCGCAGCAGCGCCAGATCCACTGCACCGGGGTGCAGCAGCAGCGGGGTGGAGCAATCCGGGGCAGGGACGGTCATCGTGGGTTCCTGGAATTCAACGCACGATAACGCTGATGAACCTGCATTCTTTGAAGGCCAAATGCCGGCTTCGTGCCGGATTTCTCCGGCATGAGCAACTTTGTTTCGGGGCCTTGGAGCGGCTGCGGCTGGCACCGCGCAGAGACCGGGATGGTCCTGAAGCGTGCACTGCATGGTGGCCGGCCGCGATGACAGGGCAGTCCAGCGGTCAGACATTGGCGCCGCGGCAACCAGCCACTTCCGCAACCGAAGCTTTGTCAGTCTTTTGCAACAATGATTGTAAAAGTAATGCGAATCATTATTATTCGTTACTTCTTTTGGCTTTGCGGATGGTTCACGTGCCCTTTCAGTTTCCACAACAGCGCTGCGCGCCGTCCCTGCGTCTGGGTGCCTGGCTTCTTCCCTTGCTGGCAACGGCGGCCGTGCAGGCGCAGGAAGCGACGCTGCTGAACACGGTGGTGGTGACCGGCACGCGCAGCGAGAAGACGCTGGCCGACACCCCCGTGCCGACCGAAGTCGTCGACCGCCGCGAGATGGCGCGCACCCAGGCGCGCACGCTCAAGGATGCGCTCGAGAACGTGCCCGGCCTGCAGCTCACCGAGATCCATGGCAAGTCGGGTTTCCAGGTTTCGCTGCAGGGCATGACCAGCGACCAGGTGCTGGTGCTGATCGACGGCCTGCCGATCTCGGCGAGCACCGGCTCGTCGGTGGACGTATCGCAATACCTGCTGACCGAGGTCGAGCGCATCGAGGTCGTGAAGGGCGCGAGCTCGGCGCAGTACGGCAGCGCGGCAATGGGCGGGGTCATCAATGTGATCACGCGGCGCATCGGGCAGGGGCTGTCGGCTTCGGCCACCGCGGATGTGGGCACCTACGGCGGCCAGGGCGTCGGCAGCCCGGGCAGCGCGCATGGCAATGTGCGCGTGAGCGGCGGCAACCAACACTGGCGCGCGAGCGTTGCCGCCGACGTGCTGGACAACAAGGGCTTCGCGGTCGACCCCGATGCCTGGGCACGCCAGGGCGATGCGATCCGCCGGGAGCAGTACAGCGGCCGCCTCGAATGGCTGCCCACGCCCGCGGGCCAGTTCTGGCTCGATGCGAGCACCTACCGCGAGACCGACACGCAGCGCTACAGCTACTTCGCACCGCCGAACTACGTGCCCCAGCGCAAGACCGAGGACATCACGCGCGACCGGCTGAGCGGTGGTGGCCAGTGGCGCTTCGACAATGGCGTGAAGGCGCGCCTGGCCGGCGTGGCCGAGGACTACGACAGCCGCACCCAGGAATATTCCAACGCCGTGGGCACCGCGCGGCGCGCGTCGAACCAGCGCACCGAGCATGTCTCGCTGCAGGTCGATCTGCCCGCGTGGCAGCGCCAGCTGTGGCAGTTCGGCGCCGACCTGCACCGCGAGCGCCTGCGCCAGAACGCCAACGGTATCTCCGAGCTGGCGCGCGACGCCGAGCGCACTTCGCACGAGCTGTTCGTGCAAAACGACATCCTGTTCAACGACACCTGGGAGCTGGTGCTGGGCCTGCGCGCGCAAGACGATTCGGATTTCGGCATGCACCTCGCGCCCAAGATCGGCCTGCGCGCCAACCTTCCGACGGGCGAAGCGTGGAAGACGGTGCTGCGCGCGAACTTCGGCCAGGCCTACCGCGTGCCCAATCTCAAGGAGCGCCACTATCTGTTCGACCACAGCGCGCTCGGCTATGTCGTGCTGGGCAATCCCAATCTCAAGCCCGAGTCGTCCAACAGCTTCCAGCTCGGCGGCACCGCCATCTGGAATGAGCGCCTGAGCCTGAGCGCCAACCTGTTCCACAACCGGGTGCGCGATCTGATCCAGACCGACACCGACAGCTTCACCGTCATCGACGGCATTGCCGCCTATACCTACCGCAACGTATCGCGCGCACGCACCCAGGGCCTCGAGACCGGCGCGAAGTGGCAGGCCAGCAGCGCGCTGGCGCTGAACGCCGGCTACACCTTCACCGACACCGAGGACCTGAACACCGGCCAGGAGCTCACGCGCCGCCCGCGCTCGATTGCGCGCATCGGCCTGGACTGGCAGCTGCAGCCCGCGACCGAGCTGTCGCTGCGCGCGCGCCACCAGAGCAGCGAGCTCGCGGCCTCGGGCAGCCCCGCGCGCTCGCCGGGCTGGGCCACGCTGGATTTCGTCGTCAACCAGAAGCTCGGCCGCAACGTGACCGCGTTCCTGGGGGTGAAGAACCTGACGGACCGGCAGCGCGACTTTTCCAATGCCAGCGATTTCGGGCCCGTGGCGGGGCGCTTCGTCTACCTCGGCGCCCGCATCAGCCTGGACGCCCTTCGTTAATCACAGAAAGCAACTGCAATGATCCCAAACTCTTCCCTGGCTTTGAGCAAGACCGCGCTGGCCCTGGCCCTCGCCATGGCCCTCACGGCATGCGGCGGTGGCGGTGGCGGCGATGACGCCGTGGCCGATCCGACCACGCCCGTCGTGACGCCCCCGACGACCAATCCGACCCCCAACCCGACCCCCAATCCCGTGCCCGCGGCCGGTTTCACGCAGTCGGCGCAATGGAATCTGGTGCTGCCGGCATCGGGCAGCGCGGCCTGCTATGACTTCAACGCCAGGGCGGAGGTCGCCGACTGCAGCGGCAATGCCTGGGATCTGAAGGTGAAGAGCGCGGGCATGACGGCGACGTTCTGGACCAACAGCGGCACCAGCGGCACGGGCCAGGGCGGCGCGTTCGGCGGCCCGCTGACCCACAGCTGGACCCAGCTCAAGACCTGGGCCAACGCCACCACCGATCCCACGGCCGGCGCGCTGCCCGCCTCGGTGTATGCCAAGGATTCGGCGAGCGGCGTGTTCAGCGGCGGCAACTCGATTGCCTCGGCCGCGTTCGAATACGGCGTCGGCGGCAGCACCGACCATCTGCTCTATCCCAACTACCGCACCTTCCTGATCACGACAGACAGCGCGAGCGCGAGCACTGCCGGTACGCTCGGCGCGCCGGTGTTCGCGCTGCAGGTCACGGGCTACTACGGCGGCGCGGGCGGCACGACCTCAGGTTACCCGTCGTTCCGCTGGGTCGACCGCAGCGCGCCGGCCGCGGTGCGCAGCGCGAGCGTCAATGCCTCCGGCGCCGACTGGGTCTATTTCGACCTGGCCGCGGGCGCGGTGAGCAGCGCCAGCGGCACCTGGCACATTGCCTTCAACCGCTACAACTTCAAGCTCAATGGCGGCGAGTCGGGCAGCGGCAAGGTGGCCGGTTTCCTGGCCAAGACGCCCGCCGGTTTCTATGATGCCGCCGGCAAGCCGGTCGCGGCCCAGTTCACCGCCGCGGCCAATCTGACGGCCACGGCCGCCGATCTGGGCGCCTCGGACCTCGCGCTGCCGGCCACTGCCGCGCGCTGGGTCAAGGACACGACCGCCTCGCCGCTGCAGCCGAGCCCCGCCTACACCGGCACCTACCCGAACCCGCTGAACTACGGCTGGTTCACCTACCACCCGACGGTGGCCGCCTCGACAGCCGCCGGCCTGCCCGCGGTGGCGCATCTGATCAAGGCCAACAGCGACAGCGCGAGCCTGCTGCGCGGCGGCGAGGGCAATACCTACGCGCGCTTCCATGTGTCGAAGATCGCGTATGCGAACCCGAGCGTCGCGACCAGCCAGCAGACCTGGACCATCGACTTCGACGTCCAGCCCTGATGCCCTGCACCCGGCGGCGCAGCCCGCCGCCGGGTTGCCACTCCGACCCATTCCCCATTGAATTCAACATGACCGATCCCTCCAATGACACGCTGCACGCGCGCCACGCGCAGCTGCAGCAAAGCGAACCCCAACTGCGCATCCGCGACCGCGCGCTGCGCCTGGGCGTGAGCGAAGCCCAGCTCGTGGCCGCCGATTGCGCGCTCGTATCGACCGCGCTGGCCGGCACGGCCCAGGAACTGTTTGGCGCGCTGGGCGCGCTCGGCCCGGTGATGGCGCTGTCGCGCAACGACTGGACGGTGCATGAGCGCCACGGCAGCTATCTCGACATCCAGGCCACGGGCCCGGTCGGCATCGTGCTCGGGCCGGACATCGACCTGCGCCTGTTCTTCGGCAGCTGGAAGTACTTCTACGCCGTGACCGAGAACGGCCGCCAGAGCCTGCAGTTCTTCGACAAGGCCGGCATGGCGGTGCACAAGATCTATCGCACCGAGCAGACCGATGGCGCGGCCTGGGATGCGTATGTCGCGCGCTTTGGCGCGGCGCACAAGCCCGAGGTCGTGACCGAGCCGATCACCGTGGTCATGGAGCCCGACACCCCGTCGGATGCCGCCGGGCTGCGCAGCCACTGGCTGGCGCTCAAGGACACGCATGATTTCTTCACCATGCTGCGCCAGTTCAAGGTCTCGCGCCTGGGCGCGCTGCGCGCCGCGGGCGAGGACCTCGCGCAGCCGGTCGAGGCCGATGCGGTCGAGCGCATGCTCGGCGGCGCGGCCGAAACCGCGCTGCCGATCATGTGCTTCGTTGCCAACCGCGGCATCGTGCAGATCCACACCGGCCCGGTGAAGAAGCTGCTGCGCACCGGCCCCTGGTTCAACGTGCTCGACGAAGCCTTCAACCTGCATCTGAACACCGAGGCCGTCGCCTCGAGCTGGGTGGTGCGCAAGCCCACGACCGACGGCTGGGTCACGTCGCTGGAGCTGTTCACCGCGAGCGGCGAGCTGATCGTGCAGTTCTTTGGCGCGCGCAAGCCCGGCCAGCCCGAGCTGGACGGCTGGCGCGAACTGCTGCAGTCGCTGAGCCCGCAGGCGCTCGCCGCCTGATGCCCCGGGGGCCGCACCCGGCCCCCTTCCTTTTGCCATTCCACTCCGGTCACCATGAACATTTTTCGCGCCGCGCTGCTCGCGCTGCTTTGCAGCGCCCCCCTGGCACAGGCGGGCGCCCCGGCGCGCGTCGTCGGCCTGGGCGGGCCGATCACCGAAATCGTCTATGCGCTGGGCGCGGGCGAGCGCCTGGTCGGCGCCGATGCCTCGAGCATTTATCCGCCCGAGGCGCTCAAACTCCCCAAGGTCGGCTATTACCGATCGTTTTCGATCGAGGGCGTGGCCAGCCTCAAGCCCGATCTGGTGCTGGCTTCCGAAGACAGCGGCCCGCCCCAGGCGCTCGAGCAGTTGCGCCGGCTGGGCAGCCCGGTCGTGGTGCTACCTTCGGCGCCCAATGCGCAGGCGCTCGAGCAGCGCATCATGGGCGTGGCGCGCGCGCTCGACATCGAGGCGCGCGGCGCGGCGCTGTTGCAAAAGATCCAGGCCGAACTGCAGGCTGTGCAGCCCGGGGCTGCGAAGCCGCGCGTGCTGCTGATCAGCAGCCATACCGGAAAACTCCAGGGCGCGGGCGACGATACGGCCGCGGCCGCGATGCTGCAGCTGCTGGGCGCGACCAATGTGCTGGCCGGCCAGCGCGGCTACAAGCCGCTGTCGGCCGAGGCCGCGATGGCGCTGCGCCCGGAGGTGATCGTCACCGGCAATATGTCGGTCCAGGCCAGCGGCGGTGTCGAGGCCTTTCTCGCCCAGCCGGGCCTGGCCGCGACGCCCGCGGCCAAAAGCCGGCGCGTGGTCGTGATGGACGACCTGCTGCTGCTGGGCTTTGGCCCGCGTCTGCCCGAGGCGTTGCGCCAGCTCCAGATGGGGTTCACGGGCAAGGCGCGCTGAGATGGCAGCCGATAGCGCCGTGCTGCAGCCTGCCGCTCCCGCCATTTCCGCTGTGCGCCCGCGCTTTCGCGCCGGGCCCGGCGCCGTGCTGGCCGCGCTGTGCCTCGTTCTATTGTTGATGGCGCTGGGCGCGGCCGGCAGCGGCGCGCTGCACATTCCGCGCATGCAGCTGCCGGCACTGCTGTGGTCCGTGCCCAGCAGCGACGAGGCGCTGATGTGGCGCAATATCCTGATCGAGGTGCGGCTGCCGCGCATCGCGCTGGGCATCGTGGCCGGCGGCGGGCTGGCGCTGGCCGGCGCGGTGATGCAGGCGCTGTTTCGCAATCCGCTGGCCGAGCCCGGGCTGATGGGCGTGTCGCTGGGCGGCGCGACGGGCGCGGTCGTGGCCATCGTGCTGGGCACGGGCAGTTTGCTGGGCGTTGCCTCTGCGGCTTTTGCGGGCAGCCTGGCGGCCACCGCCTTGGTCTACAGACTGGGCAGCCGGCGCCCGGGCGTCGCCAACCTGCTGCTCGCGGGCGTGGCGATCAACGCGCTGTGCGCGAGCATCGTCGGCTTTTTCACCTTCCAGGCCAGCGATGTGCAGCTGCGCAACCTCACTTTCTGGAACATGGGGAGCCTTGCGGGCGCGAACTGGCCATTGCTGGCATGGCTCGCGCCGCTGGTTGCCGCGCTGAGCGCGCTGCTGCTGCGCGACTGGCGCGCGATGAACGCGCTGCTGCTGGGCGAGCGCGAGGCGCAGCATCTGGGCTTCGACCTCCAGCGCCTGCGCCGCCGGCTGGTGGTGCTGACGGCGCTGCTGGTCGGCCCGCTCGTGGCCGTGACCGGCACCATCGGCTTTGTCGGGCTGGTCGTGCCGCATCTGATCCGCCTGCCGCTGGGCGCCGACCACCGCTGGCTGCTGCCCAATTGCCTGGTGGGCGGGGCGATCGCGCTGACGCTGGCCGACTGGTTTGCGCGGCTCGCGGTGATTCCCGCGGAGCTGCCGATCGGAATCGTGACGAGCCTCGTTGGCGGACCGTTCCTGCTCTGGATGCTCTCCAGAAAAGGAACCACCCCCTGAGCCGCTTACGCGGCTTCCCCCTCTCATCCTTCGGTGGAGGGGGACGGCACCCTCGCTGCGGGGCGGCCCTTGCTCGGTGCCCCTGGCCTGTGCCATGCCAATTCATAGGGAGTGAACGGTGTATCGAATGATGGGTAAATGATATGTTAGCGGGACATAACTTGGGCTGCCACCGCGGCGCCCGCCAGATCCTGAGCGGCATCGATCTGGAACTGCGTCCCGGCGAAGTGCTGGGCGTGCTGGGCGCCAATGGCGCGGGCAAGAGCACGCTGCTGGCCACGCTGGCCGCTGAACTTCCGTCCAGTGAAGGGCGGCTCGAACTCGACGGCCGCGCACTGGCCGACTGGGCCCCGCAGGCGCTCGCGCGCCGGCGCGCGGTGCTGCCGCAGTCGCCGAGCCTGGGCTTCGATCTGTCGGTGCGCGATGTGGTGGCGATGGGCGCCTATCCCTTTCCCGAGATCGACCCGGCCGCGCATGCAGCGCTGTTGCGCGAGGCATTGGCGCAGGCGGATGCGATGGCGCTGGCCGATCGGCGGTACCTGGGTCTGTCGGGCGGCGAGCAGCAGCGCGTGCAGTTCGCGCGCGTGCTGGTGCAGGTGCTCGGTGCACGCGCCGCAGGGGAGTACCGCGTGCTGCTGCTCGACGAGCCGACCGCGAGCCTCGATCCGCGCCACCAGCTGCTGCTGCTGCGCACGGTGCAGGCGCTGGCGCGCGCGCAGGGCATTGCGGCGCTGGTGGTGCTGCACGATGTCAATCTGGCGGCGCAGTGGTGCGACCGGTTGCTGCTGCTGGCCGGGGGCCGCATGGTGGCGCAGGGCACGCCGGCCGAGGTGCTGACGCCATGTGCGCTCGAGCAGGTCTACGAGATGCCGGCCAGCGTGCTGCCGCATCCGCTGCTGGCGCACGCGCCGCTGGTCGTGTTCAGCGCTGGTATTTGAGCAGCCGGCCCTTGTAGGCCGGCAGCAGTGCGCTGGCCGCGCGGTCCAGGCGCTGCTCCTCGACGCCAAAGCCGAGTTCGGCCATCTGGCGGGTGAACGCCGAGCGGTTGCCGCGGTCCGGGTCCACCACCCAGATCTGCGCGGCCGGTGTGCAATGCGATTCGATGTACAGGGGCAGGGTGGCGCGCGCATCGCGCTCGTAGAGCAGGTCGCTGCCGACGATCAGGTCGAAGCGCCCGTCGACGGCCCAGGCCTCGCTTTGCTCGCTGGTGGCGGATTGGAACTCGGCCGGCAGGCTTCTTGCGCCGTGCGTGAGGTCGTCATGGTCGCGGTCGGCAATGTCCATGCGCTCGTAAGCGGTCGCGTCGGAATGCGTTGCACCCCAGTGGCCGATGCGGAATTTCATCGGCGGCAGGTGGTTCAGGCGCAGGTTCTCGCGCATGAAGGCGCCGGCCAGCGGGTGGCAGTCGCTCGCGGTGATGTCCTCGCCGCGGCGGTGGCACATCAGGCTGGTCAGCCCCAGGCCGCAGCCAAGCTCGAGAATGCGCTCGCCGGCCACGCGCGGGCGTGCCGCCACGCAGGCCGCGAGCTGCTCGCCGGACGGCCAGAGCAAACCGAACAGGGGCCAGAACGCGTCGGAGATGCCCAGCCTCTCGGCTTCGCCTTGCGGGTCGTCGAACTGCTGCTTGTCGAGCAGCGAACGGATGGTGAGCTGCTCCACGCCGTCGACGGCAATGGATTCCTGCTTGGTGAGATAGCCTGACATGGGCTGGGAGACGCGCCTGCGCCATGGGGACGAGGCGGTATCGGTGAAGAAGCGTGCAGTATGGGGCTTTTGCCTACACGCTTCGCGCCGTAAGGACACAGGCAGGCCATTTTTGCCGGGCACAATGGCTGCCGACCTCCAGGCGACTCACAAAGGAAATTCCCATGGCTGCAACCGGTTTGCTGATGTTGATCGACGACATCACCGCCTTGCTCGACGACATCGCATTGATGGCAAAGACCGCCGCGCGCCAGTCGACCGGCATGGCCGACGACGTGGTGACGATGACCAAGCTGGCCACGCAAAAGACCGCGGGCGTGCTGGGCGATGATCTCGCGCTCAACGCCGAGCAGGTCTCGGGCGTGCAGTCGGACCGCGAGCTGTCGGTGGTGTGGGCCGTGGCCAAGGGCTCGCTGATCAACAAGGTGATCCTGGTGCCCGCGGCGCTGCTGATCAGCGTGTTCCTGCCCTGGCTCATCATTCCGCTGCTGATGGTCGGCGGCGCGTTCCTGTGCTACGAAGGCGTCGAGAAAATCATTCATTCCTGGCAGAAACGGCAGGCGCGACTCGCAGGCACGGCGCATGCAGTCGCGGCGCCAGTGGCTGCCACTCCAGAGGAGATGGCGGCGCTCGAGAAGAGCAAGATCAGCGGTGCGATCCGCACCGACTTCATCCTGTCGGCCGAAATCATCGCGATTGCGCTGGGCACGGTCTCGTCCGAGCCGCTGATCGAGCAGGCCGCGGTGCTGTCGCTGGTCGCGCTGCTGGTCACGGTGGTGGTCTACGGCCTGGTGGCGCTGATCGTACGGCTCGACGACGTCGGCCTGGCGCTGATGGCGCGCAGCAGCGCCGCCGCCAAGTCCCTGGGCCGCGGTATTCTCACAGCCACGCCCTGGCTGATGCGCACGCTGTCGATCGTCGGCACGGCCGCGATGTTCCTCGTCGGCGGCAGCCTGCTGGTGCATGGCATGCCCTTCATCGAGCATGGCCTGGACACGGCGGTGCAAGCGATCGCCAACTGGCCGATTGCCGGCTTCTGGCGCTTCCTGTTGCCGCAGCTGGTGCATGTGGCGGTGGGGGCGCTGGTCGGCTGCGTGGTGCTGGCGGTGGTCACGATGGTGCAGCGGATGCGGGGGAAGGGGAAGGCGGCGCATTGAGCGTGCTCATGGGTTCATCCGAGCCCAGGCCGCCTACGGGTGCATCGGGGCGCGATGCACCCTGCGGCAATTCTCACCCCCACCCACCCCCCAGCGCCTTGTACAGCTGCACCCGATTCTCCAGCTCCGCCTGGTGCAGTCGCACGACCTCCAGTTCGGCTGCATAGAGATTGCGCTGGGCATCGAGCTCCTCGATATAGCTCGCATATCCCGCCTGGTAGCGGTCATGCGCAAAGCCCAGGCTTTGCTGCAGCACATCGCGGCGCTCGACGGCGTGGCGCGTCTGCTGCGCGAGGCGCACCGTACCCGTGAGCGCGTTTTCGGTATCGGCAAAAGCCGCCAGTACCGCGCCGCGGTAGGCCAATGCCGCCTGGTCGCGCTGGGCGCTCGCGGCATCGGCCTGGCCCTGCAGGCGGCCGGCGTCGAACAGCGGCGCGAGCAGGCTGCCGCCCAGGCTCCACACGGTAAGCGGGTTGTAGGAAAGCGCATTGACCAGCAGGCTGCCGACGTTCGCGCTCAGGTTGACCTGGGGCAGGAAGGCCGCGCGCTGGGCCTGCAGCTGGTGGTCGCTGGCAGCGAGCAGCGCGGCCGCGCGCGCAATGTCGGGGCGGCGCTCGAGCAGCTGCGAGGGCAGGGTTGCGGGCACGGCGGGCAACTGCAGCGCCTGCAGGGGCACGCTCGCTGCGGGTGGTGCGCCTCCTGCCTGGCCCAGCAGCAGGTTCAAAGCATTCAACTGCCTGTCGACCTGCCAGTTCAACTGCTCGAGCTGCTGCTGCACGGCCGCGCGCTCGGCGCGCGCCTGGGTCTGCTGCAGCTGCGAGATATAGCCCACGCGCACCTGGTCGAGCGCCAGTTCGAGCGCACGCTCGCGCGCGGCCAGCGTTGCCGCGCTGATCGCCTGCTGCGCCTGCAGCGCGCGCAGCCCGACATAGGCCTGCACGGTGGTGGCGGCCACATTGAGGGCGACCGCATCGCGGTCCGCCTGGCTGGCCACGAGGCGCGCGCCCGCGGCCTGGGTCAATTGCGACAGCCGGCCCCAGACATCGATTTCCCAGCTTGCCTGCAACCCGGGCTGCACCGAGCGCGTATGCGTGGGGCCCAAGGCGCCCAGGCTGCGCCCGGACTGCGCGCCCAGCGTCGCGTTGAGCTGGGGCGTGCCGGCCACTCCTGCAATGTCCAGCTGCGCCTGGGCTTCGCGCACGCGCGCCAGCGCGGTCCGCAGGTCGTTGTTCTGCACCAGCGCCTGGGCCACCACGCGGTCGAGTTCGGGGTCGCCCAGCTGGCTCCACCAGTGGCTCGCAATGGCGGTGGGGGCCGAGGCCGGCGCCGGCACGCTCCACTGCGCAGGAAGCTCCACGGACGCTGCGGGGTGCGGCTCGTTGGCAGGCACGGCCGCGCAGCCGGCAAGCACTGCGGCTGCGAGCAGCGCCAGGGCGGTGGGGCGCAGGCCGCTCATGGCTGCGCTCCCTGGTCCCGCGTGTCGACATGCGCAATGACCGACATGCCCGGGCGCAGGCGCGCAGCCAGCGGCTGGCCCGCGTCGATCGCGATCTTCACGGGCAGACGCTGCACGACCTTGGTGAAGTTGCCTGTCGCGTTGTCGGCCTTGAGCACGCTGAATTCCGAGCCCGTGGCCGGCGCCAGCTCGAGCACCCTGCCGGTGAACGCGGCGCCCTCGAGCCCATCGACGGTGAAGCGCGCGCGCTGGCCGATGCGCACGCGCGCGGTCTGGGTTTCCTTGAAGTTGGCCATGACCCACAGCTGCGGCGGCACCACGTAGAGCAGCTGGCTGCCCGCGGCCACATACTGGCCCTGGCGCACCGACACTTCGCTGGCCTGGCCATCGCTGGGCGCGCGCACCGTGGTGTTGTCGAGGTTGATCTGCGCCTGACGCAGCTGCGCCTGGGCGACCTGCACCGCGGCTTCGAGCGCGCCGCGGTTCACCGTCGTGGCCTTGATGCCTTCGCGCCCGATCGCGATGTCGGCCTGCGCCTTGTCGACATTGGCCGCGGCCAGCCGCGCCGTGGCGCGCACCTTGTCGCGCTCGTTGAGCGATACCGAGCCGCGCGCAGCCAGCTCTTCGACGCGCTCGAGCTCGGCGCGCGCGCGTTCGCTTTCCGCGCGCGCCGCGGCCAGCGTGGCCTGGCGCACCTGCAGCCCGGCCTGGTTCTGCGACTGGGTCTGCGCCGAATTGGCCAGCTGCGCGCGTGCATTGGCCACCTGGGCTTCGGCCTGGGCCAGCGCCGCGGCGTAGCTGCGCGTGTCGATATGCACCAGCGGCTGGCCCGCTTTCACATGCTCGTAGTCGTGCACCAGCACTTCGGTCACATAGCCGTTGACCTGCGGCGCGAGCACCGTCACCTGGCCGCGCACATAGGCGTTGTCGGTGGAGATGTCGCTGGTCGCGAAAGGCCCGAGGTCCCACGCGCGCAGCACCAGCACGATGCCGATGGCGCCCACGGCGGCCATCAGCAATGCGCTGCGCAGGCTGGGGCGCTCCTTCTTGGGCGTGGGGGAGGGGCCGGCGGCGGCCGGCGCGGGAGCAGGGGTGGGAGTGGGATTGGGGGGCGTGGCGCTCATGGTGTTGGATCTTTATAGGGAGCGAAAGTCGGTGAGGGGTCAGCGGGCAACGGGCACGGGGCCGGCGCGCGCGGCGGGCGTGGGGGCGTCGTCTTCGGGAAGAGGCTCCACGGCGCCATCGGTGCCGACCTCGGGCGTGGTGTCGGCAGTGCGCTGCGCATTGCGCACCGCCTCGCGCCGGCTTGCGCGGCGCGCGCGCCCGGCCTCGAACAGCGACCAGGCGAGATACGCGAAGGCCACCAGCGCCACCACGCGGAACACATCGTTCCAGGCGCGCACCTGGGCCTCGCGGCGCACGACCTGCGCGAGCTGCGCCGTGGCCTGCGCGGCGCGCAGCGCCGGGTCCGTGATCTGGCTGGCCAGCGCCTGCTGCTGCAGTTGCAATCGCTGCGCGACCTGCGCCTCGGCCGGGTTGATCTGCTGCGACAGGGCCACGGTATAGGCCTGCGCGCGCTGGGTCTGGAAGCTGCCCAGCAGCGCCGCGCCCGCGAGCCCGCCCAGCGACTGCGTCAGGGAGATCGTCAGCACCGCCGTCAGCATGTGGCTCGGGCCGTTTTTCAGGCCCTGCACGATGCCCTGGAGCATCAGCGGGCCCAGGAAGATGCCCGAGCCCAGCGCCAGCAGGAACTGGCTCAGGAAGAAGTCCGCGGGCCGGTCGAGGCTCGTGCGGCCGAAGTCCAGCCAGGTCGCCACGCCCAGCAGCACCAGCGCCGCGAGCAGCTGCTTGCCCGCGTGCTCGATATCGAAGGTCCATGCCGACGCCAGCATGCCCAGCAGCGTGCCCGCGAGGATCACGCCGAACAGCGGCTGCATCTGATCGGGCCCCATGCCCAGCGTGCGCAGCATGCCGACCACGCCATAGCTCTGCTCGGTGGTCAGGAAGCGCAGCACGATCGCGCCAATGACGAAGCGGATGGTCGCGCCCTGGGTGAACCAGCGCGTGTGCAGCAGCGGGTTGCTGCGGTGGTGCTCGAGGTACAGCCCGGCGAGCAGCAGCACGATCGCGCCGATCAGCATCCAGGCCAGCTCGGGCGCATTGAGCCACCAGCGCGTCGTGCCCTGCACCAGTACCGCGACCAGCAGGCCCACGCCCGGCACCAGCAGCGCGATGCTGAGGAAGTCGCGCTTCTCGAATGCCTGGAACTGCGCGCCCGCGGGCAGCTTGAGCAGCACGACGGCCGCAAAGGACAGCAGCGCCAGCCCGGCCTCGAACCAGTAGAGGTTGTGCCACTGGCCGTGGTTCAGCAGGCTCGGCGAAAGCAGCCAGGCCAGCGGCGTGGCGAGCTGGCTGATGCCCACGCCCAGCACCAGCATCTTGAGCACGTGCACGCGCGGCATCGACTGCAGCATGTAGAGCGTGGCGAGCGACGTGCAGGCCGCCGCCGCCAGGCCGCTCGCGCCGCGCAGCCACATGAGACTCTGCGCGCTGCCCAGCACCAGGTGCAGCAGGCACAGCAGCGCATACAGGCCCAGGCTGATCTCGGTGAACAGGCGCATGCCGTACTGCTGGCGGAACTTGAAGACCAGCAGGTTGGCGGTGACGCTGAACGTGACATAGGCGCCCGTGAACCAGGCGGCCTCGCTGGGCGTGAGGCCCATCTGGCCCTGGATGGTCGGCAGGTTGACGCTGAACAGCGCATTGCCCAGCCCGCCCGTTATGCCGACGAGAATCGCGACCAGCGCGTAGCACACGCGCTCCCAGGGCGCATGCGAGAGCATCGCGGGCGAGCCGGGCAGCGCGGGTTTTTCATGCTCCTCCCAGTCGGGCGGGCGGCGCAGATAGACGGGCTCGGATACGGGCGCTTCAGACACGGGAAGCGGTGTCCTTGGCATCGGGCTGCAGCCCGCGGCGGATCACGTCGAGCGCCTGCTGCGCCAGGCGCCGGCGTTCGGCATCGCTCGTGCCGCGCAGCGCGGCGCCCAGCATGCCGATCAGCAGCGACAGATCGCCGGCCTGGATATCGGCGCGCACCAGGCCCTGCGCCTGCGCGCGCTCGAGCGCGGGGGCGAAGGTTCCCCAGACCTGCTGGCGCACAGGGTCGAAGCGCGGGTCGCTGAGGCTCGTGCTGCGCCAGTAGTCGGACAGCGCGGGCGAGCGCACGATGCGCTCGGACAGATAGGCCATCAGCGCAAAGAAGGCATCAGGCCGGTCCTGCAATGCCTGTGCCTGCTCCTTGAGCCGCTCGGTCGTGCGCTCGAGCAGCGCCAGCAGGATCGCGTCGCGGTCAGGGAACTGACGGTAGAGCGTCGCGCGGCCCACGCCCGCGCGCTCCACCACGAGTTCGAGCGGCGCATTGACGCCATGAGCAATGAACACGGCGTCGGCCGCATCGAGCAGCTGCGCGCGGCGCGTCGCGGCATCGGGGCGTTTGGTGGGGGTGGACTTCATGATGGCAATTATCGGACAACTTTGTCCGTTAATTCATTGGCGCTCGATTGTCCCTGATGCGCCTGGTCCCTTTCAGGCGCGCTGCGTGCGTTCGCGCTCGATGCCCCGGCCGATGGTGGCGGCCATCATGTCCAGCTCCTGGGCCAGCACCTCGAGGATGTCGTCGAGCGTGACCAGGCCGATCAGCACCTGCTGCGGCGCGACGACCGGAATGCGCCGCACGCCATGCGCGCGCATGCTGCGCAGCACGTCGATCAGCGAGGCATCCTCGGCCGCCGTCACGGGTTTGGCGCTCATCACGTCGCCGACCGTGAGCTTGTCCGGCTGCAACTCGGGCGCGACCACGGAAATCACGATGTCGCGGTCGGTGAGCAGGCCCGCGACGGTGCGCAGGCCGTGGGTTTCATCGACCACGACCAGCGCCCCGACATGGTATTCGCGCATCAGCCGGGCGGCCGTGACGAGGTCGGTATGGCGAAAGGCAATGGCCACTTCGCGCGTGCAGATGTCGCCCGCGGTCAAACGTTCGCTCATGGCAGCCTCCAGCAGAAAAAAGCGGTCTGCGGCCGGGCAGTGCGCCCCGGAGCCTGTGCCGATCATGGCTCCAACGCCCTTGCCGGTCAATTGCGCCCGGTCTCCACCACACGCGTTTCTGTCCTACCCGGGGGATGGGCGCGCATGGCTAGGCTGGAGCCCTGGTCTGCGCCGCGGGCTGGCGCCGCACCGTAGGGCGACGTGTCTGCCGTCATTTCGAGAAGGTCCGCGCACCATGCTGCTCTCCGTTGCTTCCGCCGCCCCCCTGATTGGCGCCCCCCTTCGCGCCTCGCTCGGCGCCCCGGCTCCGCAGTCCAAGCCCGCGCTGCGCCTGGTGCCCGATCCGCCGGCAGTACCCAGCGAGCGCGAGATCCTCGCCCAGGAGCTCGATCGCACCCCGGCGCGCATTTCCTCCAAATATTTCTACGACCAGCGCGGCTGCGAGCTCTTCGAGCAGATCACGCGCCTGCCCGAGTACTACCCCACGCGCACCGAAAAGGCGCTGCTGCTCGCGCGCGGCGCCGAGATCGCGCGCAGCGTCGGGCCCGTGACCAGCCTGATCGAGCTCGGCGCCGGCAACTGCGAGAAAGTGCGCTTGCTGCTGCCCGCGCTGCAGCCCAAATGTTTCGTCGGCGTCGACATTGCCGGCGAGTTCGTGCAGGCGGCCGTCGACCAGGTGGGCCAGGAATTTCCCGGGCTTGAAGTCTGCGCCGTCGGAGCGGACATCACCGCGCCCGTGCAACTGCCCGCGCAGATCGCGCCCGAAGGCCGGCTGGTGTTCTACCCCGGCTCGTCGATCGGCAACTTCAACCCCAGCGGCGCGATGACGCTGCTGCGCCAGATGCGCGCGCTCGCGGGCGAGGGTGGGGGGCTGCTGATCGGCATCGACCTGCCCAAGCCCACCGCGGTGCTCGAAGCCGCCTACGACGATGCAGCTGGCGTCACAGCCGAGTTCAATGTCAATGCGCTGCGCCATGTGAACCAGGTGCTGGGCAGCGATTTCGACACCGCGCAGTGGCAGCATGTGGCGCTGTTCAACCATGCGCGCTCGCGCATCGAGATGCATCTGCAGGCGCGCGAGGCGCTGCAGGTGCGCTGGCCCGGCGGCGCGCGCGCGTTTGCCGCGGGCGAGCGCATCCATACCGAAAACAGCTACAAATACCCGCTGCCGCTGTTCCTGCAGATGCTCACGCAGGCGGGGTTCCAGGGAGCGCACGCCTGGACGGACGACAACGACTGGTTTGCCGTGATCCATGCTCAGGCCTGAAGACCAGGGGCCCGCGCCCCAGACCCTGTCCCCGCTCGGCCTGGCCTATGCGAACGTGCGCCAGGCCAGCCTGGCGCTGGCCGCGCCGCTGTCGCCCGAGGATTGCTGCGTGCAGTCCATGCCCGATGCCAGCCCGGTCAAATGGCATCTCGCGCACACCACCTGGTTCTTCGAGACCTTCGTGCTCGAGCCCAACGAGCCGGGGTTTGCACCTTTCCACCCGGCCTTTCGCGTGCTGTTCAACTCCTACTACCAGGGCGTGGGCGCGCGCCACCCGCGCGCCGAGCGCGGGTTGATCACGCGCCCGGCGCTGCAGCAGGTGTTCGACTATCGCCAGCAGGTCGATGCGCGCATGCAGGCGCTGCTCGCACGGCCGCTCGAGGCCCCACTGCAGGCGCTGATCGAGCTCGGCTTGCAGCACGAGCAGCAGCACCAGGAGCTGCTGCTGACCGATATCAAGCATCTGCTGTCGCGCAATCCGCTGTTGCCGGCGTACGCCAACGCCATCCCTTCGCAAGCAGCGGCACCCGTGCCCATGCGCTGGCTGCCGCTGGCGGCAGGCCTGTACGAGATTGGCCATGCGGGCGCAGGCTTTGCGTTTGACAACGAACTGCCGCGCCACCGCGTGTATCTCAACGGCTGCGCACTGGCCTCGCGCCCCGTGAGCAATGCCGAATACCAGGCCTTTGTCGATGGCGGTGGCTATGCCGAACCCGCGCACTGGCTGGCCGAAGGCTGGGACTGGCTGCAGTCGCGCGGCCGCACGGCGCCGCTGTACTGGCAGCGCGGCGAGGACGGCGGCTGGGCCGAATTCACGCTGCATGGCCTGCAGCCGCTGGCGCCCGCGCAGCCCGCAGTGCATCTGTCGTATTACGAGGCCGATGCCTATGCGCGCTGGGCCGGCGCGCGGCTGCCGACGGAGGCTGAATGGGAATGCGCGGCGCGCGAATTCGCCGCCCCGGCCGAGGCAGCCTCAGCGCAGTGGCTGCACCCGAGGATGGAGGACGCGCCGGGCGAAGTCTGGGAATGGACCCAGTCGAGCTATGCGCCGTATCCGGGCTTTGTGACCGCGGCGGGCGCCGTGGGCGAATACAACGGCAAGTTCATGGTCAACCAGTATGTGCTGCGCGGCGGCTCGTGCGCTTCGCCCCCGGGCCATGTGCGGCCCAGCTACCGCAACTTCTTTCCCACAGGTGCGTGCTGGCAGTTCACGGGCCTGCGTCTGGCCCGCGACCTTTAAACGGCCAACTGCACGAACACCGTCTCCGCAGGCGCATGCACCTGCGCGAGCGTCGATTGCGCGAGCAGGCGCGGCCCACCCGGCAGCTGCAGGCTGTAGACCAGATGGCTGCCGCGGAACTTGCATTCGAGCACCTCGGCCGGCAGTCCCGTCGCGCCCAGGCCCAGCTGCTCGGGGCGCACCAGCACTTCGGCGCCTTCATCGTTGGGATAGTGCGGCAGCGTGGCAGGCAGCTGGCCCAGCGCCGTCTGCCAGCCGCCCGCGGCATGGGGCGTCGCGGGCAGCAGCACGCCTTCGCCGACGAATTGTGCCACCTCACGAGTTGCGGGCGCGCAGTAGACCTGCATGGCCGAGCCCCACTGCATCAATCGTCCGCGCGCCATCACGCCGATATGGTCGGCCATCGCAAAGGCTTCGTGCTGGTCGTGCGTGACCATCAGCGCGGTGGCCTGCGCCTGCTTGAGAATCGCGCGCACCTCGCGCGCAATGCTCTCGCGCAGGCTTGCGTCGAGGCTGGAGAAGGGCTCGTCCATCAGCAGCAGCCGCGGGCGCGGCGCGAGCGCGCGCGCCAGCGCCACGCGCTGCTGCTGGCCGCCCGAGAGCTCGTGTGGCCAGCGCTTTTGCATGCCCTGCAGGCCCACGAGCTCGAGCATCTCGGCCACGCGCGCCGCGCGCTCGGCCGCGGGCAGCCGGTGCAGGCCAAACGCCACATTGCCCGCCACGTCGTGGTGCGGAAACAGCGCATGCTCCTGGAACACCATGCCGATATCGCGGCGCTGCGGCGGCACGCAGTGGCCGGGCGCCGAGACCGGCTGCCCCTGCAGCGCGATGGCGCCCGCGCGCACCGGCTCGAAACCCGCGATCGCGCGCAGCAAGGTGGTCTTGCCGCAGCCCGAGGCGCCAAGCAGGCAGCCGATCTCGCCCTGGGCCAGGGTCAGGCCCACGCCATGCACCACCACAGTGTCGCCATAGCCCAGCGAAACATCCTTGACTTCAAGCATTTGCATTTCCTTCATCGGTCGGTCTGCCGCATCAGCAGCACCACGGGCACGATGCCCACCAGCACGATGGCCAGCGCCGGCAGCGCCGCCTGGTCCCACAGCGACTCGGAAGTCAGCTGGAACACGCGCACCGCGAGCGTGTCCCAGCCGAACTGGCGCGTCATCAGCGTGATCGGCATTTCCTTCATCACATCGACCATCACCAGCAAAAAGGCCGACAGCAAGCCGGTGCGCAGCAGCGGCAGGTGCAGCCGGCGCAGCGTCTGCCAGGGGCCCAGGCCCAGCGAGGCGCAGGCATCTTCCTGGCTGCGCGTGATGCGCTGCATCGCGCTGTCGGCCGAATGGAAGGCGACGGCCAGAAAGCGCGCGGTCAGCGCCAGCAGCATGGCCGCGAGGCTGCCTTTCAAAATGCCCAGCGATTCGATGCCAAAGGGCGCGAGCCAGGCCATCAGCAGCGCGTCCAGCCAGGCAATCGGCACGAACACGCCGACGGCCAGCACGACGCCGGGCAGCGCGTAACCGAGCACCGCCAGGCGCACCGTCCAGCGCGTGAGCGGATCGGCATGGCGCCGGCGCACCCAGGCGAGGATCAATGCGAGCGCGGTCGCGACAGCCGCCGTCACCAGCCCGAGCAGCAGCGTGTTGCGCGCATAGCCCCAGTAGTCGGCGTTCAGGTCGGTGCGCCATACCGACAGCGCCCAGAGCACGATCTGCAGCATCGGCACCGCAAAGGCCGCGGCAAACACCAGCAGGCAGCCGGCGCTGGCCGCCCAGCGCGCCGCACCGCGCAGCATGATGCGTTGCTGGCGCGCGGGTGAGGCATGAAAGCGCTGCGCGCTGCGCGAGCGCTGCTCGGCGGCCACCAGCAGCAGCACCACCAGCACTAGCAGGCTGGCAAGCTGGGCCGCGGCCGCCATGTTGTGCAGGTCGAACCACGACTTGTAGAGCGCGGTGGTGAAGGTGTCGTAGTTGAAGACGGCAATCGCGCCGAAGTCGGCCAGCACCTCCATCAGCACCAGCGCCAGGCCCGCGCCGATCCACGGCCGGGCCAGCGGCAGCGCGACCTGGAAGAACGCCGCGAAGGGGCTCAGCCCCAGCGCCTGCGCCGCTTCCATGCAGCGCCGGCCCTGCGTCAGGAAGGCGCTGCGGGCCAGAAGATAGACATAGGGATAGAAGGCCAGCACCAATACCAGCACCAGCCCCCAGAGGCTGCCGCGGATATCGGGAAACCAGCGGCTGCTGCCGAACACATCGCGCAGCAGCGCCTGCACCGGGCCCGCGTACTCGAACAGGCCCATCTGCACGAAGGCCAGCACATAGGCCGGAATCGCCAGCGGCAGCATCAGCGCCCAGGTAAAGAAGCGCTGCCCGGGAAACTCGCACAGCGCCGTGAGCCAGGCCAGCGGCACGCCCACGGCCAGCACCGCGGCGCCGACGAGCGCCAGCAGCAACGCGGTGTTGCCCAGCACGCGCGGCAGCACGTATTGCCACAGGTGTTGCCAGATCTCGGCCTGCGGCGCGAGCGCCAGGCCCAGCACGGCGGCCAGCGGAATCAGCGTCAGCAGCGCGATCGGCAGCGCCAAAAGAAAACCGCGCCAGCGCGAGGCCGGCGCGGTGAGGTCTGCGGAAGACAAGGGCCTGGTGCCTCGATCAGCGGTAGCCGACGCGGTCCAGCAGGCGAATTGCCTCGGCCTGGCGCGAGCCGATGTCGGCCGCGTTCAGCGGGCTGGGCGTGAACTTGCCCCAGGCCTGCACGATCGGATCGGCCTTGGCCTTGGTGTTGATCGGGCTCTCGAAGGTGCCATGTGTATAGGCGGTCTGCACGCCTTCGGACGACAGCCACTCGAGCAGCTTGCGCGCGCCTTCGGGGTTCTTGGCATGGGTGGTGACGCCCGCGCCCGAGAGGTTCACATGCGCGCCGCCCTGGTTCGCGCCCTGGTTGGCCCAGAACAGCTTCACGCCCTGGCCGAACTCGGGCTCGCGCGACAGGATGCGGCCGTAGTAGTAGGTGTTGGAGATGCCGACATCGCACTGGCCCGCGGCAATCGCCTTGAGCAGGCTCGCGTCATTGGTGAACACGTCGCCCGCGAGGTTGCTGACCCAGCCGCGCGTGATCGCCTCGGCCTGCTGCACGCCATGCTTGGCGATCATCATCGCGACCAGCGACTGGGTGTAGGTCTGCTTGGAGGTGCGCAGGCACAGCTTGCCCTTCCACTTCGGGTCGGCCAGGTCCTCGTAGGTGCTCAGCTGCGCGGGCTTGACGCGGTCGGCCGCGTAGAAGATCGTGCGCTCGCGCTGCGACAGGCCCCACCAGCGGTTGCCCGGGTCGCGGAAATTCGCCGGCACATTGGCGTTGAGCATCGGCGAGTCGATCTTGCGCAGCAGGCCGCGCTCGGCGGCGTTGTGCAGGTTGCCCATGTCGACGGTGATCAGCACATCGGCCGGCGAGCTCTTGCCTTCGGCCGCAAGGCGCTCGGCCAGCGAGCCGCCGCGGTCGGTGAGCAGGTTGATCTTGACGCCGGTCTGCTGCGTGTACTGGTCGAGCGTCGGCTTGAGCAGGTTTTCGATGCGCGAGGAGTAGACGGTGACCGCCTGGGGAGCGGGTTGGGCTTGCGCCAGCGTGGCCACGCCGACGGCGCTCGCGCACAGGGCTGTTTTCCAGAATTTCATGGTGATCTCGGGTCGAGGAGGAAGGCGCCCCGCTGGCAGGCAATGCCGCGTTCGAGGGCTGGGATGCGGACGAATGTTGGTCTGTTTGTGCGTCCGGCATGGGAATAAGAACAATTCCCACATGCAAATTCTAAACAGGTTGCAAACCCCTTTGGCAAGCTCGGCGGGCTCGGCGCCAAGCGTGGGGTATGCGCCACAGTCCTACAAAAGTTTGCGCGGTTGAGAATGCGATCGCCTATCATTTGCACGCTCGCCCTTACATAAAGACACATGACACAGGGGCGGTCCCAGCCACGAACGCGTGCTTCACCGCGTTTGCCTCGGCAATCTCCTCCCTTCATCCATTCAAATTCGCTGGCGCCTTGCCGGCGAGGAGACGTCATGTCTGTCCGTTCCTATCGCACCCTTTTGCAACCCGGTCTCGTGACCCTCATTGCTGCCGCCTGCGCCGCTGCGAGCGCGCAGCCCACCGCTGCACCGAGCGCCGCGCTGTCCGAAGTCGTGGTCTCGGCCTCGGGCTTCGAGCAGGAGCTCAAGCAGGCGCCGGCTTCGATTTCCGTCGTCACCCGCGAGGAACTGGAAACCAAGAACTACCGCGACCTGGCCGAAGCGCTGCAGGGCGTCGAGGGCATCGATGTGATGGGCGGCACGGGCAAGACCGGCGGCCTGGACATCAGCATCCGCGGCATGCCCAGCGACTACACGCTGATCCTGATCGACGGCCGGCGCCAGAACGTCGCCGGCGACGTCACGCCCAATGGCTATGGCGCGGCGCTCAACAGCTTCATGCCGCCGGTGTCGGCCATCGAGCGCATCGAGGTCATCCGCGGCCCGATGTCCACGCTCTATGGCTCGGACGCAATGGGCGGCGTCGTCAACATCATCACGCGCAAGGTTGCCAAGGAGTGGGGCGGCGAAGTCAGCGTCTCCGCCGGCATTCCGCAAGACAGCGCCTGGGGCGACCAGGGCCGCGCGAACTTCTACCTCAGCGGCCCGATCAAGAACGACGTGCTGGGCCTGGCCGTGCGCGGCAGCATCTATGACCGCGAAGCCTCCGACTGGGTGCTGCCGCCCGATGCGTCCCAGCCCACGCAGGCGCGCAATCCCGCGCCGGCCGACACGCGCCAGCACAACATCGGTGCGCGCCTGACGCTGACGCCGGCGCGCGGCCACGACCTGTGGCTCGATGTGGAGCAGGGCCGCACGCGCTACGACAACTCCGACGGGCGCCTGGGCAACCGCGATGCGCTTGCGCCGCGCAACCCGCCGGGCTACGCCGACACGCTGCGCTTCAACCGCGACCAGATCGCCATCGGCCACAACGCGCACCTGGGCTTTGGCCGGCTCGAGACCAGCCTGATGCGCACCGAGACCGAAACGCTGGGCCGCACCATCCCCGGCGCCGCCGTGCCCGCGGGCAGCCCGCTGCGCGGCACCGCGCGCGAGCTCAGCACGACCAACGTGGTGCTCGACTCCAAGCTGATCGCGCCGATAGGCGATGCGCATCTGCTCACGGTGGGCGGCCAGTGGTGGGATGCGAAACTCACCGACGGCCTGCTGCCCGACCGCCACGGCCAGACCATGTGGTCGCTGTTTGCCGAAGACGAATGGCGCCTGCGCGAGGACCTGACGGCAACGCTGGGCGCGCGCTACGACCACCACGATGCGTTTGGCGGCCAGGTGAGCCCGCGCGCCTACCTGGTCTGGGATGCGAGCAGCCAGTGGACGATCAAGGGCGGCGTGAGCCGCGGTTTCCGCGCGCCGCGCCTGAACCAGCTGATCGACGGCGTGAGCGGCGTGTCGGGCCAGGGCGCGGTGCTGAACATCGGCAATCCGAACCTCAAGCCCGAAGTCAGCACCAACACCGAGATCTCGGCGCTGTTCGACAGCCTGCAGGGCGTGACGGCCTCGGGTACGCTGTTCTACAACCAGGTCAAGGACAAGATCAGCAGCGGCGGCAGCTGCATCGGCCAGGCTATCTCGAGCTGCAGCTTCAACCCCACGGCCGATTACGCCATCAACGTCGACGAGGCCAAGACCTGGGGTCTGGAGCTGAGCAGCCGCGCGCAGCTGGCCCGCGAGTGGAGCATGCGCGTGGGCTACACCTTCACCAACAGCGAAGTGATCGAAGGCGGCGTGAAGACCGGGCAGCTGGCGCTGACGGCCAAGCACATCGCCACCGCCCAGCTCGACTGGAACCCCGATGCACAGTGGCGCCTGTGGCTGCGCGGCGAGTACCGCGGCAAGAGCCCGCGCTTCAATGCGCTGCCCGAGACGCTCAGCGCCGCCAACCGCGCGATCTATGACGTGCTGGGCGACCACACCAAGGCCTATGGCCTGCTGCATGTGGGCGGCAGCTACGAGCTGTCGAAAAGCGTGACGCTCAGCGCCAATATCTTCAACCTGCTGGACAAGGATTTCCGCAAGTACCGCCTGATCAACGCCAACGGCACGCCGACGCAGATCAACGAGTACTTCCAGGGCGGCTCCTCGATTGCCGGTGCGACGCCCGCGGGCCGCACGCTGTGGCTCACGGCGAACGTGAAGTTCTGAGACGCGCGCAGCGCCCGATGAAGCCAGCCGGTGATGCACCGGCTGGCTTTTTTCATGGCGCTGCTATACCACCACCCGGGCATGTGTTTATAGACAGTTGGACGCTTTTATTTTGCCTGTTCTTATCCCCGCGGCGTGTGGACGGAGCTGTGGAAAACTCCCCGGTGAACCCGGGAAACCCGCGCCGGCATTGGGCTCTGACGCAGTGCTGAAAAAAAGGGCAGTGCCCGCAAAGGCCGTGTACGGGATGGCCGTGCGGTGTGGACGGCGTGGCGCCGGGCACGTGCGATGTAACACGCCCGGTGCATTACGATCGGGCCACGCCGCGTCCTGCGGCGTCACCTCCAACAGAAGAAAAGGCATGCAATTGCACAGCAATGACGAAGCCGGCATGCGCGCCGCGCTGGCCGAGGCGCGCGCCGCCGCCGAAGCCGGCGAGGTGCCGGTGGGCGCAGTGGTCATGAAGGACGGCGCGATCGTCGGGCGCGGGCGCAATGCGCCCGTCGCCGCGCATGACCCGACGGCGCATGCCGAGATCATGGCGCTGCGCGACGCCGCCCGGCGGCTGGGCAACTACCGGCTTGATGGCTGCACGCTGTATGTGACGCTCGAGCCCTGTGCGATGTGCAGCGGCGCGGCGCTGCATGCGCGCGTGGCGCGCGTGGTCTATGGCGCGGCCGAACCCAAGACCGGCGCTGCGGGCTCGGTGCTCGATCTGTTTGCCGAGCCCCGGCTCAACCACCAGACGCAGGTCGAGCGCGGCGTGCTTGCCCCGGAGTGCGGCGCGCTGCTGGCCGGCTTCTTCCAGCAGCGCCGGCGTGAAAACCAGGCCGCGGCGCGTGCCGCCCATCCGCTGCGCGACGACGCGCTGCGCACGCGCGACGCGGCGTTTGCGGATCTGCCCGGCGACCCCTGGACGCCGCACTATGCCAGCGACTGGGCGAGCCTGCAGGGGCTGCGCCTGTACTGGCTCGATGAAGGCCCGCGCGCTGCGCCGCTGACCTGGCTGTGCCTGCATGGCACGGACGCCTGGAGCTACCAGTTCCGCGATCTGCTGCCGGTCTTGCTGGCCGCGGGCCACCGCGTGCTTGCGCCCGATCTGATCGGCTTTGGCAGGAGCGACAAGCCCAAGAAGCCCGCCTTCCATACGCTGGAGGTGCACCGCCGCATCCTGCTCGAGCTGCTGGAGCGCGCCGATGCGCAGCGCTGCGTGCTGGTGCTCGCGGGTGGCGCCGAAGCGCTCGGGATGACATTGCCTCTGGCCGCGCCCGAACGCTTTGCGGGTGCGCTGCTGCTCGATACCGCGCCTGCGGTGGGCACGCTTTACGCTGCCCCGTTTCCCGATGCGGGCCACCGCGCCGCGCTGCGCGCCTTGGCCACGCTGGCCCCCGAACCTGCGCTGGCCCGGGCTGCTCAGGCTTTCTGGCGTGACCAATGGCAGGGCCGGGCGCTGGCATTTGCGCGCGCGGGCAATGCATCGGCCGTGCAGCGTCGGCTGGAAGGCATTCGGGGAGGTGCCTTGCTGCGCCCATGGCCCGGCGCGGACCCGGTCGAACCCGGGGCGCACGTGGCCTTGGAGGCTATGGAATACTTCCGTTTATTTTAGAGTTGGCCATTCATCCTTCGACAGGCTCAGGACGAACGTCAAAACCCGTTCGCCCTGAGCTTGCCTAGCCGGCCGCGTCGAAGGGTAACGGGCCCCAGCTCAAGTGAAAGCCCCCAGGAATCCCCTGGCCCCCCGCCTTACCGGAGCAGGCTGCACCGCCAGCCTGAACGCCTTGTCCTCAAAACACACCGATCACCAACATCACGACCACAGTCACGCAGACCATGTGCACACCGCCGACGGCGCCTGCTGCGGCCATGCGCATGCCGCGGGCCCGCGGCATATCTATGTCTATTCGCCGTCCGGCGCGGTCACCGACAAGCCGGCGTTCAAGCGCGGCATCGCGCGGCTGCGCGCGCTGGGCCATGAGGTCGAGATCGATCAGGATGCGCTGTCGCGCGACACGCGCTTCGCGGGCGACGACGGCGCGCGCCTGGCCGCGATCCACCGCGCGGCCGCGAGCGGCGCCGACGTGGCGCTGATCTCGCGCGGCGGCTACGGCATGAGCCGGCTGCTGGCGCGGATCGATTACGCGGCCGTTGCCAAGGCCGTCGAGCGCGGCACCGAGTTCGTGGGTTTCAGCGACTTCACCGCGTTCCAGTGCGCGCTGCTGGCGCGCACCGGCACGCGCAGCTGGGCCGGCCCGGCGCTGGCCGCGGACTTTGGCGCGGCCGAGGGACTCGACGACATCATGCTCGACTGCTTCGAGGATCTGCTGTCGGGGCAGGGCGAGGGCAGCGGCTGGCGCATGCCCAAGGAAGCGGCGCGCGCCGATGGCACGCCGGCGGTGCCCGAGGTCTATATCGAGGGCGCGACGCTGTGGGGTGGCAATCTGGCGATGCTGGCCTCGCTGGTCGGCACGCCCTACCTGCCCGAGATCAAGGACGGCATCCTGTTTCTCGAGGATGTGGGCGAGCAGCCCTACCGCGTCGAGCGCATGCTGACCCAGCTGCTGCATGCGGGTGTGCTGGGCCGCCAGCAGGCCATCGTGCTGGGGCAGTTCACCGGCCACCAGGCGACGCCCCAGGACAAGGGCTACAAGCTGCAAAGCGTCGTCAACTGGCTGCGCACGCAGATCCAGGCGCCGGTGCTCACCAACCTGCCGTTCGGCCATGTCGCGACCAAGGTGCTGCTGCCCGTCGGGGCGCCGGTCTCGCTGTCCGTCGAAGGGCGCGATGCGCTGATCTACTGGGGCCATCTGCACTGAAAGCGCTGGAGTGGATGGCAGGCGCCCATCTGCCTGTCCCACGCGCCGTGTAGGCATCGTCCGTCAGGGTGGTCCCGGTTCAGAATCTATCGTCAGGGCTCCTAACCACTTTTGGAGACCAATATGGACGACAAGGACAAGACAGCAACGGGTGCAGGTGCAGTTCTCGGCGGCGTGGCCGGCGGTGTGGCTGGCGGTGCCGCTGCAGGTGCGGCCATTGGCGGCATGACGGGTCCCGTGGGAGCGCTGGTGGGTGCCGTGGCCGGCATGGCCGTGGGCGCCCTGGCCGGCAAGGGTGTGGCGGATACCGACCCCGTGGCGGAAGACACGTACTGGCGCGACAACTATTCGAGCCGTCCTTATGCAAGCGGCGCAAGCTACGACGAACTGGGCCCCGCCTACCGTTACGGCGTGGAGTCGCATTCCAAATACCAGGGCCGTTCCTTCGACGACGTCGAAAGCGATCTGAGCCGCGACTGGGGCAGCGCACGCGGTACCTCGACCACCGATTGGGACCGCGCACGTCCTGCGGCCCGCGATGCCTGGGACCGTCTGAGTGACCGCGTGGAACGCGCCGTTCCCGGCGATTCGGACCGCGACGGCAAGTAATTCCTGCAGCGCCTGCGCAAGCAGGCGGGCGGCGCCGGGGGCACAAGGGCCTCAGGCAAACACTCTCCCGGCAGATGCGCCATTCATCGGCCGGGTGCCCACAGGGCCGCTACTCCAGGTAGCGGCCCTGTTCCTTTTTGCGTGCGCGCATTCCGGGGCGCAGGAACAGATGGGTCCCGCCTTGCACCGCCAGGGGCTGGCTTGTGTCGCCGGCAAGATGCGCCTCGACCCGGGCTTCGAGATTGTCCAGCAGCGACTGCAGCGCCGCGCGCTCCGAGTCCGGCAGGCCCGGATGCTGCTGCAGAAATCCCGTCAGGAAGCTGCGCGCGTCTTCCAGCAGCGCCGCGCGCGTGGTCGCCAGCGAGTGGTAGCTCGCGTCATGCAGCCCCGGCGTTTCGGTGCCGAGCAGGTAGCAACCGATATAGTCACCGCGTGTCTGGCCCACGTCCGGGTCGCGGCTGATTTTTTTGAAGAAGTCGAAGGGCCACATACAGCGTGCTTGATAAAGAAGCTGCATTGTGCGCCACCTGCAAGGCAACGACAGCGCGGCGGGGCGCCGCAACCAACAACGAGGGAGGCAATGATGGCCAGGAGGATGCTAGGATGGGGTGCGGCGGCGCTGCTGGGGATGCTGCTGCTGGCGGGCGCGGCGCTGGCGATCTACGCGCTGCGCACCCAGGCCCGGCTCGACGGCCGGCTCGCGGTGGCGGGCCTGGCGCAGCCGGTGCAGGTGCGCCGCGATGCGGCCGATGTCACGCATTTCGCGGCGCGCTCGCCGCAGGACCTGTGGCATGCGGTGGGCTACGTGCATGCGCAGGAGCGCAGCTGGCAGCTCGAGTTCAACAGCCGCGTGATGCATGGCACGCTGTCCGAAGTGCTGGGCCCGGCCACGCTCGAGACCGACAAGCTGATGCGCGCGCTCGATATCCGCGGCGCCGCACGCCGCCAGTATGCGGGCCTGCCGGCGCAGGCGCGCGAGGCGCTGCAGGCGTACAGCGCGGGCATTGCCGCCTTCCACGCGCGGCGCCCGCAGGCGCTGGCGCCCGAATTCCTGCTGCTGGGCGTCGAGCCCGGGCGCGAGGGCGGGCAGCCGGGGACGGCCTGGTCGCCCGAGGACAGCGTCGGCTGGGCGCTGATGATGGCGCTGGACCTGGGCGGCAACTGGGGCAATGAATTCGCGCGCCTGGCGCTGCTGCGCGAGCTGCCCACCGAGCGGCTGTGGCAGCTGATGCCGCCGTATCCAGGTGAACCGCCGGCTTCGGCCACCGATCTGGCGGCGCTGTACCGCGGACTCGGGGTCTATGCGCCGCCCGAGGCAGCAGCCGCCGCCACGGACACGCCCGCAGGCCTGGCGGCGCGGATCGACCACGCGCGCAGCGACTGGGCGCAGGCGCTGGCCGAGCAAGCCGGCAGCAACGACGGCAAGGGCAGCAACAACTGGGTGCTTGCGGGCGCGCGCAGCGCCAGCGGCAAGCCGCTGCTGGCCAACGACCCGCACCTGGGCCTGAGCGTTCCCGCGATCTGGTACTACGCCCATCTGCAGGCACCCGCGGGCCGGGCCGGCGACGGCACGCCGATCGCCGCGATCGATGCGATCGGCGCGACGCTGCCGGGCCTGCCCTTCGTGGTGCTGGGCCGCACGGCGCGCGTCGCCTGGGGCTTCACCAACACCAGCCCCGATGTGCAGGACCTGTACCTCGAGCAGATCCATGCCGACGACCCGGCGCTCTACCGCACGCCCCAGGGCTGGGCGCGGTTCGAGCAGCGCGAGGAAAGCATCCGCATCAAGGGCCGGCCCGATCTGCGGCTGCAGCTGCGTGCCACGCGCCACGGCCCGGTGCTCAGCGATGCGCAGGCCAGCCATGGCGCGCTGCTCGATCTGTCGAAATACGTGCTCGCGCTGCGCTGGAGCGCGCTCGATGCCGACAACCAGACGGTGCTCGCCGGGCTGCTGGCCAACCAGGCGCAGTCGGTGGCCGAGCTGCAGCAGGCGTTTGCCCATTACCACTCGCCGATGCAGAGCATCGTCATGGCCGATGTCGACGGCGCGATCGCCTTCAAGGCCGCGGGCCGGGTGCCGCTGCGCCATCCGGACAACGACCTGCGCGGCGTCGCGCCCGCGCCCGGCTGGCTGGCGCGTTACGACTGGCAGGGCTGGCTGACGCATGCCCAGGCGCCTGAGGATGATGGCGGCGCGCGCGGCTGGGTGGCGACGGCCAACCAGCGCGTGACGGCGCCGGGCTACCCGCATTTCCTGACCCAGGACTGGCATCTGCCCTACCGCTACGAACGCATCGCGCAGCTGCTCGAGGCGCAGCCGCGGCACGACCTGGACAGCATGGCCGCGATCCAGAACGATGTCACTTCGCTGGCCACGCAGCAGCTCCTGCCGGCGCTGCGCGCGGCCAGCGCGCGGGCCGTGCATCCGCTGGCCGCCGAGGCCGCGCGGCTGCTGCAGGATTTCGACGGCCGCATGGCTGCCGACGAGCCCGCGCCGCTGCTGTTCGCGGCCTGGGCCGACGAGCTCGCGCGCGGGCTGATCGCGCCGCGCATCGGCAACGCGCGCTTTGCCGCGACCTATGGCCGGCGCGATTTCCGCGCCGCCGTCGAAGGCATTCTCGCGCGTGACGACACCTGGTGGTGCGCGCCGCATGCCTGCGCCGAGCAGTCCCGCCTGGCCCTGGAGCGCGCGCTCGGGCGCCTGCAGGCCGCCTACGGCCCGCACCCCGCGCAGTGGCGCTGGGGCCGCGCGCACCCGGCCGTGAGCAGCCACCGGCCGCTGGGCAGCGTCGCGCCGCTGGCGCGCCTGTTCAATGTGCAGGTGCCTTCATCGGGCGATGGCTACACGGTCAACGTGGGGCAATACAACGCGGGCGATGTCGCGGGCGGCGCATTTGCCAACCGGCATGCGGCGTCGCTGCGCGGGCTCTACGACCTGGCCGATCTGGAAAATTCACGCTTCATCTTCCAGACCGGGCAAAGCGGCAATGTGTTTTCGCCGCGCTATGCGGACATGCGCGATGCGTGGGCGCGCGGCGAGTACCGGTTGCTGCAGCGCGAGCCGGGGAGGTGGAAGCACGCGCTGGTGCTCGAGCCGGGAGCCGCGCCCCGGTGACCCCTCAAGGCAGCAACCAACCGTTGACCTGCGCGATGTTGCCCAGCCGGTCCTCGCCCACCAGGCTGCCGAGATTCAGCTGCCCCAGCAGATACCGGTAGCGCGCCTGCGCCAGGTCGCGCAGCGCGGTGGTGTGCTGCTGCTCGGCCTGCAGCACGTCGAGCGTGGTGCGGGTGCCGGCCTGCCGCGACTTCTGGTTCGAATACAGCGCCTGCTGCGCCGAGCGCACCGCCTGCTCGAGCGCGCGCACGCGCAGCACGCCTTCGGTCACGGTGCGCCATTCCTGGTGCACGCGCACGCCCAGCTCGCGGCGCGTGGCTTCGAGCGTCTCGCGCGCGCGCTCCTCGGCCGCCAGTGCCTGGCGCACCTGCGAAGTCACCGCACCGCCCGCGTAGAGCGGGACGTTGAGCTGCAGCCCCACGGAGCGGTGCGCATGGCGCGAGTGGATGCTGGTCACGCTGTCGCTCTGGCTGCGCGACCACTGCGCGACCGCGTCGAGCGTCGGCAGGTGCCCGGCCTCGGCCTTGCGCACCTCGAGCTGCGCGGCTTCGCGCTGCGCGCGCAGCGCCTGCAGCTCGGGGCTCGCGGACTCGGCGCGCGCGATCCAGTCCTCGAGGCGCGGCAACGCGGGCGGCGCGGGCGCGAAGCGCTGCACGTCGAGGCCGGCAAGCACCGCCGCGCCCTGGCCCGTGAGCACCTCGAGGCGGCGCTGCGTGAACTCGACATGCTGCGCGACCTCGAGCTCCTGGGCCAGCGTCAGGTCCAGCCGCGACTGGACCTCGTCGATGTCGGTGCGCGCGCCCGCGCCGGCCGCGAAGCTCTTGCGCGCCGCGTCCAGCTGCGACAGATGGCTGGCTTTTTGCACTTCCAGCAGCGCCACCTGGTCGCGCGCGAGCAGAGCATCGAAATAGGCTTCGCCCACGCGCAGCACCAGCGACTGCTCGTCGCGCTCGCGCAGCGCCTCGCTGTCCTCGACCTGCGCGCGCGCCTGCCCGATCTGCGCGGCCAGCGCCGGGCGGTACAGCGCCTGGCGCACGCTCAGCGCCTGGTTGCCGCTGTAGTAGTCGTTGTGCCAGCGCCGCGCCGCGCCGCCCGGGTCGGCCGAGCGCGTCGTCAGATCGTTGTAGTTGCGCGTGGCGCTGAGCGCGAGCTGCGGGCGGCGCTGGGCCAGCGCCTGGGGCAGGCGTTCGCGCAGGGCATCGGCCTGGGCGCGCGCCGCGCGGATCGTCGCGTCATGCGTGGCCGCAGCCTCGTAGGCCTGGCGCAGATCGAGCGACCAGGCGGGTGCCGCGATGCACGCGGCAAGCAGTGCGCAGATGCGCAGGGTAGGGAAGGCCATGGGATCACTCTTCGGTCAGGGAAGCGGCAATGCGCTTGGTCAATGGATGCAGCAGATAGGCCAGCAGCGAGCGCTCGCCGGTCTTGAAGACCACCTCCACCGGCATGCCCGGCTGCAGCTGGCGCTGGCCCAGGCGCTGCAGGCCCGCGGCCGTGACTTCAATGCGCGCCAGGTAATAGCTCGCCAGCGTCTGCGGATCGGTCAGCAGGTCCGAGGACACCGACTGCACCTTGCCCTCGACGACGAGCTGCGGCGAGTGCGCGAACGAGGAGAAGCGCACGTCGACCGGCAGCGCGGAGTGCACGCGGTCGATCAGATGCGGCGCGACCTGGGCCTCGAGCAGCAGCGGCGCGTTGCCCGGCACGATGTCCATCAGCTTCTCGCCGGCCTGCACCACGCCGCCCACGGTCTGCGCCGCCAGGCCCACGACCTGGCCGTCGGCGGGCGACTTGATGTCCATGCGCGCGAGTTCGTCAGCCAATGCCTTGGCTTTTTCCTGCTCGGCAAGCACCTCGCGCTCGACTTCGGCCAGTTGCGTCTGGATTTCGCGGCGCTGCTCCTGCTGGCGCGAGAACGCGCGCTGGCGCAGCTCGGCCATGCTGCGCTGCGCGCGCACCTGGTTGCCCAGCAGGTCGGCCGTGGCGCTGCTCGCATCGGCCACCAGGCGCTCGAGCTCATGCTGGCGGTTGCGCGGCGCGTAGCCCTCGGCCACGAGCCCGCGCAGGCTGCCGAGCTCCTGGTCCAGCGACTGCTGCTGCGCCTGGCGGCTGCGCAGCATCTGCACATAGGCGTCGTGCATGCCGCGCTGGCCCTCGATGCTTTCCTCGATCGACTGCAGGTCCGAGCGCAGCAGCGCGCGGCGCGTCTGGAACAGCTGCTCCTGGGTCTGCATCTGCTGGCGGATCAGCGGGTCGGTGGCCGCGGCCTGCAGATCCGCATGGAACGCCAGGCCCGGCGCGCCCGTCTGCTCGGCGGTGAGCCGCGCCTGCATCGCGCGCAGCCCCAGGTAGCGCTGGCGCGCGGCCTCGTGGTTGGCGCGCGCCATGGCCGAGTCCAGCCGCATCAGCAGCTGGCCCGCCTGGACCCGGTCGCCCTCGCGCACCATCACTTTCTCGATGATGCCGCCGCTCAGGTGCTGCACCGACTTGCGCTTGGTATCGATGGCCACCACGCCGGCGCTGGGCACGCCCTCGTCGAGCGGCGCGAACGCGGCCCAGAGCAGGAAACCGCCAAAGCCCAGCGCCAGGCTCAGCAGGCCGATGCGGCCGATGCGGCGCGCATCCGCAGCGGGAGTGTCGGGGCGGGGCGCGGCGGCGGCGGGGGCCGGGGCCGGGGCGGGGTGGGGTGGGGACAGGGAGATATTCATGGAAACTCGGAAAAGGTGAAACGGGTGGCGGGGCGCATCAGTGCGCCAGCAGTCGGGTGAGGGCGGCGCCGGGCACGGCAGCGGGGCGGCGGGTACCCTGGGGGGCATCGCGCTCGATGCAGCCGGCACGCAGCGTCAGCACGCGGTCGGCGACGCCCAGGATGCCGGGGCGGTGGGTGACCAGCACGACGGTGCTGCCCTGGTCGCGCAGCTCCTGCATGGCACGCACCAGCGCGGCTTCGCCGGCGTCGTCGAGGTTGGCATTGGGCTCGTCGAGCACGACCAGCCGCGGGCGGCCATAGAGCGCGCGGGCCAGCGCCACGCGCTGGCGCTGGCCGCCCGAGAGCAGCCCGCCGGCCTCGCCGATCGGCGTCTCGTAGCCCTGCGGCAGGCGCAGGATCATCTCGTGCAGGCCGGCGCTGCGCGTCGCGGCGATCACCTGCTGCGCGTCGACGTCGCCGAAGCGCGCGATGTTCTCGGCGATCGTGCCCTCGAACAGTTCGATGTCCTGGGGCAGGTAGCCCAGGTGCGGACCGAGCTCGGCGCGGTTCCAGGCGTCCAGCGGCCGGCCGTCGAGCAGCACCTCGCCTTCGACCTGCGGCCACACGCCGATCAGGCAGCGCGCAAGCGTCGACTTGCCCGAGCCCGAGGGGCCCAGGATCGCGGTGATCGTGCCGGGCTGCAGCGCCAGATCCACGCCCTGCAGGATCGGCTGCGCGCGCCCGGTCACATGCGCCGTGACAGCGCGCAGCGTGACGGCGCCGGTCGGCACGGCATGCTGCAGGGGCGGCTCGCGCAGCGGGTGCGCGCGCAGCAGGGCTTCGAGGCGCGCAAACGCCGCGCGCGCGCCGATGAAGCCGCGCCAGGTGCCCACCAGCTGGTCGATGGGCGCGAGCGTGCGCGTCATCAGCACGTTGGCCGCGATCATCTCGCCCGGCGACAGCTGGTGGTTGATCACCAGCAGCGCGCCCGCGCCCAGGCCCAGCGACTGCTGCGCATAGCGGATGAACTTGCTCCAGGCCGTGATGCGGTGCGTGAGCCCCTGCGCCGCGCCCTGCAGCTGCTGCGCGCGCTCGTGGCGCTGCAGCCAATGCGGGCGCAGGTTGTGCACCATGCCCATCGGCTCGAGCACCTCGACATTGCGCAGCTTGCCCTGCAGATAGGCGCGCGCCGCGGCGGCCGAGTCGCTTGCGGCCTGCGCCGGCGCGACCGATCGGCGGTGGCCGAACCAGACCAAAGCCGCCTGCGCCAGCGCAAAGCACAGCGCGATCGCGCCCAGGAACGGGTGCAGGAAAAACAGCACCGCGAGGTAGATCGGGGTCCAGGGCGCATCGAACAGCGCGAAGATGCCGTTGCCGGTGAGGAACTGGCGCAGCTGCAGCAGGTCGCCGAACGCGCGCGGCGTGTCGGCGCCGCTGCGGCCCAGCCGCGACTCGAAGCTGGCATCGAACACGCGCGGGCCCAGCTGGTGGTCCAGGCGCACGCCGCTGTGCACCAGCACCTGCGAGCGCATCCATTCGGTGAACGCCAGCACCAGGAACAGGAACAGCGTGATCAGCGACACGAGCAGCAGCGTGAGCTCGTTGCGGCTGACCATCACGCGGTCGAAGACCTGCAGCATGTAGATCGTCGGCGCCAGCAGCAGCAAGTTGGCCAGCATGCTGAACAGGCCGACCATCGCGAATTCGCGGCGAAACGACCACAGGGCCTGGGTCAGCTCGCTGCGCTGGAAAAATCGGGTGGCTTTGAATTTCATGGGAGATTCCTGCCTCAGGCGGGCATTGGTTGGGCCGCCGCGGCGCCTGCGGATGCCACGGAGGCGGGGCGCGCGTTCCTGGCCAGCGCGGCCAGCACCTCGGCGCGCGGACCGAAGGCCTGCTGGCGGCCCTCGCTGAGCACCAGCAGCTTGTCGGCCACTTCCAGCACGTTCGGCAGGTGGGTGATGACGACAAAGGTCGTGCCGCGCGCGCTGGCGCCGGCGATGGCCTGGGCCAGTGCCGCATTGCCTTGTTCGTCGAGGCTGGAATTGGGCTCGTCGAGCACCACCAGCGCCGGCTCGCCGTAGAGCGCGCGCGCCAGCGCCAGACGCTGGCGCTGGCCGCCCGACAGGCGCGCGCCGGCGTCGCCCACCGGGCTGTCGTAGCCGCCGGGCAGGCCGACGATGAAGTCGTGCAGCCCCACGGCGCGCGCCGCGGCCTCGACCTGCGCGGGCTGCACGGCGCCAAAGCGCGCGATGTTCTCGGCCACCGTGCCCTCGAACAGCGCCACGCCCTGGGGCAGATAGCCCAGATGGGGCCCGAGCTCCTGCTTGTTCCAGCGGTGGATGTCGGCGTCGTCGAGGCGCACCTTGCCGGCCTGCGCCGGCCACAGGCCCATCAGCTGGCGCGCCAGCGTCGTCTTGCCGCTGGCCGAGGCGCCGATCACGGCCAGCACCTCGCCGGGGTTGAGCGCGAAGGCGATGCCGCGCAGGATCGGCGCCGCCGTGCCCGGCGCGCCGGCCACGAGCTGCTCGACCTGCAGCCGCCCCTGCGGCGCGGGCAGGGCCATGGCCGGCGCGCGCTGCGGCGCCGATTGCAGCAGCTGCTGCAGCCGGCCCCAGGCGTCGCGCACGTTGACCACGCCCTGCCACTGCGCCACGGCTTGTACCAGCGGCGCGAGCATGCGCCCGCCCAGGATCGAGCCGATCATCATCATGCCGCCGCCCCCGCGCAGCTCGTCGTGCAGCAGCAGCCAGCAGCCCAGGCCCAGCAGCAGCGAGCCCAGGATGTTCTGCAGCAGCCGCCCCAGCGCCTGGAAGCCGCCCGCGCTTTGCGATGCCTGCGCCTGCAGCGCGAGAAAGCGCCGCTGGCGCTCGAGCCAGCGCTGGCGCAGATGGCCCAGCATGCCCATGGCCTCGATCGCCTCAGCGTTGCGCAGGCTCGCGTCGGCGTACTGCTGCGCGCCAAAGGAGCTGCGGTTGGCTTCCATCAGCGGCGGCTTGGTGCGCCGCTCGTTGCACCAGGCCACCGTGACCTGCAGCAGCGCGAACAGCACCGCCGACCAGCCCAGCATCGGGCTTATCAGGAACAGCAGCACCATCATCACCAGCGCGATCGGCGCCTCCATCAGCGCCAGCAGCGCCGGCGAGAACAGGAAGTCGCCCACCAGCCGCAGATCGCTCAGCGGCTGCGCGCCCGCGCTGCCCGGCTGCTTGAGCCGGGCGGCAAACACCGCATCGAACACGCGATCGCGCAATTGCGCATCGAACTGACCGGCGGCGGCGCGCATGATCTCGCTGCGCGCCCATTCGAGCGCTTCCATCAGCGCGTAGGCGCCGAGCACGGCGATGGTGAGCATCAGCAGCGTGAACGGGTTGCGGCTGTTGACCACGCGGTCGTAGACCTCGAGCATGTAGACCGAGGGCGCAAGCACCAGCAGGCTGGCGAGCAGGCTGAACCCCCCGGCGCGCAGGAAGCAGGGCTTGAGCGCGGCGAGGGCGGTGCGCAGTTCGGAGTCGGGTGCAGCGGTTTTCATGGGCATCTGGCGTGAGTGGCGATGATCTAATAGATTTTAATTATCGTTTAAAGTTTTTCAATAGTAAAACTCAATTCAGTGGACGAAATACGTCGCTACTTGCGTTCTCACGCAAAAAATGAGTTGGTGTCTGGCTCCACCGTCACGGCCTGCAGGCACGCAGGAAGCGCGCGGCAGCCATCCCCCCGCACGTGAGTGGCGGGGCTGGTGGCAAAGTTCCTTGGGGCCGCGCGCCGGTGCCGGGCGCGGCGGGCGTCAGCGCAGGAAGTCTTCGATCAGCCGCGCCACGGCCTGCGGCTGGTCGTGGTGCAGCATGTGGCCCGCATCCTCGACACGCCGCGTGCGGCAGTCGCGCACCTGCCCGAGGCGCGCATGCCATTCGCTCCGCGTGTAGCGTCCCTTGTTCCACTGCGCGAGGCTGTCGTCCGCGGCCTCGACGGCCAGCGTCGGCGCGGTGATGGCCGCATACGACGCGAGCACTTCCTCGACGCGAAACAGCTGCGGGCTCACGACCTTGTGCGCCGCGTTGCCCAGGATGTGCCAGCGGCCCTGCGCATCGGCCGCTGCCCAGTGCTGCGCGAGCCACAGCGCCTTTTTGGCATCGAGCCGGCGGTTGGTGCGCTGCAGCCGCTGGGCCACGCCCTCGAGGCTGTCGTAGGGCCGCAGCTCGAGCTCGCCGCGCTCGAGCGCCTGCAGTTCATCGAGCCACTGCGCGTGGCGCGCGGGCGCCGCGCTGGCCGGGGTCTGCGCGAGGCCGAAGCCCTCGAGATTGACCAGCCGCCGGATGCGCGCGGGCCGCGCGCCTGCATACAGCATCGCGACATTGCCGCCCATGCTGTGCCCGACGAGATCGACGGGCCGGCCCGGCGCATGGTGGTCGAGCAGCCGGTCGAGATCGGCGAGGTAGTCGACGAACTGAAAGTGATCGACCGGCGCCTGGGGCCGCGTGCGGCCGAAGCCCCGCCAGTCGGGCGCGATCAACGTGCGCCCGGCGATGAAATCCGCGCCGAACGCATCGACGACGAACTGGTACGACGCACCCACATCCATCCAGCCATGCAGGAGCACCAGCGGCGCGAGCGCCGGGTTGGCATGTTCGGGCGCCCACAGGCGCACGTGGTAGTCGAGGCCGCGCAGCGGCAGGTATTCGGAGCGGCTCGGGCGCAGGGCGGTATACATGGACGCCATTATTTGCCGCAACCGGCGCTGCAGCAGTCGTTGCAGGGACAGCGGGGCCGCCGGATTCCGTAAACTGGCGGCTTCCATTCCAAGCCTCCTGGAGAAATGCATGCACAAGGTTCAGTTAGGACAAAGCGATTTGCAGGTCACGCCCATCTGCCTGGGCACGATGACCTTTGGCGAGCAGGTGGACGAGGCCGGGGCGCATGCCATTCTCGACCGCGCGGTGGAACTGGGCATCAACTTCCTCGACACGGCCGAGATGTATGCCGTGCCGGCGCGCGCCGCGACCTTTGGCGCGACCGAAACCATTCTCGGCAGCTGGTTCGCGAGCCGCCCCAGCATGCGCGACCGGGTGGTGCTGGCCAGCAAGGTCGCGGGTCCGTCGCGCGGCATGCCCTGGATCCGCGAAGGTCAGGGCATGACCCCTGCCGATATCGTGGCTTCGTGCGAAGGCAGCCTGCGCCGGCTGCAGACCGATGTCATCGATCTCTACCAGATCCATTGGCCCGAGCGCCATGTGCCGGCCTTCGGCGCGCTCTACTACGACCCGGCCAAGGAAGGCACGCAGACCCCGATCCGCGAGCAGCTGGAAACCCTCGCCACGCTGGTGCGCCAGGGCAAGATCCGCCATGTCGGCCTGTCCAATGAAACGCCCTATGGCGTGCACGAGTTCGTGCGCCTGGCCGAGGCGCACGGCCTGCCGCGCGTGGCCAGCGTCCAGAACCCGTACTGCCTGCTCAACCGCAGCTACGACAACGCGCTCGACGAGACCTGCGACCGCCTGGGCGTCTCGCTGTTGGCCTATTCGCCGCTGGGCGTGGGCCTGCTCAGCGGCAAGTACGACGCCAGCGGCACCACCGGCCCCGATGCGCCCACGGGCACGCGGCTGTCCTACGAGTCGGTGCGCCAGCAGCGCTGGGGCCGCCCCGACGCGCTGGCTGCCGCGCGCCGCTACAACCAGCTCGCGCGGGACCATGGCCTGACCCCGACGCAGCTCGCGCTGGCGTTCTGCTACACCCAGCGCTGCGTCGCCAGCACCATCATCGGCGTGACCTCGCTGGCGCAGCTCAAGGAAGACTGCGCCGCCTGGGGCACGCAGCTGTCGCCGCAGCTGCGCGCCGAGATCGACCAACTGCGCTGGGAGATGCGCGACCCGGCGGTATGAGCAGGAAGGCCGCCCATGTCAGCGAGACCCCAGCCACGCAGCTGCTGCGCGCGCGCGGGGTGGCATTCACCGAGCATCCCTACGAGTACCAGGAGCGCGGCGGCACGGCGCACAGCGCGGCCAGCCTGGGGCTGGACGAGCATTGCGTGGTCAAGACGCTCGTGATGCAGGACCAGGATGCCAAACCGCTGATCGTGCTGATGCATGGCGACCGCAAGGTCTCGACCAAGAACCTCGCGCGCCAGATCGGCGCCAAGTCGGTCGAGCCCTGCAAGCCCGAGGTCGCCAACCGCCACACGGGGTATCTGGTCGGCGGCACCTCGCCCTTCGGCATGCGCCGCGCCATGCCCGTCTATATCGAGCAGAGCATCCTGGCGCTGGCGCGCATCGCGATCAACGGCGGGCGCCGCGGCTTCCTGGTGCAGATCGAGCCCCGGGTATGTCTGGATCTGCTGGCAGCGCAGACGGTGAATTGCGCGCTGGCAGAATAGCGGTGCTGCGCGGCGGGCTCCCGCCCCCGCGCCCGGTTTTTCCGCCATACCGGCCCGCTGCGGCCAAGGACCTGAATTGAACGCGTTTTATCCCATCCTCGCCACGCTGGCCGCCTATCTGATTGGCTCGCTGTCGTTTGCCGTGATCGTCAGCCGGGTCATGGGCCTGAACGACCCGCGCACCTATGGCAGCGGCAACCCCGGCGCGACCAACGTGCTGCGCTCGGGCAGCAAGCCCGCGGCCATCGCCACGCTGGTGCTCGACGCGCTCAAGGGCTGGCTGCCCGTGGCGCTGGTGCACTGGTTCGGCCGGCCCTGGGGTCTGGGCGACGGCACGCTGGCCGCGGTGGGCCTGGCGGCGTTCCTCGGTCACCTCTACCCGGTGTTCTTCCGCTTCCAGGGCGGCAAGGGCGTGGCCACCGCGCTGGGCGTGCTGCTGGGCATCAGCGGCTGGCTGGGCCTGGCGACCGCGCTGACCTGGGTGATCATCGCGTTCTTCTTTCGCTACTCGTCGCTGGCCTCGCTGGTGTCGGCCGTGTTCGCGCCGGTGTACTACGTGCTTTTTGGCGGCGTGCTCTGGTACACCGAGGCGCCGATCACGGCCGCGATCGTCGTGATGGGCCTGCTGCTGATCTGGCGCCACCGCGAGAACATCGTGCGCCTGATCGCCGGCAAGGAGTCGCGCCTGGGCAAGAAAAAGCCGGCGCCAGGCAAGCCCGGCTGAAGCCGGCTCAGAAGGCCGGCGCCTCGTGCGGCCCCTGCGCCGGTGCGGGGCGCGAGCGGCCGACGTAGACGCCCAGCAGCGCCATCGTCTGGGGCGTGATGCGCTGGGCCAGCGTCGGGCGTGCCAGCGCCGCGACGATGCGCGGCGCGGCGCGCGAGGTGTCGTGCAGCGCGGGGGTCCTGAAGGGCTGGCCCGCGGCGTCGAGCACGCGCGCGACCAGCGGCTGCAGCGGCCGGCTGCTGCGGCGCAGCACCACGGCGGTGTCGCCATTGTCCAGCCGCACCAGCGTGCCCGGCGGGCACAGCCCGACGCTGCGCACCAGTGCATAACCCACTTCATCTTCAGGCGCCGGCTCGCTGCCCACGATCACCCGGACCGAATCGGTCGCGCTGCGCGCGCCACGCGTCTTGCGCGGGCTGAGCATCGCGCCATAGCGGTCGACGCTGGCCAGGATGCGCGCGAGCCGGTCGGGCGCGGCCAGCTGCGCCAGCGGCGCCGCGGCCTTGGCGCGCGGGTGGTGCGCGGCCACGGTGTCGAGCCACAGCGGGTCGTCGACAAACAGACGCACCAGCAGCGCCTGGCTCTCGAGCGCATGGCGCTCGATCTGCGCGCGCTGCGCCGCCGTCGGGGCCTCGCGCTGCAGCGCCAGCTGGTCCTGCAGCTGCGTCATGCCGATATTCATCGTGAAGGCCGCGCAGACCAGTGCCCGGCGCTCGGGAGCGGGCAGGCCGAGCGCGGGCGCGAGCACCTCGCACAGCGTGGCCGACACCAGCGCATGCGAGGCGCTGTAGCCGGCACTCGAATCGGCCGCGAGCTGGAACACCAGATACAGCGCCGCGTCGCTGTCGTGCGCGACCAGCTCCTGCAGCCAGTCGGCCAGCTGGGGCAGGCGCAGCGCGAAGTTCTGCACCTGCAGCGGGGCGCTCAGCAGCAGCGACAGCGCCGCCTCGAGCTCGGCCCAGAGGCCGCGCAGGTCTTCGTATTGCGCGTCCGCCGCGGGCGCGCCGGGCGCGGGGGACAGGGCGGTGGCTTGCATGTCAGCGCCTTTCAAGCACCATCCGGTCACCCTGGCGCGTCATCTGGAATCCGGAAAGAAAGCTGTTGCCCAGCAGCACATAGGGCATGGGTTGGGGCACGACCACGGCCTCGACATCGCGCGCCTCGAGGTCGCCCGCGCGCACCGAGTCCAGGCGCAGGCGCCAGCCGCGCACCGCGCCGTTGGCCGTGCCCAGCTGCACGCTCTGGCCCTGCAGATAGGGCAGCCCCAGGCGGTCGGCTTCGGCGCGGCCGATCGCCACCGCGCTGGCCCCGGTATCGACGAGGTACTGCATCGGCCGGCCATTGATCTGCCCCTGCTCGGTGAAATGCCCGCGGCTGTCGGCAAACAGCACCAGCTGCACGGGCCCGTCGGCCGCACTCAGGCGCGCTCCGAGCTGCACCGGTGCCTCGCCCAGGCGCAGCTGCGCGCGCCGCCCGGCAATCTCGACCACCGCCGCCTCGCGCCCGACCTCGAGCACACGCACCGCGCCGCGGCTCTCGCCCACGGCCAGGCTGCGCGGCGCCGCGCCATCGATCACCAGCAAGGCCTTGCTGCCCAGAATGCCGGTCAGCGCCGCCGTCTGCGCGCTAACTGTTGCCGGGAGGACCAATGCAAGGAGCAGGCCGGCAGACCAATGCCGTAAGCCATCGGGTGTCTTCATGCCAGGGGCACCGAGCAAGGGCCGCCCCGCAGCGACGGTGCCGTCCCCCTCCACCGAAGGATGAGAGGGGGAAGCGACGCAGTCGCTCAGGGGGTGCCTCAATTTTTTCAGTCGCGGAAGTTGTTGAACGAGAGCGGCACGTCGTCGATTTCCTTGCGGATCACCGCCATTGCCGCCTGCAGATCATCGCGCTTGGCGCCGGTGATACGCACTTTCTCTTCCTGGATCGCGGCCTGCACCTTGAGCTTGCTTTCCTTCATCAGCTTCTGCAGCTTCTTGGCCAGCTCGGACTCGATGCCGTTGCGCACCTTGATGACCTGCTTGAGCTTGTCGCCGCCGATCTTCTGCGCCTTCTGGATGTCGAGGAAGCGCACGTCGACGCCGCGCTTGGTGAGCTTGTTGCGCAGCAGGTCTTCCACCTGGGTCAGCTGGAAGTCCGCGTCGCCGTACATGGTGATTTCCTTGTCCTTGAGCTCGACGGCGGCCGAGGAGCCCTTGAAGTCGAAGCGCGTGGCGATTTCCTTGGAGGCGTTCTCCACCGCGTTCTTCACTTCCACAAAATCGGCTTCGCAAACGGTGTCAAAGGATGGCATGTGAATTTCTCTTTCCTGAAAGGTGGGGGAGCGCACGGCGGGCAGGCGGCGGCAGGGGCGATCGGCCGGCGGCCAGCGCGGCCCGGGGCGCGGTGCGACAATCCACGCGATGTTAGTCGAGAAAAATGTACCCCTGCAGCATTGCAACACCTTTGGCATCGCGGCCCGCGCCCAGGCGCTGGTGCGCGTGCATTCCGAGGACGACGTGCGCGCGCTGCGCGCCGACCCGCTCTGGGGCCGCCAGCCGGTGCTGGTGCTCGGCGGCGGCAGCAACATCGTGCTCACGGGCGATGTCGAGCCCGTCGTGCTGAAGATGGAGATCAAGGGCCTGCGCCTGGCAGCCGAGACACCCACGGCGTGGATCGTCGAGGCCGGCGCCGGCGAGAACTGGCACGATCTCGTGGCTTTCACGCTCGACCAGGGCCTGCCCGGCCTCGAGAACCTGGCGCTGATCCCCGGCACCGTCGGCGCGTCGCCGGTGCAGAACATCGGCGCCTACGGGGTGGAGCTGCAAGACCGCTTCGAGTCGCTCGATGCGATCGATCTGGTCACGGGCCAGGGCTTCACGCTCGATGCCGCGCAGTGCGCCTTCAGCTACCGCGACTCGGTCTTCAAGCATGCACCGGCCGGCGCGCGCGGCATGGGCCTGGCAGGCCGCGCGGTCATCACGCGCGTGCGCTTTGCGTTGCCCAAGGCCTGGAAACCCGAGATCGGCTACCTGGACATCGAGCGCAAGCGCGCCGAGGCCGGCGTGGAGCAGCCCACGGCGCGCCAGATCTTCGACTGGGTCTGCGAGATCCGCCGCGCCAAGCTGCCCGACCCGCAGGTGCTGGGCAACGCCGGCAGCTTCTTCAAGAACCCCACGGTGACACCCGAGCAGTGCGCCGACATCATCGCGCGCGAACCGCGCATCGTGCACTACCCGCTGGCCGACGGCACGATCAAGCTGGCCGCGGGCTGGCTGATCGATGCCTGCGGCTGGAAGGGCAAGAGCATGGGCAAGGCCGGCGTCTATGAGCGCCAGGCGCTGGTGCTGGTCAACCGGGGCGACAAGCATTCCGACGCGGCCAGCGTCACGGGCGGCGAAGTCATGACGCTGGCGCGCGCGATCCAGACCAGCGTCTATGAGCGCTTTGGCATCCGGCTTGAACCCGAGCCGGTCGTGGTCTGAGTTCCGCAGCCCGCGATACATGCGAAAATAAGCCGTCTCGGCACGGCGGGATGTCCGGTCCGCATGGTGCGCCCCGGACAGCGCGTGAAAATTGCCTCCATAACGAAGACGTCACAAACAGCGGTTTTCCCCGAACAGTGCCTCAGCGAGATCCGATCATGTCAAGTTACAACCCCCCTTTTGAAATCCACGTCCATGGCCAGGTGGTGCTCACGGCCAAGACCAGTTTCGAGCAGTTGCAAGAAGCGCTCAAGCCGCTGTGGAGCTACGCCGGCGCGCGCTCGCTGGCCGATGGCGCGGCCAGCGTCTATGAAGAAGAGCCTGGCATCGAGTTCGATGCGCGCGAGCACCGCCTGCAGATCTGCTGGACGGTGCGCGGCGACGACGACTTCCGCCAGACGCTCGACGAGATGTGCATGAGCCTCAACGAGCTGTCGGAGCAGGGCGCGGCCATCGAAGTCACGTTCTATGACACCGAATTCGATGAAGAAGACGAAGAGGCCGACGAGGCCGAGTCGCGCGACGACTTCCTGATGCTGTTCGTCGGCCCGACGCCCGCGGCCATCATGCAGGTGCAGCGCGACCTGCTGGTCCAGGACGTGATCAACATGATGGAGCGCCATTTCGACGGCGCCGAGCTCGGCGGCGTGGTCGCCGAGATCGACAAGCTGTTCTCGCTGCGCTTCGACGCGCTGGTGAACTCGCTGGAAATCGGCAAGCCGCCGCGCGGCCCCGGTGGCTCGGGCGGCTCGGGCCACGGCAGCGGCGGCAATCGCCGCCCGCGCCACCTGCATTGAGGCCCGCCGGGCCCGCAGGCATGGATCTCCCCTACCTGCGCTCCTATCCCGCGCACTTGCAGGAGCAGGTGCGCGCGCTGCTCGCCAGCGACGGCACGGCGGCATTGCTGCAGCGCAAGTACCCCGAAGGCCATGCGCTGCGCACCGACAAGTCGCTCTACGAATACACCGCCGCGCTCAGGGCGCGCCACCTGCGCAAGGGCGCGACGCTGCACAAAGTCACCTACGACAGCAAGATCCACGTGGTGCGCAATGCCCTCGGCCTGCACACCAGCCGCGCACTGGTGCAGGGCGGCAAGCTGTCGGCGCGCCACGAGATCCGCGTGGCATCCATGTTCAAGAACACGCCCGAAGAGTTCCTGCGCATGATCGTCGTGCACGAGCTCGCGCACCTGCGCGAGAAGGACCACGACAAGGCCTTCTACCAGCTGTGCTGCCACATGGAACCCCAGTACCACCAGTACGAGTTCGATGTGCGGCTGTACCTGACCCATCTGGATGCCGGCGGCGCGCGGCTGTGGGATCAGGCGCCAGCGCCGGTGTAGCTGCGCCTTTGCCGCGCGTCGGCATCGATCGAAGACGCGTGATGCCGAGTGGGGCGCGCTTCGCTACCCACCATCGGACCGAATCGATACTTCCATGACCGGCATGCCCGACTGACGCAGCGCGGGCCCGCTGCCATGTCTCTGCAACCGGCACTCTCAAACCAACGGCAAGGTGCTCCATGGAAGGCGGGCTGCTGCCCGACCAGGACAAGGCCTGCGTCGCGAAGGCAGCACACACCCAGGGCAAACACAGTTGACATTTCCCTGAGTCATAGTTAAATTCTATTTTTATCAATAAATCAATAGTATTTAACTTAAGGGTTCCCGAAGTCATCCATACGCTGGAGCCATCGGAATCCCTGCTTCCATGGGAAAGATCATGCCTGACTCAGCCAGCCTCGTCTCCACACGTTTTCCGCTTGGAAATATCGATTCGCGAGTGAACGACGCGACCCCTGCGCTTCGGTCCCCGTTGCAAAAGAATGCGGCGCCCGCCCCGGTGGACCATGAACAGCCGGGTGCGGGCCAGGCCTCGGCGCCTGTGCCTGCCGCGTTGCTTGTCGCCGCCCAGCAAGGAAAGCTTGCAGCCGTCAAGGCATTGCTGGCGCAGGCTGATGTCAACGTATCCAACGCACAGGGGCGGACCCCGCTCATGGAGGCCGCGCGCGCGGGGCATGCCGATGTCGTCAGTGCACTCACGCAGGCTGGCGCCAATTTCCATGCCGTCGATGCGGATGGATCGACGCCGCTGGCGCTGGCGGCGCTCCATGGTCATTCGAATGTGATGGTGGCGTTGCAGCGTGCCGGAGCCAGCATCGATGTCCAGCTGCTGGATGCCATCCACGCGGGCAAGGTGCAGGTGGCCAGCGCGATACTGCGCGTCGGCCTGGCTGCCCATTGCATCGCCGACGATGGCTATGGCGCATTGGGGCTGGCGGCAATGTCCGGCCGCGCCGATATGGTGAATGCGCTGGTGGATGCCGGCGCCTCGCTGCAAGACAATCTGTCAATTGCCATTGAAGGCGGCAGCCTGGTGATGGTGGATGCGCTGCTGCAGGCTGGAGCGGATGTCACTGCCGCGCAAGGCAGCGGATTGTCTGCGCTGGCCCTGGCGGCCCGGCTTGGCGATGTGGTCATGCTGAACCATCTGTTGAAAGCCGCAGTCGCGGTCGATTCCGGTGAGCAAGCGATCCTGGACGCGATTTTCCAGGAGATCAACCAAGGGAGTGCAGGCGCGGTCGAGACTTTCCTGCAAGCGGGAATCGGTGCCAATTCATCCAGGGAAAACGGGGTCACATTGCTCATGCAGGCCGCAGAGGCCGGGCATGGCGACATCGTGAATCTGCTGCTGGCTGCAGGCGCCGATACCGCCGCGGACGCGGATGGCGGCACCACGGCGATGATATTGGCGATCGTCAACGGGAGAGTCGATGTGATCCAGGCGCTGATGCTGGCCGGAGAAAATGCCCATATCCATTTGATAGGGACCGCAAAGGTCGGGGACATCTTCGGGGTCGATACGCTTTTGCAGGCCGGGGCCCATGTAAATGCCTTGACGGTGCATGGCCATACTGCGCTGATGTATGCGGCGCAGATGGGGCGGGTCGATATTGCAGAAAAGTTGCTCGAAGCCGGAGCCTCATATGATATCGATGCGCTCGATGGTTCCTCCGCGCTGATCATCGCGGCATGCGCCGGGCATGCGGACATGGTGGCACTGCTGTTGCAAGCCGGGGCAGATGTAGATGACATCAACAGCGAATGGACATCCGCGCTGGCACTTGCCGCCGATTATGGCCATGTCGATGCCGTCAAGGTGTTGCTCGATGCAGGCGCAGATGTCAATCGCGCCAATGCAAATGCCGAAACGGCCTTGATGAAAGCAGCGAAGTTTGGCTGCACCAAGACAGTGGAAATGCTGCTGCAGCAGTCGAATATCGATATCGATGCGGTGAATGAGGTGGGCATCTCCGCGCTGATGGTGGCTGTCAATTATGGCTTTGCCACGATAGTGGACAAGCTGGTGCAAGCCGGCGCAGCCATCGATACGGTGGCCCACGGCGGTTTCTGCGCTTTGGATCTGGCGCAGGCACATGGGCATGCCGGCATGGCGAACATGCTGGAAAACGCGCATGCGCAAGGCGGGGCAGACGCGTCCCACGCGCCTTCCTCGGCGATGGCCGCTGCAATGAGCCATGGCATTGGCCAGGGTGGCATGGCCGCGGAAAGTGACATCGGCTCGATCCGGGAGCTGGATCTGTCCCCCGATGAGGAGTGCGCCGCCTTGGCACACCTGTCATCGCTGTACCCGGGCGGCGATCTGGCCGAGCTCGCCGAAGCGGCAAGCTTTGCGGCGTCGGAAAGTGCGGCTGATGCGGCTTCCTCTCCCGTGGAATATGGCTATGGCTGGGGAGGGGAGGAAAGCGACGCCGAAGGCGAAGAGGGTATGGCGCTGGAGTTGAATGGCATTTGCCTGGGCGCGGATATTCAAGCTTACCCGGGCTGATAGGCGCAGCGGCGCAGATGCGCAGATGCGCAAAGCTGCGTGGCTGGAATCCACCGGGATCGGCAGCGATGCGTGAAACGCAAAAAATCGTGCTGATCAATACCGCTTGAAGCGGTGGTCCAGGCAGTCTGAATCCATGCGCAGGATTCGGCGATGTGGCGTGGCTCTCTGGAAATATTGTGCATTCCAGGCCACCGGCATCGCGAAAAAACCGGTCTGACTGAAGGCGGTTATTCATCTCCCCATTTTCGGTGCTTTGATTATCTCATTGGAGATTGTTTCAAAGCGAATCGAGAAAGCATGGGGGAATTCAATGGAATATTTTTTCTGGGATTTGAACATGATATTTTTTTCATCTGGATCTAACAAGATTCTCCACTACAGCAAGAATTTTCTCGATGTTCACACCATCACGAAACGGCCCTATTCGGCAGCGACCGTGGAGCTGACCGATGGTGATCTGCTGCAGGCAGCGCTGGATCAGTCGCCCATGAACTATTTCAGGTTTTTCCAACCCGCGGGAGATGCGCATGCGAAGTTGAGAGATCTTGAACGTGCGAATGGGGATATGTGGGTCAGCGTTGCCCACTCGAAGGATTTTCTTTACGCCATCGAAGTGCTCGAGGCGGAGGCGGCCGCTCGTGCGTCTGCGCCGTCGCTGCGTGCACCCGTGAAATGGGTCCCGCCGCTGCATGCCGCCGTGAAAGAGGGCGATCTCGCCCGTGTCCAGCAGTACCTTGGACACAAGCATGCCATCCAGATGTCCGTGCTCCATGGCGATACTCCCTTGATGCTGGCGATTCGTGGCGGGCATATGCACATAGCGCAGGCCCTGCTGCACGCTGGTGCAGACAGCAACGCAGTGCATGACCGTGGTCTGACTCCCCTCATGCAAGCTGCCGAAATGGGAAATGGCAGTCTCGTGCGGCTGCTGGTGGAGCATGGGGCGGATGTCAATGCCATCGATGGCTCCTGGATGCCGGCGCTGATATTTGCCGCACGGCATGGACATGTGGATGCCGTGAAGGCGTTGGTTGAAGCCCAGGCGAATGTCAATGCCACGCTGCGCCCCGTGGACGGTTGCCGCGGCTACTCGGCCCTGATGCTGGCGGCGAAAAATGGCCATCTCGAGACCGTGAAGGAACTGCTGCAGGCCCATGCCGACAAATACGCCGTGGATATCCGGGGCAATACCAGCCTGATGTTCGCGGTGCAGAGCAAGAACGTCGAGGTGGTCAAGGCATTGCTGCCATCTGCAAGCAATGTCGATGCCGCCAATGCAGGCTGCGTCACTGCGCTCATGATGGCCGCGAGGTCGAAGCAAGTGGACATCGTCAGGGCGCTGCTGCAGGCCAATGCCAGGGTCGATATCGTCGGTAGAGATGCGGAACCGGCCTTGACTCACGCCAGGGGCCCGGAAGTGCGGGCGCTGCTGCTGGAAGCCCAGGACCATGCCCACAGCACACTTGGCAGTGGCTCGCTGGCCGACATTGCCATCAGGTTTGCAGATGCCATGGGCAGTGCCGATGAAGTCGATGCCTCGGCGCTGTCGGCGCATGGCGCCGGCGCCGCGCATGCCGCAGGCCTGGCGGTGCCTTCGCTGACCGCCGGTTTCGGGCATATGCACATGGTCGACAACCTGTTGAAAAACATGCAGCCCCTGCAGGGCACGCGGGCGGCGATCTACGATCGCGATGTGATGTGGGCCATCGGCAAGGGAGGCGCCGGATATCTCGAGACCATGGTGATATTCGGCAGTCTGTTCATCAACGACTATCTGCTGACCGCCATACGGGACGGTGATGCCGCGGGTGTCGATACCTTGCTGCGCGCCGGCGCCGATGCCAATTTCAAGTTCGCCTGGCAGACGACGCCGCTGATGATTGCCACCCATCTCGGTCACGGCGATATCGTGGAGACATTGCTGGCGGCTGGCGCAAATGTCGATGCGGTGTCCGCGGGCGGCCATGCAGCGCTGCTTTACGCCATCCATGCCGGCAACAGCAAGATCGTCGAGATCCTGATCAATGCCCAGGTCGGCATCGAGATCGAGCGTGGCAACAAGACCGGGCTGCTGGTCTCCGTGCCAGGGGACCATGAGGCCATGGCCAGAAAGCTGCTTCAAGCGAAGGTGGATACCGCCAGCCTCAATGAACTGTGGAAAACCGCGCAGGCACATGCCGATGAGCAGGGACATGCGGATATCGCCAGGATGCTGGCGATAGCGCGGGAAAAGATCGGTTTTCCCGAGATTGGCGATGCCGGCCTGCAGATGCCGGCGCAAGGCATCGCGGCGGCTGCGCCAGAGCAGACGCAGCCTGTCTCGGCCGAGCCCATGCCCGCGGCCGCTGTATTCCTCGCCTCCCTGGCCGACGCGGAAATTCAGCCCATGCACATCGGTTGCGGTCCGATGGGCAGCGGCGCTGCCACCGGGCATGCCGATGAAGCCGGGTTCCTGGATGCCGCGTCGACACACGCCTTCGATGGCGGTGATTCCAACCTCCTCACCTTCGCTGCGCCCATCCCGTCAGCCCTGGGCGATGCCTGTGGCGCCGCACAGGCGTATGCCATGGAGGATGTCCCGGACGTTCAGGAACGCAATCCTGCGAGCGTCGCTCACCCTGATCATCCACCGCAGGAAGGCGAGCCGGCGCAAATTGCGCTGCCACCGTTTGCCTTCGGTCACGCCACGTTCATGTAACAGCCGCACCTCCCGCGTGCAGCCGCATGCCTCTGGCCGGCATTGGGAACAAAGCCCCCGCTGGCTCGGCATTTTTTTCCAGGATATCCATGTACTCACAGCTCACCACGACGGCAGCGCTCACCATGCTCAAGGACAAGAGCTTGCAGCTCGAGGAGGCGTTGCAGTCCTCCTTGTCGAGCCCAAACCCCATGGCGGCCAGTGCCCAGGCCGCGGCCGCAAGCGGCCATCCCGCGGCGGCGCAACGCACGGCGGACGTCCTCTCCCCTTCCTTCACCGGATGGACGCCCTTGCTCGTGGCAGCCCGGCAGGGCCAGGTCGCGGAGGTTCAGGCCCTGCTCGGTGCCGGAGCCTATGTGCAGCAGGCGGATGCGGTGGGTTTCACCGTCCTGTTCCACGCGGTTCAGCAAGGCCACCGGGAGGTGGTCGATCTGCTGCTCGAGGCCGGGGCCGATACCAATGCGGTCGGGGTTGGCGGCGTGACCCCGCTGATGCTGGCCGCGCAAGGTGGACACGCCGGTATGGTCGCGCGGCTCGTGCAATCGGGCGCGCAGGTGGACGCCGTGAACCAGGAGGGCTACGGCGCGCTGGCGTTTGCGATCCTGCGCAACGATGCAGACACGGTGAACGCGCTGCTCGATGCCAAGGCGGATGTCAATGCTCCGTGCTCCGCAATGGCGCCGCTGGTGCTGGCGATCCATCTGGGGCACGCGGACATGGTGGGAGCGCTGGCGCGGGGCGGGGCGCATCTGGATGCCATTGCCGGCGGGGATCTTCCGGCGCTGATGGACGTAGCGCTGCTGGGCCGCGCCGACATGGCGCAGGCCCTGGTGCAGGCCGGCGCGGATCTCGATATCGGTCTGCTGCGCGCAGTTCAGATGGGCAGGGCCGATATCGTCAGTGCGCTGATTCGGGTAGGAGCGGATGCGAAGTGCGCAACCGCAGACGGCACCACCGCGCTGATGTGGGCGGCGGTGCATGGTCACACCAGTGTCGTCAATGCACTCGTGCAAGCGGGTGCATCCCTGCAGGCCGATCTGCTCGTGGCCGTGGAGCGCGGCAGTGTCGAAACCGTTTATGCACTGGCGCAATCGGGAGCGGATATCCAGGCCCATTTGCTTGCCGCTGCCGCCATTGGCAACACTGGCGCCGTCAAGGTGCTGGCGCAGGCCGGCGCGCAGGTTGATACGGCGCCCGGCGGCAGCCCCCATGCGTTGATGTTCGCATCCCAGTCCCTGGACGAGTCGGACAGCGCCCTGGGCATCTGCTGCGTGACATCGATATCGGCACAACCGGTTCCCTATGGCTGGCAGGAGGCTCCAGAGCCATCGGACGCTGACAGTGCCCCGCTGGATGAGCAGGGATGGGGCGGGCTGGATGGATTCCAGCAAGCCTTGGCGCTGCCTGCCGGCTTCTGTCTGGGTCTTGACTCTGGCACCTCGATGTTTTGATGCGCCAGCATCGGAAATCCGCCTGACGGGCGCACTGGCGCCCATTTGCTTCAAACGAGAATATCCATGTTCCCTCGGTTCCCTACGACCCCGGCGCCCTTCACAGGCGGAAATTCCTACGTGTACGCAAACCAGCATGCACACCAGGGTGCGCCGGCACCCGGTGCGTCGGCACCCGGTGCGTCGGCACCCGGTGCGTCAACTCGCTCCCATCCATTGGATGTCGATGTCTATATGGCGGCCAGAAACGGCAACTGTTCGGCGCTCAGGGAATTGCTGCAAAGGGGCGGCAACCCCAATGGCGTCGATCCCACCGGATGCACGGCCATTTTCCATGCGGCCCGCAGCGGCCGGGCCGATATCGCCAAGGCCCTGCTGGAGGCCGGAGCCTACACCTCGTTCGCCGACACGCAAGGTTACAGCGTGCTGTCCCATGCGGCCCAGCAGGGGCACCGGGAGGTGGTCCATCTGCTGCTGCAGAACGGGGCGAATGCCGATGCCGTGGCCGACGGCGGCTTGAGACCGCTGATGCTGGCGGCCTATGGCGGGCACACCGCGGTCGTGCTGATGCTGGTGCAGCATGGGGCCAACGTGAATGCATTGGATCAGATCGGAAATTCGGCGCTGCTGCATGCGGTGCGCGGCGGCCACATCGATACGCTCGAGGCGCTGATCTCTGCCAAAGCCGATGTCAATGCGTTCCAGGGGTACGGGATGAGCCCCTTGCTGGGCGCCGTCCATGGGTGGCATGCCGAGGCGGTGAGCGTGCTGGTGCGCGCGGGAGCGCAACTGCACGGGGACCGGGCCGATGGCACTTCCGCGGTGATGCTCGCGGCCCTGGGGCGCCAGGACAAGGTGGTCGGCTTGCTGGTGCACGGAGGCGAAAAGCTCGATACCCACCTGCTGCGTGCGGTGCAGATCGGCAGGGCGGACATCGTCGAGGCGCTGATCTGCATGGGGGCGGATGCCAAGTGCTGCGGCGGCCGGGCTTCCACTGCGCTGATGCAGGCGGCCTTGCGCGGCCACGCCAAGGTCGTCGAGGTGCTGGTGAAAGCCGGCGCCGATCTCCATGCCGATCTGCTCAGAGCCGTCGAGATGGGCAATGCCGAGATGGTCAAGGCGCTGCTATCGGCCGGAGCGGATCGGCACGCCACCCATGCGCTGGCAGTGGCGGCCCAGCACGGCCATGTGGCACTCGTGAAGCTGCTGTGGCAGCCTGAAAACAGCGCCGATGCCATGCTCCATGCCGTGCGCAACGGCCATGTTGCCGTTGTGCATGCGCTGCTGGAAGCGGGCGCGGCCAGCACCCCTCCTGTGGCGGACACCACGGCTGCGCTGGTGCTGGCCGTGCAGCACGGCCAGGTCGAGATCGTCAGCGCCATGGCGCGGGCCGGCGCCGATGTGAATGTCGTCAATGAAAAAGGCATTCCGGCCTTGATATGGGCGGCTGCAGATGGAAGGCTCGACATCATCAGGGCACTGGTTCAAGGCGGAGCGGATCTCGATGACTGCCTGCTGATGGCGGCCCACAATGGCGGCACCGCCGTGGTCAATATCCTTTTGCAGGCCGGAGCCGCCGTCGATGCCGCGCCCACGGGCGGCATGAACGCGCTGATGCTGGCAGCCCAGGGCGGCCATGCGGCAACCGTGAGGGCCCTGCTGGCTGCCGGCGCGCAGGTGCAGGCGGCCACCCCGACCGGCATGACTGCCTTGATGATGGCGACGCATCACGGCCATGTCCAGGTCGTGCAGGCGCTGGTGGAGGCGAAGGCACAAGTCCACGCCGTGGAGATGGCCGGTCTCACCGCACTGATGATTGCGGCCATCGAAGGCCGTCACGAGGTCCTGCAGCCCCTGCTCGAGGCGGGCGCGTCCTTGCATGGCACCACCGCGACCGGTTATGGCGCGCTGATGCTTGCAGCCACCCGGGGGCATATGCCGATGGTCAAGGCGCTGCTGGGCGCCGGAGCCGCGGTCGATGCCGTGAATGATGATGGTTATTCCGCGCTGATGCTGGCGGCGGGCCATGGCCATGCCGAGGTCGTCGATGCCTTGCTGGCGCAGGGGGCTTCGAGTTCGGTGGTCGCGCCTGGCGGTGGAACCGCCCTGATGCTCGCTGCGTTTCACGCGCATGCCGAAGTGGTGCGGCTGTTGCTGCAGGCAGGCACGGAGCTCGACGCCAGGGATCACAGCGGCTACTCGGCACTGGCAATGGCCCTGCAATGCGGCCATGCCCAGATCGCGGCAATGCTGCAGGAGGCGGGAGCGCGAGGGCCGGCAGCGGATGGATCGGGTGCAGGGGCCGCGGCTGCGCAAGAGCGCGCGGCGCAGTTCATCGACTTGACGGCCGAAGCCGGGGCTGAGGACGTTGCAGCAGCTGCCGCTCCCGAGCTTGCATCGCCCCTCCCGCTATCGGATCTGAGCAGCTCCATCGTCACTTCCGCGGCAACGCTGTTGCTCGGCGGCGCACCGGACTTCGGCGCTGCCGAACCTTTGTTGCCCTGTGCGGCAGAAGACACGAGCAGCTCCATAGACACCTACGCCACGACGGCGCGTGCAAGGTCGGATATGCACGTCGATCGCATGGACATGCTGCAGGATTACTGGGCCACGGCGCGTCCCTGTGAATGGGACATGATGGAAGGAAGCCATGGCCATGGGCTGCTGGCCCCGGGCCATGGGTCGCTTCTCGATGACGGGGCGCTGCCTTTTTGAGAGCGTTTCAGGAAATCTCGATGTGCGCGCAGGAGCCGGCGGGCAGCTGCAGCCAGCGCTGCGCGGCCGCCTGCAGGCTGCTGAGCCCGCCCGTGGCATGGAGCTGGATCTGCGGGGCAGCGCCCGCGGGCGCGGCTTCGGGCGCGAGCAGGCCGGCCTGTGCCAGCAGGCGCCGCACCTGGCGCGCGACGGCCGTGCCGGTGTCGATCAGCGCGATGTCGGGCCCGAGCAGCGCGCGCAGCTCGTCCTTGACGAAGATGTAGTGGGTGCAGCCGAGCACCAGCGTGTCGATCTGCCCTGCCTCGCGCCCGAAACTGCCCAGCGCCTCGATGTGGCGCGCGCAGTGCGCCCAGAGCGCGCTGTCCTGCAGGCGCGCCGGCGCCGGCTCCTCGGTGGCCCGCTCGATGGCCAGGGCCAGGCCGTCGCAGGCCTGGACCGAAAAGCGCGTGTGCTGCGAATGCTCGGCCAGCAGGCGCGCAAAGCGTGTGCTGCCCACGGTGCCCCGCGTGGCCATCACCCCGACATGGTGCGTCTGGCTGCTCAGGGCCGCGGGCTTGAGCGCGGGCTCGACACCGATCAGCAGCAGATCGGGCATCTCGCGGCGCAGCTGCTCGACGGCCGCGGCGGTGGCGGTATTGCAGGCAATGACCAGCGCCTTGATGCCATGCTGCGCGCGCAGGTGGCGTGCGATGGCGCCGGTGCGCTGCTGCACGAAAGTCGCGTCGCGCTCGCCATAGGGCGCATGCCCGCTGTCGGCCACATAGACCAGCCGCTCCTGTGGCAGTTCCTGGCGCAGCGCCTGCAGGACGCTCAGGCCGCCGATGCCGCTGTCGAAGATGCCGATGGGGAAGTGGTGCATGGGAGAGGGCAGGGGGTGCGGGCCCGAACGGCCTGCGGGCAAGTATGCCGCGTCCGGCGCCGGCCTGCAGGCAGGCGGCCCGGCACGCGGCGATTGCGGCTTCAGGCGCCGGCCAGCGCGATGCCCTTGAATTCGCCGGTGGCGATCTTTTCCTTCCAGATTGCCGGGCCGGTGATGTGGGCGCTGGTGCCGCCCGCATCGACCGCCACCGTGACCGGCATGTCGACCACGTCGAATTCGTAGATCGCTTCCATGCCCAGGTCGGCAAAGCCCACGACCTTGGCGTTCTTGATCGCCTTCGAGACCAGGTAGGCGGCGCCGCCCACGGCCATCAGGTAGGCGCTCTTGTGCTGCTTGATGGCCTCGATGGCAACCGGGCCGCGCTCGGCCTTGCCGATCATCGCGATCAGGCCGGTCTGCTCGAGCATCATGTTCGTGAACGAATCCATGCGCGTGGCCGTCGTCGGGCCGGCGGGGCCCACGGCCTCGTCGCCGACCGGGTCCACGGGGCCGACGTAGTAGATCACGCGGTTGGTGAAGTCCACGGGCAGCGGCTCGCCCTTGGCCAGCATGTCCTGGATGCGCTTGTGCGCGGCGTCGCGGCCGGTGAGCATCTTGCCGTTGAGCAGCAGCGTGTCGCCGGGCTTCCAGCTCGCGACCTCCTGCTTGGTCAGGGCGTTCAGATCGACGCGCTTGCTCTTTTGCGTGTCGGGCGCCCAGTCGACCTTGGGCCACAGGTCCAGCGACGGTGCGTCGAGGTACACCGGGCCCGAGCCGTCCATGACGAAATGCGCGTGGCGCGTGGCGGCGCAGTTGGGGATCATCGCCACCGGCTTGGAAGCCGCGTGCGTGGCGTACATCTTGATCTTGACGTCGAGCACCGTCGATAGGCCGCCCAGGCCCTGCGCGCCGATGCCCAGGGCATTGACCTTCTCGTAGAGCTCCAGGCGCATTTCCTCGACCTGATCGAGCTTCTCGCCGCGCTGCGACTTGGCCTGCAGCTCGTACATGTCGAGGTCTTCCATCAGGCTTTCCTTGGCCAGCAGCACGGCCTTCTCGGCGGTGCCGCCGATGCCGATGCCTATCATGCCCGGCGGGCACCAGCCCGCGCCCATCGTGGGAATGGTCTTGAGCACCCAGTCGACGATGCTGTCGCCCGGGTTCATCATGATCATCTTCGACTTGTTTTCCGAGCCGCCGCCCTTGGCCGCGACGGTGATGTCCACCTTGTCGCCGGGAACCAGCTGCGTGAAGATCACGGCCGGCGTGTTGTCCTTGGTGTTCCTGCGCGCGAAGTGCGGGTCGGCGACGACGGAGGCGCGCAGCGTGTTGTCGGGGTGGTTGTAGCCCTGGCGCACTCCCTCGTTGATTGCATCCTCGATGCCGCCGGTGAAGCCTTCCCAGCGCACGTCCATGCCGATCTTCAGGAACACGTTGACGATGCCCGTGTCCTGGCAAATCGGGCGGTGGCCGATGGCCGACATCTTCGAGTTCGTAAGGATCTGGGCCATCGCATCCTTGGCCGCCGGGCTCTGCTCGCGCTCCCAGGCGCGCGCCAGGTGGGCGATGTAGTCGGCGGGGTGGTAGTAGCTGATGTACTGCAGGGCGCCTGCGATCGAGTCGATCAGGTCCTGCTGGCGGATCGTGGTGGTCATCGTGGGTTTTCTAGGGAAGGTAACAGCGACAGCAACCGGGGATTATCCCGCGCTTCGCCGCCCGGCGTGGCAAAGCCCGTTAGTCTTCTATAACACTTGGGTCGCCGGCAGCGCCCGTCCAGACCCGCCACAGAGTGCATTGCCCGCATCACATTGAGAATGGATATCATTTCTCGATGGATATTTTCGATTCAACCCTCAGGAGACTTGTGGATGACGCAACCCGCTACGCGACAGGAACATGACACTTTCGGCCCCATCGAGGTGCCCGCCGATCGGCTCTGGGGGGCACAGACCCAGCGCTCGCTGCTCAACTTCGACATCTCGGGCGAGCGCCAGCCGCTCGAGCTGATCCAGGCGCTGGCGCTGGTCAAGCGCGCTTCCTCCCAGGTCAACCGCGAGCTGGGCCTGCTCGACGGCGCCAAGTCCGAGGCCATCATCGCGGCCGCCGACGAGGTGGTCGCCGGCAAGCACGACGACGAGTTTCCGCTGGTCGTGTGGCAGACGGGCTCGGGCACGCAGACCAACATGAACGTCAACGAGGTGCTGGCCAATCGCGCCAGCGAACTGCTCGGCGGCGAGCGCGGCGAGGGCCGGCTGGTGCACCCGAACGACGACGTGAACAAGAGCCAGTCGAGCAACGACGTGTTCCCGACGGCGATGCATGTCGCGGCCGTGCAGGGCCTGACGCAGCAGCTGCTGCCGGCGATTGCGAAGCTGCAGGCGACGCTCGAAGAAAAGGCGCAGGCGTTTTCCGGCATCATCAAGATCGGCCGCACCCATCTGCAGGACGCAACCCCGCTGACGCTGGGCCAGGAGTTCTCGGGCTATGCGGCGCAGCTGGCCCATGGCCAGGGCCATGTGCGCGCGTCGATCCCGCATCTGTGCGAGCTCGCGCTGGGCGGCACGGCGGTGGGCACCGGGCTCAATGCGCCGTCGGGCTATGCGGGCGCGGTCGCGGCCGAGCTGGCGCAGCTCACGGCGCTGCCCTTCGTCACCGCACCGAACAAGTTCGAGGCACTGGCGAGCGTCGACGCGCTGGTGCATGCGCATGGCGCGCTCAAGACCCTGGCCGCGAGCCTGACGAAGATCGCCAACGATGTGCGCTGGTTGTCCAGCGGCCCGCGCAGCGGCATCGGCGAGCTGAGCATTCCCGAGAACGAGCCGGGTTCGTCCATCATGCCGGGCAAGGTCAATCCCACGCAGAGCGAGGCGCTGACGATGCTGGCCGCGCAGGTCATGGGCAACGACGTGGCGATCAACATCGGCGGTGCCTCGGGCAATTTCGAGCTCAATGTGTTCCGCCCGATGGTGATCCACAACTTCCTGCAGAGCGTGCGCCTGCTGTCGGACGGCATGCGCAGCTTCAACGACCACTGCGCCGTCGGCATCACGCCCAACGAGGAGCGCATTGCCGAGCTGGTGCAGCGCTCGCTGATGCTGGTCACGGCGCTGAACCCGCACATCGGCTACGACAAGTCCGCCTCCATCGCCAAGAAGGCCCACCGCGAAGGCACCAGCCTGCGCGAGGCCGCGGTGGCCAGCGGGTATCTGACGGGGGAGCAGTTCGATGCATGGGTGGTGCCGTCGCAGATGGTGGGGACGCTTTGATCTCTTGACCATCAACGCCCTGTCCACAAGAACAGGGCGAAGGGCAAGCAAGGGAGGAGCGTCTGCTAAGGTGCCCCCTTGTTTCCGCTCCCAGCGAAAGACCTTCATGTATTTTCCGCCCCTGCGCACCGCACTGCTGGCCGTCGTGGTTGCCCTCTCCGGCTGCTCCTATGTCAGCGAAATGCGCATGCCCTCGATGCCCTCGCTGCCCTCACTGCCCAGCTGGATGTCCGCTTCCAAGCCCGCAGCACCTGCAGCTGCGGTGACTGCCACCACTGCACTGCGACCCACCAACCAAACGGAAACCTGGCGCGGCACCTATCGCCAGCAGGGCGAGTCGCAGAGCTTCACCGAATGCCGCAGCGGCGCCGAAATGCCGGTGGCACAGGCGGGCGACAAGGCCTTGCTCGATGCGGCCTACCTCTCGAGCCGTGCGGCGCCGGGCGCGCCGCTGCTGGTGGAAGTGCAGGGCCGCTGGGTGCTGCGCGCACGTGCCGATGCGCCGCCTTCGGCCAACGCGCAGGAACTGGTGTTGCTGGTCGAGCGCTTTGCCTCGGTGTCGAGCCAGGGATCGTGCGCGGGCTGGTGAGCGCGGCTTCAGGCGCGGCGCTCCAGCCCGGGCAACCCCATCGCAAAACGCTGGTTCAGGTAATGGATCGATGACTTGTACGCCGCATCCGCCCAGCCCGAGCGCTGCGGGTTGTAGCCGTCGCTGACCAGCGCGATGTCCTCGCCCGGCAGCGGCTGCACGGCCCAGCGGAAGATGTCGCGGTTGCTGAAATGGTTGCCCGCGCGCAGGTAGTACCAGGCGTCGGGCCATTCGCGGAACACGGTCTTGCTGGGCGCGCCGATGCGTACCGGCCGCGTCACGCCATTGTCGGCAAACAGGTGGTTCAGGCCGATCGCGACTTCCTTTTCCAGCGCCTCGATCGGGCCGCGCGCAAGCCGTGCCCAGAGGTCGGCGCAATCCGACTGGTCGTTGTAGACCACGCGGATCGCGTTGTGCGTGGACGCATATTCCTCGAGCGGAATTTCCACCGAATTGATGCAGTGCCCGGTGGTCCAGGCGCGCCAGACATGCCGGCCATTGGGGGTGATGATGCCGCGCCACCAGGGCTCGGCATACCACTGGGTGATGGTCGTGACGCGCACGCCCAGCAGCGCCTGGAACTCGGCTTGTTCCCGGATGCTTTCGGCAATGCCGCCCTGCACCTGGCCCAGCGCCACCGGCGGCAGCGCGATCACCAGCGTGCCGGCGGTGATCGCGCGCCGCGGGGTCTTGAGCAGGTAGCCGGTCGGCGACTTTTCCATCGACAGCACGGCTTCATCGAGGTGGATCTGTACGCCCAGCGCGCGCAGGCGCTGCTCCATGCCGCGCGTATAGGCCGACATGCCGCCCACCGGGTACAGGCTCTGGCAGTGGCCGCTGGGGCAGATCGCGCCGGCGTCGTTTTCCTCGTCGAGGTAGTCGAGGTAGGCCTTGGCGTTGAGGTCGTATTCGTGGTCGGCGCGAAAGCGATAGGTGCCGTGCAGGAAGGCGCAGCCCTCGGCGCCGATGACCTTTTCGGCATAGGCGCGCAGGTTCGGGTAGCGGTCGACATGCCGGCGCTCGGGCCCGCGCAGCAGCTTCTCGTAGAGCTGGATCTCGTATTCGCCGCGGCTGCGGTCCACATCGAGCCCGGGGAACACGCGGATGAATTCGTCATTGTTGGTGGCATACATCCCACGCGTGAAGCCCAGCTCCTCGAGCATCTCGGGCTTTTGCAGCGCGATGCCGAGCTCCTCGGCCAGTTGCACCAGCACGCTTTGGCCCTCCATGATGCGCCGCGCGCCCAGCTGCACGAACGGGCCTGCGGCTTGCTCATCCGACGCGGGAATATCCGATACGCGCCCGCCCAGTGCCGAGTCCCGCTCGAACAGGCACACGCGCGGGCCGAAGCGTGCGGCCAGCCGCAGCGCCGTGTGCAGCCCGGCGACGCCGCCGCCCACGACCGCGATCTCGCAGTGCGCGGTGGTGTCGTCCGGGGCCAGCGCGGGCTGGGTCTGGGGCACCTGCGCTGCGCCGGGCGCCGCGGTCAAGACAAGGTCGACCTCGCCGCCCAACAAAAGATTGCTCATGTCGAACATCCTTTCCTGAAACCGCCGCGGCGCAGGCGCGCCGGGCGGTCACGCCGGAAAGTGTAGGGCGCAGCTCGCGGACGGCGCGGCCAAGGCTATGCCTGGCGCGTGGTTACTTGCCAGCCGCGGCGCTGCGCGCTTGCGCGATCCAGTCGTCGAAGGTCTTCTGGTGCGCCTCGATCCAGCCCGCGACATGGCGCGCGATGTCGCCCGGCTTGTTCTCGCCCTGGAACATGCGGTTGTTCTCGGCGTTGATGTCGTTGATCGGCAGCTGCATGATCTCGAACAGCTTGCCCGCGGCCGGGTTCTTGAGCGCCCACTGCTTGTTGGCCAGGATGTGCTGGGTGTTGGGCACGAAACCGTAGTTCCTGCCATTGGGCAGCTTCGTGTCTTCGCCGCCCTGTGCGCCGGGGGTGGCGCTGAAGGGCACTTCGAGCCACATCACATCGCTGCCGGGCTTGAGCTGGGCGCTGACCCAGAACGGGGTCCAGGTGTAGTAGAGCACTGGCTTGCCGGCCTTGAAGCGCGAGATGGTGTCGGCAATCAGCGCCGAGTAGGTGCCCTGCTGGTGCGTGACGGTGGCGCGCAGCCCGAAGGCATCGAGCTGGTGCTCGATCGCGGCCTCGCAGCCCCAGCCTGGCGTGCAGCCCGTGAGGTCGGCCTTGCCGTCGCCGTTGGCATCGAACAGCGCGGCGAGCTTCGGGTCCTTGAGCTGGCTGATCTGGGTGATTCCGTACTGGTCGGCGGTCTTCTTGTCGATCAGGTAGCCCTGGATCGCATTGTCGGCAAAGGTGCCCTTGCGCGTGAGCTTGTCGTCGCCGCCGGCATTGGCGTAGAAGCCTTCGTGCAGCGGGATCCAGTGGTTGGCCATGAAGGTCGCGTCGCCATTGGCAATGGCCAGATGCGCCGTCGGGTACTCGACTTCCTGGACCGGCTGCACGTCATAGCCGAGCTTTTGCAGCGCCTTGACGACCAGCTGGGTCTGGAAGTTCTCTTCGGCAATCGAGCTCTTGATCGGATAGACCTTGACGCCCTTGCCGGGCAGCGCGTTGGCAGGGGTCTGGGCGGCGGCAATCAGGCTGAAGCCGGCCAGGCAGGTGGCCAGCAGCGCGCGGCGCACGCGGGTGGAGGATCGGGTCATATGCAGTTTCCTGTGTTCTGTTGGGGCGCCCGGACAGGGCGGGGCCGCCATGGCGCGCAGGCCATGGCTGGCTGTGGCCGAGGCTCAGGCGCTGGCGATATTGCCGGCCGGGGCGCTGGTGCGGCTTGCGGTGCCCACCGGTGCGGGCGCCGGGCGCTTGGGCAGGCTGCGCAGCAGCCAGCCGAGCGGGCCGCGCTGCGTCCAGCGCTCGCCGCCGCGCTGGGGCTTGCCCATCGCCTGCGTGATGCGGTCCAGCGCAATGGCCAGCAGCACGATGCCCAGGCCGCCGACGGTGGCCAGGCCCATGTCGAGGCGGCCGATGCCGCGCAGCACCATCTGCCCCAGACCGCCGACGGCAATCATCGAGGCAATCACCACCATCGACAGCGACAGCATCAGCGCCTGGTTGATGCCGGCCATGATCGAGGGCATGGCCAGCGGCAGCTGCACCTTCCACAGCATCTGCATCGGCGAGGCGCCATAGGCGCGGCTGGCCTCGATCAGGTCGGGGCGCACCTGGCGGATGCCCAGGTTGGTGAGGCGGATCAGCGGCGGCAGCGCGAACACGATGGTCACGATGACGCCGGGCACGTTGCCGATGCCGAACAGCATGACCACGGGCACGAGGTAGACGAATGCCGGCGTGGTCTGCATGGCATCAAGAAACGGGCGCGTCCAGCGCTGCGCGCGGTCGCTGGCGGCGAGCGCAATGCCCACCGGCAGGCCGATCAGGATGCAGAAGGCCAGCGAGGTCAGCACCAGCGACAGCGTGACCATCGCTTCGGGCCAGATGCCCAGCAGCGCGACGATCGCCAGCGAAACCAGCGTGCCGATGGCAATCGCGCGGCCCGCGAACTGCCAGGCCAGCAGCACCATGAGGGCGATCATGACCATCGATGGCACGCCTGTGAGCAGGCCTTCTACGCCTGTCAGCGTGGCATCGATGGGCGCGCGCACCGTCTGGAAGAAGGGCCGGAAATGCGTGACGACCCATTCGAGGCCGTGGTTGATGCTGTCTTGCACCTGGGCCGAGTCGGCCATCCAGTGCTGTACATCGAGCATCTGCGCGAGCGTTGCCGGGGTGTCGGCCGGCGTGCCGTTCAGTGCATCGTGGGCCAGGCGCGGACCGTCGAGCCAGTCGGTGTTGCCGGCTTCGAGCATGCCGCTGTTGCCCAGCGTCCACGGGTCGGTGGCGACGGCCACATCGGGCACGTTGGTGGCGCTGCCTGCGGGAACGTCGGTGATCGGCATCGAGGACATCTCCGGCGTCGGCGAATTCAGGGTATCGGTGCCGACCTGGGCCAGCTGCGTGCCGGCGGCGGAAAAGGAGGTGGTGGCGGTACTGCTCATAAGGCGCTCCCGGTGAGGCTGGTGGTGGGGGAGGGGGGGCTCGGCGGCAGCGGCGGCGTGTCGCGGTCGAGGAACTTGAGCAGCATGGTCTTGCTGATCACGCCCGCGAAGCGGCCGTCGGGCTGCACGACGGGCAGCGCGCAGGGCGCGGCCGCGACCTGGCCGAACAGGTTGGCCACGGGCGCATCGACGGCAATGGACGAGACGTTGTCGAGATACGCGTGCTGCAGCCCCAGCGTGCCGACATGGCCGTGCAGCGCCTTGCGCAGCGACTCGGCCGACACCGTGCCCAGGTAGCGCTGGCGCGGGCTCAGCACATAGGCGAAATCGCGGTCCGACTCCTCGATCATGCGCAGCGCCGGGCGGCAGCCGCGGTCGCTGTGCTCGTTGACCACCGTGAGCGCGCGCCGCGCGATGTCGCCGGCCTTGAACACCGCCGCCGCATCGACGCCGCGGATGAAGTGGCGCACATAGTCGTTGGCCGGGTTGCGCAGGATCTCGTCGGGCGTGCCGACCTGGATCACCTGACCGTCCTTCATGATCGCGATGCGGTCGCCGATGCGCATCGCCTCGTCGAGGTCGTGCGAGATGAAGATGATGGTGCGGCGCTTGACCTCCTGCAGCCGCAGCAGCTCGGACTGCATCTCGGTGCGGATGATCGGGTCGAGCGCGGAGAAGGCCTCGTCCATCAGCAGGATGGAGGGGTCGGAGGCCAGCGCGCGCGCCAAGCCCACGCGCTGCTGCATGCCGCCCGAGAGCTCGTCGGGGTAGCTCGCGCCCCAGCCGTCGAGGCCGACCTGCTCGAGCGCGGCCTGCGCCAGATTCTGGCGTTCGGCGCGGTCCACGCCGGCAAGCTCGAGCCCGAAGGCGGTGTTGTCGAGCACGCTCACATGGGGTAGCAGCGCAAACGACTGGAACACCATCGAGATGTCCTTGCGGCGCAGCGCGCGCAGGTCACGGGGGCTGAGCGCGCCGATGTCGGCGCCATCCACCAGGATCCGGCCCGCGGTAGGCTCGATCAGGCGGTTGAGCATGCGCACCAGCGTGGACTTGCCCGAGCCCGACAGGCCCATGATGACGAAGATCTCGCCGGCTTCGATCTGGAAATCGGCATCGAAGACGCCAATGGATTGCCCGGTGCGTGCCAGGATTTCCGACTTGCTCAGTCCTTGCTTGACGAGCGCGAGCGCTTCCTGCGGCGAATCGCCGAACACTTTGAACACATGATCGATGGTGATCTGTTTGGCCACTGTTTCTCTCTCCCAGATTGGATTGAAGACAGTCCAGCGCTTTGCAGGCAAAGGCTGGCGTGCATAGCCGAAGGCGGCACCTGATGCAGTGCCCGCTGACAAGCGGGTGGGGGCCGAAAATGCAAGTGTGGGGCACATGCGGGGGCTCGGATGGTACTCCTCGAAGTACGCAAGAGCCAGGCAATACGCCTGAGCGCGACAGGGCTTGAAGCCTGTCTGCCTTCCGGCGTTCCAGCGGCGGCGCGAAGCCACCCGGCTGGGCATCAGGACCGCGATCGGCCCGATGACGGGCTGCAAATGCAACGCCGCCTGAAGTGGATCGAGACGCGCAAAACGCTTCGATTACCTGCATGGCAGGTTGTAAATAAGCGTTCGATTCTATTAATTCAGTGCTTTTGTGTCAATGAATGGTTATTTGGGGCTGTGCTATCACGCGGGCGTGTTTCGCGCGCAAAGGCCGCATTTCGGCATGCAGCGGGCGTAAAAAAACCCGCGCCGCAGGCTGCGGGGCGGGTGGAAAACGGGCGTGTGCAAGGCACGCCAAAAGCTCAATGCGCGCGACCGGGTGTGCGCAACAGACGGTCCGTGTAGGCAATGGCCAGCGCACTCAGCAGGAAGGCGATATGGATCGCGGTCTGCGCGATCAGCACCTTGGGGTCGTAGTTGGCGGCATTGATGAAGGTCTTGAGCAGGTGGATCGAGCTGATGCCGATGATCGACAGGCCCAGCTTGACCTTGAGCACCGTCGCATCGACGTGGCTCAGCCATTCGGGCTGGTCGGGGTGGCCTTCGATGTTCAGCCGGCTGACGAAGGTTTCATAGCCGCCGATGATCACCATGATCAAGAGGTTGGAGATCATGACCACGTCGATCAGCGCCAGCACCACCAGCATGATGACGGTCTCGTTCAGGCTGGTCAGCGGCGCGTCGGGCTTGTAGCCGATGCTCGTGACCAGCGCCTGCAGCGCGGTCTGGCTGCCGAACGCGGCTTCCACCAGGTGCCACAGCTCGAGCAGGAAGTGCCAGACATAGACGCCCTGCGCCAGGATCAGGCCCAGGTACAGCGGCACCTGCAGCCAGCGGCTCGCAAAGATGAAGGCAGGCAGCACGCCCATCTTGTGCTTGTATTTTTCGGGAGAAAGGAGGGGGTCCATGGCGTGTCGGGGGGCGAAGAAAAGGGGTGGGCGATTGTATCGGTGCAGGTCCAGGCCGCGCGCTGGCGCGCTGGGTGCTCCCATGTGGTCAAGGGCCAATTGCCGGCGGCCGCCGCCAGTCAGTGACATGTAAGACCAGCAGGCGACAGTCGCGGCACAATGGTCGAGTAAGCCCAAGGAGACACAAACACATGAGCGCCGCCCCGTCATCCGCGATTGAATCCGTGCTGGTAGAAAACCGCGTCTTTTCCCCGCCGCCCGCCTTTGCGCAGGCGGCGCGCATTTCCGGCATGCCGGCCTACCAGGCGCTGTGCGCCGAGGCCGAGGCCGACTACGAGGGCTTCTGGGCGCGGCTGGCGCGCGAGCATCTGGATTGGAACAAGCCCTTCAGCCAGACGCTCGACGGCTCCGACGCCCCGTTCTTCCAGTGGTTTGCCGATGGCGAACTCAACGCCAGCGCCAACTGCCTGGACCGCCACATGGGCACGCCCGTCGAGCACAAGACGGCGATCATCTTCGAGGCCGACGACGGCACGGTGACGCGCATCAGCTACCGCGAACTGCTCGAGCGCGTGGCCCGCTTCGCCAACGCGCTCCAGGCGCAGGGCGTGCAAAAGGGCGACCGCGTGCTGATCTACATGCCGATGACCGTCGAGGGCGTGGTCGCGATGCAGGCCTGCGCGCGCATCGGCGCGACGCACAGCGTCGTGTTCGGCGGCTTCTCGGCCAAGGCCGTGCAGGAGCGCATCATCGATGCGGGCGCGGTCGTTGTGATCACCGCCAATTACCAGCTGCGCGGCGGCAAGGAGCTGCCGCTCAAGGCCATCGTCGACGACGCGCTGGCCTCGGGCGAGTGCCCGAGCGTGCGCCAGGTGCTGGTCTACGAGCGCACGGCCACGGCCTGCGCGATGCAGCCGGGCCGCGACATCACTTTCGCCCAGGCGCTCGAGGGCCGGAGCGCCGAATGCGCGCCGGTCGCGGTGGGCGCCGAGCACCCGCTGTTCATCCTCTACACCAGCGGCTCGACCGGCAAGCCCAAGGGCGTGCAGCACAGCACCGGCGGCTACCTGCTGTGGGCCAAGCTGACGATGGACTGGACCTTCGACCTGCGCCCCGACGACGTGTTCTGGTGCACCGCCGACATCGGCTGGATCACGGGCCACACCTACGTCGCCTACGGGCCGCTGGCCGCGGGCGCGACGCAGATCGTTTTCGAGGGCGTGCCCACCTTCCCCGACGCCGGGCGCTTCTGGCAGATGATCGAGCGCCACCGCTGCTCGATCTTCTACACCGCGCCGACGGCCATCCGCTCGCTGATCAAGGCCGCCGAAGCCGATGCCGCGGTGCACCCGGACCGCAGCGACCTGACGAGCTTGCGCCTGCTGGGCAGCGTCGGCGAGCCGATCAACCCCGAAGCCTGGATGTGGTACCACCGCCATGTGGGCGGCGAGCGCTGCCCCGTGGTCGATACCTTCTGGCAGACCGAGACCGGCGGCCATGTGATCACTCCGCTGCCGGGCGCGACACCGCTGGTGCCGGGCTCGTGCACCTTGCCGCTGCCGGGCATCACCGCGGCGATCGTCGACGAGCTGGGCAACGACATCGCCGACGGCACGGGCGGCATCCTGGTCATCAAGCGGCCCTGGCCCAGCATGATCCGCAACATCTGGAACGACCCGCAGCGCTTTCGCAAGAGCTATTTTCCCGAGGAGCTCAAGGGCTACTACCTGGCCGGCGACGGCGCGGTGCGCAGCAGCGACCGCGGCTATTTCCGCATCACCGGGCGCATCGACGACGTGCTCAATGTCTCGGGCCACCGCATGGGCACGATGGAGATCGAGTCGGCGCTGGTCGCCAAGACCGATCTCGTGGCCGAGGCGGCGGTGGTGGGCCGCCCCGACGATGTGACGGGCGAGGCGATCTGCGCGTTCGTCGTGCTCAAGCGCGGCCGGCCCACGGGCGAGGAGGCCAAGCAGTTGGCCAAGGAGTTGCGCGACTGGGTGGCCAAGGAAATCGGCCCGATCGCCAAGCCCAAGGAGATCCGCTTCGGCGACAACCTGCCCAAGACCCGCAGCGGCAAGATCATGCGCCGGCTGCTGCGCGCGCTCGCCAAGGGCGAAGCGATCACGCAGGACACCAGCACGCTGGAAAACCCGGCGATTCTCGAGCAGCTCGCGGAAAAGAACTGAGTGCGCTTGGTGCCGTCACCACCTTTGTAGGACGGCGCCACTCTTGCTTTTCAAGGGCATGTCGCAGAGCGTTGCTTGGGTTACAACTGCGGAGCAAGCGGCCCGGTCCGGGCCGCACACCGTCCGAGGAGAAAAACAAGCATGCATTTCCGAACCATCATCCTGGCACTGATCGTGCTGGCCATTGCCGCGCTGGCGGCACTCAACTGGCCTGCGCTGGCCGCCTATTCCGCCGTCAATCTGGGCGTGTCCACGGTGCAGGCGCCGCTGGGCGTGATCATGCTGGGGCTCACCGTGCTGCTGGGGATCTTCTTCATCGGCTATGTGCTGTCGCTGCAGACCTCGGTGCTGCTCGAGACGCGCCGCCACAACAAGGAACTGCAGGCCCAGCGCGAGCTGGCCGACAAGGCCGAGGCTTCGCGCTTCACCGAGCTGCGCGCCGTGCTCGAAGCCCAGCATGTGCAGGGCCAGGCGGCCGTGCTCGACCGCCTCGAAGCGCTCGAGACGCGCTCGCACCTGCGCTCCAAGGAACTCGAGAACAGCACCGCCGCCTATATCGGCCAGCTCGAGCAGCAGCTGCGCGAGCGCCAGCCCGACGACCGCCTGTTCGTGCCGCCGTCGCGCGAGTTTCCATAACCGCACGCAACTGTGAAAAAGCCGCCTCGAGGGCGGCTTTTTTGCGCGGGCCGGGCCGGCTTATTTCAGCGTCAGCACCCAGGCCGCGAGCTTCTTGGCATCGGCGTCATTGACGGCAGCGTTGGCCGGCATGGCCACGGGGCCCCAGACGCCGCCGCCGCCGTTGATGATCTTGGCCGCCATCTTGTCGGTGGCATCCTTCTGGCTGGCGTACTTGACCGCCACGTCCTTGAAGGACGGTCCCACGAGCTTCTTGTCGACCGCATGGCAGGCCATGCAGTTCTTGGCCTTGGCCAGCGCCAGGTCGGCCATGGCCGGAGCGGCGGCGCCAAGGGACAGAGCCAGGGTGATCAGGATGCGCTTCATCGTAAACTTCCGTTGGTGTCTTGTTCTGTCGGAAATTGTAGTGGCGTGTGCACTGGCACGCAGGCCACGGGCCATTTTCCGCTGAGGAGTGTTGTATGTGGATGTTGCTGATCGCGCTGGTGCTCACGGCACTGAGATTCCTCGAGGTCGGTCCGCTGGCGTCGGTGTCCTGGTGGTGGCTGATGCTGCCCTATGGGCTCACGGTGGCCTGGTGGAGCTTTGCGGATTCGACGGGCCTGACCAAGCGCCGCGCCGCCGAACGCGAGGAGGCGCGCCGGCTGCAGCGCATCGAGCGGCAAAAGCAGGCGCTGAATCCGCGCAAGCCGCGCTGACGGGCCCGCACCCCGGACGGCCGCGTGCACGCCGACCCCGCGGGCGGCGGCCGCGGTGCAGGTGCGACATAATTGGCGCCATCCCACGTGCTTTCCCGCAACCCATCTGAAGATCACCATGCCCGCATACCGCTCCAAGACTTCCACTGCCGGCCGCAACATGGCTGGTGCGCGCTCCCTGTGGCGTGCCACCGGCATGAAGGACGAAGATTTCAGCAAGCCGATCATCGCCATCGCCAACTCCTTCACCCAGTTCGTGCCCGGCCATGTGCATCTGAAGGACCTGGGCCAGCTGGTGGCGCGCGAGATCGAAAAAGCGGGCGGCGTGGCCAAGGAATTCAACACCATTGCCGTCGATGACGGCATCGCGATGGGCCACGACGGCATGCTGTATTCGCTGCCCAGCCGCGACATCATTGCCGACTCGGTCGAGTACATGGTGAATGCCCACTGCGCCGATGCGCTGGTCTGCATCTCCAACTGCGACAAGATCACGCCCGGCATGCTGATGGCCGCGATGCGCCTGAACATTCCCGTGATCTTCGTCTCGGGCGGCCCCATGGAGGCCGGCAAGGTCAAGCTGGCCAATCCCACCACCCACAAGATCGAATTCAGGAAGCTCGATCTGGTCGACGCGATGGTGATGGCCGCCGACGACCGCTACACCGACGAGGAAGTGGCCGAAGTCGAACGCTCGGCCTGCCCGACCTGCGGCTCGTGCTCGGGCATGTTCACCGCCAACTCGATGAACTGCCTGACCGAGGCGCTGGGCCTGTCGCTGCCGGGCAACGGCACGGTGCTGGCCACGCACTCCGACCGCGAGCAGCTGTTCCTGCGCGCCGGCCGCACCATCGTCGCGCTGGCCAAGCGCTACTATGAAGGCGACGACGAGCGTGCGCTGCCGCGCTCGGTGGGCAAGAAGGCCTTCGAGAACGCGATCACGCTCGACATCGCGATGGGCGGTTCCACCAACACCATCCTGCACCTGCTGGCGATTGCCCAGGAAGCCGAGATCGACTTCGGCATGGCCGACATCGACCGCATGTCGCGCACCGTGCCGCAGCTGTGCAAGGTCGCGCCCAACACCAACAAGTACCACATCGAAGACGTGCACCGCGCGGGCGGCATCATGGCCATCCTCGGCGAGCTCGACCGCGCCGGCCGTCTGCACACCGATGTGCCCACGGTCTACGGCGCCTCGCTCAAGGACGCGCTCGACGAATGGGACATCGCGCGCGCGCCCAGCGAAGCCGTGCAGACCTTCTACAAGGCAGGCCCTGCCGGTATTCCCACGCAGCAGGCGTTCAGCCAGAGCACGCGCTGGCCCAGCCTGGACATCGACCGCGCCGAAGGCTGCATCCGCTCCGTAGAGCATGCGTTCTCGCTCGAAGGCGGCCTGGCCGTGCTGACGGGCAACATCGCCCTCAACGGCTGCGTGGTCAAGACCGCGGGCGTCGACGAAGCGCTGATGGTGTTCGAGGGCCGCGCCCATGTGACCGAATCGCAGGACGAAGCCGTCGAAAACATCCTGGCCGACAAGGTCGTGGCCGGCGACATCGTGATCGTGCGCTACGAGGGCCCCAAGGGCGGCCCGGGCATGCAGGAAATGCTCTACCCGACCAGCTACATCAAGTCCAAGGGCCTGGGCAAGGCCTGCGCGCTGCTGACCGACGGGCGCTTCTCCGGCGGTACCTCGGGCCTGTCGATCGGCCACTGCTCGCCCGAAGCCGCGGCCGGCGGCGCCATTGGCCTGGTGCAAGACGGCGACCGCATCCTGATCGACATCCCGAACCGCGCGATCAATGTGCTGGTCAGCGACGAGGAGCTCGCGCGCCGCCGCGAAGCCCAGAACGCCAAGGGCTGGAAACCCGCCAAGCCTCGCCCGCGCAAGGTGTCGGCGGCTTTGAAAGCCTATGCGATGCTGGTGATGTCGGCGGACAAGGGCGCCGTGCGGGATCTTTCTTTGCTCGAAGACTGAGACATTTTTTTCGCGCCCCAGTGGCGCTGTGAGATGGGCGTGTCTCCTGTTGGGGGCACCGAGCAAGGGCCGCACCTAGGCGGCCCCCCCGCAGCGACGGTGCCGTCCCCCTCCACCGAAGGATGAGAGGGGGAAGCGGCGTAAGCCGCTCAGGGGGTGATTTCCATACTGCACAATCGTCGCCATGCTGACCTACCCCCAAATCGACCCCGTCGCGCTCCAGCTCGGCCCCATTGCCGTGCACTGGTACGGACTCACCTATCTGGCCGCTTTCGGCCTGTTTCTGCTGCTGGGCATCCGGCGCCTGCGCCATCCGCCGTTCTCGCGGCTCACGGGCGACCAGGCGTGGACGCGCAAGGATGTCGAGGACATCCTGTTCCTAGGCGTCGTCGGCGTGGTGATCGGCGGGCGCCTGGGCTACTGCCTGTTCTACAAGCCGGCCTACTATCTCTCGCATCCGCTGGAAATCTTTGCCGTCTGGCAGGGCGGCATGGCCTTTCACGGCGGGCTGCTGGGCGTGATCGCGGCCATGATGTGGTTTGCGCATTCGCGCCGCCGGCACTGGCTGCAGGTCGCCGACTTCGTCGCGCCCTGCGTGCCCACGGGCCTGGCGGCCGGGCGCATCGGCAATTTCATCAATGGCGAGCTCTGGGGCCGTTTTTCGAGCCCGGACCTGCCCTGGGGCATGGTGTTTGCGCACAGCGGCTCGATGCAGCCGCGCCACCCTTCGCAGATCTACCAGTTCCTGCTTGAAGGCTTGCTGCTGTTCGTGCTGCTGTGGCTTTACGCGCGCAAGGAGCATCGGCAGGGCCAGGTCGCGGCGGCGTTCCTGTTTGGCTACGGCCTGCTGCGCTTCGTGGCCGAGTACTTCCGCGAGCCCGACGACTACCTGGGCATCCTGTCGCTGGGTCTGAGCATGGGCCAGTGGCTGTGCGTGCCGATGATGGGTGCGGGCGTGCTGCTGTGGCTCTGGGCCCAGCGCCAGCCGCAGCGCCTGACTTGAGCGTCGCGCCGGTGACACGCGCAGCCAGGGCGGCTGCGCGGCACCGGGGGCAGGGCAACCCATAATGGCGTGAGGGCCATGAGGATGCGATCCTCGACCTCACTGTCATTCAAGGACCTGCTGCATGAACTTGGCATCTGAATGGATTGCGCGCGGTGTGTCCAGGCTGCGCGCCGTGGAGCCGGCCCCTGCGCTGGCGCCGGCCGCCGCCGCCAAGCCGGTCGCGCCGCGCTCGACGCACGAGCGCCTCAAGGCCTCGCTGCGCCGCGGCAGCGAAGCGCTTGCGCCGCGCGTGCTGCGCCGGCTGATGGAGGACCTGCAGGCGGCTTCGGCCGAGCAGGTCAGCGAAGTCGAGGGCGGGCGCCGTGCCAGGGATGTGATCGACTGGTACGCGGCAGCGCCCACCGAGGCACGCGAGGACCTGTGGCTGCTGATCTGCGAGCAGTTTGGTCCCGACGCCGAGCGCCTGCAAAGCGCGCGCCAGCACTATGACCAGGCCGATTCCGCGCTCGAGCGCAGCCACGCCGAGATCGCGCTGCGCCGTGCGCTGTCTTCTGCGCGCACGCGGCTGCTGCAGCGCTTTGCGGTGCCCGCGGGCGGCATGCGCTTCCTGCTCGATCTGCGTGCCGAGCTGCTGCAACTGCCGCGTGCCGACCAGCGTTTCGCGGCGCTCGATGCCGAGCTCGAGCATCTGTTTTCCACCTGGTTCGATGTCGCCTTCCTGGAGCTCAAGCGGCTGAGCTGGGACTCCCCGGCCTCGCTGCTCGAGAAGCTGATCCAGTACGAGGCGGTGCACGATATCCGCAGCTGGGCCGATCTGAAGAACCGCCTCGACAGCGACCGCCGCTGCTACGGCTTCTTCCACCCGCGCCTGCCGGGCGAGCCGCTGATCTTCGTCGAGGTGGCGCTGGTCGATGATCTATCGAACAGCATCACGCCGCTGCTCGACGAAAGCGCGGCCACGGCCGACATCAGCCGCGCGAGCACCGCCATCTTCTACTCGATCAGCAACACCCAGGCCGGGCTGCGCGGCGTGAGCTTTGGCGACTCGCTGATCAAGCATGTCGCGCAGACGCTCAGCGCCGAGTTTCCGCGGCTGCGCACCTTCGCGACGCTGTCGCCGATTCCGGGCTTTCGCAGCTGGCTCGCGAAGAACGGCACACCGCTGCTCGCGCGCATGGCCGACAAGCCGCGCGGCGAGCTCGCGCGCGCGCTGGGCCTCGTGCCCCCGGCGGCGCTCGATGCCGCGCTGCTGCTCGAAGCCGCCGGGAAGGCCGCGCAGCTGCCCGAGCAGTCGCCGGTGCGCCGCGCGCTGCTGTGGTGCGCCGCGCACTACCTGGGCAAGGAAAGCCACAACGGCCGCCCGCTCGATCCCGTCGCGCGTTTCCACCTGGGCAACGGCGCGCGCGTCGAGCGGCTCAACTGGGGCGGCGACCCGTCGGCCAAGGGCGAGAAGCAGTCCTTCGGGCTGATGGTCAACTACCTCTATGACCTCAAGAAGATCGACAAGCACCGCGGCCAGCTGGCGCAGGGCCGGCTTCCCATTTCGCGCGACATCGAAATACTGATGAAGGGCTGATGCCGCGGCGCGCCGAACAACAACCACCAAAGGAGACAAGCGATGCCGGATATCCCTATGCAACGCCGCGACGCACTGCGCGCGGCGGCCGCCGCCATGGTCGCGCTCACGGGCAGCAGCTGGGCGCAAAGCCCGGCCTGGCCGACCAAGCCCGTCAACCTGGTCGTGCCTTTCCCCGCGGGCGGCGGCACGGATGCGTTCGCGCGCCCGCTGGCTGCCCAGTTCTCCAGGAGCACGGGGAAAACGCTGGTCATCGACAACCGCGGCGGCGCGGGCGGCACCGTCGGCGCGAGCTTCGCGGCCAAGGCGCCGGCCGATGGCTACAACTATTTCATGGGCGGCACGCACCATGTGATCGCGCCCTCGGTGTATTCGCGGCTGGACTATGACCTCGAGCGCGATTTCATTCCGCTGGCGCTGCTCGCCAGCGTGCCACAGGTGATCGTCGTGAACCCGCGCACCGTCACCGCCAAGACCATCCAGGAGCTGATCGCCGAGCTGCGGCGCAAGCCCGGCAGCTTCAACTACGCGTCGGCCGGCGCGGGCACCTCGCACCACCTCGCGGGCGAGCTGTTCAAGCTGCAGTCCAACACCTTCGTGACGCACATTCCCTACCGCGGCGCGGGCCCGGCGCTGCAGGATCTGATTGCCGGCAATGTCGACATGATGTTCGACGGGCTGGGGTCGTCGGCCGCGCACATCAAGGGCGGGCGCATCAAGGCGCTGATGGTGTCGGGCGCCAAACGCAACCCGTCGCTGCCCGACGTGCCCTGCGCCGCCGAGGTCGGCCTGCCCGACTACAACGTCACTACCTGGTACGGCATGTGGGCGCCCAAGGGCACGCCGCCCGAGCAACAGAACCAGATGCTTGAAGAATTGCGCCGCCTGGGCCAGAACAGCGAGCTCAAGGCGGTCTGGGCGCAAAATGGCGCCGAGTACGGGTCCCTGACCAAGGAGCAGTTCGCGGCCATGGTCACGGGTGAGATCAAGCGCTGGGCGCAGGTGGTGAAGGCTTCGGGTGCCAAGGTGGAGTGATGCATGTGCGGTGAAGTGAAAGTGCTGCCAGCCGATGCCGCGGGCATCGTGCGCGTGCAGTTGTGCCATGCGGGCAAGCGCAATGCGATGTCGGTGCGGATGTGGCACACGCTGCGCACCGCCTTTGTCGCCTTCCAGGCCGATACGGCACTGCGCTGCGTGCTGATCGAGGGCAGCGCCGACGCCGGCGAAGCAGCCTTCTGCGCCGGCGGCGATATCTCCGAGTACCCGGGTTTTCGCTTCGATCCCGCGGCGCTGCGCGATTTCCACGAGAACGCGGTCTGGGGCGGGCTGTCTGCCATGCTGGACTGCGATGTCCCCATCGTTGCTGCCATTTCAGGCGCCTGCATGGGCGCGGGTGTCGAGATCGCAGCCTGCGCCGATCTGCGCCTGGCAGGTGCGTCGGCCCGCTTTGGCGCGCCGATCGCGCGCCTGGGATTCCCGATGGCACCGCGCGAAGCCGCGCTGGTGGCCACGGCGGTCGGTGCGCTCACCGCACGTGAGATGCTTCTCGAGGCCGCAACTTTCAGCGCGGCCGAGATGGCGGCGCGCGGCTTTGTCGGTACCGTCGTCGAGGATGAACAGTTGGCGGCTGCGACGCTGGCCAGCGCCGGGCGCATTGCCGCGCTCGCGCCGCAGGCCGCGCGCCACAACAAGCGGCTGCTGCGCGCGCTGCTCGCGGCGCCGCTGGCGGCCGCGCAAGCGATCGCCGGGCAGGGCATGCAGGGCCGGCCCGGCGAAGATGTCTATGCGTATGCCGATGGGGCCGAGCACCGCGAGGGCATTGCCGCCTTCCTGGCCAAGCGCACGCCCGATTTTTGAACGTTGACGAACCCGGAATTTCCATGCCTTCTGAAGACAACCTGTTTGCCGCGCTGCGTGCGGCCTTCCCCTCGGACCTCGACGCGACGGCCGTCGAAGCCATAGACGCCGATGGCCACAGCCGCTACTACAGCTGGCGCGACCTCGACCATGCCAGCGCGCGCATCGCCAACCTGCTCGAGGCGCTGCAGCTGCCGCCGCGCAGCCGCATCGCGGTGCAGGTCGAGAAATCGGTCGAGGCCATGCTGCTGTACCTCGCGACCCTGCGCGCCGGCCATGTGTTCCTGCCGCTCAACACCGCCTACCAGAGCGCCGAGATCGAATACTTCATCGGCAATGCCGAGCCCGCGGTGGTGGTCTGCGCGCCGGCCAATTTCGGCTGGGTCTCGAAGATCGCGTTCCAGTCGGGCACCCAGGCGGTGTTCACCCTCGGCGACGACACCACGGGCAGCCTGCTCGAGCGCGCCGCGCACCACAGCAATGCGCACACGCCGGTGGACAGTGCCGCCGATGACCTCGCGGCCATTCTCTACACCAGCGGCACGACGGGCCGCAGCAAGGGCGCGATGCTGTCCCACGGCAACCTGCTGTCCAACGCGCAGGTGCTCAAGGATTACTGGGGCTGGCGCCCGGGCGACGTGCTGATCCACGCGCTGCCGATCTTCCATGTGCATGGGCTGTTTGTCGCGATCCACGGCGCGCTGCTCAACGGCAGCAAGATGCTGTGGTTCTCGAAGTTCGATCCCGCGGCCGTGATCGCGCGCATGCCGGACGCCACCGTTTTCATGGGCGTGCCCACGCTCTATGTGCGCATGCTGGCCGACGCGCGCCTGACGCCGGCGGCCGCCGCGCACATGCGGCTGTTCATCTCGGGCTCGGCGCCAATGCTGCCCGAGACGCACCAGGCCTGGCAGCTGCGCACCGGCCACGCGATTCTCGAGCGCTACGGCATGAGCGAGACCATCATGCTGACCTCGAACCCGCTGGCTGCCGAGGCCGGCGCGCGCCGCCCGGGCACCGTCGGCTTTGCGCTGCCGGGCGTGCAGGTGCGCGTGCGCACCGATGCGGGCGAAGCCGCGGCAGTGGACGAGATCGGCAGCATCGAAGTGCGCGGGCCCAATGTGTTCTCGGGCTACTGGCGCATGCCGGAGAAAACCGCCGAGGAGTTCACCGCCGACGGCTGGTTCAAGACCGGCGACGTGGGCCGCTTCGATGCGCCGGGCTATCTGAGCATCGTCGGGCGCAGCAAGGACCTGATCATCTCCGGCGGCTACAACGTCTATCCGGCCGAAGTCGAAAGCTTTCTCAACGACCTGCCCGGCGTGGCCGAAAGCGCGCTGGTCGGCGTGCCGCACCCGGACTTCGGCGAGGTCGGCGTGGCCGTCGTGGTCGCCAAGCCCGGCGCCGCGCTGCAGCCCCAGCCGCTGATCGATGCGCTCAAGGGGCAGCTCGCGAACTTCAAGATCCCCAAGCGCTGCTTCGTCGTGCCCGAGCTGCCGCGCAATGCGATGGGCAAGGTGCAGAAGAACCTGCTGCGCGCCCAGTATCAGGAGCTGTTCAGCGCCTGAAGGCGCTGGTCAGCGGAGCACCAGGACGGGTACGGTCGTATGCGTCAGCACATGCTGGGTCTCGCTGCCCAGCAGCAGCCGCTTGAGGCCCTTGCGGCCGTGCGACGCCATCACGATCAGGTCGCAGCCATGCTCCTTGGCGACGTCGATCAGCGTCTCGGCAATCAGGTCCGACTTCATCACGCTGGTCGTCACGGTCACTCCGCGCGCCGCGCCCAGGGCCTGGATGTCATCGAGCGACTGCTGCGCGCCGTGAACCCACTGGTCCTCGATGCGCTTGACATCCTCGAGGCTGGTGTAGTCGCCGCCCTCGAGAAAGCTGCGGGTGTAGAGCGGCACGACCTTGACGACCACGGCGCTGGCGTTGCACAGCGCCGCAAGTGAAAGCCCGCTTTCCACCGCCTGGTCGGACAGTGGCGAGCCATCGGTGGCAATGAGGATGCGTTGGTACATAGGGCCTCCTTGGTGAAACTAGGGCGGGATCGCAGATACAGCTTAGCGGCGTTCGGGCCATCGATGAAGGGCGTGGAACCCCGGACGGCGTCGCGGCGCCCGCGGTGCATGCCCCAATCACCCTGTCATCCGCCGGGGGATCACGCAAAAAACCGCGCTTGCAGATCGCTCGCATCGACACCCTCAAGAACTGGTGATAATGGTCGAAACAATTGGACAGTTGTGCAACCTTTTGTACGGTATCGACTTCACGTGTGAACTCTTCTGTCCTGATCCATCCGTTAGCCTTGCGTATAGGCATGTACATCCAGCTGGAAGTCGGCTGGATGCGCCATCCTTTTCCCGTCAACAGCTTCCGCATTGCTTCCGATAGCCAGCTCCGGACGCTGCAGGGGCTGGGGCTCGACGCGATCCGTTATTTTCCCGACCGCAGCGAGATTGCGCCTTCCGCAGGTGCACAGGCCAACGCCGAGGGCGCAGGCTCAGGCGTGGACGCCGCGCCTGGCCGCGCCGCAGCCGATGCCGTGAGCGCCATGGCGGCAGCGCCCGCGCAACCCGAACTCTGGCAGCGCTGCAATGAACGCTTTCGCGCCGCCGCACGCGATTACCTGCAGCTGCACGCCTGCGCCGTCCGTGCGCCCGAGCAGGCATTGGCACAGAGCCACGCCATGGTGGAAAGCTATCTGCAGGAGGTGCTGCCCAAGGGCGATCTCGTGATCCGCCTGCTGTCCGAGGGCTCGGGCAACCGGCAGGCCGAGCATCCGATCAATGTCACGGTGCTGTGCCTGCTGCTGGGCCGGGCGCTGGGCCTGGACCTGGCGCGGCTGCGTGAGCTGGGCATGGCGGCCTTGCTCCATGACCTTGGCAAGGACGCAGTGCCCGGCGCCGCGCCACTGACGCGCGAGCAGTACGAGCGCCATGTCGGGGACTCGGTGGCGCTGGCGCTGGGCATGGGTGTGTCGAGCGATGTGCTGACGGCCATCGCCCAGCACCACGAATTTGCCGATGGCAGCGGGTTTCCGCTGCACCTGATCGACGAAGACCTGAGCCTGCCCGGCAAGGTGCTGTGCCTGGTCAATGCCTATGACCGGCTGTGCAACCCGGAATCTGCGCCGCACGGGCTGACACCGCACGAGGCGCTGTCCCAGCTGTATGCCCAGTTCCGCAATCGCTTCGATCCCGCGATGCTGCGGGTCTTCATCCGCATGATGGGCGTGTATCCGCCGGGCTCGGTGGTGCAGCTGGCGGACGGGCGCTTCGCGATGGTGGTATCGGTCAACAGCTCGCGCCCGCTCAAGCCCGAAGTGCTGGTCTACGATGCCCTGGTGCCGCTGGCCCAGGCCCGGCCGCTGGACCTGGAAAAGGAGGCGCAGACCAGCATCCGGCGCAGCCTGCGCCTGGACCAGCTGCCGCGCGAGGCGCTGAGCTATCTCTCGCCGCGCCAGCGCATCTGCTACTTCTTCGAACGTGCGGTGGAGCCCTGTCAGCCATGACCCAGCCGTTCGAAGCCCTCTGGCACCAGACGCTCGACGCACTGCTCGAAGCGGTCTGGCTCGTCGACGAGCAGACGCTGTGCATCCGCTTTGCCAACCGCGCGGCCCAGAGGCTCACGGCCTATGACCGCGAGGCGATGCTGGGCATGCCGGTGCAGTCGCTGGCGGCCACGCCGCAGGATCTGTGCCTGTGGGAGGACGACAGCCAGTGGAACGGCTCGCAGACGCTGACGCAGGTGCAGTGCCGCGGCGGCACGCTGCGCCCGGTCGAGCAGCGCGTCGAGCGCATTGCCTGTCCCGTGGGCAGCGCGCATGGCTGGCTGATGCTCAGCATGCTCGACCGCAGCGAGCAGGCAGCCACCGAGCAGGAGCTCGAAGGGCTGCTGTCCGATCTGCGCGCCACGCTCGACTCGACGGCCGACGGCATGCTGGTGTGCAGCCAGAACGGCGGCATCCGCGCATTCAACCACCGCCTGGCCGCGATCTGGGGCCTGCCCCAGCACATGCTGCTCGAGCGCAACGATGCCGGCATCCTGCAATACATGGCCGCCAAGGTGAGCAATCGCCAAGCCTACCTGCTGCGGCTCGAGCAGTTGCAGCGCCAGCCGCTGCTCGAGAGCACGGACGTGCTCGAACTCGAGGGCGGGCAGATCATCGAGCGGCGCTCCGTGCCCCAGCTCAAGCGCGGCGCGCCGATCGGCCGCATCCATAGCTTCCGCGACATCACGCGCGAGGTCGAAGTGCAGGCCGGCCTGCAGCTCGCGGCGCGCGTGTTCGACTGCAGCCTGGATGCGATCTTCATTGCCGACGCCGGACACCGCCTGGTGCGTGCCAACCCCGCCTGCCTGCGGCTGCTGGGCAAAGACGACTGCGCGGGGCGCAGCGTGCACGATCTGTTTGGCGCCAGCGCCCCTGCGAGCTGGTATGCGGATGCGGCGCAGGAATGGAGCGCCGGCGGCTTCTGGCAGGGCAACCTCTGGCTCGAGCAGGGCGCGCAGCAGCGCTGCGCCGTGCGGCTGTCGTGGGTCGCGCTGCGCGATGCGCACGACATGGTCTTCCAGACCATCGGCTTCATGCGCGACCTGACCCAGCAGCACCAGGCGCAGCAGCGCATCGAGGAGTTGGCCTTCACCGATGCCCTGACGGGGCTGCCCAACCGCCTGTGCCTGTCGGCCCATGTCGAGCAGGCGCTGGCGCGCGCCGCGCAGACGCCGGAAGTCTTCGCGATCCTGTTCATCGATCTCGACCGCTTCAAGATCATCAACGATTCGCTGGGCCACCAGTTCGGCGACCGGGTGCTGCAACTGGTCGCCGAGCGGCTGCAGGGCTGCCTGCGCGCGGCCGACATGCTGTGCCGGCTCGGCGGCGACGAATTCGTGCTCTATCTCGAGGGCTGCGACGAGGCGCTGGCGGCCAGCGTCGCGCAGCGCATCCTGCGCGAGATGCTGCGCCCGTTCCTGCTCGACGGGCTCGGGTTCTCGGTGCAGTGCAGCATCGGCGTGGCCCAGTACCCGAGCCATGGCCACTCGCTCGACGAGCTCATCATGCAGGCGGACACCGCGATGTACCGCGTCAAGGAGCGCGGCCGCGGGCATTACAGCTTCTACCAGCCGCAGATGAACTCCGGGCTGCTGTCGCGCATGAAGCTCGAGCACGCGATGCGCCAGGCACTCGAGCACGGCCGCATGGCGGTCTATTTCCAGCCCCAGGTGCATATCGGCAGCAACCGCATCGTCGGGGCCGAGGCGCTGCTGCGCTGGAACGACCCCGAATTCGGCATGGTCTCGCCCGGCGTGTTCATTCCCATGGCCGAGGAGTCGGGCTACATCGTGACGCTCGGCGCCTGGGTGCTCGAGCAGTCGATCTGCGAGGCCGTGCGCTGGAGCCACCAGGGGCTGCCGCTGAAGGTCTCGGTCAACGTGTCGGCGCTGGAGTTCCGCCAGCCCGACTTCGTCGAGCGGCTGCAGCTGCTGCTGCTGCGCCACGGCCTGCAGCCGCATCTGCTGGAGCTCGAGCTCACTGAAAGCATCCTGGTGCAGGACGCGCACGAAATGGCGGCGCGCGTGCGCTCGATCGCCGATCTGGGCGTGGGCCTGGTGATCGATGATTTCGGCACCGGCTATTCGAGCCTTGGCTATCTCAAGAAGCTGCCGATCGCCAAGATCAAGATCGACCAGTCCTTCGTGCGCGGCCTGCCGCAGGATGCGGGCGACCGGGCCATCGTCAGCGCCATCATCAGCCTGGGCCAGGCGCTGGGCACCGAAGTGGTGGCCGAAGGGGTCGAGACCAGCGAGCAGCGCGACTGCCTGCAGTCGCTGCAGTGCCATTTCTTCCAGGGTTTCCTGTGCTCTCCCGGACTGCCGGCCGAAGCCTTTGGCGCGCGCATGCGCGAGCAGGGCGTGCTGGTCGAGGACGACTGGCGCGCCGGCCCGCTCGCCAGCGTCGGCGTGGACCTGCAAAGCGGCAGCTCCGGACGCCAATGATGGCTGCCTGAGACCGTGGCTGCAGCGTACCCCCGGTGGCTCGAGGGTGCGGCAGCCCTGGGCCTGGCCTGCGTTCGATTTCCGGACAAGACGTCCGGCAAACGTCGGCCATCGGGGGGTGCCACTGCGTCGGCGCTACCCGGGAAAAGCGTTTCCTACCCCAGAAATCGCGCCAGTCAGACAGCCGATCGATGTCAAAAGAATTAATTTAACCTATCGAAGTGGTTTATTTAATTGATTTGAAAGATATTGACGCAGGGTGTAGGCAAAAGCCGACTGGCATAAACCTCCATATCCCACAGGCCGGGTTTGCAACGCGGCATACATTCACTACACATTTCGCTTTCGGGTGAATGTGTCTTGAAAACAGCGGGCCGTGATTCAGGCCCGCGTTGATAAAAAGGATTTTGTATGAACGAAGATCAAGTTGCAGGAAACTGGAAGCAATTCAAGGGCAAGATCCGTGAGCAGTGGGGCAAGCTCACCGATGACGACCTTGACGTCGTTGCCGGCAAGCGTGACCAGTTCATCGGCCGGATCCAGGAGCGTCAGGGCGTGGTCAAGGAAGAAGCTGAAAATCAGCTCCAGGATTGGCAAAAGCGCAACCCTGATTTCCGTTTCGACAAGTAACGGTCTTTTCAACATATTCTTTGTCTGGCCGAAAATAATTCAAATTCAAACTCTGGATTGTGAATTTTCTGCCTGTCATAACTAAAAGGAGATAATCATGAACTTCAAACAAAAACTTACCGCCGTCTTCGCCGTTGCCTGCATGTCTTCCGTTTTCGCGGCGACGCCTGCCGAAAACAAGGCCGCCAAGGACCAGATCAGCGCTGACTACAAAGCCGCCAAGGCCCAGTGCAACAACCTGATGGGCAATGCCAAGGATGTGTGCGAGAAGGAAGCCAAGGGCCGCGAAAAGGTCGCTGAAGCCGAACTCGCCTACCGCGGCGATGCCAGCGAGCGCCACCGCCACAACCTGGCCAAGGCCAAGGCCGATGCCGAATACGACGTGGCCAAGGAAAAGTGCGACGATCTGAAGGGCAACCCCAAGGACGTCTGCGTGAAGGATTCCAAGGCCGCCCATGTGAAGGCACTGGAAGCCGCCAAGGTCGCCGAAGCCCGTAACGAAAGCAACGTTTCCGGCGCGAAGCGCGCCGCCGATGTCTCGGAAGCCCGCAAGGATGCCAACGAGAACGTGCGTGAAGCCGAATACAAGGCTGCCCGTGAGCGTTGCGATGCGCTGAGCGGTGACGTCAAGGACAAGTGCGTGGCTGATGCCAAGCGCATCCATGGCCAATAAGGCCTGATAAAAGGCGAGGCGGGAAACGATCCCGCTGCCTTGCAGCCGCAGCTGCCGTCATTGACGGCGTTGCGGCTTTTTTGTGTATGAAATCAGCAGGGGCACGCGCGGGGCCATACGGCCTGACGGTGCAGAACGCGGTTAAGCCAGGCACAAAAAAGTCGGCATGAAGCGGACTGCCAATGAAAACGGGCCGTGCAATGCACGGCCCGTCAGGGGAAGAGGTGTCTGCGAAACCACCAGACCGGCATCCTGAACCGGGGTTCAGGTGGGCAAGGGCAGCTTGACGTTGGGTTCATCTGACGCGAGACGATCACGCTCACCAAGCAATGTACCAAGCCCGGGCTCATGGAGCATTGGTTCTAGGAATATAAAGCCCAGCAGATTCGCAGACGATTCCATTGTACGGGGGATGCGCCGAGCTTGCGCAGCCAGCGCAAATTTTTACAGGAGTTGCGCGTCTGTGTCGAGCGCCTGATCGAGGCGCTCGAGCAGGGCGACGATGCGCTGGGCATCGGCCTGCTGTTGGATCATTGCCGCCTGCGCCCAGGCTTCGTCGGCGGCGCTGGTCTCCGCCGGCTCGGCGACCATGGCGGGCACTGGCATGCGCTCCGCGGTGACGATGTCGAAAGCCATGTTGAGTGCCGTCAGCACCGCCACGCGTTCGCGCGAGCGCACCTTGCCGGCGTCGCGGATGCGGGCCATGGTGTCGTTGACGCGGGATACGGCTTCGAGCAGGCGCTCCTCGTGGCCTTCGGGGCAGGTCAGAAGATAGTTCTGATGCAGGATCTGCACGTCGAGCTGTTTCATGCGCCGGCCTTGCTGGGCAGACGCTCGATCAGCGCGTCGACGCGGGCCCGGGCAGCGCTCAGGCGCGAGCGCAGCGAGTCGCGCTCCTGGGTCAGCGCCGTGACCTGTTCGGCCAGCAGGGCGTTGGTGCGCTGGAGCTCCTCGTGGCGCAACAGAAGTCGCTCCACGCGGTCGGAAATGAGGTCGAGGGGGGACGGGGCAGACATAGGCGGTCCAATTGTAGAACTTGCCGGCTGGAATGTGCGTAAAAAAGCGTTGTTCCTGGCTGCGTGGGAGGCGGAATGTGCTTTGTCCTACAAATACCGGGTTCCGATACGCACCGTGCCGGCTGCACGCCACCGCAGGGGCAGGGTATTGGCCACGACGGGAGCCGGACCGGCGCGCGGATACAATGGCCGCCGTTGGTGCTCATGCGTTCGGCTCTCGGGCGCACAGTTCAACGGGAAGCAGGGAGGAGATGCGCCAAGCGCTCCGTGCCTGCGCTGCCCCCGCAACGGTCAGCGGATGAGCATTTCGGTGCTCGGCTCTTCTTTTCTGGCCACTGGCTTGCGCTGGGAAGGCCTGCAAGAGTCTGCTCCGCCCAGCCCGGATACCGGCCAACGAAGTGTGGTCTGCCTTGCCTGCAACGCGGATTGCTTTGACCCATTGCCGACGGGGAGGTCGGCGCCGGGTGGCTTCACGTCGATTTTCATGCTTCATCCTTCCACTGGCGGCGCGCGCCGCTGCGCCCGGGCACCGGCCATGCATGGCATATGCCTGGCGCGGCGCCTGCATTGGACACCCACGCCATGACCACTGCACGCTGCCCGGCTCTGTTGATCACCGCTCCCGCCTCGGGCCAGGGCAAGACCACGCTGACGGCGGCGCTCGCGCGGCTGCACACGCGCCAGGGGCGGCGCGTGCAGGTCTTCAAATGCGGGCCCGACTATCTCGACCCGCACTGGCACCAGCTGGCCAGCGGCGCGCCGGTGCATTCGCTGGACCTGTGGATGACCGGCGAGGCCGATGCGCGCGCGCGGCTGCATGCGGCGGCGCAGACGGCCGATCTGATCCTGATCGAGGGCGTGATGGGGCTGTTCGACGGCACGCCCAGCGCGGCCGATCTCGCGCGCCGGTTCGACATTCCGGTGCTGGCGGTGATCGACGCCGGCGGCATGGCGGCAACGCTCGGCGCCGTCGCCCACGGGCTGCAGCACTACCAGCCAGGGCTGCGCTGGGCCGGCGTGCTGGCCAACCGCGTGGCCAGCGCGCGCCATGCGCAGCTGCTGCAGGCCGGCGTGCGCGCGGACAGCCTGTGGCAGGGCGCGGTGCCGCGGATTGCAGCCGATGCGGGCGGCGCGGCGCTGCTGCCCCAGCGCCATCTGGGCCTGGTGGCGGCGCAGGAGCTTGCCGACGGCATGCAGCGGCTCGATGCGGCGGCCGATGCGCTGGGCGCGACGGCGCTGGGCCAGCGCAGCTGGCAGGAATGGCAGCAATGGTCGGTGGAGTTTGCGCCGCCCGCAACCGCAATGGACGCGGACCGGCCCGAGGCGCTGGGCCCCTGGCTCGACGGCCGCGTGGTGGCGGTGGCACGCGATGCGGCGTTCAGCTTCGTCTACCCCGCCAATCTCGAGTGCCTGCAGGCGATGGGCGCGCAGCTGCGCTTTTTCTCGCCGCTGGCCGGCGAGCGCCTGCCCGCCTGCGATGCGCTGTGGCTGCCTGGCGGATATCCCGAACTGCATGCCGCGCAGCTAGCGGCGCAGGCCGATGTGCAGGCCGATATCCACGCCCACTGGCAGGCGGGCAAGGCGATCTGGGCCGAGTGCGGCGGTATGCTGGCGCTGTGCGAAGGCATTGCGGCAAGCGACGGCCAATGGACGCCGCTGTGGGGGCTGATGCCGGGCAGGGCGCAGATGCAAAAGCGCCTCGCGGGCCTGGGCATGCAGCAGCTGGCCACGCCCTGGGGACTGCTGCGCGGGCACAGCTTCCACTATGCGCGGCTGGAGAGCCCGGCCGAGGTGCTGGGCCGCAGCCGGCGGCCCGATGCGCAAGCGGGCGCGGACAGTGGCGAATGGCTCTACCGGCAGGGCAGCCTGCATGCGAGCTTTTTCCACGCCTGGTTTGCCTCGAATCCGCGCGTGATCGCGGCGCTGCTGGGCGCGGGCGACGCCGTGGAACATCGGGAGGAAAAGCAATGACGCGAGCGCGCAGCGAGTTCATTTTGGGCGGGCAAAAGAGCGGCAAGTCGCGCCGCGCCGAGACCCTGGCGCAGGAATGGCTCGTGGCGGCGCCCGGGCGCAGCGCGTGGCTGCTGGCGACGGGGCAGGCGTGGGATGCGGAAATGCAGGCCCGCATCGCGCGCCACCAGCGCGACCGCGCCGAGCGCGTGCCGGGCATGCAGACGCTCGAAGTGCCGCTGGACCTGGCGTCGGCAGTGCGCGCCCACAGCCGGCCGGACTGCATGCTGGTCATCGATTGCCTCACGATGTGGCTCACCAACTGGATGATGCCGATGCCCGGCCAGCCGCCGCGGGCCCAGGACTGGCCGGCGCAGCGCGCGGCATTCGTGGCCGCGCTGGCGCAGGCGCCCGGGCCGGTGGTGATCGTCGGCAACGAGATCGGCCTGGGCGTGATTCCGCTGGGCAGCGAGGTGCGCGCGTTTGTCGATGCGCTGGGCACGCTCAACCAGCAGGTGGCCGCGGCCTGCAGCCATGCGACGCTGATGTGCGCGGGTTTGCCGCTGGTGCTCAAGGCCGATCAATGAATTCTGAAGCCAGCTTACATGCAGTGAAGGAGCAAGGTTTAAAACCGGGCTGGCTTGCATTCGGGCTGCTGCTGGGCAGCGGGGTGCTGGTATCGCTGGGCATCGGCTTGGGCAGCGCCGGCTGGGAAGGGCTGGGGGATCTGCGCAGCGACCCGCTGGCCTGGCAGATCGTGCGCGACATTCGCCTGCCGCGCACGCTCGGCGCGTGGCTGGCCGGCGCCTTGCTCGGGCTTGCGGGCGCCATTGCCCAGGGCGTGTTTCGCAATCCTCTGGCCGATCCCTATCTGCTGGGCAGCGCCTCGGGGGCGTCACTGGGCGTGGCGCTGGCCATGGCGGCGCTCGGCGCGTCGCCGTTCGCGCTGCAGGGTCTGCTGCGCCTGAGTATCACCGGCGCCGCGTTTGCGGGCGCCGCGGGTGCGGTGCTGCTGACGCTGGTGCTGGCGCGCGGCGCGCACGACACATTGCGGCTGCTGCTGGCCGGCGTGGTCGTGGGCGTGGTGCTGGGCGCGGCGTCATCGATGGTGCTGCTGCTCACGCCGCAGATCATGCAGGCCATGCAATCCTTCATGCTCGGCAGCACCGCCTTTGTCGGCTGGAGCGCCTGCGCGCTGATGGCCGCGGTGCTGGCCGGCGTGCTGCTGGCCGCCTGGGCGCTGGGCCGCGTGCTCGACGGCCTGGCGCTGGGCGAGGCCACGGCGCAGAGCCTGGGGCTGCCGCTCGCGCCGCTGCGCCTACTGCTGATCGTGCTGCTGGCGCTGGCCACGGGCACGGCGGTCGCGCAGTGCGGGTTGATTGCGTTTGTCGGCCTGGCCGCGCCGCACCTGGTGCGCTCGCTGGTGCGCACAATGCACCGCTGGCTGCTGCTGCTGAGCGCGGGCATGGGCGCGGCGCTGCTGCTGGGCGCCGATCTGCTGGCGCGCGCGCTGGTCGCGCCGCAGGAGCTGCCCGTGGGCGTGCTGACCGCGGTGCTCGGCGGCAGTTATCTGCTCTGGCTGATGCACCGGCGCGGCCTGGAGGAGCGGCCATGAGCGCCCCGGAGTCCGCCAAGGAATGGGCGCTGCAGGCCGAGCAGCTGTCGGTCGCGCTGGGCGGGCGGCCCGTGCTGCAGGACTTGACGCTGCGCCTTCCCGCGGGCCGCTGGACCAGCATCGTCGGGCCCAACGGCGCGGGCAAATCGACACTGCTGCGCGCGCTGGCCGGCATGGGCGAGGTGCACGGGCAGGTGCTGCTGCAGGGCCGCGCGCTGACCCGCTGGAGCCGGCGCGAGCGCGCGTGCACGCTGGCCTGGCTCGGGCAGAGCCAGGCGGCGCCCGAGGAGATGTCGGTCTACGAGGTGGCCATGCTGGGCCGGCTGCCGCACCAGGGCTGGCTTGCCGCTCCCTCCGCGCAGGACCATGCCGCCGTCGAGCAGGCGCTGCGCCAGACGCAGAGCTGGGACTGGCGCGCGCGCAGCCTGGGCCGGTTGTCGGGGGGTGAGCGCCAGCGCGTGCTGCTCGCGCGGGCGCTCGCGGTGCAGGCGCCGGTGCTGCTGATGGACGAACCGCTGGCGCATCTCGATCCGCCGCACCAGACGGCGTGGCTCGGCTGCGTCCAGCAGCTCGTGGCGCAGGGCACGACGGTGGTCAGCGTGCTGCACGAGCTGTCGATGGCGCTGCTGTCGCAGGAACTGGTGGTGCTCGAGCATGGCCGCGTGCTGCACCAGGGCCCGAGCGCCGATCCGGCGTCGCACGCGGCGCTGGAGCAGGTGTTCGAGCATCGCATCCAGGTGCGCGCGATCGACGACCAGTGGGTCGCGCTGCCGCGCCTGCCGCCGCGCAGCCCCTGAGCTGCCGATCCTTTTTCGGATGCTGCGCCCGCGCAGCGTTCTTCTCTTCACGCAATGGAAGTGCAAACCCATGGAAATCGAACAAGCCCCCACCGAGAAGCCCTACACCAAACCCGAAGGTGAGCGCCGCGGGCTGGTGCTGGTCAACACCGGCAATGGCAAAGGCAAGAGCACCGCCGCATTTGGACTCGCGCTGCGCGCCCATGGCCGCGGCAAGTCGGTCAAGATCTTCCAGTTCATGAAGGTGCCGACGGCACGCTTTGGCGAGCACCGGATGTTCGAGCAGCTGGGCATGCCGATCGAAGGATTGGGCGACGGCTTCAGCTGGAAGAGCCAGGACCAGGAGCAGTCGGCGCAGCTCGCGCGCGAAGGCTGGGAGCGCGCGCGCACGGTGATCATGTCGGGCGCGCATTTCATGGTGGTGCTCGACGAGATCACCTACCCGCTGATCTACGGCTGGCTGCCGCTCGAGCCGGTACTGCAGACGCTGCGCGAGCGCCCGCCCGGAGTGCATGTGGTGCTGACCGGGCGGCGCTGCCCGCCCGAGATCATCGCGCTGGCCGACACGGTGACCGAGATGACGCTGGTGAAGCACGCTTTCCAGGCCGGTGTCCCAGCCCAACGCGGCATCGAGGATTGAGACTGAGACAATGGCCTGACCCCTGGCTTGCAGAAAAGGCCCGACCCATGACCCCCATTCCAAGCCCTGAAGGCCTCCCCGGCGCCACGCTGCCCGCGCTGCCCTTCGACGCGGCGGCGCGCGCCGCGGTGTACCGCGCCATCCACGAGCGCCGCGACATGCGCCACTTCAGCGGCGGGCAGGTCGACGAAGACGTGCTGCTGCGACTGCTGCGCGCCGCGCACCATGCGCCCAGCGTCGGCTTCATGCAGCCCTGGCGCTTCGTGCGCGTGCGCGACCGGGCGAGGCGCGCGCGCATCCATGCGCTGGTCGAGGCCGAGCGGCTGCGCACCGCCCAGGCGCTGGGCGAGCGCGAGGGCGAGTTCATGCGGCTCAAGGTGCAGGGCGTGCTCGACGCTGCGGAAGTACTGGTGCTGGCCATGCCGCCGGGGCGCGAGCAGCATGTGTTTGGCCGGCGCACGCTGCCCGAGATGGATGTGGCTTCGGCGGCCTGCGCCATCCAGAACCTCTGGCTGGCCGCGCGCGCCGAGGGCCTGGGCATGGGCTGGGTGTCGCTGTTCGAGCCGCAGGCGCTGGCCGCGCTGCTGGGCATGCCCGAAGGCAGCCGGCCGCTGGCCGTGCTGTGCCTGGGGCCGGTGCCGGCGTTCTATGCCGAGCCGATGCTGCAGCAGGAGAAATGGGCGCAGCGCGCGGCGCTGGCCGACATGCTGTTCGACGAGACCTGGGGCCAGCCGGCCCATGCCGGCAATACCGAAGATGTGGGCTGAAGGCGTGGGAGGAGGAGGCGTTGCGGCCACGGCGCTGCTGCTGGCGCTGCTCATCGACCATCTGTGGGGCGAGCCGCCGGCCCGGCTGCACCCGGTGGTGGGCATGGGCTGGCTGCTGGGCAAGGGCGGCCCCTGGGTCGGCGCCGACGCCGCGCGCGACCCCGACCTTGCGCGCTGGGCGCGCGGCGCAGCGCTGTGGTGCCTGTTGGGCGCCGGCGTTGCGGGCCTGTACGCCGCGTTGCAGTGGCTCATAGCCCAGGCGCCGTTCTGGCTTGCGGTGCCGCTGCTGGCGCTGCTGCTCAAACCGCTGTTTGCCTGGCGCATGCTGCAGTCCGAAGTGCAGGCAGTTGAAACCGCGCTGCAGCAATCGCTCGAGGCCGGGCGCGAGCGCCTGTCGTGGCTCGTGAGCCGCGATGTCACGCAGCTCAGCGCATCCGAGGTGCGCGAAAGCGCGCTCGAGACGCTGGCCGAGAACCTCAATGATTCGGTGGTCGCGCCGCTGTTCTGGTTTGCGCTGCTGGGCCTGCCCGGCGCGGCGCTCTACCGCTTTGCCAACACCGCCGATGCGATGTGGGGCTACCCCTGCTGGCGCGGCGGGCGCTACTGGCAGTGGGGCGGTAAATGGGCCGCGCGCACCGACGATCTGCTGTCGTGGATTCCGGCGCGCCTCACGGCGGCGCTGCTCGCGCTGGGCGCGGGCGGCATGTCTGCCGGCGCACTGTGGCGCGAAAGCCGGCGCACGCCTTCGCCCAATGGCGGCTGGCCGATGGCGGCGCTGGCGCTGGCGCTCGATGTGCGCCTGGGCAAACCCGGCTCCTATGTGCTGAATGCCGGCGCACCGCCGCCTGAAGCGGGGGACACGGGACGCGCGCTGCGGCTCACGCGCCGCGCGGTGCATCTGCTGGCGGCGCTGGCCCTGGTCGTGGCTGCATGGAGTCTTCATGGCTGAAAGCTTTCACGGCGGCACCGATGCGTTGGGCGTGCCCGCGCATGATTTCTCGACCAATGCCAACAGCTGCGGCCCCTGCCCGCAGGCGCTGCGGGCGCTGCAGGCCGCGCACGCACAGCAGTATCCCGACCCGACCTATACGGCGCTGCGTGCGCGACTGGGAGACTTCCATGGCGTCAATGCCGCGCGCATCGTGCTGGCGGGCAGCGCCAGCGAATTCATCCACCGCATCAGCGCCCATGCGGCGCGCAGTGGCCTGCGCCAGGCGCTGCTGCCCGCGCTGAGCTATGGCGACTATGCGCAGGCGGCGCGCGCCTGGGGGCTCGAGTGCGGCACGCAAGCCGTGGATGCACCCGCGCTGCACTGGGCCTGCGAACCTTCGAGCCCGCTGGGGCAGGTGGACCCTGCGCTCGCGCGTTGGCAGACACAAGCAGGCACCGGCCTGCGCGTGCTCGACTGCGCCTACCAGCCGCTGCGCCTCGATGGCCGACGCAGCGTTTTCCCACCCAATGCCTGGCAGATCTGGACCCCCAACAAGGCGCTCGGCATGACCGGCGTGCGCGCGGCGTACGCCGTGGCGCCCGAAGGCGCGCAGGCCGAGGTGGACGCGCTGCAGACACTGGCCGCATCGTGGGTCGTGGGCGCGCATGGCGTGGCACTGCTCGAGGCCTGGACCACGCCCGCCGTGCAGCAGTGGATTGCCGACAGCCGCGCCCGGCTCGCGCAGTGGAAGGCTGCGCAGATCGCGCTGTGCACCGCGCTCGACTGGCAGGTCGAGCCCGGCAGCCTGGCGAATTATTTTGTCGCCCGCTGGCCTGCGGCGCAGGCCGGGCGCATGGGCGCGCGCCTGGCCTGGATGCGCCGCGAATACGGCATCAAGTTGCGCGACACGGCCAGCTTCGGGCTGCCCGGCGCGGTTCGTCTGGGCGTGCTGCCTCCCACCTCGCAGCAGGCACTGGGCCAGGCCTGGAGCGCGGCGCAGATTCTCGATAGCAATACATGAAAATCAACACTACCCACCTTCCGCTGCCCGTGCCCGGCCAGCGTCCCGCGCTGTGCGTGATGGTGCTGGGCACCAGCAGCGGCGCGGGCAAGAGCTGGGTCACGACGGCGTTGTGCCGCTGGTACCGCAACCAGGGCTTCAAGGTCGCGCCCTTCAAGGCGCAGAACATGAGCAACCATGCGCGCGTCGTGCCCGGCGCGGACGGCGCCTGGGGCGAGATCGGCACCGCGCAGTACCTGCAGGCGCTGGCCGCGGGCTGCGCGCCCGAGGTGCGCATGAACCCGCTGCTGCTCAAACCCGAGGCCGACATGCGCAGCCAGGTGGTGCTGCTGGGGCAAGTCGACCAGGCGCTCACGCAGCTGCCCTGGCGCGAGCGCGGCGCGCATGTCTGGCCCCACATCGCGCAGGCGCTCGATGCGCTGCGCAGCGAAAACGACGTGGTGGTGATCGAAGGCGCGGGCTCGCCCGCGGAAATCAACCTGCATGCGAGCGATGTCGTCAACATGCGCGTTGCGCGCCATGCGCAGGCGCACTGCCTGCTGGTCAGCGACATCGACCGCGGCGGGGCCTTCGCGCACCTCTACGGCACCTGGGCGCTGCTGCCGCCCGAGGACCGCGCGCTGATCCGCGGCTTCGTGCTCAACAAGTTCCGCGGCGATGCGCGGCTGCTCGCGCCCGCGCCGCAGATGCTCGAGGAGCTGACCGGCGTGCCGGTCGTCGCCACGATTCCGCGCCTTGCGCAGCACGGCCTGCCCGAGGAGGATGGGGCGCAGGATGCGGCCACGGGCGATGGCGCCGCGGGCGCGCTGATCCACACCACGGTGGCGGTGATCGCCTACCCGCGCGCGAGCAATCTCGACGAGTTCCAGCCCCTGCTCGGTGTGCCCGGCGTGCGCCTGGTCTGGGCGCGCACTCCGGCGCAGCTGCTGGGCGCCGACTGGGTGATTCTTCCGGGATCGAAAGCCACTGCCAGCGATCTGCGCTGGCTGCGCGCGCAGGGGCTCGATGCCGCGCTGGCGACGCATGTGGCGCAGGGGGGGCGGCTGTGGGGCATCTGCGGCGGGCTGCAGATGCTGGGCGAGGCGCTGGTCGATCTGCATGGCGTCGATGGCAACGAGCCAGGGCTTGGGTTGCTGCCGCTGGTCACGGTCTTCGATGTCGATAAGCGGCTGCTGCACGCCCAGGTGCAGATGCCGCAGCTCGCAGCGCCGTGGCAGGCGCTGTCGGGGCTGGCGCTGCAGGTCTATGAGATCCACCACGGGCAGACGCGGCTGCGCGAAGACCTGCTGGCCGCGGGCGCCGCAGTGCACGAGCGCCTGCCGGGGCTGGTTTGGCAGAGTGCAGATGGACGGATCCTGGGCAGCTATTGGCATGGCATGCTGGAGAACGCCGCAGTGCTTCACGCATTGCTGGGCGCTGGTGCGCCGACGCTCGACAGCGTTTTCGAGCGCCTCGCCGCAGGCGTGGATGGCTGGTTTGCGCAAGGGGTGCCGTCAGCTTGATGACAGGGTGTAGGTTCGCGCCTTCATCCTCAGGCGGGCTGCACTGATAAGGAGGACGAGGGAACAGCCTCAAGCTCTGGTTGTACCGACGAGGTTGTGCCCTGCAGCTTCTTCTGTCCGTCCCCTTCACTCTGAGGAAAGCCACTATGACCAAGCAATCGACCCTGTCCCGCACCCTGCAAATGACCCTGTGCGCCGCTGCAGCTGCATGCGCCATGGGCACCGTGAACGCCCAGACCCAGGCTCCGGCCAAGCTGGTCGAATCGTCGAGCACCCAGACCCCCGTGCAGGCTTCGCCCACGCAAGCCCGTTCGACTGACGGCCGCGCCAACGTGCCTTCGACCGGCATGACGGCTCCTTCGAAGTCGTCGATGGAAGCACGCCAGCCTGCCCAGGCTTCGCCAACCAACGCCCGCTCGACCGATGGCCGCAAGGATAAGGACATGTCTTCGTCGCATTCCGGCACCAAGCATGGCGCATCGCAGTCGACGATGGAAGCAATGAAGCCCCCACAGGCTTCGCCTTCGACCACCGGCTCGCCCACCGGCCGCTAAGCACTGCGGCGGCGCAGGCCGCCGTGATTGCCAGCCAGAGGCCCTTCGGGGCCTTTTTTCATTCCTGCCGCCTGGCTGCGCACTGTAGGTTGCCTCCTGCAGCCGCTGGCGCGATGGGCTGATAAGTACGGGCAGTGAACTGCCCCAAGCTCGAGAGCATGCTGCAGCAGGCGTATCCAGCCGCCTCCTGTCCCATCCACTTCACGAGGAGAAAAATCCATGAAATCCACCTGGTCCCGCTCCGTGCAGATGACTTTGTGTGCCGCTGCCATCTGCGCCATGGGCGCAGTCAATGCACAGACACCCCAGGCTCCGGCCAGCGTTGCGACGCCGCAGTCGAACACCCAGACTCCGACCCAGGCTTCGCCTTCGCAGGCCCGTGGCCATGACGGCCACAAGGCCGGGGGCCCTAAGGCCGAGCGCCACCACCGCGCGCACAAGGGCGAGCGCCACCACCAGGGCCAGCGCGGCAAGTATGCCGACCCGCACCAGCACGAAGCCGCTGCCGTGCGCGCCGAAGAGCGTGCAGGCCGCATGCCGAACGACCAGGGCATGGACCAGTACCAGCGCAATGCCCTGGCACGCTGCGAAGTGTTCCGTGAAGCCGAAGAGCGCCGCTCGTGCTCCGACCGCGTGCGCTCGGCCGAAGTCAGCGGCAGCGTCCGCGACGGCGGCGTGCTGCGCGAGTACACCGAGCAGGTGCCCGTGCGTCCTTGAGGCGTTGGCGCGTGTCTGAAAGAAGGCCCTTCGGGGTCTTTTTTCATGGGGGGAACAGGCTCCAGCCCTCACGCGAGGATGGCGGGTGCCATGCGGCGATACTTGCAGTCTTTGGACTTATCCGCCGGCCGGTTCGCAATGACTTGTTTTCTGCCTGAAATCCCTTCCATCCACGATGCTGCCTGGAATGCGCGCGTGCAAGCGCTGATCGACCAGAAGACCAAGCCGCTCGGGGCGCTGGGCATGCTCGAGCGGGTCGCGCACCGCGTGGCCGGCATCCTGCGCAGCGAAGCGCCGCGCCTGGAGCAGCCGCAGATGCTGGTGTTTGCCGCCGACCATGGGCTTGCGGCGCGCGGCGTGTCGGCCTATCCGGTCGATGTCACCTGGCAGATGGTGGAAAACTTCCTGTCGGGCGGCGCGGCCGTGAGCGTGCTGGCGCGGCAAAACGGCCTGGCGCTGCATGTGATCGACTGCGGCGTAGCGCGCGAGATCGCCGAGCGCCCGCAGGTGGCCGGCCAGCCGCGGCTGTGGCTGCGCAAGGTGGCGCATGGCACGCAGGACTGCTCCTCGGCGCCGGCCATGGGCGCCGTGCAGTGCGATGCCGCGATGCGCCACGGCGCACAGCTGGTGCAGGCGCTGCCGGGCAATGCGGTGCTGCTCGGCGAGATGGGCATCGGCAATACCTCGAGCGCCTCGCTGCTGCTCGCGCGCCTGTGCGCGGTGGACATCGCGCAGGTCACGGGCGCCGGCACCGGGCTCAATGCCGCGGGCGTCGCGCGCAAGATCGCGGTGCTGCGCGAAGTGCTGGCGTTCCACCACGGCGTTCAGGAGCCGCTCGAAGTGCTGGCCGCCCTGGGCGGGTTCGAAATCGCGGCGATGGTGGGCGCGGTGCTGCAGGCCGCGCTCGAGCGGCGCGTGATCGTGGTCGATGGCTTCATCACGACGGCTGCGGTGCTGGTCGCCAGCCGGCTGCGTCCGGCCGTGCTCGAGCGCTGCGTCTTCGCGCATCGCTCGGGCGAGCCGGGCCATACCATCGTGCTGCAGGCGCTGGGCGCCGAGCCGCTGCTCGACTGGGGCCTGCGCCTGGGCGAGGGTTCGGGCGCGGCGCTGGCCTGGCCGCTGCTCGAGTCGGCCTGCGCGATGCTGCGCGAGATGGCCAGCTTCGCATCGGCCGGGGTGGCCGGGCAGCAGGCGCAAGCCGAAGCCGCCTGACGATCGGCTGCTGCGCGCGGCCGCTCAGCGCGCGGCCCGCTGCTGCGCCACGACGGTTTGCAGGTGCCCCAGCAAAATAGGCACCAGCGGGTGCGCGGGCAGCGGACGCCACATCGCCTGCAGCACGGACTGCGGCGTCTTCCCCGCGATCGGCTTGAAGGCCAGACCCTGCATGCCCGCGCGTTCGAGGCACGCGGGCACCAGCGACACGCCCTGGCCCGCGGCCACCAGCGACAGCACCGACAGCCAGTGGCGCACTTCATGGCGCAGCTCGGGGTCGAACCCGGCGCGCTGGCACATGCTGCGGATCACGCCGAAGTAGTCCGGCGACACGGCCTCGGAAAACAGGATCAGGCGCTCGTTGGCGAGGTCGGACACGGAAATCTTCGCCTGGCGCGCGAGCGCATGCCGGGCTGGAACGCAGGCAATGAAGGGTTCGCTCCACATTGCCTGCACGCTCATGCCGAGGGGCGGCGCCATGGTGTGCATCAGCCCCAGGTCGATCTTGCCGCTTTGCAGCGCCGCGGCCTGGTCGATGCTGTTGAGCTCATGCAGGTCCACGCGCACGTCGGGGTACTGCAGCCGCATCATCTCGAGCGCCTCGGGCAAGCCGCGGTACATGCTCGAGCCGACAAAGCCCAGGCGCAGGCTGCCGGCCATGCCCTGCGCCACCGCGCGCGTGTCTACCGCGGCGCGGCGCGTGCGCTCGAGGATGTCGCGCGCCTGCACCAGCAGATGCCGGCCCGCGTGCGTCAGGCGCACGCCGCGGCTGTTGCGCTCGAACAGCGGAGCATCGAGCGTGGCTTCGAGCTGCTTGATCGCAATGCTCAGCGGCGGCTGCGAGATGCACAGCCGCTTGGCCGCGCGGCTGAAATGCAGCTCTTCGGCAAGCACGACGAAGTACTGCAGCTGGCGGGTCTCGAGGTGGATCATGGGAAGCAATCAATTGCGGCAGGATATGAATCGATACTTTAATAATATTTGACGCGAATGGGCTTGGTTCCCAGAATTTGTCCCATGCGGCTCCCGATGGCCGCACGGTTTTCGAGGAGACAAGACAAATGAACCCGGCCCCTTTCCCCGCCAGCGCCGCCCCGGTCCATCCGGTGCCTGACCGCCATGGCAGCAATCTCTACACGACGGACACGCAGTTCGCGCCGCTGCTGCAGTTGTACCTGTCGCCCGAGGTCGACGCGCACCTGCAGCCCTATCTCGCGCGCATGGGCGCGCTGGCCGGCGGGCGGCTCGACGAGCTGGCGCTGGTCGCCGACAAGAACCCGCCCACACTTTCGCACCGCACCCGCAGTGGCCAGGACGCGCAGCGCATCGACAAGCACCCGGCCTATGTCGAGATGGAGCGCGTCGCCTATGGCGACTTCGGCCTGGCCATCATGTCGCACCGCGAAGGCGTGCTGGGCTGGGCCGGCAAGCTGCCGCCGCTGGCCAAATACGCGCTGACCTATCTGTTCGTGCAGGCCGAATTCGGCCTGTGCTGCCCGCTGTCGATGACCGACTCGCTCACGCGCACCCTGCGCAAGTTCGGCGCGCCGCAGCTGGTGGAGAAATACTGGGCGCAGCTCACGGCCACCGACTTCGAGGACCAGGCGCAGGGCGCGATGTTCATGACCGAGCAGGCGGCCGGCTCCGACATCGGCAATACCCAGACCCTGGCCGCGCCGCATGCCGACGGCGCGTGGCGCCTGACCGGCGACAAGTGGTTCTGCTCGAACCCGGATGCGGCCTTTGCGATGGTGCTGGCGCGCGTCGAAGGCGACCCGGCCGGCATGAAAGGCGTGTCGCTGTTCCTGCTGCCGCGCACGCTCGACGACGGCAGTACCAACCACTACCGCATCATCCGCCTGAAGGAAAAGCTCGGCACGCGCTCGATGGCCAGCGGCGAGATTTCGCTGGACGGCGCCGTCGCCTATCTCGTGGGCGAGCAGGGCCGGGGCTTCGCGCAGATGGCCGATATGGTGAACAACTCGCGCCTGTCGAACGGCGTGCGCGCCGCCGGCATGATGCGCCGCGCCGTCGCCGAAGCCGAATACATCGCCCGGGAGCGCCATGCGTTCGGCAAGGCGCTGCAGGACATGCCGCTGATGCGCCGCCAGCTCGACAAGCTGCGCATCCGCTCGGAGCAGGCGCGCAGCATGGTGCTGCAGACGGCCCAGGCATTGCAGCGCTCGGATGCGGGCGAGGAGGGCGGCTACGCGCTGCTGCGCATTCTCACGCCGCTGATCAAGTTCCGCGCCTGCCGCGACGCGCGCATGGTGACGGGCGACGCGATGGAAGTGCGCGGCGGCTGCGGCTACATCGAGGAGTGGAGCGACCCGCGCCTGGTGCGCGATGCCCACCTGGGCTCGATCTGGGAAGGCACGAGCAACATCGTCGCGCTCGACGTGCTGCGCGCGATCCGCCGCGAGGGATCGCTTGCGGCGCTGCAGGCGCACGCGGCGGGGCTGCTCGCGCAGACGCATGCCGCGCCCGCATTCAAGCAGGCACTGCAGACGGCCTTCGAGCGCGCGGGCGCATTTGCCGCGGCTGCGGTCGATGCCAATGCCGACGGCGAGCGCCTGGCGCGCACCGCGGCTTCGGCGCTCTACCACAGCTTCACGGCCATCGCGATGGCCTGGGAGGCCAGCCGCATCGGCAGCGCCGAGCGGCTGCGCTGGGCGCAACTGGTGCTGGTGCACCGCGTGCTGCCGCGCGACCCGCTGCAGGAGCTGGAGATTCCCCCGGACTGGGCGCAGTAGGGCACGAGAGGCGCCGCGGCGCATGCATTGGTGATATCACTACAACAAACGGAGACAAGACAAATGACAACCTATCGATTGCTGCTGGCCTGCGCGCTGGCCTGCACCGCCGCCACGCCGGCGCTGGCCCAGGGGGAGGTGTTCCCCTCCAAACCAATCAACTTCGTCGTGCCGTTCCCGCCGGGCGGGCCCACGGATGCGATGGCGCGCACGCTGGCCGCGGCGCTGACCGAGGAGATCGGCCAGAGCGTCGTCGTCGAGAACAAGGCCGGCGCGGGCGGCAACATCGGCGCCGACGCGGTGGCGCGCGCCAGGCCCGATGGCTACACCATCATGTTCGGCACCTCGGGCCCGCTGGCGATCAACAAGAGCCTCTACAGCAAGATCACCTACGATCCCGCGACCAGCTTCGCGCCGATCATCCGCGTCGGCTACCTGCCCAACATCCTGGCAGTGCACCCGAGCGTCAAGGCCGGCAATCTCAAGGAGCTGATCGCGCTGGACAAAGCCAAGCCGCAGAGCCTGAACTACGCGTCCTCGGGCAACGGCGCGTCGTCGCACCTCGCGGGCGTGCTGTTCAACCGCATGGCCGGCACCACGCTGCAGCATGTGCCTTACAAAGGCACGGGCCCGGCGCTCAACGACCTGATCGCGGGCCAGGTGCAGATGAGCTTCACCGACATCCTCACGGCGATGCCCTACATCAAGTCGGGCCGCCTCAAAGCCATCGGCGTGGCGACGGAAAAGCGCTCGCAGGCCATGCCCGAGATCCCGTCCATTGCCGAGCAGGGCCTGCCGGGCTATGACGTCAGCGTGTTCTTTGGCGTGGTGGCGCCCGCGGGCACGCCTCCCGAGCGCATCGCCAAGCTCAACAGCGCCTTCGTCCATGCGCTGCAAAAGGAAAAGGTCCGCGCAACCTTTGCCGCGCAGGGCCTCGAGCCCGCGGCCGATCAGACGCCCGAAGGCCTCGCGCGCTTCATCAAGGAAGAGATGGCCAAGTGGAAGGCAGTGGTCGACGCTTCGGGCGCCAAGCTCGATTGAGGCAGACCATGGCAACGACTGTTCCTCCCACCACCGGCGCGCTGCAGGGCATCCGCGTACTCGATCTCTCGCGCATCCTGGGCGGCCCGCTGTGCGGGCAGATCCTGGGCGACCACGGCGCCGATGTGCTCAAGGTCGAGCCTCCTAGCGGCGACGACACGCGCGCCTGGGGGCCGCCGTTCCAGGAGGGCGTGGCCTCCTACTACCATGGGCTCAACCGCAACAAGCGCATCCAGTTCCTCGATCTGGCTTCCACCCAGGGCCAGGACAAGGTGCTGGCGCTGATGGCCCGGGCGGACGTGCTGATCGAGAACTTCAAGATCGGCACGATGGAGAAATGGGGCATTGGTTTCGAGCAGATGCGCGAGCGCTTCCCGCGGCTTGTCTGGTGCCGCGTCAGCGGCTTCGGCGCGGACGGCCCGCTCGGCGCCTGGCCCGGCTACGACGCCGCGATCCAGGCCATGACGGGCTTGATGAGCGTGAACGGTGAGCGCGATGGCGGGCCGCTGCGCGTGGGCCTGCCGGTCGTCGACATGGTGACCGGCATGAACGCGGTGATCGGCGTCATGATGGCGCTGCACGAGCGCCAGCGCAGCGGCCAGGGCCAGCTGGTCGATGCCGCGCTCTACGACAGCGGCATCTCGCTGCTGCACCCGCATGCGGCCAACTGGTTCATGGACGGCAAGCAGCCGCAGCGCTCGGGCAATGCCCATCCGAACATCGCGCCCTACGACGTGCTGCAGACCGGCACCATCCCGGTGTTCTTTGCCGTCGGCAACGACCGCCAGTTCAAGCTGCTGTGCGAGCACATCGGCTGCGCGGCCCTGGTGCAGGACACGCGCTTCGCGACGGCCGGGCAGCGTTCGGTGCACCGCGATGCGCTCAAACCCTTGCTCGAGCAGGCGCTCGCGGCCTTCGATGGCGACACGCTGGCCACCGAACTGATGCGCATCGGCGTGCCGGCCGCGCCGGTGCAGCCGGTGGATGTGGCGCTCGAGCACCCGCATACGCTGCACCGCGGGCTGCGCGTGCAGATGCCGGGCTACCAGGGAGTGGGCGCGCCCATCAAGCTCTCGCGCACGCCAGCGACCTACCGCCATGCACCGCTGACACCCGGCGAGGATTTCGAATAGCTGCTGCGCGCTAGGGCGCGGGCGTCTTGGGCTCGAAGTCGCAGTAGGGCGCGACGATGCATTCCCAGCAGCGCGGCTTGCGCGCCTGGCAGACATAGCGGCCCAGCAGGATCAGCCAGTGGTGCGAATCGACGGCGTATTCGGCGGGCACGCGCGCGAGCAATTGCTTTTCCACCGCCAGCGGGTTGGCGCCGGGCGCCAGGCCCGTGCGGTTGCTGACGCGAAAGATATGCGTGTCCACGGCCATCGTCGGCTCGCCGAACGCCACGTTGAGCACGACGTTGGCGGTCTTGCGGCCCACGCCCGGCAGGTCCTCGAGCTCGGCGCGGGTGCGCGGCACCTGGCCGCCGTGGCGCTCGATCAACCGGCGGCAGGTCTCGAGCAGATGCCGGGCCTTGCTGTGGTACAGCCCGATGGTCTTGATGTATGACTCCAGGCCCTCGAGGCCCAGGTCGAGAATGGCCTGCGGCGTGTTGGCGACGGGAAACATCCTGCGCGTGGCCTTGTTGACACCGACGTCGGTGGCCTGCGCCGACAGCAGCACGGCCGTGAGCAGCTCGAACACCGTGGTGTATTCGAGCTCGGTGTTGGGCATCGGATTGGCCGCCTTGAGCGTGGCAAAGAAGGGAACGATCTGCGCAGTCTGCATGGGGAAGAACCGGCGGCAAATGGCCATTGTGGGCCAAAACGCCAGGCCCACGGGGGGCGCTGGCGCGGCCAATGCCCAGCCAGCGCGACGCAAGCGGAAAATTTGAGGAAAATGCACGGTTGGCGCCGCTTGCGGGCGTCCCCGAATACCGTTGAATGGAACCTTGACTATGCAATTCGCCGAGCGCCTGAACCAGGTGGAGACTTCCGCCATCCGTGAGCTTTTCAAGCTGCTGGGCAAGCCGGGCATCATCAGCTTCGCGGGCGGTTTTCCCGACAGCGCGCTGTTCGATGTCGACGGCATCCGCGCCGCGGTCGACGCCGCGCTGACCCAGGAGCCCGGCGCCGCGCTGCAGTACGGCGCGACCGAAGGCCACCAGCCGCTGCGCGAGCAGCTCGCGGCGCTGATGGCCGCCAAGGGCGTGACCGATGTCGCGGCCCGTGACCTGCTGGTCACCACCGGCAGCCAGCAGGCGCTGGACCTGTTGGGCAAGACCATGATCAGCCCAGGGGACAAGGTCATTGTCGAGGGCCCGACCTTCCTGGCCACCATCCAGTGCTTCCGCCTGTATGGCGCTGAAGTGATCAGCGCGCCCATCGATGACCAGGGCGTGGACACCGATGCGCTGGAAAAGCTCATTGCCGAGCACCAGCCGAAGATGGTCTATCTGATCCCGACCTTTGGCAACCCCAGCGGCGCGACGCTGAGCGCCGAGCGCCGGCGCAAGGTGCTGGAGCTGGCCGTCAAGTACCAGACGCTGCTGGTGGAGGACGATCCCTATGGCGACCTGTACTTCGACGCGGCTCCGCCGGCAAGCCTGCTGGCGCTGTCCTCCGAGGTGCCGGGCAGCCGCGCCTGGCTCGCGCACTGCGGCAGCCTGAGCAAGGTGCTCAGTCCCGGCCTGCGCGTGGGCTGGCTCGTGGCGCCCGACGCGCTGCGCGAGCGCGCCGTCATGTGCAAGCAGTTCAGCGATGCCCATACCAGCACCTTTGCGCAGGCGACGGCGGCGCAATACCTCCAGGCCGGGCGCATGCCTGCAACGCTGGCGCGCGTGCGGGCGGTCTATGCCGAGCGCGCGCACGCGATGGGCGAGGCGCTGCGCCGCGAGCTGGGCGACGCCGTGAGCTTCGTCGCGCCGCAGGGCGGGTTGTTCCTGTGGGTGAAACTCACGGGCGCGCGCGGCCAGCTGCAGGACGCCAACGTGCTGGCCCAGCGCGCGATCGTGCAGGGCGTGGCCTTCGTGCCCGGGGCGCCGTTCTTCGCGCAGAACCCCGATCCCGCGACCTTCCGGCTGTCGTTTGCGACGGCCGACCTCGCAAAGATCGAGGAAGGCATGGCGCGCCTGGGCCAGGCACTGCGGGCGTCGGCATGAGCGACACGCATGGCACGGGTGAGCGCGACCTGGCGCGCCTCACCGAGCTCGAGATCAAGGCCAGCTATGTCGAGGACACGCTGGACCAGCTCAACATGACGATCTACCGCCAGCAGCAGCAGATCGACGCGCTGATCGCCGAAGTGCGCAACCTGCGCCAGCAGGTGCCGGCGGACGGGGCGGGCGGGGGGCGGAACCTGCGCGATGAGTTGCCGCCGCATTATTGAGGTGTTCATTCCTGCCCTGATCGGCGTGAACGGCGCCATGACGACGCTGCGCACCAATGGCAATCCATTTGCCCGCAGCCCCGTCGCCCTTTGGCCTACACACGCCGCGGCAGGGCTCATGCACTCTCGAGGTGTTGCGCGCGGAGGTACATCCGCTGCAGCGAGCGCTGGCTGCAACCTGCAGCCCAGCCTCTTGGCCCAATGTTTTCAGCAGGAGCACATATGACCACAACCGGCAATAAAAACCTCAATCTCGACCCCATCACCGACGAACCCGGCGCCCATCCCCTGGGCACCGGCATTGGTGCGGGCGGTGGTGCACTGGCCGGTGCGGCCGCAGGTGCCATTGGCGGGCCCGTGGGCGCTGCCGTCGGCGCGGTGGTGGGTGCGGTGGCCGGTGGCCTCGCGGGCCACAGCGTGGCCGAATCCTTCAACCCGACGGCCGAAGAAGCCTACTGGTCGGGCGCCTACGACAAGCAAGACCACTACCGCTCCGAATACACCTATGACGACTATGCCCCGGCCTACCGCGCCGGCTGGGAAAGCCGCGCCGCGGGCCACGACCGCTGGGAGCAGGTGCGTGACGACTGGTCGCGCCGCTGGGACGGCGAGCAGCGCACCCACGGCTCGCGCCTGAAGTGGGACGAAGCCGAACCGGCTGCCCGGGCTGCGTGGGACCGCGCCAACGAACACTACGTGTTCAACAAGCAGGAATGAACGCGCCCGGCGGCTGGTGCATCAACCAGCTGCCGCACCCGCTGACGCATCGCCCTGCGGCGACAGCGCGCCGGGCAGGGGTTCGAGCCAGCCGGCCGCGGCGGTGATCACGCAATGCGTGAGCCGCTGCAGGCCGGCTTGTGCATTGCGCGCATGGGCCCAGTACAACGGGATATCGACGCCGGTGTCGGGCAGGACCTCGACCAGCGTGCCTGCATCGAGATGGCGCTGGATCAGCACCGTGGGCTGCATTGCCCAGCCCACCCCGGCTTCACAGGCGCGCACGAATGCATGGGCCGAAGGCAGCCAGTGCTTGGGCGGGCCGTGGCGCGAGGCCAGGCCCTGTGCCTGCAGCCAGCGGTCCTGCATGCTGTCCTTGCGGTCGTAGCTGAGCATCGGCGCGCGCGCAATGGCTTCGGCCGTCACGCCCTGCGCAAAGTGCTGCTGCATGAAGTCCGGGCTGGCGGCAGCCACGTAGCGCATCGAGCCCAGCGGCCAGGTGTTGCAGCCGGTGATGCTGGTCGAGGTCGCGGTCACTGCCGCCATCACGGCGCCTTCCTTGATGCGCTTGGCCGTATGGTCCTGGTCGTCGATGCTGATGTCGAGCAGCTCGTTGCCTTCGCGCGTGAAGGCGGCCATCGCGTCCATGAACCAGGACGAGAGCGAGTCGGCATTCACGGCCAGCTTGAGCGTCGGCGGCATGAACTGGCCCTCGGACACCAGCGCGGGATTGGTGCGGCGCAGTTCGTTTTCCAGCAGCGCGACCTGCTCCACATGCAGGCACAGGCGGCTGCCGGCCTCGGTGCCGGTGCAGGGCTGGCCGCGCAGCACCAGCACCTGGCCCACGCGTTCTTCGAGCAGCTTGATGCGCTGCGATACCGCCGAAGGGGTGATGTGCAGCCGGCGCGCCGCGCGCTCGAAGCTGCCCTCGCGCACCACTGCGGCAAGCGCTTCCAATCCGGCGTAGTCGAGCATTAGCGTGTCTTAGGATGTTGCAAAGAGTTTAATTTTACTTAATTGGTTGCGCGTTCGACAATTTGCCCATGTCAAACACGTTGATTTCCTCTTCCTGGGTGGCCGGTTTCACGGTCTGTCTCTCGCTCATCATCTCGATCGGCGCGCAGAACCTCTATGTGCTGCGCCAGGCGGTGCAGGGCCGCCATGTCGGCGCCTGCGTTGCCTGGTGCGTGGTCAGCGACGCGCTGCTGATTGCCCTGGGCGTAGCCGGCATGTCGCAGCTGATCGCGCGTGCGCCGATGCTGGCGCGCTACCTGTCGGCAGGCGGCGCGCTGTTCCTGCTGGCCTATGGGCTCTACGCGCTGTGGCGCGTGGTATTTGCCGCCGATGTCGCATTGCAGGGGTCGGCGGCGGCGCAGCGCGGGTTGCTCGGGGTGCTGGGCACGCTGGCGGTGATCACGCTGCTCAACCCGCATGTGTACCTGGACACCGTGCTGCTCGTGGGCAGCATCGGCGCGCGCCAGGAAGGCGCGCTCAAGGCGGTGTTCGTTGCCGGCGCGGCCTGCGCGAGCCTGCTGTGGTTTGCGCTGCTGGCCAGTGCCGGGCGGCGCATGCAGCGCTGGTTCGCGCGCCCCGCCGCGTGGCGTGTGCTCGATGCGGCAACCGGCGTGATGATGCTGGCGCTGGCGTGGTGGGGCTGGACGGGGATCGGTACGGCGCCATGAAAAAAGCGCTGCCGGGGCAGCGCTTTTTTTCGGGGCGGGTCGCTCAGAATGCGGGGACGATCGCGCCCTGGTACTTGTCCTGCAGGAACTTCTTCACGTCCTCGGTCTGCAGCGCCTTGACCAGCTTGGCGATCTCCGGGCTGCCCGCGCGGTCCTTGCGTGCAACCACGATGTTGGCGTAGGGCGAGTCCTTGCCCTCGATGAACAGCGCATCCTTGGTGGGATTGAGCTTGGCTTCGATCGCGTAATTGGTGTTGATCAGCGCCAGGTCCACATCGGCGAGCGCGCGCGGCAGCAGCGGCGCCTCGAGTTCGCGGAACTTGAGCTTCTTCGGGTTCTTCACCACATCGAGCGCCGTGGGCGTGAGGCTCCTGGGGTCCTTGAGCTCGATCAGTCCCTGCTTGGCCAGCAGCAGCAGCGCGCGCCCGCCATTGGACGGGTCGTTGGGAATGGCGATGCTCGCGCCTTCCTTGAGCTCACCGAGGTTCTTGATCTTGCGCGAATACGCGCCAAAGGGCTCGACATGGATCTTGCCGCCGGGCACCGCCACGAGCGAGCTCTTGCGGTCCTTGTTGTAGCTGTCGAGGTAGGGCTGGTGCTGGAAGAAGTTGGCGTCGAGCAGCTTGTCTTCGACGGCCGCATTGGGCTGCACGTAGTCGCTGAATTCGCGCACCTGCAGCTCGATGCCCTGTTTTTTCAGCGCGGGCTTGATGTGATTGAGGATCTCGGCGTGGGGCACGGCGGTGGCCGCGACCTTGAGCACGACATCGGCGGCTTGCGCCGTCAGGGCCAGGCCAGCCAGAGCGATGGCGGTAAGCGTTTTCTTCAGCATGACAAAGGCTTTCTTGAAGGATGTGTCAATGAATGCTGCACCAACCGGCAGCGCACAAGGGGGTAGTTTAGTGGCCGGGCGGCACGCTTTCAGCGCGGAAAATCCATTCTGGTTATAAGAATGTGGTTTTTTATGCCTTCCAAGCGTTTGCATGCTGGATCTGATCACGAATCCGTCCTGTGACAATGTGCTGCTTTCCGCTATATTCGCGTCCAGGCGTCCTGCGGGACGCCCAGATCCAGAGGTGTTCGACAAGCAGGTGCGCCGGCCTTCAAAGGCCCGGCAATGCCTGCGCTGCCCCCGCAACGGTAGGTGAAATCACAGGTCCCCACGCTGGCCCCTCCAGGCTGGCAGTCACTGCGTGCAGCAAGCATGCGGGAAGGCGGGGACTGAGTCGGCGTGCGCGATGCATGCCGGCGTTTCGCAAGCCCGGAGACCGGCCTTTGTGATCGCTTCGGACGCCGCGGGAGTGCGCATGTCTGGACAGGCAGCAGGAGATGGCGGGCGCGCAGCGTGGCCAGGCCCGGCTGCGGGTTCACGCGGGCGCGCACCGCGGTGGTTTTTGGTCCTTGGGCTTCGCGGGTGAGCGAAGCCGTGCCTTGAAATCATCGTATGCATTTCTTTCGTTCGCAGCGCGCTCCACGTCGCGCTGCCCGGTCTTCATTTTCCTTTTCCCTGCAGCGCCCGGCCGCATTCGGCCTGCTGGCCTGGGCCAGCCTGGCCGGCGCCCCGGCCCACGCGGCGCAGGGCGATGCCTCGCTCGGCGACGTTTTCGTCACCGCGACCGCACGCCCCGAAGAGCGCTCGCGCATTGCGGCGACCACCCAGACCATCGACCGCGCCGATATCGAGCGTTCCTCGGCACGGTCGGTCACCGATCTGCTGGCCGAGCATGCGGTGGGTTTCCTCAGCGAATGGACCGCGGCCCAGACCTCGATGAACCTGCGCGGCGCGGCCACCGACGGCCAGGGGCGCGACTACCGCGGCCAGGTCGCGGTGCTGCTCAACGGCCGGCGCGCGGGCACGGCCAACCTGTCGAAGCTCAGCCTGTCGGATGTCGAGCGCATCGAGATCGTGCGCGGCCCGGCTTCGGTGGTCTACGGCAGCCAGAACATGGGCGGCGTGATCAACATCATCCTGCGCACGGGCGCGAGCGGCGGCGGCAACCGCGCCTCGGTGGTGGGCGGCAGCGCCGGACTGTGGCGCGCCGACACGCAGATCAGCGGCGCCGATGAGCGCTGGGACTGGTATGTGGGTGCCAACGCCGGCGGGCGCGGCGACTACCGCGCGGGCGAGGGCGGCGGCGAGATGGACAACACCGGCTGGAAGCGCCGTGGCGCAAGCGGCGCGCTGGGCTGGCAGCTGGCCGACCTGCACCGCGTCGAGCTGCAGCTGCGAACGGATGGCATCTACGACGCGGGTTTTCGCGGATCGGGCGCGAACGTCTTCAGCCGCGACAACCGCTCCAACCGCTCGGCCGATCTGCGCTACGAGGGCGCGCTGCCCGGCGCTCGCGTGAGCTGGCTGGCGCATGCCTATGCGTTTTCCGATATCGACGAATTCCACTGGGCCTCGCCCGTGATCCGCTCGGGCGCCAGCGCCGTGCCCGGCACCGCGCGCGACTACAACCACCGCCAGCTCGATGCCACGGGCCTGCGCCTGCAGCCGCGACTGCGCCTGAGCGATACCAACGACCTGTTGCTGGGCTTCGATTACGAAAAGAGCCGGCTGCGTTCGGACCGCGAGCGCAATGCGATGCCTGGTGGCCCTGCAGGGCAGGTCGCGCCCTACGACACGAACCAGACCGAGCACACCCATGCGCTGTATGTCGAGGATGCGCAGACCTTTTTCGGCGACCGCCTGACGCTGCGCGCCGGCCTGCGCCGCACCTGGGGCGAAACGCGCTTCGACCAGACCCCGAATGTGCCGCTGGCCGTGACCACGGCGCGCGACTATGGCCAGACCACCTGGTCGACGGGCGCGACATGGAAAGTCAGCGATGTCTGGGCATTGCGCGCTGGCGCCTCGACCGGATTTCGCGCGCCCACGGCCAGCGAGCTGTCGGCGGACTTCACGGCCGTGGGCGGCGGGCGCAGCTTCGGCAACCCCAACCTCAAGCCCGAGTCGAGCCGCCAGCTTGAAGTCGGCACCACGCTGCGCCAGGGCGCCTGGAGCGTCGATGCAGCGCTGTTCCAGAACACCATCTCCGACCGCATCATCACCGTCTCGCGCGGCCCCGCGACCAACACTTCGGACTATGCGAACAACGCCGCCGATATCGTCGCGCGCGGCCTGGAGCTGAGCGCGCGCAGCGAGCTCGGCCGGCTCGCGGGCGGCCCGATGCTGAGTGTGTTCGGCAACGGCTACTACCACTTCGAGATGAAGGACAAGGGCGCCGCAGCGTCGGCCAACACCGACCGCGTGCAGCGCATGTACCGCTACGAAGCGGCCGCGGGCCTGCGCCTGGCGCGCGGCATGGACCGCAGCCCCGGCGACTGGAGCGCGCAACTGACAGCGCTGCTGCGCGGGCCGATGTGGTACGACACCGAGGAGAACCTGCTGATTCCACAGGGCGAGCCGAGCAGCAGCTTCATCCATCGCAAGGGTGCGTTCACCGTGTGGAACCTGCGCGGCGAATACCGCGTGAGCCGCGGCGTGAAGCTGTTCGCGGGCATCAACAATGTGTTCGATCTGAACCGCCACCCGATCTTCATTGCGCTGGCCCAGCGGCCCTGCATCGCCAACCCGATCTTCCAGAACGGCGGCTGCGGCACCTCGATGCCGGGGCGCGAGTGGTTGCTCGGACTGCAGGCGGATTTCTAGGCGTGGCGGCGCGCACCGGCATCGCGCGGCGCGTTGTGCTGCAGGCGGGCGGCGCGCTGGGGCTCGCAGCCCTGGGCGCCAATGCCGCGGCGGCGGTGCCGATCCATCTGCGCGATGCGCTGGGCCGCGACGTGGTTTTGCCACGCCCGGCGCAGCGCATCGTGACGATCTTTTCCTCGAACACCGAGCTGGTGGCTGCGCTCGGGCTGGCCGGGCGCATCGTCGGCATCGAGCAGTACACGCGCTTTCCGCCCGAAGTCGCCGAGCTGCCGCGGGTCGGCGGGCGCCTGGGTTTTTCCGTCGATGCGGTGGTGGCGCAGCGGCCCGATCTGGTGATCGTCACGCCCGCGCGCCAGGCCGCGCACCAGCTGGTCGATCCGATGGAGCGCATCGGCGTGCCGGTCATGGTGCTGCTCAGCCGCAGCCTGGGCGAAGTGATCGGCAATGTGCGGCTGGTGGCGCGCGCGGCCGGCGACGAGGCGCGCGGCGCGGCGCTGGCCGCATCTCTGGAGCAGCGTCTGCAGCGCGTCGATCTGCAAAGGGCAGGGCAGGCCGCACCGCGCGCGCTGATGGTCACGGGGCGCATGGGCAACGGCATGCTGCTGGTGGCTCGCCCCGGCACCTATACGCATGAGGCGATGCTGCGCGCCGGGACGCAGCATGCGCTGCCCGGCGTCGGCACGCTGGCACAGGTCTCGCCCGAGGCGCTGCTGGCGGCCGACCCCGATGTGCTGCTGTTCGCGGGCGCGCAGGCAGGGCTCGACGAGCTGGTGCGCCGCCCCGGCTGGCGCGACATGCGCGCGGTGCGCTCGCGCCGTGCGGTCACCGTCTCCCGCGCCGAATTCCTGATTCCCGGGCCGCGCACCTTCGACGGCATCGAATCCCTCGCGCAACGCTTGCTGCAGATGCAGCGGAAAGACCCGACATGAAAATCCGCTGGCCTGCCTGGGCGCTGCTGGCGCTGGCATTGGTCCTGGGCATCTTTGCCGGGCATGAATGGGCCACGCCGGCGGAACTCTGGAGCGCGCTCGCCGAGCGCGACACGCTGCGCGCGCGCCTGTTGTGGGAATGGCGCATGCCGCGCGTGCTGGCCGCGGCCTGCGTCGGCGCGCTGCTGGGGCTGTCGGGCGCGGTGTTCCAGGGCGTGTTCCGCAATCCGCTGGCCGAACCCTATCTGCTGGGCGCCTCGGGCGGGGCGGCGCTGGGTGCCACCGTCGCGCTGCTGGTGCCGCTGGGCCTGCCGCAGTCGTGGCTGCTGCCGCTGCTGGCTTTTGCGGGCGCCTGGGGCGCGACGCTGCTGGTGCTGGGCGTGGCGCGCATCGCGGGTGCGCTCGACGCTGCGGGCATGCTGCTGGCCGGCGTGGCGATGGCGGCCATGCTGGGCGCGATCCGCTCGTTTCTGATGCTGGCGCTGTCCGATGAAACCGTGAGCCTGCAGGTCGTGATGAGCTGGGTGCTGGGCGGCATCCAGACCCCGACCTGGAGCGGGCTGGGGTGGATGGCGCTGATCACGCTGGGCTGCCTGGCCGCGACGCAGACGCTGGCGCGCGGGCTGGACCTGCTGGGGCTGGGCGATGCGACGGCGCAGTCGTTCGGGCTGGACGTCGCGCGCTTCGTGCCGCGCGCCGTGCTGCTGGGCTCGCTGGTGGTCGCGGCGGCCGTGGCCTATGGCGGGCTGGTCGCGTTCGTGGGCCTGGCCGCGCCGCATATCGCGCGCTGGTGGGTCGGGCCGCTGCACCGCTGGGTGCTGCCGGCCAGCGCGCTCGCGGGTGCGGTGATCGTGGCGCTGGCCGACGCGATCGCACGCAGCGTGCTGCCACCGGCCGAAGTGCCGCTGGGGCTGATCACGGCCGTTGCGGGGGGACCGTTTTTCATCGTGCTGCTGGCGCGGCGCCTGCGCTCGAAGGGAGGCCGGGCATGAGCGACAACGCCATGATCCGCGCCGTCGATCTCTGCGTGGAGCGCCAGGGGCGCGGGCTGATCGATGGCATTTCGCTCGATTTTCCGGCACGCGGCGCGGTCGCGTTGATCGGGCCGAATGGTGCGGGCAAATCCACGCTGCTGCAGGTGCTGGCCGGGCAGCTTGTGCCCGACCGTGGCAGCCTGCGGCTGGATGGCACGCCGCTGCGTTCTTTGAGCGTGTCGGCACGTGCCCAGCGCATTGGCTATATGCCGCAGCGCTTCGAGCCGCATTGGGATGTGACGCTGCAGGAGCTGGTGCAGATGCGCGTGCCCGATGCGGCGCCGGTGCTGGCACGCTCTGGATTGCAAGCCTTGGCACAGCGGCGCTGGAGCACACTGTCGGGCGGCGAGCGCGCGCGCGGCATGCTGGCCGCGGTGCTGGCCACCGATCCGCCGGTGCTGCTGGCCGACGAGCCGGGCGCGGCGCTCGATGTGCAGCACCGGCTGGCGCTGGTGCAGGCGCTGGCGCGGCGCGGGCGCGAGCGGCTGGTGGTGGTGGTGATGCACGATCTGGACCTGGCCTTCGAATGCTTCGAGCGTGTGATCGTCATGCAGGATGGCCGCGTGGCCCTGGATGGCGCGCCCGCCGCGCTGCTGCACGACCCGCGCCTCGACGCGGTGTTTGGCGTGCGCTTCGAGCGCATTGCCGCGGCGGCGCACACGCTGCTGCGCGCGCGCAGCCAGGAGCCGCACGATGCGCATTGACATTGCCGGCTGGACGCGTGAGGCGATGTCCGGCGACCCCCGGGAATTTGCCGCGATCTTCGAGCGCGCCGACCGCTGGGGTTTCGACGGCGTGTGGTTCAGCGAGTTCCGCGTGCCGCAAAGCGACTGGCAATACCCGTCGCCACTGCTGCTGGCCGCGTCGGTGCTCGCGCGCACCGAGCGGCTGCGCGTGGGCACGGCGGTGCTGGTGCTGCCGCTGCATCACCCATTGATGCTGGCCGAGGAAATCGCGCAGCTCGATTTCCAGAGCGGCGGGCGCATCGACGTGGGCATCGGCCGCGGTACGGAACCGGCCTCGCTCGAGTGCCTCGAGATCGACCCGGCCAGCACGCGCGAGCGTTTCGAGCAGGGTGCGCGCCTGTTGCGCGATGCGCTGCGCGGCGACAGCGTGGCTTCGAGCGGCTTGTGGAATTTCGCGCCGCGCCGGCTGATGGCGCGGCCGGTGCAGCGGCCCCATCCGCCGATCTACATTGCGGGCTCGACGCCCGAGACGCTCGCGTTTGCGCTGGCTGAAGACCTGCCGCTGCTGCTGAGCCTCGAGCCGCCCGAAGCTACGCAATTGGAGCGGCTCGCGCACGCGGCCGCGCAGCAGGGCGGCGATGCGCAGGCATTGCTGGCGCGTTCATCGCTCGCGCGCTATGTATGCATCGGCGCGGATGCGGCCGATGTACAGCGGCAGCTCGATGGGCTGTGGGAAAAGCTTCTTGCACGCCGTGTTTACTATGCGGCCAGGCGCGGCGTGGTGGCAGTGGCGCCCATTGACCGGGAGAAAGTGCTGCGCGAGCAGTTCATCCACGGCACGCCCGAACAATGCCAGGCGCAGCTGCGCGCGCTGCAGGCTGCCACGGGCATCGCCAGCCTGCGCTGCGTCTTCAATGCCAATGGCCTGTGGAGCAACGAGGCGGCGCTGGCCGGCATGGCATTGTTTGCGCAGGAAGTGCTGCCCGCCCTGCGCCCTTGAACGACAATCGCTCCATGGACTCCGAACAACTCCAGCGCCTGCTCACGGTGCAGATGCCCTATGGCAAATACCAGGGCCGCTGCATTGCCGACATTCCCGGCCATTACCTGATGTGGATGGCGCGCGAAGGTTTTCCACGCGGGGATCTGGGGCAGCTGCTGGCGCTGATGTACGAGCTGGACCACAACGGGCTGGGGCATTTGCTCGATCCGTTGAGGAGGTGAGGGGGTTTTGTGTCGAGACCAGTTCACTGAGGGGCGGCGGACTGCTATGACTGGTGGACAGGACGTTCATCCTTCGACAGGCTCAGGACAAACGGTTTTCCCCCCGTTCGTGGTGAGCCTGCCTGCGCGGCCCGGTCGAACCATGGACGGCCAGTCCACAAAACGGTTAAAAGTGCTACGCAAAAGATGTCTTGCACCAACAAAAAAGGAGCCCGAGGGCTCCTTTGTCGAATATGACCCGGAACAAGCCCGGATCGTAAGCAATCTTACTTCACCGCAGCCCGAGCCGCTTCAGCCTTGGCCTTGGCGGCATCCGCCTTGGCTTGCAGATCGGCAGCTTCGGCTTCAGCCGCCTTGGCCTCTGCAGCCTTGGCTTCGGCAGCCTTGTCGGCCGACGGGCCGGCAATCGCGCCGCCCACGACGCTACCGGCCACGGCGCCGACAGCGGCGGCGCCCATCATGCCCATCATGCCGCTGCCGGCGCGCGCTGGCGCTGCTGCGGCTGCGGGTGCAGCTGCTGCTGCGGGGGCTGCAGGTGCCGCCGCGGCCGGAGTGGCCGGACGTGCCGCAGCGGTAGGCGCTGCGACGGGCGCAGGCGCGGGTGCGGTGCGGCCGATGGTCGCAGGGCGGACCGACTTGGAGCCGCCCATGCGTTTGGCGTGCGCCAGGCTGGGCGCCAGCAGGGCGGCGCAGGTCATGGCAAGCACGGAAACAGTGGCGCGGTAGGAAATGTTCACGGAAATTCCTCTATGAGAAGTCAACAGGGAAGATGACCCATGTGAAGCCCGTGGCCGGCTGCGGATCGCAGACGGGCCCTCGGGCTCACGGTATATACATGGGGGAACTGCGCCGGAATGCAAGCGGGGCCTTGAAAAAGGCCGCGCAGGTGCAGCGCAGGGTGCGCGCTTGGAAGAAGTCGTTTTGTGCGCGCGAACGCTGATTCTAGGGGTACGCGCCCGGAGCGCCGCGGCAAATGGCTTGGCGCGGCGCGGGGTATCAGCGCAGGATCTCGAGCAGCCGGTCCAGGCCGCCTTCGTTGATCGCCACCTGCGCCTCGGCGCGCACGCGCGGCTTGGCGTGAAACGCCACCGACAGGCCCGCGGCCGACATCATCGGCAGATCGTTGGAGCCGTCACCTACGGCAATGCATTGCGCGGGCGAGATGCCCAGCAGCGATGCCACTTCAAGCAGCGTGCGGCGCTTTTCCGCGCCGTCGCAGATATCGCCCCAGGGCTGATCGAGCATCGCACCCGTGAGCACGCCGCGCTCGGTGGCGAGCACATTGGCGCGCACGAAATCGATTTCCAGCAGGCCGCGCACATACTCGGCGAAGTAGGTGAAGCCACCCGACACCAGCAGCACCTTGAGGCCCGCGCGCTGGCAGGCCTCGACCAGCACCTGCGCGCCCGGCGACAGGCGCAGGCGCTCGTCGCGCACGCGCTCCATGTCGGCTTCTGTCACGCCGCGCAGCAGCGCCACGCGCTGGCGCAGGCTTTCCTTGAAGTCGGTGATCTCGCCGCGCATCGTGGCTTCGGTGATGGCCGCGACCTCGGCCTTCTTGCCCGTCGCATCGGCGATCTCGTCGACGCACTCGATGGTGATCAGCGTCGAGTCCATGTCGAAGGCAATGAGCTTGTAATCGCTCAGGCGCAGGGGCGCGGGGGTGCGCTGGACCATCAGGCCAGGGGCAAATTCGGTAGCGGCGCTCATTTATGGGGCGGGAAATGGGAAAGGAAGGAAAAGCCGGCGCGCAGGCACCAGCATGGGGACTGCATTATCGCCTTGACCGGCCGTGGTGCGCTCGCGCGCCGGCTTTACTGCGGTGTGATGCCTGCCGCCTTGACCAGCTCCGCATGCAGCTTGATCTCCTCGGCAATCGTCTGCTGCAGCTGCGCCGAGCTGGTGGGCGCGACTTCCATGCCGCTTTCGCCGAGCTTGGCCTGGATGTCGCCGGCCAGGATGCCGTGCACCGCGCGCTGGAGCTTGTCGATGACGGGCTGCGGCGTCTTGGCCGGCGCGAACAGGCCGACCCAGGCCGACAGGCTCAGATCGGCAAAGCCGCTTTCGGCCATCGTGGGCGTGCCCGTGAGCACCGGCGAGCGCTTCGGGCTCAGGATGCCCAGCGCATGCAGCTTGCCCGACTGCAGGTGCGGCAGCGCCTCGGGCAGCACCGCGAACAGCATGTCGACATTGCCGGCCAGCGTGTCATTGACGGCCGGCGCGCCGCCCTTGTAGGGCACGTGCAGCATGCTGGCCTTGGTGCGGGTCTCGAACATCAGCGCCGCCAGATGCTGCGGGCTGCCGTCGCCCGAGGAGGCATAGGTCAGCTTGCCGGGCGCGGCACGGGCCGCGGCCACCAGCGCCGCGACGCTGGGGAATTTCTGCTTGTCCTTGACGACCAGCACCATCGGCTGGTTGACCAGCTTGCTGATCGGCACGAAGTCGGCCTGCGGGTCGTAGGGCAGGGCCTTGAAGATGGCTTTGTTGGTGGTGAGGAACGAGGCGGGCGACACGGTGAGCGTGTAGCCATCGGGCGCGGCGCGCGCCACCGCGGGCAGGCCGATCTGGCCCGAGGCGCCGGCGCGGTTTTCCACCACGAAGGGCTGGCCCAGTTCGGCTGCGAGCTTCTGGCTCACGACGCGCGCGATCATGTCGGCGCTGCCGCCCGCGGGCAGCGCGACCATGACCTTGACGGGACGTTCGGGATAGGCGCCCTGGGCCAGCGCGGGAAGGGCTTGCGCGCCGGCAAGCAGGGCACAGGCAAGGGCGGGAATCAGGCGACGAGCAGGCATGGGAAAGACTTTCGCAAAGGAGGCACCACAGGCAGCGCGCCTGCGGTGTGCACTTTTGCAATTCCTGTGCCAGGTCGCCCGCCCGTGTACGCTGCCCTTATGTCGCCGCGGCCGCGTTCGCCTTGAGCGGCTGCCCCAGGCTGCGCAGCACATCGCGCACCAGTTGCGCGCGCGCCATCGGGTCGGGCAGGGCGCGCTCGATGCGCAGCTTCTCGTTGCCCGCAAGTTTGATGTGCTTGTTCTTCTGGATCAACGCGATGATGTTCATCGGATCGATCGGCGGCTGCGGCTTGAAGGTGATGGTGATCACGCCCGGCGCCGCATCGACCTTCGCCACGCCATAGGGCTGGCTCAGCACGCGCAGGCGGTGCACGTCGATCAGCGTCTGCGCCTGCGGCGGCAGCTTGCCGAAGCGGTCGACGATTTCCTCGAGCAGGTTGTCGATCTGATCGCTGGTCTTGGCCGTCGCGAGCTTCTTGTAGAACGACAGCCGCAGGTGCACATCGCCGCAGTAGCTGTCGGGCAGCAGCGCCGGCGCATGCAGGTTGATGTCCGTCGAGGCCGACATCGGCGACAGCAGATCGGGCTCCTTGCCTTCCTTGAGCGAACGCACGGCCTCGGACAGCATCTCGTTGTAGAGCTGAAAGCCCACTTCCAGCATGTTGCCGCTCTGGTTCTCGCCGAGCACCTCGCCCGCGCCGCGGATCTCGAGATCGTGCATCGCCAGATAGAAGCCGCTGCCGAGCTCCTCCATCTGCTGAATGGCGTCGAGCCGCTGCTGCGCCTGCTTGGTCAGGCTTTCGATGTCGGGCACCATCAGGTAGGCATAGGCCTGGTGGTGGCTGCGGCCTACGCGCCCACGCAACTGGTGCAGCTGGGCCAGGCCGAACTTGTCGGCGCGGCTCATCAGGATGGTGTTGGCGCTGGGCACGTCGATGCCGGTCTCGATGATGGTCGAGCACAGCAGGATGTTGTAGCGCTGGGCGACGAAGTCGCGCATGACACGCTCGAGCTCGCGCTCGGGCATCTGGCCGTGCGCCACGGCAATGCGCGCCTCGGGCAGGATCTCCTCGAGCTTCTGGCGCCGGTTCTCGATGGTGTCGACCTCGTTGTGCAGGAAGTAGCACTGGCCGCCGCGCTTGAGCTCGCGCAGCACGGCTTCGCGGATGACACCCGTGCCCTCGTTGCGTACGAAGGTCTTGATCGCCAGGCGGCGCTGCGGCGCGGTCGCGATGACGCTCAGGTCGCGTAGGCCCTCGAGCGCCATGCCCATGGTGCGCGGAATCGGGGTGGCGGTCAGCGTGAGCACGTCGACTTCGGCGCGCAGCGCCTTCATCTGCTCCTTGTGGCGCACGCCGAAGCGGTGCTCCTCGTCGATGATCAGCAGGCCCAGGTCATGGAACTTCGTCGATTCGGACAGCAGCTTGTGCGTGCCGACGACGATGTCCACCGTGCCGTCGGCAATGCCCTTGATGGCCGCCGTGATCTCCTTGCCCGAACGAAAGCGCGAGACTTCGGCGACGCGGATCGGCCACCGGGCAAAGCGGTCGACCAGCGTGCGGTAGTGCTGCTCGGCCAGCAGCGTCGTGGGCGCGAGGAACGCGACCTGTTTGCCGCCCGTCACCGCGACGAACGCGGCGCGCAGCGCGACCTCGGTCTTGCCGAAGCCGACATCGCCGCAGACCAGCCGGTCCATCGGCTGCGGGCTGATCATGTCCTGCACGACGGCGTGGATCGCGGCCTTCTGGTCGGCGGTTTCCTCGAAGCCGAAGTCGTTGGCAAAGGTTTCGTAATCGTTGGGGCTGTAGCGGAACGCATGGCCCTCGCGCGCCGCGCGCCGCGCATAGATGTTGAGCAGCTCGGCGGCCGAGTCGCGCACCTGTTCGGCGGCCTTGCGCTTGGCTTTTTCCCACTGGGCGCTGCCGAGCTTGTGCAGCGGCGCATCCTCGGGCGACATGCCGGTGTAGCGGCTGATCAGCTGCAGCTGGCTCACGGGCACGTAGAGCACGGCGTCGCCCGCATAGGCCAGGTGCAGGAATTCCTGCTGCGCCGGGCTGCCGTCGGGGTTCTGCTGGCCCACGTCCATGTTGACCAGGCCCTGGTAGCGGCCGATGCCGTGCTGGCTGTGCACGACCGGATCGCCGACCTGCAGCTCCGACAGGTCCTTGATCAGCGCCTCGACATCGCTGACCTGCTCCTGCTTCTTGCGCCGGCGCGTGGTCGGGCCGGCCGCGAACAGCTCGGTCTCGGTGATGAAATCGATGCCCGGCGTGGCCCAGTGGAAGCCCACGGCCAGCGCCGCGGTGGCAATGCCGATCTTCTCGGAAGTGTCGGCCTCGAACTGCGCGAGCGAATCGAAGGCCGGCGGGTTGAGCTGCGAGGCGCGAAAGAAATCCAGCAGGCTCTCGCGCCGGCCGTCGCTCTCGGCCAGCAGCAGCAGGCGCTGCGAACTCTCGCGCAGATGCGCGTGCAGGCGCGCCAGCGGATCGTCGGCGCCGCGCACCACGGACAGGTCGGGCAGGGGCTGGAATTCGCCGCTGGCAAGCGGGTCCACGGGCATGTCGGCGCCGCGCACCGCGAGCTGCGCATAGTTCTTCGCGCGCAGGTAGAACTGCTCGGCGCTCAGGAACAGCGACTCGGGCGGCAGCGCCGGGCGCTCGGGGTCGCCCTGGACCAGCCGGTAGCGGTCCTTGGTGTCTTGCCAAAAGCGCTGGAACGCGGGCTCGAGATCGCCGTGCAGCACCACCGTCGCCTGCTCGCCCAGGTAGTCGAACACCGTCGCCGACTCCTCGAAGAACAGCGGCAGGTAGTACTCGATGCCGGCGGTGGCGACGCCGTTGCCCATGTCTTTGTAGACGCGGCTGCGCGTCGGGTCGCCCTCGAGCAGCTCGCGCCAGCGGCTGCGAAACAGCGCGCGTGCGTCGTCGTCCATCGGGAACTCGCGCCCGGGCAGCAGGCGCACTTCGGGCACCGGGTAGAGGCTGCGCTGGGTGTCGGGGTCGAAGGTGCGGATCGAGTCGATCTCGTCGTCGAACAGGTCGACGCGGTAGGGCACGGCCGAGCCCATCGGGAACAGGTCGATCAACCCGCCGCGCACCGCGTATTCGCCATGGCTCACGACCTGCGAGACATGCGAGTAGCCAGCCAGCGTGAGCTGGGTCTTGAGCTTGGCCTCGTCGAGCTTTTGCCGCACCTTGAAGTGGAAGGTGTAGCGCGCCAGGAAGCTTGGCGGCGCAAGGCGGTACAGCGCGGTGGTGGCCGGCACCAGCACGACGTCGGCACCGGTCGTATGGTCGTTCTGGCTGATGCGCCACAGCGTCGCCAGGCGTTCGCTGATCAGGTCCTGGTGCGGCGAGAAGGTGTCGTAGGGCAGCGTTTCCCAGTCGGGAAACAGCGCGCAGCGCAGCTCGGGCGCAAAGAAGGCCAGCTCCTCCAGCAGCCGCTGCGCATCGCTGGCATCCGCCGTGACGATGGCCGTGACACGGCCCGCGGCTTTTTCGCGGGCAGCTACCCGGGCCAGCAGCAGTGCATCGGCGCTGCCCACGGGGCGGGGAAGGGTGAATCGTTTGCCAGGGGAGAGTTTGGGCAGTTCCATGCGGTGGATCGTTGGAGACTAAGAAGCGGCTGGAGTCGGGACGCAAAGGTCGATTCTAGAATGGCGCCCATGAACGATTTGCCTGCACCTCCAATTGACCCATCCGCCAGAGCTGCTAACCACGCGGGTTCGGGCAGCGCGCGGCTTTGGGCCTTCGTGCCCTGCGCCGGCGTGGGCGCGCGCGCCGTCGCCCAGGGCGCGCGCCCCGACCTGCCCAAGCAGTACCAGAGCGTCGCGGGCCAGCCGCTGGTGCTGCATACGCTGCAGGCGCTCGCGGGCGTGGCGCGGCTCGAGGGCACGCTCGTGGGCGTGGCCGCGGGGGACGATTTTTTCGACACGCTGGCGCCCGCGCAGGATTGGTCGGTCGCGCCCTGTGGCGGCCCGACGCGCGCCGACACCGTGCTCGGCGGCCTGGCCCGGCTCACCGCGCTGGGCGCCGCGGAGCACGACTGGGTGTTGGTGCACGACGCCGCGCGCTGCCTGCTCACGCCGGCGATGTGCGACCGGCTGATCGACGCCTGCCTCGATGATCCGGTCGGCGGACTGCTCGCGCTGCCGCTGCCCGACACGCTCAAGTCGGCGCGCATCGAGGGCGGCGTGGCGCGCGTCGATCAGACGCTCGCGCGCAGCGACAAGTGGCTGGCGCAGACTCCACAGATGTTCCGCCTGGCCACCTTGCGCGGCGCGCTGCAGGCCATGGGCGCGGCGGCCACCGACGAGGCCAGCGCGATCGAGGCCCGGGGCCTCGCGCCGCGCCTGGTCGCGGGCAGCGCGCAGAATTTCAAGGTGACCTATCCCGAAGACTTCGCGCTGGCCGAAGCGGTGCTGCAGGCACGCGCGCGCATCGGATAATCGGGGTTTTCCAGGCAGGACCACGCATGTCAATTCAATTTCGGATCGGAGAGGGCTGGGACACCCATGCCCTGGTGCCAGGGCGCAAGCTGATCATCGGCGGCGTCGAGGTGCCGCACAGCATGGGCCTGCTCGGGCATTCGGATGCCGACGTGCTGCTGCATGCCATTACCGATGCGCTGCTTGGCGGCGCGGCGCTGGGCGACATCGGCCGGCATTTTCCCGACACCGATGCGCAGTTCAAGGGCGCGGACTCGGTGGCGCTGCTGGTCGAGGCCGCGCGGCGCGTGCGTGCGGCGGGCTACGAGATCGGCAACATCGACAGCACCGTGATTGCCCAGGCGCCGAAGCTCGCGCCCCATATCGGGTCGATGTGCACGCGCATCGCACAGGCCTTGGGGCTCGAGCTGAACCAGGTCAACGTCAAGGCCAAGACGGCCGAGAAGCTCGGCCCGGTCGGCCAGCTGCAGGCGATGGAGGCACGCGCCGCAGTGCTGCTGTTCAGGTCCGCTGCGGCGGGCGCGGCGGCAAATGGCGCTTGATCAGCGGGCGCTGCAGGCGCTGCTCGGGGTCCTTGCCGCCCGGCAGGCTCGCTGCGCGCTGCAATTGAATGTGGGCCGCAAGCCCGCCCGATGAGGCATTGGACAGCGCGAACACGCCGCCCATGCGCTGCACCGTCTTGTCGACGATGGACAGGCCCAGGCCCGCGCCGGCCGCCGCAGTGCGCGCCGAGTCGCCGCGAAAGAAGGGCTGCGTGAGGCGCGCGAGCTGCTCGGGCGGCACGCCGCGGCCGTGGTCGCGGATGCGCACCACGACCCAGTGCTCGCGGGCCTTGGCCGTGATCTCGACCTGGGTGGTGTCGGTATCTTCGCCCTTGCCGTAGCGGCGCGCGTTCTCCAGCAGGTTCGAGACCACGCGCGCCAGCTCGATCTCGTCGGCCAGCACATTGAGCCCCTCGGGCACGTTCATCGTGATCTGCAGCTCGCGGTGGTCCTGCACCGCATAGACGCAGGACGACACCACGGCATGCAGGTTGACGGTGGTGAGCGTCACATGGTCGGGGCGCGCATAGTCGAGGAATTTGTCGATGGTCGCATCGAGCTGCACGATGTCGGCCACCATGTGGTCGCGTGCGACGTCGTCGGCGACGCTCATCTCGGTTTCCAGGCGCAGGCGCGCCAGCGGCGTGCGCAGGTCGTGCGAAATGCCGGCCAGCATCACGGCCCGGTCCTGCTCGAGCTTGGAGAGCTTTTGCGCCATGCGGTTGAAGCCGATGTTGACCTCGCGGATCTCGCTGGTCACGGCTTCCTCGTCAAGCTGGCTGGCATCGAAATCGCCATCGCGCACGCGGTTGGCCGCATCGCTGAGCTGCTTGAGCGGCCGGTTGATGAGCCGCGCGATCACCGCCGCGCCGGCCAGCGACAGCACGCCGGCCGTGATCAGCCACACCAGCCAGGTGCGCCCGCCCGCGGGGCTGAAGCGCGAGCGGTCCATCAGCAGCCAGTTGGGATCGCCATTGATATTGAAGCCGACCCACAGGCCCGCTTCGCCATTGACGCTGCGCGCGACGATCGTGCCGGGACCCAGGCGCGTCGTGAGCTCTTCATTGAGCCGCCCGCCCAGGGCGCTCTGGTCCAGCAGCTCGAACTTGTCATTGGGTTCGCGCGGCAGGATGCGCACGCCTTCCTGGTCGGCCATGGTCTTGATCAGCGATACGCGCGCAATGGCATCGGCATGCACCAGCGCGGCGCGGCTGAGGTTGACGAGCGAGGCCACCTGCTGCGCGGTGTGCAGCGTGCGCGGCTCGAACTCGAAGGCGCGCAGCGTCTGCAGCCACGCCAGGATGCTGCCGATCAGCAGCAGCGCCAGCAGGCAGAAGGTGCGCCAAAACAGATTCAGGTTCACCCGCGACCGCGAGCGCGCGCCACCGGGCGGATAGTCGAGCGGCACCGGACTGGTGGCGTCAGGCACGGGAGCGTTGGATGCGTTCATCGGTGGCATGGTGCCTGAAGGGGTAACGGAGGGAAACCCGGGGAAGCAGGGATCAGTTGTTGCCGTCTGGAACGAACACGTAGCCCACGCCCCAGACGGTCTGGATATAGCGCGGCGCGGCCGGATCTTCCTCGATCAGCTTGCGCAGACGCGAAACCTGCACGTCGAGGCTGCGGTCGAAGGGCTCGAACTCGCGGCCGCGCGCCAGCAGCGCGAGCTTCTCGCGCGACAGCGGCTGGCGCGGGTGGCGCACCAGGGCCTTGAGCATGGCGAATTCGCCGGTCGTGAGCGGCAGCTCCTCGCCGTTCTTTTGCAGCACGCGCGTGCCCAGGTCGAAGGCAAAGGGGCCGAAATTGACGATCTCGTTGTCGCCCGAAGGAGCACCCGGCGCTTCCTGGGGCGGGCGGCGGCGCAGCACGGCGTGGATGCGCGCGAGCAGCTCGCGGGGATTGAAAGGCTTGCCCAGGTAATCGTCGGCGCCGACTTCGAGGCCGACGATGCGGTCGACGTCTTCGCCCTTGGCGGTGAGCATGATGATCGGGGTGCGGTCGTTGGCGGCGCGCAGGCGGCGGCAGATCGACAGCCCATCCTCGCCCGGCATCATCAGGTCCAGCACGATCAGGTCCACCGTTTCGCGCAGCAAGATGCGGTTCAAGGCCTTGCCGTCCTCGGCAATCATGATCTCGAAGCCTTCCTGGGTCAGGTAACGGCGCAGCAGATCGCGGATGCGCGCATCGTCGTCGACAACCAGGATCTTGTCGGTACGGTTGGTCTGTGTGCCCATGTCTTGCTTCCTCGGTCCAATTTGTAACAGAGCCCATTCTGACCAGCTTGATCCGCGAAATGCACGGTTTTGGGCAAACCCTGACTAAATGTTACAAGTTTTGCCCGAGTCGCCAGATCATGTGTTTTCGGCTTACACCTGCCTGGGCACTGGGCCGCCAATCCACTTCGGGGTTGCCGCTATGCTGTGGCGACTTGACTATCGAGGAACACAGGTTATGAAGAAATTGTCCAAATGGATCGTGGCGGGTGCACTGTGCGCTGGCGCCGGCATGGCCGCCGCGCAAACCATGCCCGAGCCCGCCAATGTGCTGCAGCTGTCCAGCTCGGGCACCGTCGAGGTGACGCAGGATCTGCTGGTCATGACGCTGGTCGCCACGCGCGAGGGCTCGGATGCCTCGGCCGTGCAGGCGCAGCTCCAGCAGGTGCTCGATGCGGCACTGACCACAGCCAAGCGCCAGGCGCAGCCCGGACAGCTCGATGTGCGCACCGGCAGCTTTGCGATTTATCCGCGCAATAACAAGGAAGGCAAGATCACTGGCTGGCAGGGCCGCGCCGAGCTGGTGCTGCAGGGCCGCGACTTCGACCGCATCACGCGCACCGCGGCGCAGATCAACGGCATGCCCGTGGGCCAGACCGGTTTCTCGCTGTCGCGCGAAGCCCGCGAAAAGGTCGAGGGCCAGGCCCAGACCGAAGCCATCAACAGCTTCCAGGCCAAGGCCAAGGCGCTGGCCCAGGCCTTTGGCTTCGAGCGCTTCACCGTGCGCGAAGTCAACGTGAACAGCAACGACATGGGTTTCTCGCCGCGCGTGGCGATGATGTCCAAGGGCGCCATGGCCGCCGATTCCGCGCCGATTCCCGTCGAAGCGGGGAAGAGCCAGGTCGTGGTGAATGTCTCTGGCTCGGTGCAGATGCTGAAATAAAGCATTCAGCCGGAATATGAAAAGGGGCCTCGGCCCCTTTCTTGTTTACTGAGCTGCCCAGCCCCCATCCATATTCCAGGCCACGCCGCGCACATTGGCCCCGGCGGGCGAGCAAAAGAACACTGCGAGCGCCCCGAGCTCCTCGGGCGTGGTGAATTGCAGCGATGGCTCCTTCTCGGACAGCAGCTGCTTCGTCGCTTCCTCGACGCTGATGCCTTGCTGGGCAGCTTTGGCGTCGACCTGCTTTTGCACCAGCGGCGTGAGCACCCAGCCCGGGCAGATCGCGTTGCAGGTGACACCCGTGGTCGCGTTCTCGAGCGCGCAGACCTTGGTCAGTCCGACCAGGCCGTGCTTGGCGGCGACATAGGCCGACTTCTGCGCCGAGCCCACGAGGCCATGCACCGAGGCCACGTTGATGATGCGGCCCCAGCCCTTGCCACCCTCGGCGGCCTGCATGGCCGGCAGCACCAGGCGCGTGGCATGGAAGGCGCTCGAGAGATTGATGGCGATGACCGCGTCCCAGCGCTCGGGCGCGAAGTCCTGGATCGGCGCGACATGCTGGATGCCGGCGTTGTTGACCAGGATGTCGACCTGGCCGAACTCGCGCACGGCGAAGTTCACCATGTCCTCGATTTCGGACACGCGCGACATGTCGGCGCCATGGTGCTCGACCCTGGCCCCGAAAGCCTGGCCCGCGGCCCGCACTTCGGCAAGCGGCCCCTCGACGTCGCCGAATCCGTTGAGCACGATGTTCGCGCCCTGTTGCGCGAGGGCCCGGGCGATGCCCAGGCCGATGCCGCTGGTCGATCCAGTGACAAGAGCAGTTTTGCCTTTCAGCATGGAAGGTCTCCGAATGAATTACGATGCATTATCGAACCGTGCTGCTGGATTGTGCCCCCAATGATTGAACCTACGCTGAACTACGTACTGTGCCCTGGTGCCGCCACCGTCGCGCAGGGAGCGGGGAGCGATGCTGCCGATACGCACCGCATGGCCTACTGGGAGTGGAACGCCACCGGCAACCCCGATCACCCGCACGTGATCCTCTGCGTGCATGGCCTGTCGCGCCAGGCGCGCGATTTCGACACGCTGGCGCGCGCGCTGAGCCGCCATGCGCGCGTGATCTGCCCCGATGTCGCGGGCCGCGGCCACAGCGACTGGCTGGCCGACCCGATGGACTACGGCTTGCCGCGCTATGCGGCCGACCTGCAGGCGCTCATTGCCCAGCTGCAGGCGGGCGGCCCGCTGCAGACGCTCGACTGGGTCGGCACCAGCATGGGCGGCCTGATCGGCATGCTGCTGGCCGGCGAGTCGCCTTTTTCCTCCCCCGTCCCCATCCGCCGCCTGGTGCTCAACGACATCGGCCCGCGCGTGCAGTGGCAGGCGCTGCTGCGCATCGGCGAGTACCTGGGCCAGCCGCTGGTCTTCACTTCGCTGCAGCAGGCCGCCGAGGCGCTGCGCCTGATTTCCGCGGGCTTCGGCCCGCACTCCGAGCAGCAGTGGCTGGACCTCACCGCGCCGATGCTCAAGCCGCGCCTGCAGGGTGGCCTCGAGCTGCATTACGACCCGGATATCGCGATCCCGTTCCATGCCATGAACCCCGACATGGCGCTGGCCAGCGAGGCCTGGCTCTGGTCGGTCTATGACGGCATCCGTGCGCAGACCCTGTTGATCCGCGGCGAGCAGTCCGACCTGCTGTCTGTCGAGACTTCCCAGGCCATGGCCGAGCGCGGCCCGCGCGCGCAGTGCGTGACGCTGCCGGGCGTGGGCCATGCGCCGACGCTGGTGGCCGCCGATCAGGTGGCGCTGGTCGCACGGTTTCTGGTTCCCGACTGGACTCCCGAGCGCACGCAAGCGCAGGAGCCGGCTCTCGTGGGAGCGGGCGCATGAAAAGCGGCTTGACCATTGCACCTGGCCCGGAGGAGGGCGGCGCCGTCCCCCAGCTGATCAAGGCCACCGCCAACAGCGTGCCCGACCAGGTCGACGCGCTCGCCCGCGCGCGCGCCTTTGCCGAGCCGCTGCTGGCCAATGAAAGCATGGCTTCGGGCGAAAACACCCTGGCCCATGCCGATGCGGTTGCCGCCATCCTGCGCGGCATCGGCGGCTCCGAAACCATGCAGGCCGCCTGCTATCTGGTGCATGCGAGCTTCCACCTGAACCGGCCGCAGGAAGTGATCTCCAAGGCCTTCGGCGAGAATTTCGCGACGCTGGCCGTGGAGACCACCAAGCTGATGCGCGTGCAGCAGCAGGCGCGCAATGCCGAGAACATGTCGCAGCATGTCGATGACGTGGCCGCGCAGACCGAAACCGTGCGCAAGATGCTGCTGGGCTTCTCGCGCGACCTGCGCGTGGTGCTGCTGCGCCTGGCGTCGCGCCTGCAGACGCTGCGCTTTTATGCGGCCAGCAAGAATCCGGTGTCGCCCAGCACGGCGCGCGAGGCGCTGCATGTGTTTGCGCCGCTGGCCAACCGGCTGGGCATCTGGCAGATCAAGTGGGAGCTCGAAGACCTGTCGTTCCGCTTTCTCGAGCCCGACACCTACCGCGAGATCGCGCGGCTGCTCGACGAGAAGCGCACCGAGCGCGAGGTGTTCATGGAGCAGCTGCGCGGGCGCCTCGAGAGCGACCTGCGTGCCTACAGCATCAGCGCCACCGTGCAGGGCCGGCCCAAGCATATCTACAGCATCGTCAAGAAGATGCGCGGCAAGTCGCTGAACTTCGACCAGGTGTTCGACATCCGCGCGCTGCGCGTCGTGGTGCCCACCATCAAGGACTGCTACGCGGCGCTGTCGCGGGTGCACGAGCAGTTCACGCCGATCGAAGCCGAGTTCGACGACTACATCGCGCGCCCCAAGGCCAATGGCTACCAGTCGCTGCACACCGTGGTGCGCGACGAGAACGGCCGCGCGATCGAGATCCAGATCCGCACCCAGGCCATGCACGACCATGCCGAGAACGGCGTGGCCGCACACTGGGCCTACAAGGAAGCGGGCTCCAAGGGCTACGCGGGCGTGAGTGCCACCAGCGAATACGACGCCAAGATCGCCGTGCTGCGTCAGCTGCTGGCCTGGGGCAGCGACCTCGCGGGCACGCCTTCGCACCGCGGGCTGTTCGAGGACCGCATCTATGTGCTCACGCCCGATGCGGCAGTGATCGAGCTGCCGCAGGGCGCCACTCCGGTCGATTTCGCCTACTCGGTGCACACCAGCCTGGGCCACCGCTGCCGCGGCGCGCGCGTCGATGGCGCGATGGTGCCGCTCAACACTCCGCTGCAAAACGGCCAGACCGTGGAGGTCACCACCGTTAAGGAAGACCGGCCCTCGCGCGACTGGCTCAATGCCGATCTGGGCTACCTCGTCAGCCACCGCGCACGCGCCAAGGTGCGCGCCTGGTTCAACGCGCAGGCCACGCATGAGACCGTGGCGCGCGGGCGCGAGTCGGTCGAGAAACTGCTGCAGCGCGAAGGCAAGACCGCGGTCAAGCTCGAGGACCTCGCGGTGCAGCTGGGCTTCAAGTCGGCCGATGCGCTGTTCGAGGTCGTCGGCAAAGACGAATATTCGCTGCGCAACATCGAAGCCGTGCTGCGCCCGCCCGAACCCGAGGAGGAGGAGGAAGCGTTCTCCCCGGTGCGCAAGGCACGAGGCAGCGACACCGTGCCCAAGGGCGGGGTGCTGGTGGTGGGCATCGATTCGCTGATGACGCAGCTGGCCAAGTGCTGCAAGCCCGCGCCGCCCGACGACATCCGCGGCTTCGTCACGCGCGGCAAGGGCGTGAGCGTGCACCGCAGCGACTGCTCCAACTACCGCGAGATGGCTGCGCGCAACAGCGAGCGCGTGATCGACGTGGACTGGGGCACGCCCGCGGCCGCGGTCGGCGCGGCGGTGTATCCCGTGGACGTGTTCGTCGAAGCCACCGACCGCCAGGGCCTGCTGCGCGATATCTCCGAAGTGTTCGCGCGCGAGAAGACCAACGTGATCGGCGTGCAGACCCAGTCCGTCAAGGGCACGGCCCGGATGACCTTTACTGTGGAAATATCCGACTCGGGCCGGCTGAGCAAGGTGCTGGGCATCGTGGCGGGTGTTTCCGGGGTGCGGTCCGCGCGCAGACGCTAGAAGATTCGGCGCCGCCTGCAAAAAATTGGCGGGATTCGGGAAAACGCGTTTTTCCCGGTGCTATACTTATTGAATCGAACAACAGGCGCGTAGCTCAGCTGGTTAGAGCACCACCTTGACATGGTGGGGGTCGTTGGTTCGAGTCCAATCGCGCCTACCAACCAACCATTGGTAACAAGCCTCTCAGACTGACGGTCCGAGAGGCTTTTTGTTTTGCGCGGGCCCCTGCAGCAGGGGCCGCGCCGCTCACTTGCAGATGCGGTAGCGCCCGCTGTCGAAGTGGAAGTGATCGGCATGCGCCTGGTTGTATTCGGGGCCGAGGGCGCCGTTGAAGAAGCGGCAGGCACCCTGGTGCACCTCGCGCAGGAAGCTGCTGGCCGGTGCGTCGCCCCGCCAATGGCGCAAGACGCTGATGCGCCGGCCGTCGTCGAGCACAAAGCCCGCGATGTCGAGCGCATTGGCCGTCGCATGCTGGCTTCGGTTGCCGCCCTCTCGGCCATACACATTGCGGCACGAGTAGCTTCCCAGATGCTCCAGCCGGCGCACGTTGGTGCCCAGGGTCGCCTGCGCCGTGGGCTGCATCACGTTGCGCTCCCACAGCGCCAGCGATGCGGCGGCCGGACAGCTCAGGGTGAATTGGCTGCTCAGCGCGACCGAGGTCTGACGCACCTGGATCGCATTGCTGAAGCCGCAGCCCTGGCCGGTGTCGCGGTCGGGCACGGCCTGGAAGCGCCACGGCGTGCCCGACATGAATGCCTGGCAGGCAGCGGGCTCGGATTTCAGGCGCTGCAGTCTGAAGCCGGTCAGCCAGTCGGTTGGCGCCTCGTAGCTCAGCGGCGCCCAGGGGTCAAGGTGGTGGGGGAGGGTCCAGAAGCGGCCATGCGTTCCATATCCGATTCCCAAGACAAGCAGCAAGGCAGCAAGAAATTTCATCCTCCCCATCATCGGCGATGAATGCGCCGTTGCATGCAGCATGCGGCTTGGTCTTACAGCGCGACATGCTTGAGCGCGCCGTCCTTCGCATACGATCAGCGGCAAGCCAATGCCGGTCCGTCCGGAGGAACCCGTTTTCATGAGCACACCCCCATCCCCGCGCCTGGCGGAGATCATCGACGAGCGCGTATTCCAATTTGCCCAGGGCGTGCAGCGCCACTACGGCACCAACGATCTGGTGGTGCTGCTCGATTTCCGCGAGGCCAAGCCGGCGCTCGAAGCCATTCCCCGCCAGCGTCTGGCCGAGGCCGAGGAGCTGCCGCTCGATCTGCGGCTGCAGCTGTCGCAGCCCGCGGGCACGTTGCTCGAAGTCCCCGGGGCACCCGAGCAGTCGTTCTGGTTCCTGGTGATTTTCGAGGACGGTGACTTCGAGCATGGCGCCGTGAACGCTTCGATGCTGGCTGCCGGCTAGCGCTGCCCGCTTCCAAGCGCTGTTTTCCAGCCTGTAAGACCCTGGTTATTGATATTAGCTATCGAAACAATAGCTTTAATTGACTCTGCTTTGATTGCTTCTTCGGAAGCGGTCGTTTCCAATTCACATGGCTCATTGTTTTGACTATCGAAGCTTAAGCGAGCATAGCGAGCATGGTTGAGCTGCAGGATGCGGAGCTTGAGATGCAACGCAGTGTCAACAGGCGTCATTGGTTGTGATTAAGACATATTTTGAAACACTTTGTTGTAAATACTGACACTCTGTGTGCTACGCTTTCGCGCGAAACCGTCCTCCCGGATGGCACTGCGAGAGGACTGAGCCATCAGCACTGCGATCTCACTGGCGAAGAGCATCGACCGAAATGCGGCACTCGCGCTTTGCGCGCCTGGAGCGCATCTTCGCCGGTATGTCGTCGTCAGCCAGGCTCTGCACCGCGCTTCGGGCACGGTCATTGCGGCGCACACAGCTGAGCCCCATGCAAATTCTCCGGCCGATTTTCCGTTCCGGGTCTGCGTTTTCCACTTGACCCGCACTGCACCGGCCGCTCTCCACAACGGTTCTCCGCAGCCATGCCACGCTGGCGTTGCTGCGCATCAATCCTGGCTCCCAGCCTCGCTGGACAGCGCCGCATCGTCCGGCCCGAGCCCACATCGAAGGTTATGAAAATGAAGTTCAAGCAGATTGCAAAAGTGGTTGCATCTTTGGGAGTGGTTTCCTGGTCGGCGGGCGGCATGGCCCAGGACGCACTGACGACGCAGCAGGTCGCTGCCCAGGGTGCGGGCCTGCAGCAGGTAGTGGAGAAGGTGCTGATGACCCACCCCGAGATCCAGGTGCGTTTCCAGGATCTCAACTCCAGCCTCGAGGGCCAGAACGTGGCGCGCGGCGCGCTGCGCCCCCAGGTCACGGCCCAGGGTTTTGTCGGGCGCGAATGGCGCAGCAATGACGACGCCGGTGGCGAAAGCGACTGGAACCGTCCGGGCTGGAACCTGCAGCTGCGCCAGCTGATCTATGACGGTTTCACCACCACCGCCGGCGTGCGCCAGCTGGGCTTCGAGAAGCTGTCCAAGTTCTACGACCTGCGCGCGACGACCGAAGGCCTGGCCAACGAAGCCATTGGCGCCTATCTCGATGTGCAGCGCTTTCGCGAGATGGAAAAACTCGCGCGCGACAACTTCACCACGCACCAGGTGACGCTGGGCCAGCTGCGCGAGCGTCAGCAATCGGGCGTGGGCCGGGGCGTGGATCTGGAGCAGTCCAACGGCCGCGTGTCGCTGGCCCAGTCCAACCTGATGACCGAGACCAACAACCTCAATGACGTGATGCAGCGCTATCGCCGCGTGGTCGGCGAGTACCCGGCGGCGGACCTGCCGCCAGTGCCCGAAGTCACCGACCGGCTGATCGTGCCTGCCGTGACGCGGGACTTCAGCGACGCGCTGCGCTCGAATCCGCAGATCCTGTCCAAGCAGGCCCTGCTGCAGGCGGCCGAGGCCGGACAGAAGGCGGCCAAGGGCGCGCATCTGCCCAAGGTCGAGTTCGTGGCCTCCACGGGCCGCGACCGCGAGCAGTCCGCGCTGGCCTATAACAATCAGCAGAGCTCGCGCGTGCAGGTCTTGATGACCTACAACCTGTCGCGTGGCGGAGCGGATGAAGCGCGCATACGCCAGACCATTGCCCAGGGCTATGCGGCCCACGATCTGCGCGACTACACCTGCCGCAACGTGCTGCAGGAGCTGTCCATCGCCTGGAACAACATCGCACGCCTGCGCCAGCAGACGCCGTTCCTGCAGGAGCATGTGCTGTCGACGTCGAAGGTGCGCGTCGCGTACCAGCAGCAGTTCCGCATCGGCCAGCGTTCGCTGCTCGATCTGCTCAACACCGAAAACGAGCTGTTCGATGCCCAGCGCGCGCTGGTGAACGCCGAATACGACCTGAAGAAGGCCGAATACCAGTGGCTGACGCTGTCGAGCCAGGTCCTGCCGGCGCTTGGCCTGGCCCAGCCGCATTCGGCGAGCCGCCCCGAAGAGCAGCAGGCGCTGACGCTGCCCGACGACGTGCTGCGCAGCTGCAATGCCGCCGTGCCCGATACTTCCAACCTGGCGCCCGTCTCGGCGATGGTCTCTGAAGTCATGGTTCCCGTGCAGACCGCACAGGCAACCCCTTCGCTGAAGCTGACGCGCAAGCTCTCGACCCAGTAACCTTCAGGCCATGCCATATGGATAAAAGCCCTCCGCCACCATCTGACGATTCCAAGCGGGCCCTGTCCGCGCTGGACGCGGATTTCATCCGTGTCCTGGAGGATCTGATCGAGGCCCTGCTGGCCAATGGCACGCTGCGCCTGACCGACCTGCCGCCGCAGGCGCTGGAGAAGCTCAACCAGCGCAAGCGCGTGCGCGAGCGGGTGCGGGGTTCGCTGGACCTGATCGATGATGACGAAGAGCTTTTGTAAGAGGATGGGTGGCGATGCCTGATTCAGAATTCGATTTCCCCGAGAATCCACCGGCGGCAGGCACTGGCGTGCCGCTGCCCGAGACATCCGCACCCGCCCGCGAGGCGCAGATCGATCCACTGCTCGAATGCCTGGTGCAGCTGACCCATCTGCATGGCAATCCCTATTCCGCGCAGGCCTTGAGCAACGGCCTGCCGCTGGTCGACCAGCGCCTGACGCCCTCGCTGCTCGCGCGCGCCGCGTCGCGCGCGCATTTCACGACGCGCATCGCGCAGCGCGAGATCGACGGCGTGCCCGAGGGCCTGCTGCCGGCGATCCTGATCCTCAACGGCAACCGCGCCTGCCTGCTGCTCAGGGCGCTGCCCGGTGGCCGCCTGCTGGTGCAGTATCCCGAGATCGGCAGCCCGGTCGAGGTCGAGCGCGCAGCGCTGGCGCAGGAGTACGCGGGCATGATGTGCTTCGTGCGCCCGCAGTTCCGCTTCGAGCAGCGCTCGGTGCAAAAGGGCATCGAGCCGCGCAGCGGCCACTGGTTCTGGGCGGTGGTGCTGGACAACCGTCGCCTGTACCGCGACGCGCTGCTCGCCGCGATCCTGATCAACCTGTTTGCGCTGGCCATGCCGCTGTTCAGCATGAACGTCTATGACCGCGTCGTGCCCAACAACGCCGTCGAGACGCTGTGGGTGCTGGCCATCGGCATCTCGCTGGTGCTGGTGTTCAATTTCGTGCTGAGCACGGCGCGCGCCTATGTCGTCGATGCGGCGAGCAAGCGCGTCGATGTGCAGCTGTCGGCGCAGATCATGGAGCGGGTGCTGGACCTGCGCATGGAGGCGCGCCCCGCGTCGGTGGGCTCGTTTGCGGCCAACCTGCGCTCGTTCGAGTCGGTGCGCGATTTCATTGCCTCGGCCAGCCTCACGACGCTGGTCGATCTGCCTTTCGTGTTGCTGTTCCTGCTGGTGCTGGCATGGATCTCGCCGTGGATGCTGATTCCGCCGGTGGTGGCGATCCTGGCCATCCTGGTGGTGTCCTTCTGGGCGCAGGCGCGCATGGAGAGCCTCACGCTCAAGACCTTCCAGGCCGCGTCGCAGCGCAATGCGCTGCTGGTGGAGTCGCTGACGAATCTGGAAGCCGTCAAGACGCTCAATGCCCAGAGCGGCGTGCAGCGCCTGTGGGAGAGCTCGACCCAGTACATCGCCTACATGGGCGGCAAGATCAAGTTCATCTCCTCGGGCACGGTGAACTTTGTGCAGACCATGCAGCAGCTGGTGAGCGTGGCGGTGGTGATCATCGGCGTGTACCAGGTGCAGGAGTCGGCGCTGACGATGGGCGGCATCATCGCCGCGTCGATGATCGCCGGGCGCACGCTCGCGCCTTTTGGCCAGGTCGCGGGGCTGATGATGCAGTTCCACAATGCGCGCACCTCGCTGAACTCGATCGACAACTACATGAAGATGCCGGTCGAGCATGAACCGGAGCGCGAATTCGTCTCGCGCCCGGACCTGCGCGGCGCGATCGAGTTCCGCAACGTGAGTTTCAACTATCCCGGCAGCGACCAGGCCAGCCTCTCGGGCGTGAGCTTTTCGGTCAAGCCCGGTGAACGCGTGGGCCTGATCGGGCGCATCGGCTCGGGCAAGACCACGCTGGAAAAGCTCGTGCTGGGCCTGTACCAGCCGACCGAGGGCGCGGTGCTGATCGACGGCATCGATGCGCGCCAGATCGACCCGGTGGACCTGCGCCGCGCGATCGGCCATGTGCCGCAGGACCCGATGCTGTTCTACGGCAGCCTCAAGCACAACCTGCTGATCGGCGCGCCCCATGCGGGCGAGCGCGAGATGCTGCACGCGGCGCGCATTGCCGGTGTCGATGATTTCGCGGCGCACCACCCCAAGGGCTACGCCATGAACATCGGCGAGCGCGGCGAGTCGCTCTCGGGCGGCCAACGCCAGTCGATCGCGGTGGCGCGCGCGCTGATCAACGACCCGCCCATGCTGCTGCTCGACGAGCCCAGCAGCAACCTGGACAACCAGAGCGAAGCCCAGCTCAAGCGCCGGCTGCAGGAAGCGGCCGAAGGCAAGACGGTGCTGCTGGTGACGCACCGCACGGCGCTGCTGACACTCGTGGACCGGCTGATCGTCATCGATGGCGGCCGCATCGTGGCCGATGGCGCTAAAGACCAGGTCATCGAGGCCCTCAAGCAGGGCCGTATCGGCGCAACGGGAGCCCGGGCATGAACGAAGCCAAGACAACGACTTCCCTGGCGCCCGTGAAGAAAGACGGCAAGCTCAAGACCGCGCTGCGCACGCGCTCGGACAGGCTCTCGCGCTGGCTGCTCGACGGCAGCGAAAGCGTGGGCACGCACGACGGCGGCGACCTCAAGGCCGACGCCCAGTGGGCCGCGGGCCAGCAGCAGGCACGCGGCTCGCGGCTGCTGATCTGGGCCTCGCTGCTGGCGCTGCTGGCGCTGCTGGTCTGGGCGGCATTCGGCTATATCGACGAAGTGGTGCGCGGGCAGGGCAAGGTCGTGCCTTCGCGCCAGGTGCAGATCGTGCAGAGCCTCGATGGCGGCATCGTCCAGGAGATCCTGGTGCGCCCGGGCGAACGCGTCGAGAAGGACCAGGTGCTGCTGCGCATCGACCCCACGCGCTACAGCTCCTCGCTGGGCGAGAACCGCTCGGAGCTGCTGTCGCTGCAGGCCAAGGCCGCGCGGCTGCAGGCGCTGGCTTCCGGTGACAGCTTCAATGTGCCGGCTGCGCTGCAGACCGCGGCGCCGCAGATCGTGGAGCAGGAGCGGCGCCTGTGGGAGACCCGCACGCAGGAGCTCAACGCCACCGTCAATATCGCGCGCGACCAGCTGCGCCAGCGCCAGCAGGAGCTGCGCGAGAGCCAGGCGAACCGCGACCAGGCGACGTCGAGCTGCAACCTGACGTCCGAAGAGCTGCGCGTGACGCGGCCGCTGCTGCAAAGCGGCGCGGTGTCCGAAGTCGATCTGCTGCGCCTGCAGCGCGACGTGGCGCGTTTTTGCGGCGAGGCGCGCGGCGCCGGCGCGCAGATCGGCCGCATCCAGGCATCCATCCAGGAAGCCGAGCGCAAGATCCAGGAGTCGGAGCTGACGGCACGCAACCTGGCGCGCGCGGAGCTGTCCGAAACCCGCAGCAAGCTCGGCACGCTCGAGCAGGGCCAGCTCGCGCTGCAAGACCGCGTGCGGCTTGCCGAAGTGCGCTCGCCAGTGCGCGGCACCGTCAACACGCTGATGGCCAACACGGTCGGCGGCGTGGTGCAGCCGGGCAAGGACATCCTCGACATCGTGCCGCTCGACGACACGCTGCTGATGGAAGTGCAGGTCAACCCGCGCGACATCGGTTTCCTGCATGCGGGCCAGGAGGCTGAGGTCAAGTTCTCGGCCTATGACTTCGCGATCTACGGCGGGCTCAAGGGCAAGGTCGAGCAGATCGGCGCCAACACGATCACCGACGAAAAGGGCAACTCCTTCTACGTGGTGAAGGTGCGCACCGACCGCGCGGATGTGGGCGACAACACGCGCCCGATCATTCCCGGCATGCAGGCCGAGGTGCATATCCTCACCGGCAAGCGCACGCTGCTGCAGTATCTGCTCAAGCCGATCCTGCGCACCAAGTCCAACGCATTGACCGAGCGCTGAGCATGAGCGCATTGGCAGCCAATCAGGTAGACAGGTCCGAAGTGCAGAGTTCCCCCGAAGAAAACCGTATGAATGCATTGCCGGTGTTGATGCTGACCCAGGACGCCGCGCTGTGGCAGGGCTGGCAGCAGATTGCAGGCCCCCAATGGATGCCGGCGCGTGGCCAGGGGCTGGTGGACCTGCAGCGCTGGAAGCAGCAGGGCCGCACGCTGGTCGTGCTCGACGCCGCCTTGCCCCAGTTGCCCGCGGGCAGCGATGCGCAGTGGAGTGCGCTGCTGCAGGACGCCAAGGTGCTGGTGCTGAGCAACCGCCCGAGCGACGAGCAAGGGCGCCAGTTGCTGGCGCATGGCGCATGCGGTTACGCGCATGCGCAGTCCGGCCCCGAAGCGCTCGCGCAGATGCTGCAGAGCATGGCGGGCGGCAATATCTGGATGGGGCGTTCGCTGCTGCAGCGCCTGCTGCGCGACGTGGACGCGCGCCTGCCCGAGCCCGGCAACGACTGGACCCAGGCGCTGTCGCCGCGCGAGCAGGAAGTGGCGCGCTATGCCTCGCTGGGCGAGAGCAATGCCCAGATCGCCGAGCGCATGTCGATCGGCGAGCGCACGGTGCGCGCGCATCTGTCGGCGGTCTTCGAGAAGCTGCAGGTCAGCGACCGTCTGATGCTGGCGCTCAAGGTGCACGGAATAGGGCGCCCGCAGCCGGCCTGAAAGCCGACCCTTTGAACCCAGGTCGGGCTTTTGCGGGACCTGGGTTTTTTCATTTCCGGGTCACGAAAGCCGCGCCTATTGGCCGCGGCGCCAATAGCCGGCCCGTGGTCCAACACCTACTATCTTGACAACTATGGGTGGAGTGCCGTCTGGCGCTTTTCCCGACCTCTCACCGACATCCCAGAGCACCATGGCCGCAGCACAAACCGTTCTCGTTACGCAACTCACCGGACAAGCCTGGATCCGAGGCTCCGATGGCAACCTGACGCCGATCCACGAAGGCATGCGCATCCCCGCGGATGCGGTGATCGTGACCTCGTCCGGTGGCTCGGTGCAGTTGCAGGCCGACGGTCAGCCCCCGCTGATCATCGGCGAGAACCAGGAATTGCTGCTGACCGCGGATCTGGTGAATCCGCCGCTGCCCCAGGAAGCCGCGGTCGCCGCGCCCGTGCCCAGCGAGATCGACCAGATCATCGCTGCGATCAACGCCGGCCAGGATCCGTTCGAGAACCTCGACCCCACCGCTGCGACCCTGGGCGGCGGGAGCGAAGGTGGCAGCACCTTCGTGCGCCTGGCGCGCATTCTGGAAAGCACGACGCCGCTGGCGCTGGCCTATGAGACCCCCGGTGCCGGCACCACCGAAGTGCCGCAGTTCAGCGGCGCTGCCGTGGCGCAAGGCGATGGCGACGCACAGCCGGCGCCCGCCACGCCCCAGGCCAACCCCGACGCCGGTTCGGTGCTCGAAGATGCTGCCCAGCCGCTGCAGGGCAACGTGCTGGCCAACGACACGCTGGGTACGGGATCGCAGGCCGAGCACCAGGTGCTTTTGGTGGGCAACGGCCAGGGCCAGTTCGGTCAGATCACGCTGAATGCGGATGGCAGCTACAGCTACCAGCTCGACAACGGCCTGCCATCGGTGCAGTCCCTGGGCGCAGGCCAGACGGCCACCGAAAGCTTCACCTACACGCTGACCGACGCCAATGGCGTCAGCTCCTCGGGCAGCCTCACGGTGACCATCGTCGGCACCAATGACGCGCCCGTGCTGTCGGGCGAGATCGCCATCGTGGTGTCGGAAGACCAGGTGACGCCGGTGACCGGCCAGCTGACGGTGACCGATCCCGATGCGGGCGACACCCATACCTGGACCGTGCCCAATGGCGGCCAGGGCCAGTACGGCAATTTCACCGTCGACCAGACCGGCCAGTGGACCTATGTTCCCGGCGCCGGCAATCCGGATGTGCAGGCGCTCATCCCCGGCCAACAACTCACAGACACCATCACCGTCACCGTGACCGACGGTCAGGGCGGCACGGCCACCCAGACCGTCACCGTGACCATCGAAGGCGCGGACGACGGCGCGATCATCACCCCCGCCACGCCCGGTTCGGACCAGGGAGCGGTGACTGAGGATGTGACTCTGAGCACGGGCGGCAAGCTCAATGTGATCGATCCGGATGCAGGTCAGGCCGTGTTCGTTGCGCAGAACAATGTTCCCACCAGCTATGGTCAATTCACCATCGGTACCGATGGCACCTGGACCTACCAGCTCGATAACAACAATCCAACCGTTCAGGGCCTGGGCGCTGGTCAGACGCTGACCGAGACCCGTACGGTCACTACGGCTGATGGCACCACGGCCGATGTCGTGATCACGATCAATGGCACGAACGATGTGCCTGTGCTGGGCAATAGCGTGGCCTCCGTGACGGAAGACGTTGCTGTCTTGAATGGTCTGCTGACGACTTCGGGTGCGGTGACGATTTCCGATATCGATGCTGGCGATAACAGCTTCCGTCCTGCTGCCGTATTCAATGGCACCGGTACCGCACTCGGTACTTTGGTGTTCAACACCAACGGTACCTACAGCTACTCGGTTGACAACAGCCTGGTCCAGTACCTCAAGACTGGTGAGTCGGTGGTTGAGACCTATACCGTTACCAGCCTTGACGGCTCGGCTACTACAACCATTGAGATCACCATCAACGGTGCCGACGACGGCGCAGTGATCGTTCCCGGCCAGCCTGGCGGCGACCTGGGTTCGGTGACTGAAGATGGCGTTCTCACAACCGGCGGCAAGCTGAATGTGACGGATCCGGATGCGGGCCAAGCAGTGTTTGTGGCGCAGAACGTGCCAACGACTTACGGTCAGTTCACCATCGGTACCGATGGCACCTGGTCCTATCAGCTCGACAATAACAATCCAACCGTTCAGGGCCTGGGCGCTGGTCAGACCCTGACCGAAACGCGTACCGTGACCACGGCCGATGGCACGACGGCCAATGTCGTGATCACCATCAATGGCACGAATGATGTGCCTGTGCTGGGCAACAGCGTTGCTGCAGTGACTGAAGACGTTGCTGTCGTGAATGGTCTGCTGTCGACTTCGGGCGCAGTGACGATTTCCGATGTCGATGGTGGTGACAACAGCTTTCGTCCTGCAGCCGTGTTCAATGGCACGGGTGCGGCACTTGGCACCCTGGTGTTCAACACCAACGGCACCTACAGCTACTCTGTCGACAACAGCCTGGTCCAGTATCTCAAGACCGGCGAGTCGGTTGTTGAAACCTACACCGTTACCAGCCTTGATGGTTCGGCAACGACCACCATCGAGATCACCATCAATGGTGCCGACGATGGTGCCGTGATCGTTCCCGGCCAGCCTGGTGGCGACCTGGGTTCGGTGACTGAAGACACTGTGCTGACAACCGGCGGCAAGCTCAATGTGACCGACCCAGATGCAGGTCAGGCCGTGTTTGTGGCACAGAACGTGCCCACGACCTATGGTCAGTTCACCATCGGCACCGATGGCACCTGGTCTTATCAGCTCGACAACAACAATCCAACCGTTCAAGGTCTGGGCGCTGGTCAGACGCTGACCGAAACGCGTACCGTCACCACTGCCGATGGCACCACGGCCAATGTCGTGATCACCATCAATGGCACCAACGATGTGCCTGTACTGGGCAATAGCGTGGCCTCCGTGACGGAAGATGTTGCTGTTGCAAACGGCCTGCTGTCTACTTCGGGTGCAGTCACGATCACCGATGTTGATGCTGGCGATAACAGCTTCCGTCCTGCTGCCGTGTTCAATGGAACCGGTGCAGCACTGGGCACGTTGGTATTCAACACCAACGGTACCTACAGCTATTCGGTAGACAACAGCCTGGTTCAGTACCTCAATACGGGCGAATCGGTTGTTGAAACCTATACCGTTACCAGCCTCGACGGCTCGGCAACAACGACTATTACGATCACCATCAATGGTGCCGACGATGGCGCCGTGATCGTTCCAGGCCAGCCTGGTGGCGACCTGGGTTCGGTGACTGAAGATGGCGTTCTCACAACCGGCGGTAAGCTGAATGTGACCGATCCTGATGCAGGTCAGGCAGTGTTTGTGGCGCAAAACGTGCCCACCACTTATGGTCAGTTCACCATTGGTACCGATGGCACCTGGTCCTATCAGCTGAATAACAGCAATCCGGATGTGCAAGCACTGGGTACCGGTCAGACGCTGACCGAAACGCGTACCGTCACTACTGCTGATGGAACCACGGCCAATGTCGTGATCACGATCAATGGCACGAACGACATTCCCACGCTGGGCAATAGTGTTGCTGAAGTGACGGAAGACGTTGCTGTTGCAAACGGCCTGCTGTCGACTTCGGGCGCGGTGACGATCTCCGATATCGATGCTGGCGACAACAGTTTCCGTCCTGCTGCCGTGTTCAATGGCACGGGTGCGGCGCTGGGCACGTTGGTATTCAACACCAACGGTACCTACAGCTACTCGGTCGATAACAGCCTGGTCCAGTATCTCAAGACCGGTGAGTCGGTTGTTGAAACCTACACCGTTACCAGCCTTGATGGTTCCGCAACGACCACCATCGAGATCACCATCAATGGTGCCGATAATGGCGCCGTGATCGTTCCCGGCCAGCCTGGTGGCGACCTGGGTTCGGTGACTGAAGATGGCGTTCTCACAACCGGCGGCAAGCTGAATGTGACCGATCCTGATGCAGGTCAGGCTGTCTTTGTGGCACAGAATGTGCCTACCACCTACGGTCAGTTCACCATCGGCACCGATGGCACCTGGTCCTATCAGCTCGACAACACCAATCCAACCGTTCAGGGCTTGGGCGCTGGTCAGACGCTGACCGAGACGCGTACGGTCACTACCGCTGATGGAACCACGGCCAATGTCGTGATCACCATCAATGGCACCAACGACATTCCTACGCTGGGCAATAGTGTTGCTGCGGTGACGGAAGACGTCGCTGTGGTGAATGGCCTGCTGTCCACTTCGGGCGCGGTAACAATTTCCGATATCGATGCTGGCGACAACAGCTTCCGTCCTGCTGCCGTGTTCAATGGAACTGGCGCAGCGCTGGGTACCCTGGTGTTCAACACCAACGGCACCTACAGCTATTCGGTCGACAACAGCCTGGTCCAGTACCTCAAGACTGGTGAGTCGGTGGTTGAAACCTATACGGTTACCAGCCTTGATGGTTCCGCAACGACCACCATCGAGATCACCATCAATGGTGCCGACGACGGCGCTGTCATCGTTCCCGGCCAGCCTGGCGGCGACCTGGGTTCGGTAACTGAAGATGGCGTTCTCACGACCGGCGGCAAGCTCAATGTGACCGATCCCGATGCAGGTCAGGCCGTGTTTGTAGCGCAAAACGTGCCCACCACCTACGGTCAGTTCACCATCGGCACCGATGGCACCTGGTCTTATCAGCTCGACAACAACAATCCAACCGTTCAGGGTCTGGGCGTTGGTCAGACGCTGACTGAAACCCGTACGGTAACTACTGCTGATGGCACGACTGCCAATGTCGTGATCACCATCAATGGCACCAACGATGTGCCTGTACTGGGCAATAGCGTGGCCTCCGTGACGGAAGACGTTGCTGTTGCAAACGGCCTGCTGTCTACTTCGGGTGCAGTCACGATCACCGATGTTGATGCTGGCGATAACAGCTTCCGTCCTGCTGCCGTGTTCAATGGAACTGGCGCAGCGCTGGGTACCCTGGTGTTCAACACCAACGGCACCTACAGCTATTCGGTAGACAACAGCCTGGTCCAGTACCTCAAGACTGGCGAGTCGG